>Ga0070670_100000007_pt1 | contig 318672 bp, 344 predicted proteins | sample KBSS63metaG_FD_64665 | JGI IMG/M metagenome (GOLD analysis project Ga0070670, IMG submission 64665) | Switchgrass rhizosphere microbial communities from Kellogg Biological Station, Michigan, USA - KBS S6-3 metaG | ecosystem: Host-associated > Plants > Roots > Rhizosphere > Soil ... | reverse complement strand
TGTCTTCAAGAGACCGCAGTCACAGTCAGTAGTCATTTTGATGAGACATAACCTCATCGCCAGACCACCGCCGCCTGCGTTTCTCTTTCCAATCTACAATGTCAAAGACCTAGGTCGGCGGACCGACCCGCTCGCATCTCAGCAAGCTTTTAGGGAGGACCCGGGGAGCGAACCGAAGTTCGTTTTCACCGGAACCTTTCGCCGTTGTCTCGGGCCCGAAGGCCGTCGTCCGCGGCGGAGGGCGCTATCTAGTTGCGGCCCGATTCCGGGTCAAGCGGTTTTGCGGAAAAACTTCGCATCGCAGCTTGCGACGTGATGACCGCAAGGGCGCCAGGGAGACCGGCTAGTCCCACGCGGCGAACAATTCGGCGATGGCCTTGGTCTGGCCGCCGCGCGTCGACGACGGGACCAGGATCGGCGTCTTGATCCCGGCGTCGCGCCAGGCCTCGACGCCGTCACGCACCTTGGTCGCGCTTCCGAAGACGGCGATGTCGCGCAGCCAGCGCTCGCTGATCAGGCGGGGCAGGCGGTCGATCTCGCCGCGCGCGATGGCGGCCTCGGCGGCGTCCATCTCCTCCACATAGCCGGCCGCCCGCCAGTAATTGCGATAGTTCGGCCGCTGCATGTACTCGGTTAGGAATGGCTTCAGGACAGCCGCGGCGGCCGCCTCGTCCTCGTCGATCACCGTCGACAGCATGGAGCCGAGGAAGAAGCCCTCGCGCTTCACGGCCGGCTGCCGGGCGATCTGGCCGCGCACAAAGCTGAGGCTGCCCCAGGCCCAGACCGCGCCCTCGGCGATCTCGCTCGCCAGCGCCAGCATCTTGTCGCGCAGGGCGGCGATGATGAGCGGCGGCAGCGGCCCGGACACCGGCTCGACCGCCCGCATGGCTTCGACATAGGCGCGCATGTCGCCCAGCGGCTTGCCGCCCGCGACGCCGAAGGCCGATTGCATGTCGGCATGGCTGACCCCGACGCCAAGGTCGAAGCGGCCGCCGCTGACCTCGTGGATAAATGCCGCATGGTGGGCCAGCTCGGCCGGCGCACGAAAGTAGATTGGCTGGATGGAGGTGCCGACGCGCAGCGTCTTCGTCGCCTGGGCGATGGCCTGGCAGAGCGCCATGCAGTCGGTGATCGGCGAGGGGCAGTAGACGCCGGGAAATCCGCGCCGCTCCGCCTCCTGGGCGAGCTCGATCATTCTCTGCCGGCGCCCGGGCATGGCGACCATTGCGATGGCGGGCTTTGCGGTCATCTCAGGCTCCTCCCCTTTTCGCCCGTGGTGCAGGAAGTCACGCGCCACGGCAAGCCGGCAAGCGGCGGCGCCGCGCCTTCGGACGACCGTGGCCCGCGAAGGAGATTTTCGCCCTTCAGGCGAATTCGCACGAGTGAAGCTTGTTAATAAATCTTTACCGTAACGCCCGCTGAGAGAGTGGCGTTATGTCGCGGGCCGGAGTATAACGCCAGCCCATGACGCATCGCACGTTCAAGCCCGATCTGACCGGATCGGACGAGACGCTGGAAGCTCTGCTCAAGCGTCTCCGCACTTTCGGCAAGCGCCGGCCGGCGGGTCGCAACCTGCCGCCGGACTTCGGCCACTTCGTCACGTCGCGGCGACCGCTCGGCGGCGCCGGCGGCGCCGAGGCTCCGGTGCCCAAGGAGCACCCGCTTCCGGATCTATACGCGCCAGTCTGACGCCCAAGTTGATCCGTTACAGCACGGTGGCGCCTGGCGGATTCGCCTGACTGCCGCTGGCGTTCTCCAGCACCCTCGCATCGATCCGAAGGACCTTCACCCTGCGTGCGGCCTCCGAACGTGCTAGGCTTCGGCAAGCGCTCTAACGGAGCTCCAGCCATGACCCTGCCCCCGGACCAACTCGAGCGGCTCGCTCTCCATTCGGCCTTCGCGGTCCACCAGATCGCCCGCTGGGTGGCGACGCAGCCCGACGTGCCGGACGACATTCGCGATCGCCTCGGCGCTCATTTCGCGGCCATCGAGGGCGTCCTGGTCGCCAACGGCCACACCTGGATCCGCGAAGAGATCGAAGCCACCGAGCAAGCGCTCCGCGCCTGATCGGCGGCCCGGCCGCTTGCGAAAAGATGAGCGCACGCGCGCCTGTACGTGCGCGCGTGCTTGACCCCGGCCTCAATCCGGCGGTGCGCGCCGCGCCTTAACCGACGTTCACATTGCTTCCGTTCCGTTCACCAACTTTGTTGGCGATATGGCAAACGCGCGCTCGCTAACCTTACGAAATCAAGGGAAAAACTGCGAGCCAAGGGCAGATGCGCGTCATCACAATCGTCAGCTTGGGCGCCTCGGCCGTCCTCGGCCTCGGGGCTCTGGTGGTCGCCAAGACCGTCCTGCCGAACCAATCGAAGGCGACGGCCGCCGCCGCGGGGGTCGCGCGCGACGAGGTCGCCGTCGTGGTCGCCAGCAAGGACATGAAGTACGGCGACAAGATCACGGCCGAACAGCTGCGGCTGGTCCGCATTCCGGCTGACGTCGCTCCGCAGGGCGCCTTTACGAACGTCGCCTCGGTGCTCTCCGCCGACAACGGCGGGGCGCCGGTGGTGCTGGTGCCCATCTCGGCCCGCGAGCCGATCCTTCCGGCCAAGATCTCCGGACCCGGCGCCCGTCCCTCGGTCGCCGCCGAGATCGGCGAGGGCATGCGCGCCTACACCGTCAAGGTCACCGACGTGACCGGCGTCGGCGGCCATGCGCTGCCCGGCGACCGCGTGGACGTGGTGCTACTGCGCGCCCTCCCGGGCGGCGGCGACACGCCGAACTTCGTCTCCGAGATCGTGCTGCAGGACGTGCGCGTCCTGGCGGTCGACCTGAACGCCGACCTCGCCTCCGAGAAGCCCGCTTCGCCCAGCACCGCGACCCTCGAGGTCAACGTCCCGGACGCGCAGAAGCTCTCCGTGGCGGCCGACCTCGGCAAGCTTTCGCTGGCGCTGCGCCGCACCGGCGCCGCTGAAGTGGTGACCACCACGCCGGTCCGCAACAACGTGTTCACCGGCGGCGGCGGCGGCGCGCCTCGCCCCAGCGGTGTCGCCCGTCGGCCGTCCTCGGGCGGCGGCGCGATCCTCATCATCGAAGGCGACCGTCGTGGCGGCGGCTCGCGGCCTCAGGCCGCGGCCTCGCCCGCTCCCAACGCCGCTCCCGCCGCCGTCGGATAAAACTCATGACACGCTCAACGAACATGAAGCGCGCCCTGTGCGCCGCCGTCGCGGCTGCGACCGCCCTCTCGGCCGCTGCGCCCTCCCTCGCGGAGGTCTTCCGCACCTCGCCGGGCGGCCACCGCGTCGTCTACGTGCCACGCGACAAGTCCGTCGCCTTCCACCTGGACCGGCCGGCCAGCCGTATCGTCGTCGCTCAGCCGGAGCTGGCCTCGGTGCGCGCCACCGGCGGGTCGAGCTTCTACATTCAGGGCCGCGAACTGGGCGACACCAACCTGCTGGTCTACGGCCCGAACGGCCAGCTCTCCGAGGTGCTGGACGTGCGCGTCGGCTATGACGCCCAGGCGCTGGAGCAGGATCTGGCGATCGCCTTCCCGGGCGAGCAGATCCAGGTCCGGCCGCTCGGCGGCGGCGTGCTGCTGACCGGCAACGTCTCGAACACGGGGGTCGCCGCCCGCGCCAAGGCGCTCGCCGAACGCTTCGCGCCGCAGGCGGTCACCTCGCAGCTCACCACCGACAACTCGCAGGAGGTGGTGCTCGAGGTGCGCGTGATGGAAGTCTCGCGTTCGATCGTGCACGACCTCGGCATCAGCCACGCGATCCAGAACGGCTCGTTCCAGTTCTTCGCCGGGTCCGGCCTGCTCGGCGCCGACTCGCCGAGCGGGGTCCTCAACCTGACCGGCGGCTCTGGCAGCACCAGCATCGACAACCAGATCCAACTGCTGGAAGGCAAGGGACTGGTCCGCACCCTGGCGCGGCCCAACCTGGCGGCGCTGTCGGGCGAGAAAGCCAGCTTCCTGGCCGGGGGCGAGTTCCCCTATCCGGTGCCGCAGATCGCCAACGGCTCGACCCCTACGGTCACCCTCGAGTTCCGCAAGTACGGCGTGAAGCTCGACTTCAAGCCGGTCGTCCAGGACAACGGCCTGATCCGCCTCGAGGTCGAACCCGAAGTCAGCAAGCTCGACCCGACCAACGCCGTGAAGATCAATGGCTTCCTGGTGCCGGCGCTGATCACCCGCAACACCAAGACGGTGGTCGAGCTGAAGGACGGCGCGTCGCTGGCGATCGGCGGCCTCTACCAGAACGAATACCAGAACGACATGCGTCAGCTGCCCGGCATCGGCGAGATCCCGGTGCTCAGCGCGCTGTTCCGCTCCGCCCGCTGGCGGCGCGGCGAGACCGAACTGGTCATCATCGTCACCCCCCGGATCGCCAAGCCGGCGGACTTCGATCGCGCCGCCGCCCAGGTCAATCCGCCCGGAGCGGAGCCGAGCACCGCAGACGTGCTGCTGCGCGGCAAGTCGCTGGACCGCCCGATCCCCTCCGTTCCGCCGTCGCAGGACCCGAACCCGACCGCCGGGCCCACAACGCCCGTCACCGACGGCAAGGCCGCCGCGGCGGATCCGAAGGCGAAGCTGAGCCTGGGCCAACGCGTCAAGGGATGGCTACGATGAACCCATCCCCGCTAAGCGGCCGGCGCGTACTGTTGGTCGGACCGGGGCTGGGTGCAACGGTCGCGACGGCCCTGAAGGGCGCGGCCACCGAGAACGCTGGCTACGAGCGCCTTCCGCAGGCCACGGCTGACGTCTACGATCTGGCGCTGATCGACGCCGACGCCTGGGAACCCCAGGCGTTGGCGTCGGCTATAGAGGGCCTAGCCGCGACCGGCCGAGCCGCGCCAGTGCTGCTGGTCGGCGAGCGCCTGCCGACCACCGTCGTGCGCAACCTGTTGCGTCTGGAGAGATCCGACGTGCTGGAGGCGCCGTTCACCTCCGAACAGTTCGCTCTCGCCGCGACCGCACTGCTGGCGCTGGCCGCGGCCGCCCCGGAACCGGTCGCGCCCGCGACTGAAGGCTCGCGTTGCTGGGCCGTCACCGGCGCGGTGGGCGGGGCGGGCGCGACCACCATCGCCATCGAGATCGCCACCGCGCTCGCCGCCCGTTCCGAGCGGGAGAAGAGCGTCTGCCTGATCGACCTCAACCTCGCCGACGGCTCCTGCGCCGCCTATCTCGGCGCGCAGCCGGCGATGCGGCTCGGCGACTTCAACAGCTCGCCGCAACGCATCGACGCCTCCGTCATGCAGGCCCTCGTGACCACGGTCTCCAAGCAGCTCGACCTGCTGGCCTGCCCGCGCGACCCCGCCGCCTTCGAAGCCATCAGCCGCGACGCCGTGCTGCGTCTGCTCGAGGTGGCCTGCGAATCCTATCAATGGGTCATCCTGGACATGCCGCGGCATCGCCGCAGCTGGACGCTGGAAGCCCTGTCCGGCTCCGACGAGGTGCTGGTCATCTCCGAACTCACCGTGCCTGCGCTGATCGCGGCGCGCTCGCTGGCCGAGGAGATGGAGACCGCGCTTGCCGGTCGGCCGAAGCCGCGGATCGTGCTGAACCGGCTCGCCAGCCGCATGTTCGGTCCCGCTCCGTCGATGTCGGAGGCCGAGAAGGCGCTGCAGCGCAAGGCCGAGGCTGGCGTCAGCTCCGACTGGGAAGCCGCCGCCGCCGCCGCCAATCTCGGCGGCCCGATCGCCCAGCATCGACCGAAGTCGAAGATCGTGAAGGACGTCGCGCAACTGGTCGAGCGCCTGGCCGCCTCGAACGGTCGTCGCAGCGCGAACGGAACGCAGAGGGCCGCCTGATGGGACGTTTCAGCCTTGCGCGCGTGCGCACGCACCCGGAAGCCGCCGAGGAAGTCTCGGCGACGCCAGTGGAGGCCGTCGCCGCCGCGCCGATCGCGGCGCCGGAGCTGAAGGCCTCGCCGCCGCAGCCGAAGGTCAAGCCGGAGAACTCGCAGAAGCTCGACATGCGCCTCAAGCTGCACTCGCGGCTGATCGAGGAGATCGACCTCTCCAAGCTCGACAAACTGGGCGAGATCGAGCTGCGCCGCGAGGTCATGCGACTCACCGCCGACTTCGCCCGCGCCGAGCGCGTGGCGATCAACCACGCCGAACTCGAAGAGCTTGGCTCGTCGATCTACGACGAGATGGTCGGGCTGGGGCCGATCGAGCCGCTGCTGAAGGACGAGTCGATCAACGACATCCTGATCAACGGCCCGCACCAGGTCTATGTGGAACGCCGAGGCGAGCTGGAGCTCACCCCGGTCCACTTCCGCGACAACGACCACCTGCTGCGCATCGTCAACCGCATCGTCGCCGGCGTCGGCCGCCGGATCGACGAGAGCCAGCCGATGGTCGACGCCCGCCTGCCCGACGGCAGCCGGGTGAACGCTGCGATCGCACCGATCGCCATCGACGGCGCGGCGGTCTCGATCCGGAAGTTCTCCAAGAAGCCGCTGACGCTGGAACGCCTGGTCGAGGTCGGAGCGATGCCGCAGTGCGTCGCCGAGTTCCTCTTCGGCGCGGTGCGCGCGCGATCCTCCACGGTCATCTCGGGCGGCACCGGCTCGGGCAAGACGACGCTGCTGAACGCCCTCTCCGCCGCCATCAGCAACGGCGAGCGCCTGATCACCATCGAGGACGCCGCCGAGCTGCAGCTGCAGCAGCCGCACGTGGTGCGCATGGAGACGCGGCCGCCGAACATCGAAGGCAAGGGCGAGATCCGCCAGCGCGAGCTGGTGAAGAACGCGCTGCGGATGCGTCCGGACCGGGTGATCCTGGGCGAGGTGCGTTCGGAAGAAGCCTTCGACATGCTGCAGGCCATGAACACGGGCCATGAAGGCTCGATGGCCACCATCCACTCCAACAACCCGCGTGAGGCGATCAGCCGCCTGGAGCAGATGGTCGCCATGGGCGGCCTGGCGCTGAGCCCCGAGGCGGTGCGCGCCCAAATCGCCTCGGCGATCGCGATCGTCGTGCAGGTGATGCGCCTCTCGGACGGCAAGCGGAAGCTGACCTACGTGACCGAGATCGTCGGCATGGAAGGCAATGTCGTGCAGATGCAGGACATCTTCACCTTCAACCGCACCCACACGGACGCCGACGGCACTGTGCACGGAGAATTCCGCGCCAGCGGCCTGCGCCCGCGCTGCCTCGACGAGATGCAGCGTCGCGGCATCGGCTACGACGTCGCCAACTTCGATCCGTCGAAAGTGCTGGGGAGCTGCTGACCATGAACGGCCAGGCAGTTTTCCTGATCCTGATCTTCGCGGCGGTGTTCGCCGCCGGCCAGGGCGTCTTCGGCCTGTTCACCGCCGCCAATCAGAAGCGGCTGGTGAACAAGCGCCTCAAGGTGGCGGAAAAGGTCGAGGGGGTATCCGCTCTGGTGATGGAGCTGCGCAAACAACGCGGCCTGAACGCCGAGGGCCGCCGCGGCGAGCGCCTGCGATGGCTTTCGAACATGATCGTCGCCTCCGGCCTCACCTACGAGCCGCGCAAGTGGGCGCTGATGGCGGTGAGCGCTGCGCTGGCCGCCGGCGCCGCCGTGGCCATCGTCGCCAAGCAGCCGCTCGTGGCGATCCCCGTGGCCGTCGTCGTGGGGCTGGGCGGCCCGCTCGCGGTGCTGAAGTTCAAGGCGGCCGTCCGGGAGAAGGCGATTAGCGCGCAACTCCCGCAGGCGCTCGATATCGTCGTACGCAGCCTCGAGGCGGGCCACCCGGTCCCGACCGCCGTCTCCCTGGTGGGCCGCGAAATGCCCGACCCGCTCGGCACCGAGTTCGGCATGGCCGCCGACGAGATTTCCTATGGCGCCACGTTGGAACAGGCTGTCGAGCGGATGGCCGAGCGCTGCCAGCACGCCGACGTCGACCTGTTCGCGGCGACCATCAGGCTGCAGGAACGCGCCGGCGGCAACCTCACCGGCCTGCTCAAGCTGAATGCCAATACCGTCCGTGAGCGGCACAAGATGCGGCTGAAGATCAAGGCGGCCTCGGGCGAGGGCCGCGCCTCGGCGATGATCCTCACCGCCGCGCCGATCATCACCATCGCCTTCGTCATGCTGACCTCGCCCCACTTCTACGGCGATGTGATCAATGAGCCGATGGTGAAATGGGGCCTGACCGGCCTCGCCACGTGGCTCGTCATCGGAAACCTGGTCATGCGGCGCATGATCAACATGCGGATCTGACCATGGCCGAGCTGCAAATGACGACCATCGTCACCCTCGCCGGGGCCGTGCTGGTCCTTGCGGCTCTGGGCGGCTTCGCCTGGATGGGCGCATCCGAATTGCGCCTGCGCGCGGCCCGGCGCACACGGCTCGCGCCGGGCGGGCCTACCGTGGCGCCGCCGCCCAAGGCGGGGATGGTGGGCGAGCAGGTCATGGGCGCCGTGCGCCGGCTTGGTCAGCAGAGCGCGGTGCGCGACCCGGCCAAGCTGTCCCTGCTGCGCACACAACTCATGCAAGCCGGCTACTTCAACCGCGAAGCGCCGGTAATCTTTCTGGGCGTCAAGGCGGCCGCAATGGCGCTGGCGACCGCCGGCGTGCTGCTGCTGCTGCCCCTGCTGTTCAACGGCAAGGGAGGTTTCTCCGGCGTCGTGATGGCCGCCGCCATCTCGGGCGTCGCCATCCTGGGGCCCGACCAGGTGCTCAAGTCGCGCAAGCGCGACCGTGAGCAGGAGTATTCCGACGGCTTCCCCGACCTGCTCGACCTTCTGGTCGCCTCGGTCGAGGCCGGCCTCAGCCTCGACGCCTCGGTCAGCCGCGTGACCGAAGAGCTCGACCGTCGCTATCCCAACCTCACCATCCACCTGCGCATGCTGGTGCTGGAGCTGCGGGCCGGGCGCGCGCGCAAGGACGCCTGGGCCTCGCTCGCCGACCGCCTGGGCATCGACGACGCCCGCGCGCTCTCGACGATGCTGCGGCAGGCGGAAGAGATGGGCACCAGCCTTGGCGATACGCTGAGCATCTTCTCGCAGGACATGCGCGCCAAACGCATGCTGCGGGCGGAGGAGAAGGCGCTGGCGCTGTCGGCCAAGCTGACCGTGCCGCTGATCGTCTTCATCTTCCCCTGCCTTGTGGGTGCGCTGATGCTCCCCGCCGCGGTGCGGGTGGTGAAGATCTTCGCCCACCAATAGAGCCGGGAGCCCATGCCGAGGCTGCGCGTTAGCCTCGGCATGGCGGGTGAGCGGCTCGACTGCATCGTGGTGGGGGCCGGGCCAGCGGGGCTGACCGCCGCCATCTACCTCGCCCGCTTCCGCCGCAGGTTCCAGGTGGTCGACGCCGGCGCGAGCCGGGCGGCCTGGATTCCGCGCAGCCGCAACCACCCGGGCTTTCCGTACGGAGTCGGCGGCAAGCTGCTGTTGGCCCGGATGCGACGCCAGGCTGCGCGATACGGGGCGGAGATCGTCGCCGGCTGCGTCGAAGCCCTCACCCCTGACGCGGAGGGGTTTCGGCTGATCGCCGACGGCCAGCCGCTCTTGGCGCGAAAGGTGATCCTGGCCACCGGCGTCGTCGACAACGAGCCGCCGATCCCCGGCGTGGATGCGGCGGTCGAGCGCGGGCTGGTGCGCATCTGCCCGATCTGCGACGGCTATGAGGCCAGCGGCCAGGCCATCGGCGTGATCGGCGTCGACGCTCATTCCGCCGCCGAGGCCCTCTTTCTCACAACCTACAGCGACCGCATTACCTTGATCCATTGCGGCGCGCCGGATGCGCTGCCGGGCGACATGCGCAAACGGCTGGCGGCGGCGAGCGTCGAGCTGATCGAAGCCCCGATCGACAGCATCACGCTCGACGCCGGACGCCTCACCGCGCTGTGCTTCGCCGCCGGCGGCGCCCGCCGCTTCGACGTGATCTATTCGGCGCTCGGCGTGAAGCCGCGGGCGCACCTGGCGATCGACGCCGGCGCCCGTCTGGACGACAACGGCCGCCTGTTGACAGACGACCACCAGCAGAGCTCGGTCCCGGGCCTCTACGCCGCGGGCGATGTGGTGCGCGGCCTCAACCAGATTTCCACCGCCGAGGGCGAAGGCGCGATCGCCGCCACCGATGTGCACAATGCGCTTCGCCTCGGCCGCTGAAGCGTTCAGGCGTCCGGCAACACCACCACCGCATCGGCGAGCTCATTGGGATTGAAATCGGGATCGGCCGGGAAGCGTTCGGCCAACACTTCGCCGCACAGCGCCACGGCCGCGGCGAGGCCGGCGCCCGGCTCGCCGCGCTTCAGCCCGGCGACCAGCGCCGCCATCGCGCGGTCCCAGACCTGCTGGTCGACGTGAGCGGAGATGCCCTCGTCCGCGATCAGCTCCGCCATGTGCTCGGCGAAAGAGACGAAGATCAGCACACCGGTGCGCTCCTTCGTCAGATGCAGGTTCTTAGCAGCGAACTGCTGCAGCGCGCGGCGCCGCACCCGCTCGCGCTTGAAGCCGCGCGGCGTCAGCGCCCGCCGCACCGGCGCGATGGAAACGATCAGGAAGGTCGCCACGAACAGCACCGCCTGCAGCAGCATCACACCGAGCAGGGCGTCACGCGCCGCGCGTTCGGCGACGTGGCTGACCTGCGCCGCCGTCCAGCCCTCCAGCAGGTCGGGGGTGGTGACGTGCACGCCGGCCAGCAGCAGCAGCGCCGGGCCGAGAATCGCCACCCCGGCCGCCCAGGCCAGCGGCGTCTCGCCGTATTCGCCGCTCTCCTCGGCGACCACGCAGTAGATCTCGCCGGTCGTGCGGGTTTCCGCCTCGCCGATGGCGGTCTCGATCGCCGCCAGGTCCGAAGGGCTCAACCGCATCACCAGCTCCCTGACGATCCGCCGCCGCCGAACGAGCCGCCGCCGCCGGAGAAGCCGCCCCCACCGCCACTCCAACCGCCGCCGCCGTCCCATCCGCCGCCGCGCCCGCGGCTGGAATTCGACAGCAACAACGGCAGCAGCCACCAGAGCCCGCCCGAGCGTCGCCCGCCGAAGCTGCGCAAGACGCCCATCAGGATCCAGATGACGAAGAGGACGGCGAACGCCACCGCGATGACCGAACCGCCCTCCGGCTGATCCTGCCGCACCTGCGCGGCCCGGGCGACGTTGGCCTTGGCCTGGTCCTCCGGCAGTGCGAGTTGCTGGATCACCGCCGCGACGCCGTCGACGACGCCCTGCTCCATCTGCCCGTCGCGGAACTTCGGCAGCACCCGCGTCTGCAGGATCACGCTGGATAGCGCGTCGGTCAGCACCGGCTCGAGGCCGTATCCGACCTCGATCCGCACCTTTCGGTCGTTGGGCGCGACGATGAACACGACGCCGTCGTTCTGGTCCTTGCGCCCGACGCCCCAAGCCCGGCCGAGCTGGTAGCCGTAGTCGGCGATGTCGTAGCCCTGCAGGTCGGGGATGGTCGCGACGACGACCTGGTGCCCGGTCTGCGCCTCCAGGCCGGCCAGGTCCGTGTCGAGCTTCTGCTTCGCCTGCGGCGAGAGAATGTTGGCCGCGTCGACCACCCGCCCGGTGAGCTTCGGGAACTGCGGATCGGCCAGCGCGGCGGGCGCGAAGGCGACGACGACCAGCGCGACCAGGACGACCGCGCAACGCTGGAAAGAGCGAAGCATCTCAGGCCCGCATCAGGATCCCGCAGGCGCCGGAACCGCGGGCGGCGCGGAGCCGGGCGCCGAGCCCGGGGCGGCCGGCTGGCTGGGCGCGCCGAAGCTGACGGTGGGCGCGGTCTGCGCCGAGGCGTTGGCCTGGAACAGCTGCATGGGCTTGGAACCCGAGTAGAAGGTCTTCGCCCACAGCAGAGTCGGGAACGTCCGCAGCGTCGTGTTGTAGTCACGGACCGCTTCGTTGTAGTCGCGCCGCGAGATGGCGATGCGGTTCTCGGTGCCCTCGAGCTGGCTCTGCAACGCCAGGAAGTTCTGGTTCGACTTCAGGTCTGGATAGCGCTCCTGGATCACCATAAGCCGGCCCAGCACGCCGGTCAGCTTGTCCTGCGCCTGCTGGAACTGCTGGAATTTCGCGGGATCGGTGATGGTCGAGGCGTCGACGCTCACCTGGGTCGCCGAGGCCCGTGCCTGGGTCACCTCGGTGAGAACCGTACGCTCCTGGGCGGCGTAGCCCTTCACCGTCTCCACCAGGTTCGGGATCAGGTCCGCGCGGCGCTGGTAGTTGTTCTGCACGTCGGCCCAGGCGGCCTTGGCCCGCTCCTCCTTGGTGGGGATGGTGTTGACGCCGCAGCCCGCGAGCAGCGCCGGGCCGATCAGCAAGAGCGCAACGCGCGCCAGACGTGTGCGAAGGATGTTCACGGGTGAGGCTCCCTGGGGCGACGATCTCGGCGTCGACGGCGCCGTATAGTTGGTCCTGTCCTTGACCGGGCGCAACAGCGCCGCCATGCGCGAAGGTCAGGAGTCCCCCGATCATGATCAAGGCCCGCCCCTATTACGCCGACGGCAGCCTCAGCGCGGCCTTCTACGACGTGGTCACCGGAGCCGACCCGAACCTGCCCGGCGACGTCGAGGCTTACGCCGGGCTGGCGAGGCCCGGCGCGACGGTGCTGGAGCTTGGCGCGGGCGCCGGGCGCATCGCCTTCGCCCTGGCTGAGCGGGGCTTCGCGGTCACCGGCGTCGACCTCTCGCCCTCGATGCTCGCCCGCGCCCAGGCGCGGCTCGCCACTGCGGCCGCCGAGATCGCCGAGCGGTTGGAGTTCCGGCAGGGCGACATGACCGCGCTGCGCCTGGGTCGCACTTTCGACCTGGTGATCTGCCCATACTTCACCCTGGCGCACGTTCCGGCCGGCGCCGCCTGGCGCAACACCTTCCAGGCAATGGCCGATCATCTGGCCCAGGGCGGCCTCGCCGCCGTCCATCTGCCGCTGCTGGAGCTGATGAGCGGCCCAGGCGCGGCGCCCGGGGCCCTGGTGCTCGACCAGCCGCTGCCGTCGGGCGGGCGGCTGCAGATCCGCATGCGCGACCGTCGTTTCCGCGAGGCGGTGGGGCGGCTCGACCAGGTCCTGGAGTACATGGAGCTCGACGCGGCCGGGCGGCCCCTGCGCCAAAGCCCCGAGCGGCTGACCTACTATGTGGCCGATCCGGCGCCCTTCGCCTCGGCGGCCGGCCTGAGGTTGGATCGTCCGCCGCAGCGCCTGGGCCAAGTCGGCGACATCTTCGTGTATCGCCGCGCCTAGACCTTTCCCGGATCGGGTTGAATCGACCCGATCCGGACAAGAAGGGTCGATTCAAAAGTTTAGAGCACGTCGGACGGCGAATCCGATATCCACTTTCGCCTGACGTGCTCTAAGCAACAGACGCTCACGAACCGTGTCTGGCCTGGCCTGCGCGGCGCATGCCATTAGGCTTCGCCGACAATCTGTTCCAAAGACCGACGATGCCTATTCCCTTCATCGACTTGCAGGCCCAGCGCCATCGCCTCGGCCAGCCGCTGGAAGACGCGATTCTGAAGGTCGTGCGCTCCGGCGCCTACGTCATGGGGCCGGAAATCGTCGAGCTCGAGGCCGCGCTCTGCCGGTTCGGCCAGGCGCCACACGCGCTCTCCTGCGCATCCGGCACAGACGCCCTGGTGCTGGCGCTGATGGCCTACGGGATCGGCCCCGGCGACGCCGTCTTCTGCCCCTCCTTTACCTTCGCCGCCACCGCCGAGGCGATGCCGCTTGTGGGCGCCTCGCCAGTTTTCGTCGACATCGATCCCGACACCTACAACCTCGACGCCGCGAACCTGGAGGCGGCGATCGCGTCGGTGCAGGCCAAGGGCGAACTCACGCCCAAGGCAGTGATCGCGGTCGACCTGTTCGGCCAGCCGGCGGACTACCCGAAGATCGCCGAAATCGCCCGTCGGCACGGCCTGAAGCTAATCGCCGACTCCGCTCAAGGCTTCGGCTGCACGCTGGATGGCCGCCATCCGATCCACTGGGCCGACATGGCCACAACTTCCTTCTTCCCGGCCAAGCCGCTCGGGGCCTATGGCGACGGCGGCGCGGTGCTTTCGAAGGACGCCCGGCTGCACGACCTGCTGGTCAGCCTGCGGGTGCACGGCCAGGCGGTCGCCTCGGACCTGGAAGGCCAGAGCTTCGAGCACGACCCCAAGTATCTGAACCTGCGCGTCGGCCTGAACGGACGAATGGACACCATCCAGGCCGCGGTGCTGCTGCAGAAGCTGACCATCTTCGAAGACGAGATCGCGGCTCGCAACCGCGTCTCCGATCGCTACGCCAAGGGCCTGGCGGGCGTCGTCCGCACGCCTGCGGTGATCGACGGTGGCGTTTCGGTCTGGGCGCAGTACACGATCGAGACCGCGAACCGCGACGCGCTCGCCGCCGCGCTCAAGGCCGAGGGCGTGCCGACGGCGGTCTACTACCCGATCCCGATCCACCAGCAGCGGGTCTATTCCGGCTACCCCGTCGCGCCGGGCGGTCTCCCGGTCACCGACGCCAAGGCCGGCCAGGTGATCAGCCTGCCGATGCACCCCTACCTGACCGAACAGGACCAGGATCTGGTCATCGCCGCGATCCGGAAGTTCGCCTGACGCAGCTAACCTGGGGAGTTACCCCCAGATCCCCTTCAGCACCTCCGCTTGGGCCAGCCCCTGCGCCAGGCCGGCGCGGGCGGCGTCGGGCTGACGGGCGAGGTCCATGAGATCGGCGACGATCTCGGCGGCGCCGTCCTCCGGCGTGATGGTGACGACGGTGGAGTCGCTTTCCTGCAGCATCTGCACGTCTTCGGCCAGGCGCTGCGCGGCCCAGGCCGGCAGGGCTGGCGTCTCGACGAAGACGACGACGATCAGGTCGTGACCGGCGGCCAAGTCGGTGTTGGCCAGTGAGCGTGCGCCGCCGTCCATGTAGCGTCGGCCGTCGATCGTCACCGGCGGGAACACCCCCGGCACGGCGCAGCTCGCCGCCACCGCCGGCAGCAGGTCGACGCCGGAGATCGCCTCCCACAGCTGGAACGCCCCGTCGCCCGCGTCGACCGCGGTGCAGGCGAAGCGTTCGGACGGCCAGCCGGCCTGCGCGGCGCCCGCCAGGTTGCGGCCGATCCGCGCCAGGAACTCCGCCTCGCCCATCGTTCCGGCGGCGAGCGCGAGCTCGCCCAATTCGCGGCGGACGTCGGCGGGATTGCGCTGGCCGCTCTGGGTCTCCTCGATCAGCGCCGCCATCTGCGCGAACGCCTCGGTCGACGCAGGCCGGATCGGCGGCGCAAGCGCCGCCGGCGCAGGTTCGGCGAACATGTCGGCGAGCGTCGTCGCCGGCGCGCCGGCCGCGAGCCTGGCGCCCACCACAGCGCCGGCGCTGGTGCCCAGGATGTAGTCCGCCGCGGCCAGATCGACGCCGCCCTGGGCGAACCCGGCGATCAAGCCGCTCTGCCAGGCGATCCCCACCGGTCCGCCGCCGCTCAGCACCAGGGCGCGAGTCATGCCGTGCTCCGCATCGCGCAAGGATCGGCGATGGGCCGGCCACTGTCCAGGTCGGCAACTTGCGCTCGCGCTGCGGACGGGCGAATGCACGCGGCATGATCTATCTGGTGCGGCACGGCGAGACGGAGTTCAACCGCGAGCGGCGGCTGCAGGGGCATGTCGACTCTCCGCTCACCGCTCTTGGCCGGCGGCAGGCCGAAGCGGTCGGGTCGCGGCTTCGCGACCTGTTGGCCGACGCCGCCGGCTGGCGGGTGGTGGCTAGCCCGCTGGGCCGGACCGTGCGCACGGCCGAGATCGTCGCCGAGCGGTTGGGCGTGCGCGACATCGAGATCGAGCCGCGCCTGATTGAACTGAGCTGGGGCGAATGGGATGGACGCCTGCGCGCCGACCTGGCGCAGGCCGCCCCCGCGTTCGGGTCCAGCAACTGGGCGTTCGATGCGCCGACCGGCGAGACCTTTGCAGACGTCTGCGGGCGGCTCGGCGGTTGGCTCGATGAATTGCCGGAAGAAGACGGCCGGCGGGTGATCGCCGTCAGCCACGGCGTCGCCGGGCGGGTTCTGCGGGGCCTTTACGCAGGGCTGCCGGTCGCGGCGATGAAGACCCACGACTCCCCGCAGGACGCCGTCTTCAGGCTGTCCGGCGGCGAGATCGCGCGGTTCGACTGCGAGATCGCGGCCTAGGGATCAGCGCCCTCGTCCGCGCCTGCGAGGCGGGTGAGGGCGACAACCGCCAGCGCCGCGGCCAGGCCGAGCGCGAAGCCGCCCGCCGCCGCCAGCGCCACGGCGCCCGCGCCGAACGTCATCGGGCGCGGCTCCATCCAATGAACCAGCTCCCCGTTCGGCTCTTCGGGCAGCACCTCGTCGAAGTCTTCGTAGCTGTGCTCGCTCATGGCCTAACCTTCACCGCTTGCGACATCGGCGCTAACCCGCGCCTCGGGCAGGGGTTCCGCGCCGGCCGCGCGAAGGGTAGAAGCGGGCGCAAGACCTATACGACCGCGGACGAACATGGCCGGACATTCCAAATTCAAGAACATCATGCACCGCAAGGGCCGCCAGGATGCGGTCCGGTCTAAGCTGTTCTCCAAACTCTCGCGCGAAATCACGGTGGCCGCAAAGTCCGGCATGCCGGACCCGGCGATGAACCCCAGGTTGCGGCTGGCGATCGCCAACGCCAAGGCCGAATCCATGTCCAAGGACGTGATCGACCGGGCCATCAAGAAGGCGCAGGGCGGCGAGGCGGACACCTATGAAGACATCCGCTACGAAGGGTTCGGCCCGGGTGGCGTGGGCGTCATCGTCGAAGTGCTAACCGACAACCGCAATCGCGCGGCCGCCAACGTGCGCTCGATCTTCGGCAAGAACGGCGGCAACTTGGGCGAAACGGGCTCGGTGAGCTTCATGTTCGACCGGGTGGGCCAGATCGTCTACCCAGCGGCGGCCGGCTCCGAGGACAAGGTGATGGAGGCGGCGATCGAGGCCGGCGCCGACGACGTCGAGTCCGACGACGAGACCCACACCATCTTCACCGCCTTCGAGCAGCTCTCCGAAGTGGCCCAAGCCCTGGAAGGCGCGCTTGGCGACCCCAAGTCGACCGGCGTCGTCTGGCGGCCCAAGACGCTCACGCCCGTCGAGGGCGACGCCGTCGGCGTGCTGATGAAGCTGCTCGAGGCGCTGGAAGACGACGACGACGTGCAGAACGTTTACGCCAACGAGGATATCGCCGAGTCAGAGCTGGAAAAGCTGGCGTCCTGAGGGAAGGTCTGATGGCGCGCCGACAGGAAGATCCGCGGGTCACCGATCTTCGGCGGTATCGTCGCGCCCGCGAGCTCCAACAGCGTCAGACCCGGCAGCGGCCGAACACCGAACGCCTCCTGGGCGGGCGGCCCCGCGCCGGCCTGATCCTCATCGTGGTGATCCTACTGATCGCCGCGGCGGGGATCCTTCCCATGTTCTTCTGAGTTTCGGCCCTCATGGCGAAGCTTTCGGATCGGACGGCCAACGCTCTCGTGCTCGCCGCGGTGGTGTCGGGCTTCCTGCTGCTCATGGGCATCGGCCTCGCCGGCATCGTGGTCATGGAGCGGAACCTGCGCTTCACCGAACTGGTGGCCCACACCTACGAGGTTCAGGACGCGATCTCCGAGTACCGCGTGTTGAACGAGCGGATGGAGACCGCGCGGCGCGGCTATCTGCTGTCGGCCAACCCGCGCTTCTCGACGGTTTTCGAACAGATGACCACGCTGGCGCCCGCCGCCCTCCAGCGCATCGGCGATCTGACGCAAGACAGTCCGGCCCAGCAGGCGCGGTTCGCACGGGCCAAGGCGCTGGCGCAGGACCAGATATCGCTCGCCAAGGCCTCGGTCGCCAACCGTCAGGCCAGCGCCGCCGATTTCGCCGAAGACCGTGTGGTCGACGACACCCGCGCTCTGCGCGACCTCTCCCAGGAGATGGCCAAGGACGAGGCGGCCAAGCTCGTGCAGCGCAACCGCGAGCGCATCAATTCCGTCGAACAGCTCATCGTGCTGGTCGCTCTCGGCGGCCTGCTGACACTTGGAATCGCGGTCGGCTCGCTCTGGGTGATCTGGCGTTACACCCGCGACCTGACGCGGTCGCGCGACGAGCTCGGCCGCCTCAACGAGAACCTGGAGGACGAGGTCGCCGCCCGCACCGTCGAGCTCAGCCGTGCGAACGAGGAGATTCAGCGGTTCGCCTACATCGTCTCCCACGACCTGCGCTCGCCGCTGGTCAACGTCATGGGATTCACCAGCGAGCTCGAGGCCGCGGCGAAGCCGCTCGGCGCCCTGGTGGAGCGGGTGGAGACGGAGGCGCCCGAACTCCTGCACCCTGACGCCAAGCTGGCGGTGACCAGCGACCTGCCGGAATCACTGCGCTTCATCCGCGCCTCCACGCAGAAGATGGACCGCCTGATCAACGCCATCCTGCGGCTGTCGCGCGAAGGCCGCCGCGTGCTCACGCCCCAGCGGGTGGACCTGAACGTCCTGTTCGCGACGGTGGTGAGCAGCGTCAAGCACCGCGCCGACGAGCTCGGCGTCGAGATAGAGATCGCGCCGCACCTGCCGGTCGTCGTCAGCGACCGGCTGGCGCTCGAGCAGATTTTCTCGAACCTGGTCGAGAACGCGCTCAAGTATCTGAAGCCTGGGCGTCCCGGGCGCATCGAGATCCGGGCTCAGCCGCGAGGCGAGCGCGTGATCGTCGAGGTCGCGGACAACGGCCGCGGCATCGACCCGAAGGATCACAGCCGCATCTTCGACCTGTTCCGCCGCTCCGGCGCGCAGGACCAGCCGGGCGAGGGGATCGGCCTCGCGCACGCGCGAACGCTGGGATATCGCCTGGGGGCGACGGTCACGGTCGACTCCACGCTTGACGAGGGCGCGACGTTCCGGGTTTCACTTCCGGCGTCTCTGACCCTGGAAGCTTCGGCCGCATGAACGACTCCCGCCACGTGACGATCGTCATGATCGAGGACGACGAAGGTCACGCCCGGCTGATCGAGCGCAACATCCGCCGCGCGGGGATCATGAACGAGATCCGTCACTTCGCAGACGGCGGCTCGGCGCTGAAGTATCTGCATAACGACGTGAACGGACCGGCCCTGAACGGCCCCGCGCTGGTGCTGCTCGACCTCAACCTCCCGGACATGAGCGGCACCGACATCCTGGCCGACATCAAATCGAACGAGAAGCTGCGCCGCACGCCGGTGGTGGTGCTGACGACGACCGACGACAAGGTCGAAATCCAGCGCTGCTACGACCTGGGCTGCAACGTCTACATCACCAAGCCGGTGAACTACGAAAGTTTCGCCGACGCGATCCGCCAGCTCGGCCTCTTCCTGTCAGTCATCCAGGTTCCGGAGCCCGAGGCCAAGGCTTGAGCGACACGCCCCGCCGCGTTCTTTACGTCGACGATGACGAGGGGCTCCGCCGCCTCGTTTCGCGCGCGCTCACGCGACGCGGCTACACGGTCACGCTCGCCGCCGACGGCCGGGAGGGTCTGGAGCTGGCGCGTGAGGGCGGGTTCGATGTCGTCGCGCTCGATCATTACATGCCAGGCCTGACCGGCTTCGAGACGCTGACGGGGCTGCTGTCCGAAGTCCCCTCCCCGCCGCCTATCGTCTACGTCACCGGCTCCGACGAGACCCGCGTCGCCATCGCCGCGTTGAAGGCCGGCGCCGCGGACTATGTGGTGAAGGTGGTCGGCGAGGAATTCTTCGACCTGCTGGACAGCGCCTTCACCCAGGCGCTCGAACAGGTGGAGCTGCGCCGCAAGACCGCCGACGCGGAGGAGGCTCTGCGCGCCAGCAACCAGCGCCTGCAGGCGCTGCTGCGTGAGGTGAATCACCGCGTCGCCAACAGCCTGCAACTGGTCTCCGCCTTCGTCCACCTGCAGGCGGCCTCGCTGACCGACGAGGCCGCCCGCGCCGCGCTGGAGGACACTCAGCGTCGCATCGAGGCGATCGGCCAGATCCACCGCCGGCTCTACACCTCCGACGACGTGCAGAGCGTCGACATGGCCGCCTATCTCGACGCCCTGGTGCGCGAGCTGCAGGAGAGCTGGGGCGGCGGCGCCAGGCTCAGCCTCACCGCCGAGCCGATCCGGCTCGACACCGACCGGGCGGTGTCGCTCGGCGTCATCGTCAACGAGCTGATCACCAATGCCTGCAAGTACGCCTATGCGCCCGGCCAGGACGGCGAGGTCCGGGTGAGCCTGGCGCGGTCGGGCGATCAATCGCTCAAGCTGGTCGTCGAGGACGACGGCCGCGGCCTCTCGGCCGGTGCGGCGGCGCACGGCACGGGCCTCGGTACGCGAGTGATCAGAGCGATGGCGGACAGCTTGGGCGCCGAGCTCGCCTACGATCCCGCCCATCAGGGTGTCCGCGCAAGCCTGCTCGCGCCGCTCTGACTTCCGCACGCGGCGTCGTCGGACGAGTTCGTCCGACGACGCCGCGCTTTAGAGATCGGGCCTAGGCCGCCTTCTGATAGGCCCAGGCCTTCTGGCCGCCTCGCGCGGCGGCGAACTGAGCCTCGGCGAATTCCCAGTTAGCGAGGGTGTCGAACCAGCGCTCCAGGAAGCCCTGCCGATCCTGCTTGTAGTCGAGGTAGTAGGCGTGCTCCCAGACATCGCACAGCAGCAACGGCGTGCGGCTGTCGTTGGCGAGCGTGCCGGCGTCATGAGTGCTGAGCACCACCAGGTTCGAGCCCTCGGCAGCGAGCCAGGCCCACCCCGAGGCGAAGTGGTTGGCGCCTTCGGCGACGAACTTCTCCTTCAGGCCCGCGAGGCCGCCGAACGCCTCGATCGCGGCTGCGAGCGCGCCCTGCGGATCGCGACGGCTGGGCGTCATGCAGTCCCAAAAGAAGGCGTGGTTCCAGGCCTGAGCGGCGTTGTTGAACAGCTTTTTGTGGTCGCGCTTTACCGCCTCGGCGATCAGCTCCTCGACCGTGGCGCCCTCCAGGCCCAACTCCTTCGCGACGGCGTTGCCGACGTCCACGTACTTAGCGTGATGCTTGTCGTGGTGGACATGCAGGATGTCGGACGAAAGCGTCGGCGACAGCGCGCCATAAGCATAGGGCAGATCGGGGAGGGTGATCATGAGGAGGCTCCTGGGTACGGGCCGCCAGCGCCTCGGCCGTGTCCGGTCGTTCCATCGCGGGCGGAAATGAGCCCAATCGACAAGCCCTGGCATCGTTCCCTGCAGGCGTGCAGATCGGGCGCGAGGCATATCGCTACGCGATATTTGTGACAATGCCTTGGCCGCGCGCTGGAGCGCGATATCCGAGCACTGCTCGATTCTTGGACCACGGACCACACCGACCACTCAGACGGGTTCCAGGCTGCAAGGCGTGCTCGCCGTCGATCAGCCGAAGTGACCGGCCTACGGCCGATCATTCAACTTGCAGCGACGCGCCTCGTCCGTGCGGTCCGTGGTTCCACCTAAACCATGAAGATGCCGCTATTCGCCGCGCGGCCGGACCTGGATCGGCGCACTCGGGTCGACCGGCGTCGGCGGCCGGCGCGGAACGTCCGGCAGCGCGACAGGAGGCGCCGGCGCGGCGGCGGCAGGCGGCGGGACGGCTAGCGTCGGCGCGGGCTGAGGCGCGGGCGGCGCCACTTCTGGCGCAGCCTCGACGGCAGGCGCGACCGCGGCAGGCCGGCGCGCGGCGCGGCTGGCGGCCTGGGCGACCCGCGCCGCGCGCGGCGCAGCTTCGGGCGTGACGGCCTGCGTGGGCGTAGCGGCCGGGGTTGCGGTAGGCGCCGCGGCCTCCGGCGGCGGAGCCACGGCGACCGCGGGGGCGGCCTGTGGCGGCGGCGCGGTCGCGACGGTGGGCGCAGGCGTCGGATGGCGGTTCAGCAGCACGAAGGCGGCCGCGGCGGCGCCGAGCACCACGACCAGCCCGGCGGCGATCAAGGGCGTGCGGTTCGTCGGCTTGCGCTCCGTTGCGAGCCGCGGCTCAAGAACCATGGATGGTTCCTCGGCCTGGACCGGCGCGACGGGTTCCGGCGCACGGCGCCTGGCGGTGAAGCGCTCGGGAATGTCGGACTCGCGTTTGGTGGTCCGCGCGACCACCTCCACCGCGGCCACCTCGCGGGCCGGGGGCTCCGGCGGCGGAGCGGCAGGCGCGGGCTCTGGCTGCGGCGGAACCGCCGGCGCGGCCTGGGGCGTCGCCTGGCCGTCGACCACGCCGCCCATCGCACCGGCGCCGAAGAAGGCCGGAGAGGCGCCGCCGCTCAGCACGCCCATGGGACGCGGCGCGGCGAGCACGCCGGGCGGCGGAGCCTGTGGCTGCGGCGGTTCCGGGGCCGGCGCCAGCGGGCTGGGACCCGAGGATTTCGGCAACGGCCCGATCCTGAACGGGGCCTGGGGCATCTTCGGCCATGCCGAGGGGCGGCCAAATGGGTTGTCGTCTTCGGTCGGCGGCATTTCCAGCGGTCCCATGGCTGCGGACTTGGCCGCTTCTGTGGCGCCGCATTGACCGCGACGCCGGCTGCGCCCACTTTTGCGGCAGGTGACCGAAGCCGTCCAGACCCCGCCCGCAGCCGAATCGCCGCGCCCCGCCAACCTCGTGGGCGTGATCCTGTTGTTCGCCTGGGGGGCGCTGGGCTTTGCGCTGGCGCGGCTGGAGGCGCCGCCGGGCGCGCTGACCTTCGCCTTCGTGCTGCTCGGCTGGGTGCTGAGCGTCATGGCCCACGAGTTCAGCCACGCCGCCGTCGCCTACCTGGCCGGCGACCATTCCGTGGTCCAGAAGGGCTATCTCGCCTTCGATCCGCGCCGCTACGGCGACGTCGGCACCAGCCTCGTGCTGCCTGCGCTGGTGCTGGCGCTCGGCGGCGTCGCCCTGCCCGGCGGCGCGGTCTATCTGCGCCACGACCTGATGCGCAGCCGACTCTGGCGCTCGGCCGCCTCGCTGGCGGGACCGTTGGCGACGCTGGCGGTGCTCGTCGTGCTGGCGAGCGCCTTACGCATCTGGGAGGCCGCCGGCGCCTCGTCCGCGCTTTTCCCGGCGCTGAGCCTGCTGGCGTTCCTGCAGGCGATGGCGCTGATCCTGAACCTGCTGCCGATCCCCGGCCTCGACGGCTTCAACGCCATCCGGCCCTTCCTCCCCGACAGCCTCGCGCCGATGATCCGCAAGATCGAAGGCCTGGCCATGGTCCTGCTGCTGCTCTGCGTCTTCCTCGTGCCCGGCTTCGCCGCACCGCTGTTCGCCGCCGCCGCCCGGCTCAGCTACGCCTTCGGCCTGGACCCAGCCGCCATCGGCGAGGGCTGGCGCGCGTTCCACTTCTGGCGCTGAGCATGAACCGCCGCGACCTCCTCGCTCTCGCCGCCAGCCTCGCCGCCGCCCCGCAGGCGTTCGCCCAGACCACGGCGAACACCACCACGGCGCCTGACACCACCTCGGTCGCGCTCACCACGCCGCTCGGCCGCATCGTCGTCGCGCTGGAGACCCGCCGCGCGCCGATCACCAGCGCCAACTTCCTCGCCTATGTCGACGGCAAGCGCTTCGACGGGGCCGCATCCTTCTACCGCGCCTCGCGCCCGCCGAACGCGCCCACCGACGACTTCGGCCTGATCGAGGGCGGCCTCATCGGCCATCCTGAGAAGCTGCTGCCGCCGATCGCCCACGAAAGCACGCGGCAGACCGGCCTCACGCACGTGAGCGGGACCGTCTCGATCGCCCGCCATGCGCCGGGCGCCGCACAAGCCGACTTCTTCGTCTGCATGGGCGATCAGCACTACCTGGACGCCACCGAGACGCAGCCCGGCTTCGCCCCCTTCGGCCACGTCACCGAGGGCTGGGAGGTGCTGAAGAAGATCCTCGTCGCGCCAGTCGACCCGAACCGCGGCGAAGGCTCGATGAAGGGCGAAATGCTGGTCCAACCGGTGCCGATCGTGACGGCGCGAAGGGTATGAACTTGCTCTGCGGAGCCAGGGACAGAAGGGCCTCAACCAGATGCGCATCGCCCTTGCCTCGGATCATGCCGCGATTGACCTGAAGACCGAGCTGGCCGCATGGCTGACGAGCGAAGGCCATGAGGTCGCTGACCTCGGACCTGAGGCCGACACGCGCGTCGACTATCCCGATTACGGTTACAAGCTCGCCGAGCACATTGCGAGGGGTCGAGCCGAGCGCGGCGTCGTACTCTGCGGCTCGGGCGTCGGTATCTCCATCGCGGTCAATCGCAATCCGGCCTGCCGCTGCGCGCTGGTCAGCGAGCCCGTCTCCGCTACGCTCAGCCGTGAACACAACGACGCCAACGTGATCGCCCTCGGGGCCCGCCTGGTGGGACTGGACATGGCCAAGGCTTGCGTGGCCGCCTTTCTCAAGGCCGAGTTCGCCGGCGGCCGCCATGGCCGACGCGTCGACAAATTGGGCGCACCGCCCGGTTCTACCAGGCAGGGCTGACAGGCGGAGCGAAGCAGCAGATGCCGCTGGATGTCATCTGCAACGGCGGCCTGAGCGCCGCCATCGTCGACGTCAACCTGGGCGCTGAACCCTCGTTCAAGATCGCCAGGGCGCTTCAGGATGCGGGCACGCCCTTCGCCTTCATGACCGGCTACGATCAGAGCGCCATTCCGCCGGAGTTCGCCGAGGTGGCCAGGATCGAAAAGCCCCGCGAGCTTCGCCACATCGTCCGCGCCGTCGCCGCGCTTCAGGAGGCCGTCGACGCGTGGCGCAGCTGACGAGGCGGAACTCAGCCGCCCGCCTTGGCTCCGAACGGTTCAGCCTTAACCCCCTACCAATCTAGGGCGTTCACCCGAGAGACGCAGGCTCGAAGCGTCACAACACTCCAGTGAAACGCGACCCGCTGGAGGGGTACACGTCATGATCATCTCAAAGCATCAACTCTCGCTGCTCCTCGCCGGAGCGTCACTGGCTATCTTAGGAGGCGCCGCCGAGCCCGCCGCGGCGCAGGATGAGTCGTCCTACTGGGACGGCTGGTACATCGGCGCCAACGCCGGCGGGTCCTGGGGCGACAGCGAGCTGACCCGCAGGATCCAGTCGGGCAACGGCGCGGTGTCGATCCCGGCCGCCGACATCGCGACGATCAATGCGCCCACCTCGGGCGGCTCGAACAAGTCCGGTTTCACCGGCGGGATCGAGGGCGGCTACAACTGGGCCAAGAACAACTGGCTGTTGGGCCTCGAGGCCGACTGGGTGGCGATGAGCGTCAACACCCGCGAGTCGAACTCCTTCACCTCCTCGATCACCCAACCCATCGTGCCGCCGCCGCCGCGGACGACCTATACGGTCAACTCGCGGGGCGACACCGACTGGATGGCCTCCATTCGCCCGCGCCTCGGCTACGTCTCCAACCGCTGGCTGGTCTACGCCACCGGCGGTGTCGCCTTCGCCGACGTGAAGTCGAGCCTCGACTTTTCAGACTCGCGCAGCACGGGGGACGCCTTCTCCACGCACGACAAGTCGACGAAGACCGGCTGGATCGCCGGGCTGGGCGCCGGCTATGCGTTCAGTCGGAACTGGTCGATGAAGGGCGAGTGGCTCTACGCCGACTTCGGCAAGGTGCGCACCAGCGCGACCGGTCCCAACGGCTTCGCTCTGGTGACCTCGGAGGCGAAGGTGAGGACCAACATCGTGCGGATCGGGGTGGACTACCGCTTCGCCCCGCCGCCGCCGCCGCCGCCGCCGCCGCCGCCACCACCGCCTCCGCCGCCTCCCCCGCCGCCGCCGCCGCCGCCACCTCCGCCGCCGGCCTACGAGGCGAAGCAGTTCGTCGTCTACTTCCCGTTCGATCAGTATGTGCTGACGCCGGAAGCCCAGCAGGTGGTTACGGAAGCCGCCGAGTACGCGAAGGGCGGCAACGCCACCCGCGTGCTGGTGGTCGGCCACACCGACACCTCCGGCTCGGACGCCTACAACACGCGCCTGTCGGAGCGCCGCGCCAAGGCCACGGCCGACGCGCTGGTCGGCGCCGGCGTCAATCAGACCGCGCTGTCGGTGGACTGGAAGGGCGAGACCGCGCCTGTCGTGCAGACCGGCGACGGCGTGAAGGAACCTCTGAACCGCCGTTCGACGATCGACATCAACTTCTGATTAGCCCTCTCGAGTTGCTTGTCGAACGTCGTGGGGAGCCCGGCCGCGAGGCCGGGCTTCTTGCGTTTCGGCAGTGACCCGCCGCGTTAGCTGCGGGAAAGGGCCGCCCTTATGCGTCTTCCTTCACCCGCTTCTTGCGGAAGCTGGGGTTGAGAACCTTCTTGCGCAGGCGGATCGACTTGGGCGTCACTTCCACCAGCTCGTCGTCCTCGATGTAGGCGATCGCCTGCTCGAGGGTGAGCTTGCGCGGCGGGGTCAGGCGCACCGCTTCGTCCTTGCCGGAGGCGCGGACGTTAGTGAGCTGCTTGGCCTTCATCGGGTTGACGTCGAGATCGTCGGCGCGGCTGTTTTCGCCAATGATCATGCCCTGGTAGGTCTTCTCGCCGGCGCCGACGAACATCACGCCGCGCTCCTCCAGGTTCCACAGCGCGTACGCCGCGGTCTCGCCGTCGGAGTTGGAAACCAACACGCCCTTACGGCCGGCGTCGATCGCGCCCTTGTAGGGTTCGTAGTGGCTGAATACGCGGTTGAGCACGCCCGAGCCGCGGGTGTCGGTCAGGAACTCGCCCTGATAGCCGATCAGCGAACGCGACGGGCTCATCAGGCTGATGCGGGTCTTGCCGGCGCCCGACGGACCCATGTCCTTCAGCTCGGCCTTACGCGCCGATAGCTTCTCGATGACGATGCCGGTGAACTCGTCGTCGACGTCGATCATCACCTCTTCGATCGGCTCCATGCGCTCGCCGGTCTCCTCGTCGTTCTGAAAGACCACGCGCGGGCGGCTGATGGAGACCTCGAAGCCCTCGCGGCGCATGCTTTCGATCAGCACGCCGAGTTGCAGTTCGCCGCGGCCGGCGACTTCGAAGGCGTCCTTCTCGGACGTCTCGGTGACGCGGATGGCGACGTTGGATTCCGCTTCCTTCAGGAGGCGTGCGGCGATCACGCGGCTCTGCACCTTGTCGCCTTCACGGCCGGCCAAGGGGCTGTCGTTGACCGAGACGGTCATGGAGATGGTCGGCGGGTCGATCGGCTGCGCCGGCAGAGCTTCGGTGACGTCCAGTGCGCACAGGGTGTCGGCCACGGTGGCCTTGGAGAGGCCGGCGATGGCGACGATGTCGCCAGCTTCGGCGCCGCCGTCGATCGGCTGGCGCTTCAGGCCGCGGAAGGCCAGCACCTTGGTGATGCGGCCGCGCTCGATTTCCTTGCCGTCGCGCGAGAGCGCCCGGATCGGCATGCCGGGCACGGCCTTGCCGGCCTCGATGCGGCCGGTCAGCAGGCGGCCGAGGAACGGATCGCTCTCGATCAGCACCGACAGGATCTGGAACGGCTCGTCCTTGCGCGCCTCGGCCTTGGGCGCCGGCACGTGGTCGACGATCAGGTCGAACAGCGGGGCCAGGTTGTCGTTCGGCTGCGCCAGATCCATCGTCGCCCAGCCGTTCTTGCCCGAAGCGTAGATGTGCGGGAAGTCGAGCTGCTCGTCGGTCGCGCCCATGGCGGCGAACAGGTCGAAGGCGTCGTTCAGCACCCGATCCGGATCGGCGTGCGGCCGGTCGACCTTGTTGAGGCAGAGAATGGGCCTAAGTCCCATCTTCAGCGCCTTGCCAAGCACGAACTTGGTCTGCGGCATGACGCCTTCCTCGGCGTCCACCAGCAGCACGCAGCCATCCACCATGCCCAGGATCCGCTCGACCTCGCCGCCGAAGTCGGCGTGGCCGGGGGTGTCGATGATGTTGATGCGGGTCTCGCCGGCCTTGCCCTTCCACAGCACCGAGGTGCACTTGGCGAGGATGGTGATCCCGCGTTCGCGCTCCTGGTCGTTAGAGTCCATGGCGCGCTCGACCGTCGCCTCGTTGGCGCGGAACACGCCCGACTGGGCGAGCAGTTGGTCGACGAGGGTGGTCTTGCCATGGTCGACGTGCGCGATGATGGCGATATTGCGGAGCGACATGAGGGTTCCCGAACGGCGGAAGGCGGGCTTTTAAGCGAGGCGAGGCCCTGCCGCCAGCTTCGATTCGCCTCCGCCCCAGCGGCGAATGCGCTCAAGCGTGACGCGAGCCATTGTGCAGTGCAGCGATATAGGAACCCAGCTTATAGCCGCAAGTCCCTAAGAAAGTGCGTTTTTCAGCCTAACTGCGAACGTTGTTAGCAATTCTTAATTGTAAGAAGCTTGCCCCGTTGTGCGTTGCACCCTATAAAACAGATGTGAGGCGTCGCTGACGCCTTTGCCCTTCCTGGGCGTTTCCTCCCTATGACTGCCGCGCCTTCTGGCGCGGTTTTTTTTGGCCTGCTCACCTCTCCCCCGAGCGGAGCGAGAGAGGGAGAGGCTGCGAGAGGGCGCCGCTGGCGCTTCGCGTGCCGCTGCATTGGACCAGCGGGTCCACCATCCAAGTTGTCGAGAGGCCGAGCCGCCCTCTCCTGCTCTCTCCCTCTCGCGCCCGCGGGGAGAGGAAGATTCTTCACCCCCTCAGCGCGCTCCAATCGGCGGCGGCTAGGCTGGCGGTCACCCGCTCCAGGTCACCCTTGAGCCGCTGGAAGCCGCCGGTCGGCTCCAGGTTCGCCTCGTCCAGATAGAGCGCACGATTGATCTCGATCTGCAGGGCGTGCACCCGCCGGGTGGGCCGGCCGTAATACTCCGTGGTGTAGCCGCCTGCGTAGGGCGAATTGCGCGCCACCCGGTAGCCCAGCGCCTCCAGCTCCCGCTCCACGCGGCCCGTCAGCACGCCGGCGCACGAGGCGCCGAACCGGTCGCCGATGACGAAATCGCTCGGCCGGTCGCGGCCGGCGCGCGCCGCGGCCGCGGGCATCGAGTGCCAGTCGATCAGGATGGCGAAGCCGTGCGCGGCCTGCGCCTCGCGCACCAGCTGCAGCAGGGCGGCGTGATAGGGCCGATGCGCCCGCTCGATGCGCGCCCGCGCCTCGGCGAAGGTGAGCTTGCGTGCGTAGATCTCCTGGCCTTCCGAAACCACCTTGGCGATCGACCCCAACCCCGCGGCCACTCGGGCGGTGCGCGCGCGGGCGAAGGCGGGCAGCTCGTCGGCGAACATTCCGGGGTCGAGTTCGAACGGCTCGCGGTTCAGGTCGATGTAAGCGCGGGCGTAGCGGGCGGCGATCACCGGCGCGCCCAGCTCGGGAGCGCGGCCGATCAGGTCGTCGACCAGCACGTCCTCGGACCGGCGTATAGCGTGGGCGTCGAGCGCCGCGGCCGCCATCATGTCGTCGGGGTAGAGCCGGCCGGAGTGCGGGGAGGCGAAAACCAGGGGCGTCGGCGGCGGCGCGCCCTCCGCGGCGGCGAGTCGCACTTCGCAGGCCGCTGCGCACTCCCCGCTGGTCAGGTCGGCGCTGAGGGGCTCGCAAACGGTCATCGCGCGCATACAACGCCGAGCGACCGACTCGGTCAAAGGGTTCATCGCGCCTTTACGCTTGAAGCGGTATTCTCCGCCTCTAACTTGACACAATTGCTCCCGAGCCAAGGCCCCTATGCCCCGTATTCTGCTCGCCGAAGACGACGACTCCCTGCGCGGCTTCCTGGCCCGCGCGCTCGAGCGCGCCGGCTATGAGGTCACCGCCTGCGCCGATGGCGACGAGGCGGCCGCGATCCTGGACGAGAACTGGGACCTGCTGCTGACCGACATCGTCATGCCCGGCCTGGACGGCATCGAGGTCGCCCGCCAGGCGGCCGCCAAGCATCCCGGCCTGCGCATCATGTTCATCACCGGCTTCGCCGCGGTGGCGCTGGCCGCCGGCGAAAGCGCGCCCGCCGGCGCCAAGGTGCTGTCGAAACCCATCCACCTTCGCGAGATCGTCCACGAGGTCGATCGCATGATCGCCGCCTGAGGGCGCGATCGCCGAAGGGGCGCTTGCACAACATAGGGGCTGCCGGTATACCGCCGGCTCCTCGCTCCCGGGCCTGGCCCCGGGAAGTCCATGGCACGGACGCGTAGCTCAGCGGGAGAGCACCTCGTTGACATCGAGGGGGTCCCTGGTTCAATCCCAGGCGCGTCCACCATCTCTCATATTGAATGAAGATATTCCGCGCTCGCCCAACCGTGGCGCGCGCCAAGGCGCCTTCAATCCGAGATCATCCGCAGCGACGCCGGCGCGGCCTTCTGCCCGCCGCTGGCGTAGGCCACGAGCTCCGCCAAGCGGTAACGCGGAATCGCGCGGCGGAACTCCTCCAAGGCCACGCGCAGCTGCAGCGTAGCGAGGGGCGAGCCCGAGCAGCGATGCATGCCCGCGCCGAAAGTCAGATGGGTCTTGGCGTTGGCGCGCGTGAAGTCGGCCTGGTCCGGCCGCTCGTATTTCTCGGCATCGCGGTTGGCCGCGCCGGTCGGCAGGATCACGCCGTCGCCCTTGCGCAGTTGTACGCCGGCAAAGGCGGCGTCGCGCGTCACGCGCCGCGCATCCCGACGCCGGACCGGTGCCCTGGAGCGCGCAGCGGAGGTCCAGGCAGCCTTCGCTGACACGCCCGCGGCGATTTCCCGGTGACGCGGAGCCGATCACAGGCTTAGCTCGCGGCCCAGAAAAGACCCGGGAGGCGTGATGAGCGACGTAACCATGGATCCGCGCGACGCCTTTGCGCCCGGCCTGTTCGCCGGGCGCACGGCGCTTGTTACCGGCGGGGGGCGCGGCATCGGTGCGGCGACGGCGCTCGGCTTCGCCCGCCTGGGCGCGAACGTGGTGATCGCCGGCCGTACGCCCGAGGTCCTGGCGAGCACCCGCACGGAGATCGAGGCGCTGGGCGTGCGCTGCCTGGACGCGGTCACCAACATCCGCGACGTGACCTCGGTCGACGCCCTGCGCGACGCGGCGCTGGAGCGCTTCGGCGGCGTCGACTTCCTGATCAACAACGCCGGAGGACAGTTCATGGCGCACCCGTTCGCCATCAGCGACAACGGCTGGCGCTCGGTCATCGACCTCAATCTGAACGGCACCTGGAACGTCATCAGCCGCTTCGCGCGGCCGATGATGCGGCGTGGCTTCGGCCGCATCGTCAACGTGGTGCACATCTACGGCTCCGAGCGGGGCGCGCCGATGTTCGCCCACTCGGGCGCGGCCCGGGCCGGGGTGATCAACCTGACCCGCAGCCTCGCGCCGTACCTCGAGGCCCGGGGCGTGACCATCAATGCGCTGGGGCCAGGGGTCACCGTCTCAGAGGCGGCGGCCGCCAACTACGGCTACACCCCTGACGAATGGCGCGCCCGCGAGGAAGGGCGGCGCACGGCGACGCCGGAGGATGTCGCGGCGAACATGCTGTTCCTCTGCTCGCCCGCGGCGCGGCTGATCAACGGCGCGGTGCTGATCGCCGACGCGGCGTCGACGCAGATGAACTTCCCGCGCTACTCGCTGGAGGATCTGTTCGACCAAGCCGAAGCGTCGTTCGACGCCGAGCCCTAACGGGCTCGATTGCGCCGGGCCGAGGTTTCCGCCTTTATGAGCCAACCCAATTAAGCGTCCCAGGGAGCGCACCGTGGCCGACATTCAAGAACTCGCCGACCGTCTGGCGATCCGCGACGTCATCGACCGCTACTCCACCGCGGTCACCCAGCGCCAGTGGGACGAAATGGGCGCGTGCTTTCACCCCGAGAGCCGCTGGCAGTGCGCCGCGCCGTTCAACATGGATTTCTCGACGCGCAAGGGAATCCAGGAAAGCCTCGCCAGCACCATCGAGCACGGCGACTTCCTGCACCAGATGATCCATTCGGTGGTCATCGACGACCTGGCGGCGGATCGTGCGAAGGCGCGGGTGGTGCTAAACGAGATGAGCCGCAACAGCGCCGAGAAGACCGGATTCTTCCTGCTCGGCGTCTACCACGACAACCTGACGAAGATCGACGGGCGCTGGGGCTTCGAGTCCCGCATCTTCTATCCCTACTATGTTGATACGACCTGGCTTCCCGGCACGGTCGCGGTCGATTACGCCGGCCGGCGCTGAGGTCGTGCTGAAGCGGGCGCACCGCTAGGCCGCCAGTCGCTCCAGCGCCGCTTCCTTGCGATGAATGCTGGACTGCACACGATGAACCTCCTGCCCGAGCTCTGAAACGCGGGCGGAGGCGCAGCGCGCCGAGGCGTGAAGCAGCTCTGTCGCCTCGCCGTCCCGGAGATGGCTGACAAGGGCGTAGAGGTCCTGGACCGCGGTGCTGGCGCGCCCCAGCGCATCCAGCGCCACGCGCAGGTCGACGCCGGCCTCCGTCAACAGGGCGCGCTCGGCCTGCGTCAGAGACAAGACCCGCATCTGGGCCGTCGCCACGCGGGCGCGGAACGCCGAGACTGCATCCAGCAGGCCGGTTCCCGTCCGTGCAGTGGAGGCATGCGCCAGCATGGCTTGGCCCTGATCGAGAAGCGGTTCGATCTCCTCGCTCAGCAGCGCGTCCGAGCTCTGCAGGGCCTTGAGAATCTGGCGGGATTCGCGGCGCGCCTGCCCGCGGGCGCTGACCCAGAGCGCGATCGCCGCCGCGCTTGCAAAAATGCAGGCCGCGATCACGAGGATCGCGAATGAATGAGCCATACCCGACCTCGCTCTTCGGAGGGTACGCAACGAAACTCACTCTCAGATTGCCACGAAGCAGCTGAGCGGGAAAGTCACGGAACAGCGTTTTCGGGCCGACCGCCGCGCGGCGTGATTGAGGCGATCGGCGATCGGCCGTCAGCCGCGGGGTTCGAAGGACCGCTCGTTCCGCTCGAGCGTCTCCGCCAAGCGCCGCCACTCGTCGGCGATCTTCAACGCTTCGTCCCGATGGTCGTAGCGGCTGAGCTGCCGCGCCAGGGCCTCGGCTTCCGCCGCCATCCTCCGGCACTCGACCGACGTTCTCATGGCCGACTCAATCCAACTGCACCCTCGAAGGATGGGCCATGGGGGCGGCCCGGCAATCGCCTCGATCCCCATTTTGGGGATTTCGTTACGACCGGGCGCGCTTGCTCGCGCTTCTCCTGTCGTCTAGGTGCCGCAGGGCTTTTTCTCCGGGGCGGGACTTGCAGTTGCTGAGTTCAATCGATCCGCTTTACGCGCTGTCGGGGCTGGGCGTGGGGATACTCGTCGGCCTGACGGGCGTGGGCGGCGGCTCGCTGATGACGCCGCTGCTGGTGCTGGCCTTCGGCATCCACCCCGCAACAGCGGTGGGCACCGACCTGCTCTACGCCGCCGCGACCAAGAGCGTCGGCACGGCGGTCCACGGCTGGAAGGGCGGCGTGCAGTGGAAGATCGTCGGCCGCCTGGCTTTGGGCAGCGTGCCGGCCATCCTCCTGACCCTGTGGCTGATGCATCTCTCGGGCGGAGGCGGGGCGCATGGGCTGGCCTTCGCGCTCGGGTGCGCGCTGATCGTCACCGCCGCCGCGGTGCTGTTCCGCGACGCCATCGTCCGCGCGCTGGCCTCGCGCGCCTCGCACCTGAGCGAGCCGCATGTGGCGATCCTTACGGTGCTGCTGGGCGCGGTGCTGGGCGCGCTGGTCTCGCTGACCTCCGTCGGCGCAGGCGCGCTCGGCATGACCGTGCTGCTGATCCTTTATCCGCGCACGCCGATCGCCAAACTGGTCGGCTCCGACATCGCTCATGCCGTGCCGCTGACGCTGATCGCGGGCCTGGGCCATTGGCTGATCGGCTCCGTCGACTGGACGCTGCTCGTCTCGCTGCTGTGCGGCTCGATCCCCGGCATCATCATCGGCAGCCTTGCGGCCTCGCGGGCGCCAGAAGGCGTGTTGAAGCCGATCCTCGCCGTCACCCTCGTCCTGGTCGGCATAAAGCTCGTTAGCTAGAGCACCTGGCGAAAGTGGCGGCCGCTTTCGCCGCCCGACGTGCTCTAAACTTCTGGATCGCCCTTGCGAGCGGCCCGGCGCGCGAAACGCGCGGGATCGACCAGCGCGGCCTGCGGCGCCGGCAAGGGCGATGGCGCCCCCACGGCCAACGCGGCCACGTGCTCGGCCAGCAGCGGCGCAAACGAGAAGCCGCGCGAGCCGAGGCCGGTCAGCAACAGCGGCCCGCCGGCGTCGCCGGCGATCGGCAAGCGGTCGCCGGTCGTGGCGCGCAACGCCGCCCGGCCCTCCAGCGAAGACCCTGACAGGCGCGCCGCCAGGCGCGGTAGCCGCGCCTCCAACGTCGTCAGGTTGCGGGCGTGGTCGGCGGGCCGCAGATCGACGCTCATGTCGCCACGGTCGTGGGTCGCGCCAAACAGCACGCCGCCGCGCGTCGGGACCGCATAGCCGCCCCAGGCGCAGGCGGGCGGCGCATGGGGTAGCTCGACCCAGCTCGCCTGGCCGCGCACGGCCATCAGCACCGGGACGGCGCACAGGGACACGCTCTCCGGGCCGGCGGCGACGATCACAGCCTCGGCCTCGCCAAGCGCCTCGCCGTGAGGTCCGCGCAGCACCCAACCTCCCGCCCCGCCGTCGAGCGCCGCGACGCGCGCCTGTCGAATCTCCGGCGCCCACGCCCCCAGCACCGCCTGTGGGTCGATCGTCAGCGCGGATCGCTGGTCGAGCGCGGCCGGCGCGATCTCGCCCAGGCGGCGGCTAGCTTCGGCGGCGCCGATGACCGCCAATGCGCCAGGCTCGAAGAGGTCGGACGCAGCGATGCGCTCGAACCTGCCAAGATCACGATCGTCGCTCGCCAGTTGCAGAACGCCCTCGGCGATGATGGCCTCCGGGCAGGCCGCGTAGAGCTGCACCGCGCGGGCGAAGGCGCCCGCGAACAGCTGGGCAGGCTCTCCCAGGCCGGCGTCGAGCCTCGGGGTGACCAGGGCGGCGGGATTGCCCGAAGCGCCCGCCCCTCGCGCTTCCGCGTCGAACACCACCGCTTCGCAGCCCAGCGCCCGCACCGCCCGCGCCGCGGCCGCGCCGGCGATACCTGCGCCGATGATAGCGGTTCGCGCCGCGCCGGGCGGATCGGACGCCTCGCCCGCAAGCCGCGCCTCCAGCCGCTCGCGCTTGCGCCCGAATCCAGGCCGTTTCTCGACGGCGAAGCCGGCGGCGACCAAGCCCCGCCGCACCTGCCCTGCGACGGTGAAGGTGGCGGCCCGAGCGCCGGGCGCCGAGCGTGCGCCGACAAGCTCCAAAACTTCGTCGCTCCACATCGCCGGGTTGGCCGCCGGCGCGAAGCCATCGAGGAACCAGGCGTCGGCCCGGCCTTGCCAGCCGCCGAGCGCCGGAGCGACGTCGAGGACGGCGAGGTCCAGCGTGGCGGCAAGCTCGGGCAGCTCCACGCGGTGGACGCCGCGGGCGCGCCCCGGCCAGCGGGCGGTCAGCAGGTCAGCGAGCGGCGCGATCTCCGGCCAGCGCGCCAGCGCCCGCCGCGCCTCATCGGCGTCGATCGGATGGGCCTCGACGGAGAAGATATGCAGCTGACCGCCGGCTGGGCCGCTTCGGCGCCATAGATCCAGCAGCGCCAGGATGTTCAAGCCGGTGCCGAAGCCCAGCTCGCCGACCACGAACCGACGGCGGCCCCGCCACGCCTCAGGGAGGCCGCAGCCCTGGAGGAAGACGGCTCGGCTTTCGGCCAGGCCATCCTCACTGGAAAAATAGACGTCACCATAGAGGCGCGAGCGCGGCAGGCCCTCGTCGCTCCATTCGAGCGGACTGGCGGCGGGAGGCCGCCCTTGGTCCTGACCGTTTTCGCTCATCGTCTCTGAAACGAAAAAGGGCCGCCCCTAAGGGCGGCCCTCTCAACGCAGTGATGCGTGGTCGCTTAGTGCGCGGCCGGAGCAGCAGCGTTGCCGGCTTCGGCAGCGGCGTTGCCAGCGGCGGCGGCGGCGTTGCCGGCGTCGGCAGCGGCGTTGCCAGCGGTCGCGGCGGCGTCAGCAGCGGCGTTCGCCGAAGCGGCGGCGGCGTCTTGAGCCGAGTCAGCCGCGGCGGCCGCGGTGTTGGCTTCGGCAGCGGCGGTGTTGGCTTCTTCGGCCTTCTTCGAGCAGGCGGCGACCGACAGAGCGGCCACGGCGGCGCCGGCGACGATCAGGGTGCGGAAAGCTTGAGTCTTCATGTCCCTAAGTCCTCATTGCGGTGTGTCAACACGTCCTCCGCGAACCGCAAATCGCGGCGCTCGCATTGGCGCGGCTCAGCAGTAAGCTGCTCCCGACGGCATGGCAAGATGGGATTTCACGACTCCGTGATCACAATTTCAGCCGGTCAGGCTTCGTTCGGGATCGCGGAAAGAGCCTCTTCCAGCTCGAGGAAGCTGGGCTGGGCGCCGCTCGGAACGTTGCCGCGCCCGATCTCCACCGAGATCTGCGCCGCATTGCCGTGCAGATGGGCCACCAGCACCGACTGGATGATCCGATAGAACGCCGCCTCTTCCTCGACAATGCCTTTCATGCGCGTGGCCAGCGGCGCGACGAGGCCATAGGCCAGGAACACGCCCATGAACGTCCCGACCAGCGCCGAGCCGATCATCTCGCCGAGCACTTCCGGCGGCTCGGTGATCGCGCCCATGGTCTTGATGACCCCGAGAACGGCGGCGACGATGCCCAGCGCCGGCAACGCGTCGGCCATGCTCTGCAGGGCGTGGCTGGGGGCGTGCGCTTCGTTGTGGTGCTTCTCGAGCTGCTTCTCCATCGCATCCTCGACCTGGTGGGGATCCTCGAGGTTCATGGTCATCATCCGCAGCGTGTCGCAGATGAAATCGACCGCGAAGTGGTCGTGCAGGATGCGCGGGTAGCGCGAGAAGATGCTGCTCTCCTTCGGGTTTTCGATGTGGCTTTCCAGGGCGATCACGCCCTTGGACTTCATCGTCTTGGTGAGCAGGAACAGCAGGGAGAGCAGGTCGCGGTAGTCGGTCGCCTTCCACTTCGGCCCCTTGAACGCGCCGCCGAAGGCGCCGCCCGTCGCCTTGATTACCGGCATCGAGTTGGCGGTTAGGAAACTGGCGATCGCCGCGCCGCCGATACACATCATTTCGTGCGGCAGGGCGTGCAGGATGACGCCCATGTTCCCGCCCGAGATGATGTAGCTGCCGAACACCAGGCCGAACAGCAGCACGATACCGATAATCTGGAACATGGAAGCGACGGGTCCCCGCAGTTCCGCGGAGCTTCGCCGTTAATGCTTAAAGCTCGGTGAGCGCCGGCCCCTCCTAGGCCGCGCCGGTCTCGGCTTTGAGCCGACGGATCATATCGGGCGAGAGATAGCCGTCGGCGACCAGGCCGTGGGCCTTCTGCCAGGCGCGCAGCGCTTCGCGCGTCTTCAGGCCGACCAGCCCGTCCGCCGCGCCCGGATCGAAGCCGAGGCTCGAGAGCGCCCGCTGGGCGGTCATCCGGTCGACCAGCGACAGAGGCGTCTCCTGCGGCCAGGGTCGCGCCAGACCTGGGCTGCCGCCGAAGCGATCCGCCAGCAGGCCTACAGCCAGCGCATAGGCCACCGAGTTGTTGTACTTGCGGATCACGAAGTGGTTCGGGAACAGCAGGAACAGCGGCCCCGAGGCGCCCGTCGGGGCGACCAGTTGCGCCTGGGCCGCTGTGTCGGCCGCAGGCCAGGGCCGGCCGTCGGCGCGGCGCACGCCCAGCGTCTCCCACTCGGCCGGCGTCTTCTTCGGACCTTCGGTGAGGCTGTAATCGAAGCCCGGCGGCGCGACGACCTCGCGCGCCCAGTCCTGGCCCGGCGCCCAGCCGCCCTTGCGCAGCAGGTTGGCGGCCGAGGCCAGCGCGTCGGCCGGCGAGCCCCAGATGTCGCGGCGATTATCGCCGTCACCATCCACTGCGTCGGAGACGAAGGTGGTCGGGATGAACTGGGTCTGGCCCATCGCGCCGGCCCAGGAGCCGCGAAGCTGGCTGCGGCGCACCTCGCCCGAGCCGATCAGCTCCAGCGCGGCGATCAGCTGGCTTTCGGCGAAGTCGCGGCGGCGGCCCTGGGCGGCGAGCGTGGCCATCGAACGGATCACGTCGAAGTCGCCCTGAATGGCGCCAAAACCACTCTCCATGCCCCAGATGGCCTCGAGCACCTGCCGCGGCACGCCGAAGCGCGCTTCGATCGCCGGCAGTTGTGGCGCGAGTGTCGAGCGCTGGGTTCCGATCGCCACCCGCGTCTCGGTGACGGTTCCGCGGATGTAGTCGGAGAGCGGCTTGGAGAATTCCGGCTGGCGATTGTCGAGGCCGCCGACGCGCGGGTCCGGTGTCAGCCCCTCGAACTCGCGCTGCAGCAGGGCGGGCGCGATGCCGGCGGCGACGGCGCGGCCGTAGAAGCCCTGCGCCCAGCTGTCGAACAGCATGTCGCCGGACGCGGTCAGCGGCCGCACCAGGCCGGAGTTTTGCGGCGCAGGCGCGGGCGCAGGGGCTGCGGATTGGGCTGCGGGCGGGCTCGCGGGAGCCATGGCCTGCGGCGGGACGCTGCGCGTGGTGGTGCTCGCGCAACCGGTCAGGACAAAGAAGAGCAGCAGAGATCGACGACGCATTCTGCTGAATCTAGTGAGCGTCGCCCCTTCGCATCAATCACAAGGCTGCGAGGGCGGCGTCAGCGTTGACTCGGGTGCGCCCCACCCGTATATGCGCCCGCTCTGCGATAACGAAGGACGGGCCTCGCCCGGCCCAGCCCAGAAGAACGGTCATGAAGGTCAGAAGCTCGCTCAAGTCGCTCAAGACGCGCCACCGCGACTGCAAGCTCGTGCGCCGCAAGGGCCGGGTTTACGTCATCAACAAGACCAACCCGCGCTTCAAGGCGAAGCAGGGCTGATTTCGACCGGCGTCCCAGGCGCCGGCGCTGTCACCACATTCGAAGCGTTCGAACTCCCGGGCCCTCGGCGCGGGAGCTCAACTGCGTTTGCGCGATGGGCAGGCGCCAGCCGCCTCGCTCAAAACATAAGTCCCGCCGGACGACCGACGGGGCTTTTTGTATTCGCCGAGCTGTATGGCGGGGGCGTCAGTGCCCGCCGTTGCCGCGCAGCAGGAAGCTGCCGAGCACCGCCACTACGACCCCGGTCACCAGGGCGCCCAGGAAACCCGCCGGCGTGCAGAACCAGAGCGTCAGAAACAGGACAGACGTGGCGATCGCCAGCGAACCCCACTTCGTCAGGTTCATGACGAGGTCGTAGGTCGACTCTTGAGCGCTGATGTCCATCTCGCCGCGGTGGTAGTCGGATGCTGGGTTGGCCATCGCCGAAGGCTGCTCTCTGAACTGGATCTTCGGCGGCGTGCTACACGAGACCGCCGCGCCGCTCAAGCTCGCCAAGCGCCGAGAAGGCTTCGAATGGCCGCGACAAGCGCCAGCGGCTGATCGATCATCACGTGGTGGCGAGCGTCGGGGATGCCGACCTCCAGGCCGTCCGACGGATAGACCGCGCGCTGGATCGACACCGGCCTCAAGGCGCTCAACTCGCCGAAGAGGTGGGCGATCGGCACGTCGACCTGCGGCGCGGAGGTGAAGAACATCGTCCGCGACGCCACGTCCTGCTTGGGCCACATGTCGGGATCGAACTTCCAGCGCCAGCCCTCGGCAGCGCCGTCCGCCGCCGGGACGTGCTTGAGGCTGCGGCGGGCGATGTAGTCGAGGATGAACAGGTTCTCCACGGGCTGCACCGGCGCCAGGCGGAACCGCGCCAGCGCCTCGGCGACGCTGGGGTAGAGGCGGATGGTGCGGATCGGCGGGCCGGCCGAGTCGCCGGGGGGCGCCGAACCAAAGCCCACGTCGATAATGATCGCCGCGTGCAGTTGCTCCGGATGACGGCTCGCCACGTAGAACACCTGCCCCCCGCCGAAGGAGTGGCCGATGTAGACCGGCTTGCGGCCGCCCTCGTAGAGCCCGGTCGCTTGGCAGACGGCCTCGGCGTCCAGGGCGAAATCGGCGAAGCTGTAGCTCGCGCGCCAATCGGAATCGCCCATGCCGGCCAGGGACATCGCCGTGACGCGATAGTGCTCGGCGAAGAACGGGCAGATGTAGCTCCACCAGTCGGCGTGCGCGCTGTTGCCATGGACGAACAACAGGCCCGGCCGGCCGACCTCGCCCCAGGTAAGCACCTCGATGCGCCCCCGCGGCGTCGCGACGAACCCCCGCTCCGGCGCCTGCGCCAACGCCGTCTCGAACCACGCCGGCGCGGGCGGCGGCTCGCCGCCGAACGCCGCCAGCGGCGCGCGCAACTCTGGCGGCGCGTTCCTCTCGGCCTGCGCCAGGTCGTCGAAGATGTTTCGCGTCGGATCTTCAGTCGGATCGGCCATTACGCCCTCGATGCTCGCGCCGCGGCGCAACGCCCGCCCACCGTGACTATCGTCCACGCGGAATTGCGCAAGCGGAACGGGCGTCAGCCCTGCCCGGAGCCGCCGCGGATGAGGGCCGCCCTCTCGTCGGCGCTGAGCGCCCGCCAGCGGCCTTCGGGCAGGTCCCCCAGCTCGATCGCGCCGATACGAATCCGAAGCAGGTCGACCACGCGCAGGCCGACCAGTTCGCACATCCGGCGGATCTGCCGATTGCGGCCTTCCTTCAGAACGAAGCGCAGCTTCTGCGGAGCGACCAGATCGACTCGGGCGCGGCGCAGCTGGCGGCCGTCCAACTGCAGGCCATGGCGCAGCTGGCCGATCTTCTTGTCCGTGACCTGGCCGGTCACCCGCACGAGGTATTCCTTCTCGAGGTCGGACTCCGGGCCGATCACCGCCTTGGCCAGTACGCCGTCGTCGGACAGGATCAGCAGGCCGCGCGAATCCATGTCCAGACGGCCGAGCGGCGCCAGGCTGGTGCGCGCGTCAGGGATGACCGTGCTTTCGCCGATCAGCGCCGCCTTGGTCAGCAGCCGCACCGCCGGGACCTGACCGGGCTCCGGCTGCGCCGAGACGATGCCCACCGGCTTGTGCAGCAGCACGCTCAAGCCTTCGAGCTCGCGCGCGGCGGCGTCCGCGAGCGTCAGCGTCTGGCCGGGCAGGATCTTGCGGCCGACATCCTCGACCCGCTCTCCATCGATCGTCACCAGGCCCTGAGCGATCAACGCCTCGGCCTCGCGCCGCGAGCACACCCCGCTCTGCGCCAGCCAGCGATTCACCCGCTGCGGCTCGGCATCCTCATAGCGGCGCGTCCAGGACATGGGGCGTGGATAGCGGTTCTCGTTGCCGGAAACAGCCCCGCATCCCGCCCCATCGGGGCGGGCGCCGCGCGACGCAACTCGGGATTGCGCATCTCTGAATTGTAAGCAATGGCAAAGCTTGGAGGAACAAACCATGATCGGATTTCGAGCTTGGGCCGTCGCAGCGGCGTCCATGCTTGTTTTTCGCCGCCGCGGGCGCCGCGTCGGCCGCTGGCGGCGATGGTGCGGCTCAGAAGGCGGAACAGGCGCGCTTGCTGGAAATCACCGTCCGGCTTCATCGCGACGACGACGCGGGCGAAGGCTACGCCGATGACAACGATAAACGTCTTGGCGGCCTCGTCGCCAAATTCCGCCGCCTCTTCGGCAGGGAGCAAGCGGCGCCTCGAGCCGAGCTTGCGCTCCCTTCGGAGCCCGCGACGCCCGCGCCGCAGCCCGCCGATGCGGGTCGAGAGCACGAAGAAAGCCAAGCCTAGCTCGCCGCCATCGCGGCCGCGAACACTTAAGTATTGACTTAATTGAAGAGCGGGAGTTGGTTAAGCCCATGCTTAACCAACTCGACCTGGACCAGATGTTCCACGCGCTGGCCGACGGCGCGCGGCGCGGCATGCTGGAGCGCCTGGGCCGCGGGCCGGCGACGGTGAGCGAGCTCGCCAAGCCGATGGAGATGTCGCTGCCCGCGGTCGTGCAGCATCTGCAGGTGCTGGAACGGAGCGGGCTGGTCACCACACGCAAGGTCGGCCGCGTCCGAACCTGCCAACTGGAGCCGGCGGCGCTGCAACTGGTCGAGCGCTGGGTGGAAGAGCGCCGCACCCAGTGGGAGCGCCGGCTCCACCGACTGGGCGCCTACCTCGACCAGATCCCGATAGACGAAGGAAGCTCGACATGACGCAACGCTCCGTGACCCATGCCATCTTCACGCTCGAGCGGAGCTACAAACACCCTGTGCAGAAGGTGTGGGCCGCCTTCGCCACGCTGGAGGGCAAGAACGCCTGGTTCGGCGGCGGCGACTGGACGACGCTGGAGCGCTCTTTCGACTTCCGCGAGGGCGGCGAGGAGCGCGATGTCGGCCGCTGGACCAATGGCATGGTCAGCGCCTTCGACGCCCGTTACCTCGACATCATCCCGAACGAGCGGATCGTCTACGTCTACGAGATGCGCATCGACGGGACCAAGATCTCGGCGTCCCTGGCCAGCATCGAGTTCAAGGGGACTGCGGAGGGCACGACGCTCAAGCTCACCGAGCAAGGCGCCTACCTCGACGGCTATGACGACGCGGGTTCCCGCGAACGCGGCACCAGCGAACTGCTGGACGCGCTGGGGAAGAGCCTGGGCTAATTTCCTTACGGGGAGGGGATGACCGCGCGTTGGTCAGGGGTGAGGGAGTGTGGGCTGGACCCCCAGCTCTAAGCTTGATCCACCTCTCCCTACCCTGCTCGCCCTTGGCGAGCCGTCCCTCCCCATACACGGGAGGGGAGGTCAGACCAGCGCTTCGAACTCGTCGACCAGGCGCTCCAGCTGCTTCATGCCAGCGGCCCAGAAGGCCTTCTCGCGCGGGTTGAGGCCGAAGGGGGCGAGCGCCTCGACGTAGGTCTTGGCGCCGCCCGCGGCGAGCAGTTGCTCATAGAGCGGAGCGAAGGCCTGCGGATCCTCGCGTCGCTTCTCCATCAGGCCGCGCACCAGGAGGTCGCCAAAGGCGTAGGCGTAGACGTAGAACGGCGAGTGGGTGAAGTGGCTGACGTAGGCCCAGTAGTGCTCGTAGCCCGCGTTCAGCTTCACCGCCGAGCCGAGGCTCTCGCCCATCACCTCCAGGAACAGGCCGGCGATCTCATCGGGCGCCAATTCGCCGTCCTGACGCGCGGCGTGGAAGCGGGTCTCGAAGCGGTGGAAGGCGATCTGCCGGACCACCGTGTTCAACCCGTCCTCGATCTTGCCGGCCAGAAGACCGCGGCGCTCGTCGGGTGTGGCCGCCGCGAGCAGTTTCTCGAACACCAAACCTTCGCCGAAGATCGAGGCGGTCTCGGCGAGCGTCAGCGGCGTGTCCGCCAGGAGCGTGCCCAGCCGGCTGCACAGCGTCTGGTGCACCGCGTGGCCAAGCTCGTGCGCGAGCGTCAGGACGTCGCGCCGCTCGCCCATGTAGTTCAGGAAGACATAGGGGTGGCGGTCGGCGGTGACCGGGTGCGAATAGGCGCCCGACTGCTTGCCGGACCTGGGCCTGGCGTCGATCCACGGCTGGGCGAAGAAGGTCTGCGCGGCCTCGGCGAAACGCGGCGCAAGGGCGGCGAAGCTGTCGAGCACTAGGCCGCGCGCCTCGTCCCAGCCGTAGATCCGCGGCGGGCTGGTCTCCAGCGGCGCATTGCGGTCCCAATAGTTCAGCGCCGTCAGGCCCATGGCCTTGGCCTTGAGCCGATAGTAGCGATGGCTGACGCTCGGATAGGCCTCGACGACCGCGGCCTCCAGCGCCTCGACGGCATCGGCGTCCACTTCGTTGGAAATGTGACGCGAGGCGGCCGGGGTGGCGTAGCGGCGCCAGCGATCCTCGACTTGCTTCTCGAACGCCAAGGTGTTGAGGCAGAGCGCCAGCGTCGCGCTGCGCGCCTCCAGCGCCTTGGCGAGCCCATTGCCCGCCGCCTTGCGCCGCGCGCCGTCAGGATCGGAGAGCCGGTTCAGCGCCTCGGGCAGGGTCAGGCTCTCGCCATCCACGTTGGCGGTCAGCTTGGCCAACGTCTCGTCCCACAGGCGGCCCCAGTTGGCGACCGCTGGGCCGCGGTCGACCAGCATCCGCTCCAGATCGGCGGTGAGCTCGTGCGGCCGCGACAGGCGTACGCGGCGCAGCCAGGGCCGCCAGTTCGCCGCGCCGGCGTCCGCCGCGAGCGCAGCCTCGAGCTCGGCGTCCTCCAGCTCATTGAGCTCAAGGGTGAAGAACAGGCTCTCGGCGCCGATCTGCGCGGCGCGGGCGCGGAAGTCCGCCTCGAACTTCGCCCAGGCCGGGTCGTCGCGCTGGGTGGAGGAGGCGAGCGAGGCGAAGGCGCCGACGCGCCAAAGGGCGTTGGTTCCCTCCTCGTAGAGCCTGACGCCCTGGTCGATACGCGCGCCCAGCTCTGCAGGCTCGCCGCGTGCGCCGATCAGCTTGCCCTTCAGCTGTGCCAATTCGATCGCCTTGGCCTCCGCCAGGCCGAGGTCCGCGACGATCCGCGGGTCCTCGCGGTTCGCATAGAGGTCGTCGAGTCGCCACTCGGGCAGGCCGTCGGTCTTGAAGGGCGCGTTCATGGATGCAGAGATAGAGGATCCTTCTCCCGAACGGGAGGTGTCGGCTCCGCCGACAAAGGGGGTTTCGCCTCAGAATCCCGCCACGCCTTGGCCGCGTTCCGCTTCGGAACCCCCTCAGCCCTTCCGCGGCTCGCTCCGGCGAACCTCAGCGACCCTTGGTCCGGCTCACCACGACGCCGACGCCTGCGCCCACCGCCGCACCCAGCGGGCCGGCCACGACCAGGCCGGTCGCAGCCCCGGTCGCCGCCCGCTGCTCGGTGTTGTGCCCGCAGCCTGCGAGAGTCGCAGCGACGACGCCGGCGGCGATAAGGGTGAAAACGGGACGCATGGGTGGCCTTCCATGTTGAGCGCCGCCCAAGTCTTTGCAGCGACGGTTAAGCTTGGCCTTTTGAACGCCGTTAGCGGGCGGAAAGATGGCGGTCTAGACGTCGGCCAGCAGGATCGAGGTCTCGGTCATCGAGATGCCTTCCACCGTGCGGATCTCGTCCAGCGCGCGGCTGAACTCGGCTAGGTTGGCGACCTCCAGCTCGGCGACCAGGTCCCAGCGGCCGTTGGTGGTGTGAATCCGATCCACCGCCGGAAAGCCCTTGAGCTTGCGCACCACCGCAGACGAGCGTTCGCCTTCGATGGCGATGCACATGATCGCGCGCACTCGCTGGGCCTCGATCTCGGGACGGGTGCGCACGGTGAAGGCCTGGATGACGCCCTGCGCCTGTAGGCGAGCGATACGGTTCTGCACCGTGCCGCGTGACACCCTCAGGCGCGAAGCTAGCGTCGCCGCTGGCGTTCGCGAATCGGCGCGCAGCAGAGCCAGCAGATTTCGGTCGAGCTCGTCCACGTATCGCTAATCTCCTCTGACGTATCGCTAGATAATCCATCGTACTGTAGCATCTTGACGTCTTTTCGCTATCAACGCCGAGCCTCATCTTTCCAGGAACGACCGCGCGTCCGGAGCCCTGGATGGACCCTCGCCCGCTGTTCCTGATGACCGAGCCCTCGGGCTTCGAGGTCTGCTACCAGATCAATCCCTGGATGAAGCCGCAGGCCTGGTCCGCCGACCCTGCGGCCTGCCGCGACGCGGCGAAAATGGCCTCGGCGGCGTTGAAACAGGCGCTGCTGCACGCCGGCGCGCGGGTCGAGAGCGTGGAAGGTGTCCGCGGCCTGCCGGACCTGGTGTTCCCGGCCAACGCCGCGGTGGTGCTGGACGGACGGGTGCTGCTCGCCCGCTTCCGACATCCCGAGCGCCAGGGCGAAGAGGCGGTGTTCCGGTCGGCTTTCCTGCAACTCAAGCGCCGCGGAATTGTCCACGAGATCGTCGATCTCCCGGACCACCTGTTCCACGAAGGTGCGGGCGACGCGATCTGGGACGCGGTGCGCGGCCACTTCTGGGGCGGCTTCGGCCCCCGCTCGAGCCGCGGCGCGCTCGCCGCCGTGCGCGACGCCTTTGGCCAGGAGGTCGTCCCGCTGGAGCTGGCGTCGGAGCGCTTCTACCACCTCGACACCTGCTTCTGCCCGCTCTCCGGCGGCGAGGTGCTCTACTATCCGCCGGCCTTCACCGCCGCAGGTCTGGCGGAAATCCACAAGCACGTCGCGCCCGGCCTGCGCATCGAAGCGTCCGAGGCCGAGGCCGCCGCCTTCTGCGTCAACGCCGTCAACCTCGGCCGCAACGTGATCATGGCGCGCGCGCCCACGAGCCTGCGCGCGACCCTGACCGAGCGCGGCTACGACCTCATCGAGGTCGGCCTCGACCCCTTCATCCTTTCCGGCGGCGCCGCCTACTGCATGACGCTGCGGCTCGATCGAAGCAGCCAGCTCACGCCCGCCATGGCCGCTGAATAGGGGCATCACCGTGAACGATATCTCCCTCTGCCCTCACCTCGCCGACGACCTGATCGCGCTGGAGGCGCGCTACGGGGCGAAGAACTACAAGCCGCTCGACGTGGTGCTGACCCGCGGCGAGGGCGTCCACGTCTGGGACGTGGCGGGACGCCGCTACCTCGACTGCCTGTCGGCCTATTCGGCGGTCAACCAGGGCCACTGCCATCCGAAGATCTTGAAGGCGATGGTCGAGCAAGCGGGGCGGCTGACGCTGACCTCGCGCGCCTTCCGAAACGACCAGCTCGCGCCCTTCTACGAAGAGCTCTGCGCGCTCACCGGCTCGCACAAGGCGCTGCCGATGAACTCCGGCGCCGAGGCCGTGGAGACGGCGCTGAAGGTGGCCCGCAAATGGGCCTATCAGGTGAAGGGCGTGCCGGGCGCACGCGCCGAGATCATCGTCTGCGACGGCAACTTCCATGGCCGCACGATCGGCATCGTCGGCTTCTCCACCGACCCGGCGTCGCGCGACGGCTTCGGCCCGTTCGCACCAGGCTTCCGCATCGTGCCTTACGGCGACGCCGAGGCGCTGGAAGCCGCCATCACGCCGCACACCGCCGCCTTCCTGGTCGAGCCGATCCAGGGCGAGGCCGGCGTGATCATCCCGCCCGCCGGCTACCTGCAGCGCGCCCGCGAGCTCTGCAGCCGGCATAACGTTCTTTTGATCCTGGACGAGATCCAGACGGGGCTCGGCCGCACCGGCAAGCTGCTGGCGGAAGAGCACGAGAACGTCGAGGCCGACCTCACCCTGATCGGCAAGGCGCTGTCCGGCGGCTTCTATCCGGTGTCGGCGGTGCTCTCGAACGCCGAGGCGATGAGCGTCCTGCACCCTGGCGAGCACGGCTCCACCTTCGGCGGCAACCCGCTAGCCTGCGCCGTGGCGCGCGCCGCACTGCGCGTGCTGGTCGAGGAAGGAATGATCGAGAACGCCGCGCGGATGGGCGAGCGACTGAAGGCCGGGCTGACCGCCATCGCCACAAAAGCGGTGAAGGAGGTTCGCGGACGCGGCCTGATGTTGGCGATCGAGCTGCACCCCGACACCGGCGGCGCCCGTGCGGTGTGCGAGGCGCTGCAGGCGCGCGGCCTGCTGGCCAAGGAGACCCACGCCCACACCATCCGCATCGCCCCGCCGCTGGTCCTCACCACCGACCAGGCCGACTGGATCGTCGAGCAGTTCGAGGCGGCGCTGCCGCGCTGACCCTCCCAGGGCGGCGAAGGCGGCGTTCACCATGTCTCGAAGATCGCCGGCCTCCACCATGAACCCGTTGATCATTCGGGAATTTTCTCAGGCGACACGCTTGAGGAAATGCCCCAGATGCGAACGCCTGGAGCCGTGCTGGCGGTCGGGAGCGTGATGCTCCTGACCGCCCCGGCGGCTTACGCCGAACCGATCCGCCCTGGTGAGGAAGCCACCTTCGATCTTGGCATACTGCCGCCCAGCACGCCCGACGTGCTGAAACAGGCCGCCTCCGCGCCCTATGTCGCGCCCGTCGCCGCGGGCTGCGACGGCATCGCTCACGAGATCGCGGCGCTGGACGCGGTGCTGGGTCCCGACGCCGACGCGCCAAGGAAGGGCGGCCTGGACGCCACCCGCTTCGTCGGCCAGGCGGTGAAGTCCCTGATTCCCTACCGCTCGGTCGTGCGCGTGGTCACCGGGGCCGACCGCAAGCAGAAGGAGCGCGACGCCGCGGCGATGGCCGGCTGGGCGCGGCGGGGTTACCTGAAGGGCTTGCAAGCCAACCAGGGCTGCCCGGGCGCCACCGCCCAGACCGTCGTGGCGGCCGCTCCGCTGTTGAACGTTCCGGCCGAAGCCGGCGTGAAGACGCGCACCACCGAGGCCACGCCGACGCCCAGTTCAGTCCGCGTCGGACAGATGATCCAGCCCCACCCCGTGGCCATGGAAACTTCTTTCGCGCGTTAACCGAACAATCAGCTCTCCGAAACCGGGTCTTTACCAGTCGCACGTATCAAATTGCGACACATGAGCCACGTCCAACGAGTCGTGAGCCGGTTTCAGGTGGGTGTCTTCAAATGGCTAAAACCGTTCTCGTCGTCGACGATGACCCGACACAGCGTCGACTTATTCAAGCTGTGCTTGAGCGCGAAGGTTTCGCGGTCGCTCACGCTGAGAACGGCGACGAGGCGATAAAGCGCCTCATGACAGGCGGCGTGGTCGACGTGATCCTGCTCGACCTGGTGATGCCGGGCATGTCGGGCCAGGACACGCTGGTCGAGATGCGCGCCCGCGGCTTCAACCAGCCCGTCATCGTGGTCACCGCAACCGGCGGGATCGAGACCGTCGTCCAGGCCATGCAGGCCGGCGCGCTCGACTTTTTCGTCAAGCCCGCGGCGCCCGAACGGATTCTCGTCTCGATCCGCAATGCCCTGCAGATGGGCTCGCTGAAGGGCGAGGTCGAGCGTCTGAAGAAGCACGCCTCCGGGCGCACCACCTTCGACGACCTGATCGGCGCGTCCGGCGCCATGCAGATGGTCAAGCGGCTCGGCCAGCGCGGCGCGAAGTCCGGCATCCCGATCCTGATCACCGGCGAAAGCGGCGTCGGCAAGGAAGTCATCGCGCGCGCGGTGCACGGCTCCTCCGACCGCGCCGGCAAGCCCTTCGTCGCCGTCAACTGCGGCGCCATCCCCGAAAACCTCGTGGAATCGATCCTGTTCGGCCACGAGAAAGGCAGCTTCACCGGCGCCACCGACAAGCACCTGGGGAAATTCCAGGAAGCCAACGGCGGCACCCTGTTCCTCGACGAGGTCGGCGAGCTGCCGCTCGACATTCAGGTCAAGCTGCTGCGCGCCCTGCAGGAGAGCGAGATCGACCCGATCGGCGCCAAGCGCTCGATCAAGGTCGACGTGCGCATCGTCTCGGCGACCAACCGCGACCTGTCGCAAGCGGTGGGCGAAGGCCGCTTTCGCGAAGACCTGTTCTATCGGCTGAACGTGTTCCCGATCGAGGCCCCGTCGCTGCGCGAGCGCAAGGAAGACGTGGCGGCGCTGGTCGACCACTTCATCAGGCGGTTCAACGTCGAAGAGGGCAAGACCGTGGTGGGCGCCAGCGGCGACACCATGGCCTTCCTGACCGCCTATGACTGGCCGGGCAACGTCCGCCAGCTGGAGAACGCGGTCTACCGGGCGATCGTGCTCGCCGACGCGCCCTATCTGCAGCCGCACGACTTCCCGTCGATCTCCGGCGTGGCCGCGCCTCCCCCGGAAGCTCTTCCGAGCGACCAGGTCACGGCGACGTCCCCCGTTGCGGCGCCGAACGGTGAAGCCTCGACGCAAGGCGGTGGCGACGCCCCGGTGCGCATCCTCGACGGTCGCGGGCACCTGCGCACGCTCGAGGAGATCGAGCGCGACCTGATCCAGCTCGCCATCGAGATCTATTCGGGCCACATGAGCGAAGTCGCCCGCCGCCTCGGCATCGGCCGCTCGACCCTCTATCGTAAGGTCCGCGAACAGGGGCTGGAAGAGATGGTCAAGGGCGCCGAGGCCGCGGCCTAATCCGGCTTCTTCGACTTGCGCGGGCGACGAGATCGCTCGCGCTCTTCGCCCTTGGCCTTGATCGCGATTTCTTTGAGCTTCCCGCGCTGACGCATCGACAGCGCCTCCCCGGCCGCGCCCTTCTCAGGGTCGCCGAAGGCGCGGCCGAAGGTCTTCAGGCGGTCTTCGACCGAGCCTAGGAATTCACCCTCCCACTCGGAGAGCTTCACGCCGGCGCGCTCGGCCTGGCGCCGCGCCCGCTTCAAAGCGTTCAGCGCGGCGCGCCTAGCCAGCGCCCGGGGATCGGGAGGCTTGCGCTTCAAACCTCGCCGAGGGCGGACAGGTAGAGGTCGAGGATCGCCTCCTCCTCCATTCGCTTGGCGCGGTCCTGCTTGCGGATGCGGACGATCTTGCGCAGCACCTTCACGTCGAAGCCGTTGCCCTTGGCCTCGGCGAAGACTTCTTTGATCTGCTCGGCGATCTCCGCCTTTTCCTGCTCGAGGCGCTCGACCCTTTCGATGATGCTCTTCAGCTGGGTTTGGGCCGTGCCGTTCAGCACGTCGGGATGGGCGGAAGCGTCGTCGGCCATGGGTCGATGCCTCTGGTCTCAAGGTCAAGTTCGGGAAAAGGCGGTGAACCTAGCCGCGCGGCCCGGCTATGTCATCCGCACCTTGAACCTTGACTTCGGTTGCAACGTTGAGGCGGATCGCCGCGGGAGATTTTTTGATGGCTGACGAACACAAGAAACCTACGCAGCAGGACGCTGAAGCCGCGGTGCGCACCCTGATCGAGTGGGCCGGCGACGATCCGACCCGCGAAGGTTTGCTGGAAACCCCCAAGCGGGTGGCCAAGGCCTATCGCGAGCTTTTCGCCGGCTACGAGGCCGATCCGCGTGAATACCTGCAGCGCACCTTCGAGGAAGTGGGCGGTTACGACGAACTGGTCGTGCTGCGCGACATCCGGGTGGTGAGCTTCTGCGAACACCACATGTTGCCGTTCCTCGGCCGCGCCCACGTCGGCTATCTGCCGTCGGACCGGGTGGTCGGGATCTCCAAGCTGGCGCGCGTGGTGAACGGCTTCGCGCGGCGCCTGCAGATCCAGGAAAAGCTGACGGCGGAAATCGCCATGGCGATCCAGGACATCCTGCAGCCGCGCGGAGTCGGCGTGGTGATCGTTTCCGAGCACAGCTGCATGACGATGCGCGGCGTGAACACGCCGGGCTCGCGCCTGACCACCAGCCGGTTGCTGGGCGTGGTGCGCGACGACCCGCGGACGCGGCAGGAGTTCCTGGAACTGGTGCACAATTCGGACGGTTGAACGGCAGCCAGGTGAACATCAGATACTGCGCCCAGGTGCGGGCGCCGCCCGGGTAGCGTCAGGGCTAAAGCGTCAAATAGCGGTCATTTTCGAAGACTAACAGCTCGCCTCCGCGGCGGTTCTGACCTAAAGGACTGCCGCGTTAACCATGTCACCCGGCGCGAGGCCTCTCCCGGTCTCGCTGCATCTCGGCCGCCGCGAGGGCGCGCCTAGAAGTACTGGGTCAACAGGTGGGAGTCTCCGGCTTGACCGACGCAGCCCTGGTGCACAGCGATCGTCCCTGGCGCTGGATCGTCGACGCCCTCGTCGGCGGCGGCGTCGCGCTCGGTCTGATCACGGCGGCCAATGCGGCCCTCCCCCGCTTCGAGCACACAGCCGAGCCGCCGCGGGCGAAGCTGACCAGTCTCGCCGTCGCGCACCCTGCGGCTCCCGCCATTCCGCCGGCCTTGATCGCTTTCGAGGACCCGGTGCCCGGCTTCCCGGTGATCTCGCCGTTCGGCCTGCGCCAGCTCCCCTGGGAAGAAGGCGGCCGCCTGCACGCCGGCGTCGACATCGCCGCGCCGTCCGGCCTGCCGGTGCTCGCCGCCGCGGACGGCGTCGTGGTCCGTGTCGAGACCGACGGCGGCTATGGGCGGCTGGTTGAGGTGAAGCACGCCGCGGGTCTCTCCACCATCTACGCCCACCTCGGGCGCTTCCTGCCGGAGATCCAGGCGGGCGTCGCGGTGAAGGCCGGCGCGCCGGTCGGGCTGGTGGGATCGACCGGCTCATCCACCGGCTCGCACGTCCACTTTGAGGTCCGCAACGAGAAGGGCCAGCCGCTCAATCCGGACCTGTTCCTGGGCCGCCGGTTCGCCGAGGCCGACGACCTGCCGCTGCGCAGCGCCGCCCGCATCCCGCGCGGGGTGCGCGTCGCCTACGTCTCCAACATACCCAAGTTCCGGCGCGAGGAGATGGAGGAAAAGCAGCAGGCCAAGCTCGAGGCCAAGGCCGCTGCGGAAGCCGCTACCGCGGCGATGAACGCGACCGCGGTCGCCGACGCAAGCGGCGCCGACGGCAAGGCGGCCAGCGCCACGGACGCCGCGACCGACGCCGGCTCCGCGCCGAACCTGCGGACGCTCAACGGCCGGCCTCACGCGCGCTTTCAGATGCAAAACTAGGCAGCACCCTTCCCGCTCACGATGGATCATCGCTAGCGGAGAAGAAGGGCTTTCACTCAAGGGGCGACGCCCCTGTTTATCCTGACTGACCCGATTAAGTCAGTCGGGACAGGGTCTAGGGTCTCGACGCTCGGACTGACGAAGCCTATCTGCAGAAGCGTCCATGTCCGTGTCCCAGAGTGCGCCCTACCGGGGCGAAATGATCGACCTCGGCGGCCGCGCCCTGCGCGTCGTGCGCGCCGGCCCGCCCGGCGCCGCCGCGAGTCCGCTCGTGGTGCTGGAGCACGGCGCCTTCGGCTGTGCGGCGGACTGGGCCGTGGTGCAGGAGAAGCTCGCCGCGAAGGGCCTGCGCAGCCTCGCCTATGACCGTGCCGGCATCGGCCATTCCGACCCCGGCCCTGACCCGCGCGACGGCCACGCCATCGTCTCCGACCTCGCCGCACTGCTGCACAGGCTGGAAGAGACCGGCCCCCTCGTCGTCGTCGGCCATTCGATGGGCGCGCTGATGGTGCGACTGTTCGCGCTGACCCATCCCGACCGGGTGCGCGGGGTGGTGCTGGTCGACCCCGTCACCCCTGACGTCATGCACCAGCCCGCAGCGGCCCGCGCTGTCTACGCCTTCGGCCGGATGTTGCGCTGGGTGAGCTTCGGCGCGCAGTTCGGCCTGATGCGGCCGGTGTCGGTCGTCTCCGGCAACCTGATCGGCCTCACCGGCCAGGCGGCCGTCGAGAAGCGGCGCATCCACGCCTCCGCCCCGCACGCGCGAGGCGCCGCCGCCGAGGTGGCGCGCTGGCCAGCCACCTCCGACCAGGCCGCGGCCTCCGAGTTCCCGTCCCAACTGCCGGTCGCCGTGGTGACCGCGGGCGCCGCGCAGGGCTCGGCCTGGTTGAAGTCGGTGATGTCGGTGCCGGCCATCGCCTCACGCCACGGCTATGTCGAGCACGTCGCCCGCGCCAACCACGCGAGCTTGCTTGGCCGCAGGTTCGGCGATCCGATCATCCGCGGCATCGAACACGTGGTGCACGCGAGCAGACGCTGAGTCCTTAATCCGGCTCGCGCTCGATCAGGCCGGCCGCGGCGCGAAGACGGTCGCCCACGAGGTTTGCCGCCACAGCCGGCGCCTCGCCCAGCAGCGGGCACCGGACGCGCCCCTCGGCGTCGATGACGGCGGGCAAGCCGCCGCGGACGTCGGCCGGCAGCTTGGCCAGCACCCGGCGCTGGTCTTCGGGCAGCCGCCGCGCCAGGCCGGCGAGCTTGCGCACTTCGACACCGTCCGTGAGCGCCGTCACCTCGAGCCGACCATCCCAGACCGCCGCCACGCCCCGCGTCAGCGCCTGCGCGGAGAGACCGCCGCGCCCCGCCTCGCCGCCCTCGCGGACGACCCGGATTTGCGAAGCGCCGGCGCTGACACGCGCGCCGGCCAGGGTGGCGAACACGGGATCCGCACCGCGCAAGCGTTCGGCGAGACGATCGCGCGCCGCCGACGCGGGCAGGCGCGCGCCGCCACCTGCGCAGACCGCCGCAAGCCCCAGCCACCGGCTCGCCGCCGCCCGCGCCGCCTCGCGGAACGAGTCACGGCCCAGCGTGACGGCGCCGCTCGATCCGACGTGGGATCGTACAGCCAGCTCCAGCGGCCGCGGCTCCTCGAGGTCGAGATCGACATCGTCCGCCAACGCCTTCCGCGCCCGGGGGCGAGCGTAGCGGAGGTCCTCGTTTGCGGGGTCGTCGATCCAGCTCTCGCCGTGATCCGTCAGCCAGCCGCGCAGAGCGGCGCGGCGAGTCACGAGCAGCGGCCGCAGCAGGAAAAGCCCCCGTCCCTGCGGCCAAGCCGGCGAGGGAGACCAGACGCGGGGCTCTGGCGTTGTCGAGCCGGCGTCGCGCATGGCGCGCGCCTCCAGCACGTCGTCGGCGGTATGGCCGAGGAGAATGACGTGGGCGCCCGCCTCGCGCGCCGCTTCGGCCAGCAGGATATGGCGCGCGGCGCGGGCGGCGGCCGGCAGGCCGGCGGCGGGCTTCGGCCCTTCCCACGCCAGCGCCCGAAAGTCGGCGCCCAGCCGCACGGCCAGCTCGGCGCAGCCCTTGGTCCAGGCCGCGCTCTGCGCCTGCAGGCGATGATCGACGGTGAGGACCAGCAGCCGGCGGCCATGCTCCTGCGCCCAGCGTTGCGCGATCAGCGCCAGGGCCACGGAGTCGCCGCCGCCGGAGACAGCGACCGCGACGGGCCGGCGACTGGATTGACTGAGGCGTGCGTCGAGCAGGGCGATTGCGGAGTCCGCCACCGACCTACACTACGCCGAACACTTCGCCTGTTTGGCCGTGGCCGCCGCCTTGGCAGTCACGGCGGCGGGGGCCTTGGGGTAGCGCTTGGTCAACTCCGACAGGATCGCGCAGGCGTCCTGCGGCTTCTTCAGCGCCACCATGGTCCGCGCCAGCTCGGCCACCGCGTCCGGCGCCCAGGCTGTCTTCGGCCAACCGCGGATCGCGCCGATATAGGCCTGGGCGGCCTGGGCGTCGGCGCCCCGGGCGCTCAGCGTCTTGCCCCACCAGTAGCGGGCCTCCGGCGCACGCGGCGTGTTCGGATAGGCCTGGACGTAAGCGGAGAAGGCCGATTCCGCGCCATCGTAATCGCCGGACAGCATCTGCTCGCGCGCCTGGGTGAAGGCGTCGGCGGCGCTGGCCTTCAGGGCCGCCTCGGCCGGCGCAGGACCGGATTCGCCTGCGGCGGGCGCAGGCGCAGCCGGCGCTTGCTGCTGCTCGGCGGCGGCCAGCCGGTCGTTCAGCGCCTTCACCTGCGCTTGAAGGTCGGTATTGGCCTGCTTCGCCTGGCGAAGCTCGAAGGCTGTGCTTTCCAGCGCGCCGTTGATTCGGGTCAGCGACTTCTCCATGTCGCCCAGCCGGTCGGCCAACTCTTGTATGCGGCTATCGGTGTCGGCCGGCTGCACCACCACCGGCTTTCCGGTGTCGCGCAGTTGAAAAACGATGGCGCGGAGCTCCCGCACCACCTTCTCCATGCGATCGACCCGCTTGGCGTCGCGCACGCTCAGCGGATCGTCCGCCGGCGTGGCCGGCAGCGGCGTCTGGGCGTACAAGGGCCCGGCGACAAGCGCCAGGCCCAGGACCGTCGCCACGAAGCGCAAGCGGGGCGCACGCATATGAAGCTCCTTAGCGCGCGCCGCTCACGATGGTGGTGTGGGCGTTACGGTTGCGCGCCCAGGCTTCCTCGCCCGAGCCGGCGTCGATCGGCTGCTCCTTGCCGTAGGACACGGTGGCGATGCGGTCGCCGCCGACACCCTGGCCGACAAGCAGGTCGCGTACGGCGTTGGCGCGGCGCGCGCCCAGCGCGATGTTGTACTCGCGGGTGCCGCGCTCGTCAGTGTTGCCTTCGATGCGCACCTTCACCGCCGGATAGCGCTTCAGCCACGCGGCCTGGGCCTCCAACACCGGCTTGGCGTCGACCCGCACTTCATAGCTGTCGAAGTCGAAGTAGACCCGGTCGCCGGCGTTGATGACGAAGTCGCGCTCTGAGCCCGGGATGACGCTCTCGCCCACCGCGCCGGTGGACGGCGCCGGCTCCGAGGGCGGCGGCGCCGTCTGAGCAGCGGGCGCCGGGCCGGCCGGCTTCGGCCGCGAGGCGCAGGCGCTCATGGACGCGGCGACGGTGGCGATCAAGGCGAGGCGCAGGGCGGTCCTGGCGGTCGTGGGCGTCACGTGTGCGGCTCCTATTCGGTGGATCGGGTTGGGGGAAGCAAGAGTTCTACAGTGAAGGCTTGTTACGCAACTTAGTTCAGCAGTGGTGACCAGGCCGGGTCGGATGCGTCCCCGGGATAAGGCACCTGCTGCAAAATTCTGCCGGTCACGTCGACGCTCCACAGCTTGGAGCCGCCGCCCTGCGTTTCGCGGGTGAACATCAGCACACGGCCGTTCGGCGCCCAGGTCGGGCCTTCGTCCATGAAGCTGGAGGTGAGCAGGCGCTCGTCCGATCCGTCCGGCTTCATCACGCCGATGTGAAACTCGCCGCCGGTCTGCTTGGTGAAGGCGATGAACTCGCCCGTCGGGCTCCAGACTGGAGTCGTATAACGGCCCTCCGAGTAGGAAATGCGTCGTGGGTTGGAGCCGTCCGGCCCCATCACGTAGAGCTGCGGCGACCCTGAGCGGTCGGAGTTGAAGACGATCTGCGAGCCGTCCGGGGAGAACGACGGCGAGGTGTCGATCGCCGGATCGGACGTGATCCGCGAGCTCGACCGGTTGCGCAGGTCCATCACGTAGATGTCGCTGTTGCCGCCGCGCTCGACCGAGAAGGCCACGCGCCCGCCGCCGGGCGCGAAGCGTGGGGCGAACACCATGCCCTTGAACTCGCCCAGGCTCTCGCGTCGCGCGGTCTCCAGGTTGAACAGGTAGATCGCCGAGCCCTCGGGGCGCAGCTCCATGTAGGTGATCTCCTGGCTATTCGAGGAGAACCTGGGGGTCATGACGATCGAGGCGCCGTTGGTCAGGTAGCTGGGATTGGCGCCGTCCTGGTCCATGATCGCCAGCCGCTTGGTGCGCGCGCCCCGCGCGCCGGTCTCGGCGACGAACACTACGCGGCTGTCGAAATAGCCCTTCTCGCCGGTCAGCCGCTCGTAGATCTGGTCGGAGATCTTGTGCGCGATACGCCGCCAGTTCTCCGGGCTGGCGGTGAACTGAAGGCCGAGCAACTGACGTTCGGAGAACACGTCCCAGAGCCTGAAGTCGACCACCAGCCGGCCATCCAGCACCCGCACCTGGCCGTTGACGAGCGCCTGGGCGTTGATCTGCTTCCAGTCGGCGAAGCGCGGCTGCACCGCCGTGGTCAGGTCCTTCTCGATGAAGGAGGCCGGGTCGAGCGGGCGGAACAGGCCGGAACGCTGCAGGTTGGCCCCGATGACGCCGGCGATCTCCGCCCCCGTCGGCCCACCGCCGAAGGCGGGAATGGCGATCGGCAGCGGCTGCACGTCGCCGCGGTTCACGTTGACCTCGATCTCGGCGTGCGCGCGGCGCGAGGCTAGGCCGGCGCCCAGTGTGGCCGCGGCGAAGGAGGCGATCAGGGTTCGTCTTTGCAAGCGGATCTTCATGAGCAGGCCTCGCGGGCGATGAAGTTCACCTTGACCCGCTGGCCGTAGTAATCGCGGGGGAGGTTTCGGAATGGCGCCGCGGCCCGAACGGCGCTGGCGGCGCGCGTCGCGGCCGCCTCGTTGACGGAGGGGCTGGCGCCGGACGCCTGGGTGGAGACATCGCCCATCAGCTGGCCGGCCGGCCCGACCTGAAAGATGGCGAGGACCAGCACGTTGCGGCCGCCGGCGACGTCGCAATTGGGGTTCCAGCGTCGCTGCAGGTCGTCGACGAAGCCGGAGAGGGCCGCCGCCGAGGCGGCCGTCCCCTGTCCGGTGCGGGCCTGGGCCGCGGTCTCCGGCCGCGCGGGACCCCGCGGGGCCGGAGACGCCTTGGGCCCCGAGGCCTTGGCCATCTTCGACACGCTGGCGGCGAGCGCGTCGAGGTCGAGGCTGGGCTCCGGCTTGGGTGCGGGCTTGGGCGTCGGAACCGGCGCCGGCGCAGGCTTCGGCGGCGTCGGCTTAGGTGTCGGGACCGGCGCAGGCGTCGGCTGCGGAACCGGCGGCTGCGGGGTCGGAGGCGCCTCGGGCGTGGTGACTTCGGCCTGGGCGGTCTGCGGCGGCTCCGGCGATTCGATCGCCGGGCTGAGCTCCGCCGCCGGGCCGCTCGCGACCAACGTCACAGGCACCACCGAGCCGATCTTGAGATCGCGGGTGTGCCGCCAGGAGAACAGCAGCAGGACAGCGACGGTCGCGTGCAGGCAGACCGATCCAAGGAGCGCGGGCGAGAGCTCCCGTGTGTTCACGGCTGGGCCGCCTCCCGGGCCGAGGCGTCAGGCTGGCCGCCCGACGACGGGCCACCGGTGTCGGTGATCAGGTTGATCGAGGTGAAGCCGGAGGTGGACAGCGCCGCCATCACCTGGGCGACCACGGCGTAGGACGCCCGGCCGTCGGCGCGCACGAACACCGGCCGCTTGCTGTCCGGCCCGGCCATTTCGCGCAGCTGCGGCGCGAAGCTGGAGAATGGCACCTGGCGCTCGCCGATGTAGATCTCGCCGCCCGGTCGGATCGAGACCGACAGCGGCTCGGTCTTGTCCTGGATCGCACCGGCCTCGGTTTTCGGCAGCTCGACCTCGACGCCCGCGGTGAGCAGCGGCGCCGAGATCATGAAGATGATCAGGAGCACCAGCATCACGTCGACCATCGGTGTGACGTTGATCTCCGACAGCGTGCCGCGCTGCCGGCCTCTGCGGCGGCGGCGTCCGCCACGGCCGGGGCCGGCGGAGAAGGCGTCGTGGGCCGAAAGCGCCATGGCTCAGACCCGCTCGGCCAGCCGCCGCTGGATGGCGGTCGAAAGGTCGTCGGCGAAGCCTTCCATCCGCGCCGCATACTTGCCGGCCTTGGTCGAGAAGGCGTTGAAGGCGATGTAGGCCGGGATTGCCGCCACCAGCCCGATGGCGGTGGCGAACAGCGCCTCGGCGATCGCCGGCGCGACCACGGCCAGGCTGGTGTTCTTCTGGATCGCGATGTTCTGGAAGGCGTGCATGATGCCCCAGACGGTGCCGAACAGACCGACGAACGGCGAGGCGGTGGCGACGATGGCCAGCACGCCCAGGCCGTCCTCCACCCGCGCGCTCTCGCGGGCGATGATGGCGTCGAGCACCCGGTCGATGCGCTGGATCAGGAAGGCGGTCTGCCCTTCGGACGACGGCTTGCTGCGGCTGTCGCGCCATTCGCGAAGCCCCGCCTGCAGCATCCGCGGCAGGGCGTGGCGCGGCCGGTCGCCCGCCTGGGCGGCGATGTCCTCGAGGCTTTGGCCGACGCCGACCTCCTTCTCGAACCGGTCGGCCTCGCGGTTCAGCGCGGCGAATCGGAACCACTTGTCGAGGATCACCGCCCACGACCACAGCGAGGCGGCTGCGAGACCGATCATCACCGCCTTCACCACCCAGTCGGCGCGCAGGAACAGGGTCAGGAAATTGAAGCTGTCAGGCGTGACGGCGGTGTCCATGCGGTCTTGGGCTCCGGGCAAGTCTGATGAGGGGTTGGCCCGCGGCGGTGGCGAACTTGTGGCGAGGCTAGTGTGGTTCGTCTCGCGATGGAATCCGTCGCAAGGCGGTCACACCGCCATTGGCGTCTCAGACTTCGCCGAAATATGGCGCCAGCGCAGCGACGAGGTCGGCCGGCGGACGCCGGGCGCGGCCCGCGAGATCGATGCAGGCCGCCGTCACTTCGGCGTCGGCGATCGCCTCGTCGCCGCGGACGATGCGTTGGCGGATCATCAGCCGCGGGCCTTTGACGGCCTCGTAGGTCGTGCGCACCTGCAGCGCATCGTCGATCCGCGCCGAGCGCCTGAAGTCGATCGCCAGCCGAACGACGGTGAAGGCGAGCGGGTCGGGGCGCTCAAGCAGGGCCGCATGGCTGACGCCGGCAAGCCGCAGAAAATCCGTCCGGCCGCGCTCGAAGAAGCGCACGTAGCCGCCGTGATAGACGACGCCGGTGAAGTCGGTGTCTTCGTAGTAGACGCGAACCGGCAGGACGTGCTCGCGCCCGTCCAGCCAACCGGCGCTCGGCTCCGTGTCAGGCGCCCCCATCGGGCTTCTCCGAAAGTTGCGCGCGCTCGATCAGGATCGCCGCACCGCAAACGATCAGCAGCGCGCAGAGCACATTGGACGCGAAGATGTAGCGGGCGTCGGCTGCGGGCGCGATGAAGAACAGCGCGGCGGCGTTGGCGAACGCGCCGCTGAGCAGGGCGACGGCGAGCAGCGCGAACGGCTTGCGGCGCGCGAGCAGCGCGGCCACCACGACCGCTGCGCCGAGGAAGAGCAGATAGGGCCTGCGCCAGCGCTCTGCGGAAGCCTGCCAGACATAGTCGTCGAGCGCGTTGGCGGCCGCGGGCCGGACGAGCGTCAGGCCGAAGGCGTTCGCGTCGATGCCGCGGTGGGTCGGCAGGAAAACATGGTCGCCCAGCACGCCCATCTGCCAACCGAACACGCGCGCACGATGCGACAGATAGCAGCCGGGATGTCGCGACACCGCCGCCCGCCAGGCCTGCACGATCTCGGCGCGCATCTGCGCGGTCATCAGCTTCTGGGTGGCGAAGATCTGGGGCACGCCGGGGTGCGAGCCGAAGGCGAGCTGCAGGTGGCGCGGGTCGTAGATCCGCCGCGCCTGCGCCGCAGAGATCGGCTGACCACGAGCGATGCTGGGCGGCAAGTAGCTCTCGCCCGAGCAGGCGGACACGCCCAGCACGTCGAACAGCTCGATGGTGACCAGGGTGTGCGGCGCGGGCAGCCGTTTGAAGTCGGGCAGGCGCCATTGCACCGACGCCCAGGCGAGCGCGAAGCCGAGCACCAGCGCCAGCGCCGCGGCGAGCCGCGCCCGCGCAGGCGGCCCCGCGCGGAGGAATGGCCGCCAGATCATCAACGGCGCGGTCAGAACGAAGAGCGCGGCGGCGTTGTAGCGCAACGATATGCTGAGACCGGCGAGCAGCCCTGCCGCCGCGAGCCAGGCGATCGAGCGGCGCCGCGCCGCCAGCAGCCAGGCCGCGAGGCTCAGCACCGCGAAGCTCGTGGTCGGCACGTCGCGGAAATGCGTGGTCATCACCCCGGTCATCGGCGCGACCGCCACCGCCAGCAGGGCGAAGCCGCCGAGCGCCGCCCATGTCGCGACCCGCGAGCGAAGCAGCAGGCCCGTCGCCATCGCGACCCCGAACAGCAGCAGGAACACTTGCGCGGCGAGCAGGCCGCCCGCTCCGACGCCCGCCGTGCGGCTCAGCCAGAACAGGTAGGCGTGCATCGGCGGCCAGACCATGCTGCGGATCCCCTCGATCGAGGAGCCGTAGGCGTAGAGGGCATCGTAGTTCATCTGGCCCGGCCAGACCGGCCAGCAAATCGCGCCAGTCCCGGCGAGCGCGAAGACGGACGCGGTGACCCAACGCGGCCGGCCGGGCGTCACGCCGGCGCCTTCCACGGTGTCGGCGTCCCGCACGCGGCCCTACTGGTCGAACAGATCGCCCGAGGCCGGCCGGCCGCTGGGCGGCGGGGCGGCGAGGCCGAGGTGGGTGTAGGCCTTGGCCGCCGCCATCCGGCCGCGCGGCGTGCGTTGGATGAAGCCCTGCTGCAACAGGAACGGCTCTATGACGTCCTCGACCGCGTCGCGCGCCTCGGCGATGGCATAGGCGAGCGTCTCCACCCCGGCTGGCCCGCCGGCGTAGTTTTCGATCAGGGCGCGCAGGTAGCGGCGGTCGAGCGCGTCCAGCCCCTGCTCGTCCACGTCCAGGCGGGTGAGCGCGGAAGCCGCCGCCTTGCGGTCGATCAGCGCCACGCCGTCGGCGGCGGCGAAGTCGCGCACGCGGCGCAGCAGCCGGCCGGCAACACGCGGCGTGCCGCGCGAGCGGCAAGCGATCTCGAACGCGCCCTCGTCGGCCAGCGCCAGCCCCATCTTTCCCGCTGCGCCCTTCAGCACGAAGGACAGCTCCTCGTGGGTGTAGAACTCCAGCCGGAGCGGAATGCCGAAACGATCGCGCAGCGGTGTGGCCAGCAGCCCGGCCCGGGTGGTGGCGGCGACCAGGGTGAAGGGCGCCAGATCGATGCGAATCGAGCGGGCGGAAGGCCCCTCGCCGATCACCAGGTCCAGCACGTGATCCTCCATCGCCGGATAGAGGATCTCCTCGACGTTGGCGGCCAGGCGATGGATCTCGTCGATGAAGAGGACATCGCGCGGCTCGAGGTTGGTCAGGATGGCGGCGAGATCGCCGGCCTTGGCCAGCACCGGCCCGGAGGTGGCGCGGAAATTCACGCCGAGCTCTCGCGCGACGATCTGCGCAAGCGTGGTCTTGCCCAGCCCCGGCGGGCCGAACAGCAGCACGTGGTCGAGCGCCTCGGACCTCGCCTTCGCGCCCTCGATGAAAACGTTGAGGTTCGCCTTCACCTGCTCCTGGCCGACGAACTCGGCCAGCGTCTGCGGCCGAAGCGCCTTGTCCTGCCCTTCGAAGGGTTGCGCGTCGCCGGAGACGATGCGGGTCACCGGCCCAGCTCCTGCAGCGCGGCCTTGATCACGGCCGACGGCTCGGCGTCCTCACCCAGCCGGACCACCGCCTGTTCGACGACGCGGCGGGCGTGCGGCTCGGCGACACCCAGGCCCATGAGAGCTGCCACCGCCTCGCCGGCGACGGAGGCCTTCACCGGCTCCGCGGCTGGCGCGAGCGGGGTCGGATGGAAGCTGCCGGCCGAGAGGTCGGCGAGCGGCTTGCCCTTCAGTTCGGTGACGATGCGCTGGGCGAGCTTGGGCCCTACGCCCGAGGCCCGAGCGACCGAGGCCTTATCCTCGCGCGCCACGGCCGAGGCCAGCTCCGCCGGCGGCAGCACGTCCAGCACCGAGAGCGCCGCCTTCGGCCCCACGCCCTGGATGGTGCGCAGCGCCAGATATGCGCGGCGGTCGTCGCGGGAAAGGAAGCCGTAGAGCGTGATGCCGGTCTGCTCGGCCCACTGGGTCTCGACGTGCAAAAGCGCCTCTTCGCCGATCGCCGGCAAGCGCGAGAGCGTGCGCGCGCCGCAGCGAACGACATAGCCGACGCCGGCCACGTCGATCAGCGCGTCTTCCTCGCCCACCTCGGCGACTACGCCGCGCAGCCGGCCGATCATACGGAAATCCCGTTCGACATCTGTTCCTGAGATACTCTGCGCCGGTCCCGGCGATCAACGCCCATGCTCACGCCGCCCACCTTTAGGCGGCGCGGGCGGTGCGATGATGCGCGTGGGCGATGGCGACGGCCAGCGCGTCGGCGGCGTCGGAGGTCGTCTCCCCGGCGGTGGGTAGCAGGCGGCGGACCATGAAGCCGACCTGGTCCTTCTCCGCCGCGCCCGTGCCGACCACCGCCTTCTTCACCACCGTGGCCGCGTACTCCGCCACCACCAAGCCGGCGCGCGCCGGCGCGATCAGGCAACAGGCCCGCGCATGGCCGAGCTTCAGGGTGGAGGAGGCGTTGGTGTTGACGAAGGTCTCCTCGACCGCGGCCTCGTCCGGCGCGTGTGTCTCGATCACCGCAGCGATCCCCTCGAACAGCACGAGCAGCCGATCGGCGAATGCCATCCGTTCCGAGGGCGCGATCACCCCGTGGGCGACATGAACGAGACGCGTCCCGCTCACCGTCACCACGCCCCAGCCGGTGCGGCGCAGGCCCGGATCCAGCCCAAGGATGCGGATCGGTCGAATCGCTGCGTTCGTCATACGTTCCGGAAGCATGCCCCATCAGGCGCGCCAATGCTTGACGAAAGATGACTGCGCGAATGCGCCCCGCGTGCACCGGGTCTTAAGGGTGGGTGGGCATGATGCCGCTCGAGAGCGCCCCTGCGCCCGCCACGGTGAGAAGGAAGATGGCCAAGCACGGCTCGCCGACCCGGCTGTTGGTCGTGTGCGACGACGAAGCGAGCCGCACGCTGCTGCGGCGCCGCTTCACCCGCATCGGCTACCAGGTGATGGAGGCTGGCGACAGCGGCAAGGCGATGTCGCTGGTCGCGATGATCCCGTTCGACTTGACGATCGTCGACCTGCGCGACGCCGATTCTTGCGCGCTGATCGCCCGCATGCGCGAGAGCCGCGCCCCGAGCGAACTGCCGATCCTGGCGGTGGTCGACCGCGCCGCGAGCGAAGACGGCGCCCGCGTGCTGGACGAGGGCGCGTGCGACTGCATCTCGCGCCCGGTCGACATCGATCTGGCCTATGCGCGCGCCGCCATCCTGACCGGCGCCGGCCCCGACGAGGAAGAAGCCCGCGCGCTCGAGACCAACATGATCCGCCTGCAGCACGCGGTGGAGACCGCCGAGCACACCTCGGCCATGCTGCGGCACATGGGCCATGGCGAACGCACCCCGCTGACCGGCGTGCTCCGCGCCACCCACGTCCTGACCCGCATCTGCGTGACGCCCGAGCTCAAGAAGGTCGTCGACGTGGTGGACGACTCCGCCGCGGTCCTCAATCGTTTGCTGGTCGAGGCGCTGGACCATCCGGACCGCCGCACCCAGCCGCAGCGCGACGTGCTGCGCGTGCTGTCGGCCGACGACGACGCCGACAGCCGCTTCGCCATGTGCGAGATGCTGGACGCCGCGGTCACCCCGATCCAGCTCGCCGAAGCGCCGACCGGCCTGCAGGCCGCGCTCGCCGCCGAAGCCGGGACCTTCGACCTGATCCTGGTGAACGTCGCCACCGCCGAAGCGATCGCCGGCATCCGCGCGATCCGCCGCACCGAGCGGCAGGCCAAGACCCGGCGCATCCCCATACTCGCCATCGCCCCGGACGACGCCGCCGGGGCCAGCGCGCTGGAAGCGGGCGCGGACCTCTACATGCCCCGCCCCGTCACGGCCAAGGGCCTACTCATCGCGCTGACCGGCGCGATCAATCGCCAGACGGAGGCGCTCAGCGCCGTCGCCTGACCGCCGTCGCATCCTTAACCGCCACGCAGCCGTTCTGAGGCTGGACGCTGGAGGGACGCCGATGCCCTGGATCGCCCGTCCGCGCGGACGGAAGCCGGCGCGCGCGGCCAAGCTGCGCCGCTGGCGCTACGACAACAGCCAGGGCGTGGTTTCCTTCTGGATCGGCGCCGTCATCGTGGGCATAGCGGCGATCGCCGCCGCGATGCTGCGGTTCTACGGCTGAGACGGCCGGCGGCTCGGCGGTCCTGGCGACGCTGCTGGATATCGTCCACGAACCACACGAACGGATCAACCGGGTCGCCGCTGACGCGGGAAGTTGGGATGGACGCGCGGGGCTGGCTGGGCCAAGCCTGCACATCCATGGACGCGATCTTCTCCAATCTGCCGACGACCGTCTTCGAGGAGATGTCCGGGCTGGCGCGCGACAGGGGCGCGCTCAACCTCGGCCAGGGGTTCCCGGACGATCCCGGCCCCGAGGCGGTGCGCGCCAAGGCCGCCGAGGCTTTACTGCACGGCTACAATCAGTACCCGCCGATGGCGGGGCTGCCGGAACTCCGCCAGGCGGTGGCGTCGCACTACGCCCGCAGCCAGGGCCTCGACCTCGACTGGGCGCGCGAGGTGACCATCACCTCCGGAGCGACGGAAGCGCTGGCCGCCGCCTTCTTCGGGCTGATCGAGCCCGATGACGAGGTGATCGTCTTCCAGCCGCTCTACGACGCCTACCTGCCGCTGATCCGCCGTGCGGGCGGGACGGCGAAGCTGGTCAGCCTGTCGCCGCCGGACTGGCGCTTCGACCGCGCGATGCTGGAGGCGGCCTTCAGCGAGCGCACCCGCTTCGTGGTGCTGAACAATCCGGTGAACCCGACCGGCGTCGTGCTGCCGGACCAGGACCTCGCCCTGCTCGCCGAGTTCTGCCGCCGCTACGACGTCACCGCCATCTGCGACGAGGTCTGGGAGCAAGTGGTGTTCGAAAACGCGGTCCATCGCCCGCTGATCGCCTTCCCCGGGATGCGCGAGCGCACGGTGAAGATCGGCTCGGCGGGTAAGATGTTCGGGCTCACCGGCTGGAAGGTCGGCTTTCTGTGCGCCGCGCCGCAGCTGACCCACACCTTGGCGCGCGCCCACCAGTTCCTGACCTTCACCACGCCGCCCAACCTGCAGGCCGCGGTGGCCTATGGCTTGGAAACCGGCGCCGACTGGTTCGCCGAGATGCCGCGCGGGCTGGAGCGTTCGCGCGACGTGCTGGCCGCGGCGCTGCGGCGCGAGGGGTTTGCGCCCCTGGCCTCGCAGGGCACCTACTTCCTCAACCTCGACCTGACGGCATCCGGCGTGACAGAGCCTGACCGCGCTTTCGCCTTACGCGCCGTCACGGAGACCGGCGTGGCCTCGATCCCGGTCTCCGCACTCTATGAGGTCGACGCCGTCACCAACATCCTGCGCCTCTGCTTCGCCAAGCGCGACGAGGTGCTGGAAGACGCGGTGGTCCGCCTAGCCAAGGCGCGGGAGTTGGTCCAGCGGTAGAAGCGCTCCTCCGGGGAGGATCTGGGCTTGCCGGAGCGGCGACGGACCAATAACTGCTAGGCGAGCAGTCTTGGGCGCGGGGCGCCCCTAGGAGATCCCATGACGAAGTGGTCGGCTTGGCTGGACGAGGAAGACGAAGACAAGGGCCGTCAGCCCGACATGCCGATGACGTCCGGCCCGGTGCAGAACGCGCTGTTCAAATCGCGCACCGTGCTGGTGTTCGGCGAGATCGACATGCGCCTGGCCGAGCGGGTCACTGCGCAGCTCACGGCGCTGGCCGCCGAGAGCGACGATCCGATCCGGGTGGTGATCAATTCGCCGGGCGGCCACGTCGAGAGCGGCGACACCATCCACGACATGATCCGCTTCTGCGGCCCGCCGGTGAAGGTGATCGGCACCGGCTGGGTGGCCAGCGCCGGCGCGCACATCTTCCTGGGCGCCACCAAGGAAAACCGGCTCTGCCTGCCCAACACCCGCTTCCTGCTGCACCAGCCGGCGGGCGGCGCGCGCGGCCAGGCCTCGGACATCCAGATTGAGGCTCAGGAGATCCTCAAGATGCGCGACCGGGTGAACCGCATGATCGCGGAAGAGACCGGCCAGACCATCGAGAAGATCAACACCGACACCCGGCGGAACTTCTGGATGAACGCCGCGGAGGCCATCGAGTACGGCCTCGTCTCGCGGATCATCAAGAACACCTCGGAGGTGTGATCCAGTGGCGTGGTGGCAGGGCGCAGTCCTCTACCACGTCTACGTTCGAAGCTTCTTCGACGCCGACGGCGACGGCCAGGGCGACCTGGCCGGCGTCCTGACCAAGCTGGACTACATCCAGGGGCTGGGCGTCGACGGGATCTGGCTCTCGCCGATCCACCCCTCGCCCAACCGCGACTGGGGCTATGACGTCGCCGACTTCGAGGGCGTCCAGCCCGACTACGGGACCCTCGAGGATTTCGAGGCGCTGCTTGGGGCGGCGCATGCCCGCGGCCTGAAGGTGCTGCTGGACGAGGTGCTGGCCCACACCTCAGACGAGCACCCCTGGTTCCTGGAAAGCCTGACCGGCGGGGCTGGCGGACCCAAGGCCGACTGGTACGTCTGGGCCGATCCGCAGCCCGACGGGACCGCGCCGAACAACTGGCTCTCGGTGTTCGGCGGCCCGGCCTGGGCCTATCAGCCCAAGCGCCGGCAGCACTACCACCACAAGTTCCTGCGCCAGCAGCCCAAGCTGAACTGGCGTGCGCCCGCCGCCCAGGAGGCTGCGCTCGGCGTGCTCGACCACTGGCTTGACAAGGGTGTTGACGGCTTCCGGCTCGACGTCGCCAACGCCTTCCTCCACGACCCGGCGCTGACCGACAATCCGCCCCTGCCGGCGACGGAGCGGACGGCGGCGCACTGGGCCCATGCCGGCGACCTGCAGCGGCACGTCCACGATTCGAACCTGGAAGAGAACCGCGCGCTCCTCGACCTCGTGCGCCGGCGCGTCGAGGCGCACGGCGAGCGGTTCGTGTTCGGCGAGTTCTCCGAGGAAGAGGAACGCTGCGGCGCCTACCTCACGCCGCAGGCCGGCTTGCACTCGGCCTACACATTCGTGCTGCTGCGGGAGAACCGGCTCACGCCCGCCTTCGTGCGTGAGCATTATGCGACGCTGGCCCGGTTCCCGGGCCACTGGCCGACCATCTCCTTTTCCAATCACGACGTGCCGCGCACGGTCAGCCGCTTCGGCGGCCCGGCTCCGGCGCCCGAGCTGGCCAAACTGATGTTCGCCCTGCTGCTCAGCCTGCGGGGCGCGATCCTGATCTACCAGGGCGAAGAGCTCGGCTTGCCGCAAGCCGAGCTCACGCGCGACCAGCTTCGCGATCCGGTCGGCGACCTCTACTGGCCCTACGACGGCGGTCGCGACGGCTGCCGCACGCCGATGCCCTGGGACGCCGACCTTCCCAACCTCGGCTTCAGCGAGGGCGAGCCCTGGCTGCCGGCCGCGCCCGAGCACCGCAACCTGACTGTCGCCGAACAGCAGGCCGACCCGGAATCCAACCTGGCCTTCGCCCGCCAGTTGATCGCGCTGCGCAAGGGCTCGCCGGCGCTGACGCTGGGCGATCTGGAATTCATCGACACGCCTGACCCGGTGCTGGCCTTCGTCCGCCGCCACGACGACGAGGCGGTCGCCTGCGTGTTCAACCTCGGTCCCGAGCCGCAGTTCGTCGAGCTGCCGATCGCGCAGGGCGGCGCGCTGCATCCGCTCCGCGCCGAGGACGCCGACCTGCGCGGCGGTTCGCTCGGCCTCGCCCCCTGGGCCGCCGCCTTCGTCGCGCTGCGGCCTTAGCTCGCATTTGCGCTACCCCTTTTTCCCAGGCGGGCCATCCGGTAAAACCCGGGGATGGCCGAAGGCGATACCCCACTAGGCCGCCGCACCGAGACCCGTTTCGGGCGCGGCTTCCTGACCGACATCTGGTACTTCGCCGCGCTGTCCAGCGAGCTGAAGCCCGGCCGGCTGGCGCGCCATGAGATCCTCGGCGAGCCGGTCATGCTCGGCCGATCGCCGCAGGGCGAGGTCTTCGCGCTTCGCGACATCTGCCCGCACCGCGCCGCGCCGCTTTCCGCCGGCCGCTTTACGACCGACGCGAACGGCGGCGAGACCGTCGAGTGCCCCTACCACGGCTGGCGCTTCGGGGCGGACGGCGGCTGCACGGCGATCCCCTCGCTTGTCGACGACCAGGCGATAGACGTCGGCCGCATCCGCGTGCGCCGCTACCCAGTCGCCGAGAGCCAGGGGCTGGTGTTCGTCTGGATCGCCGGCGACGCGCGCCGCGACTCCCAGCCGTCGGAGCCGCCGCCGACCTTCCCCGGCGTCGTCGGCGGCGCGCCCAAGCTGGTCGATCGGATGACCTTTGACGCCCACATCGACCATGCCGTCGTGGGCCTGATGGATCCCGCGCACGGTCCCTACGTGCATCAGCAATGGTGGTGGCGCTCGGCCAAGAGCCAACACGAGAAGGCCAAAAAGTTCGAACCGCGCGAGGCCGGCTTCTCCATGGTCCGCCACGAGCCGTCGAAGAATTCGCGCGCCTACGCGATTTTGGGCGGCCAGCCGCTGACCGAGATCACTTTCCGCCTGCCCGGCCTGCGCTGGGAGCATGTGACCGTCGGCGCGCGCCAGGTCCTGTCGCTGACCTGCCTGACTCCGGTGCAGGAGAGCCAGACCAGGATCACTCAGATCATCTGGTCGGATCATCCGGCCTTCGTGCTGCTCAAGCCCCTGATTGCGGCCGCCGCGCGGGCGTTCCTGCGGCAGGATGGGGGGATGGTGAACCTGCAGAACAAGGGACTGAAGTACGCGCCCGCCCTTCTTTGGGTCGACGACGCCGATCGCCAGGCCAAATGGTACCAGCAGCTTAAGCGCGAATGGACCGTAAGCCGCGAGGATGGCCGGCCCTTCGCCAACCCCGTCGAGGCGACCACTTTGCGCTGGCGCAGCTAGCGACCGCCCTGCGCCAGGCGGGCGAATCTGCTGGACCTGCGGCGCCGCAGTGTGCGTTGTCGCGCTTGTGAACCGTCGGCTGTCATCTCTGGCGCAAGCGGCTTACGGCGGAGCGGTGGCCGCCGCCTTGATCGGACTCGTCCTGTTCCGGATGACGAGCTGCGCGCCCGCGCCGAAGCCCAAGCCGCCGGCGGCCACGCCCGCTCCAAAAGCCGCCGATGCCGGACCTCGGCGGCTGTCGCGCGACTGCCGCGCGCCGGGCTGGGAGCACGCCGCGGCGGTCAACGCGAGCTCGCTGAACGCGCTTCCCTGGACGCCGTTCGGCCGCGACGAGACCGGCTGGCGCGTCTACGCTCCCCTGCTGGCGCGCGAGATCGGCGTCGACTGCCCGCCGGAGTCCACCGGCTTCGCCCGCGCCCTGGCGAGTTGGCAGAAGACCCAGGGCGTGGACGCGGACGGACTGGTCAGCCAGCTCACCTTCCTGCGCATGAAGGGCGAGGTGCAAGGTCGCCGGCCGATCGTGCTGCTGTCGGTCCAGGGCGTCTGCGCCGCGCCCGCCGAAGAAGCTAGCCTCGCCACGGCGCGGCCGGACGAGGGCTTCGGCGACAAGCTCATCCAGCTGCGGCCGGGCGCGCTCGTCGCCTACCGCAGGATGGTCGCCGCCGCCCGCGCCGAGGAGCCGGCCATCGCCGCCGATCCGGAGCTGCTGCGGATCTTCTCGGCCTATCGCAGCCCCGCCTACGACGCCGCCCGCTGCGCGGTCGACAACAACTGCAACGGCCGCGAGCGGGCGACCTGCTCGCCGCATCGCACGGGCCTGGCGATGGATATCTACCTGGGTCATGCGCCCGGCTTCGACGCTGACTCCAGCGCCGACGAGAACCGCCTGCACATGACCGAAGGGCCGGCTTATCGCTGGATGTTGCTCAACGCCGATCGGTTCGGTTTCGTGAACTACCCGTTCGAGCCCTGGCACTGGGAATGGACGGGCGAGGCGCCGCGCACGCCGTGAGGCGTCAGGCGCGGGACTGGAAGCCGCGGCAGATGACGCCGATCTGCTGGTCCATGACGGAGATCATCGCGTCCGCACCCGCGCCTTCCCAGGCGGCGAGGCGGAACGTCCAGGCGAAGGCGGCGAGCAGCAAATCGACCACGCCGCGCAGGTCCGCCTGCGGATCGACGTCGCCTGCGCTCACGCCCTTTTCCAGGCATTCCAGGATCAGCGCCTGCAGGTGGAGATTGCGGCCGTAAGGCGTCGCGCCCGCCGACAGCGTCCAGTCGAACGCCAGCGCGATGTGCGCCAAGAACAGGTGGACGTGGCGAGTCTCGAAGGCGAACAGGAAGGCGAACATCGATCGCAGCCGGTCTGTGGTCGAGCCGCGCAGGAGCGGAAGCACCCGGTCCAGCTCTGAGTACAGACCTTCCAGCCGCTCCTTCATCACCTCGCTGAGGATCTCGGCCTTGCTGGGGAAGGCGTTGAAGACCGTCCCCACCGACACGCCGGCGATCAGTGCGATCTGGCGGACGGTGGCGGCCTCGTAACCCTGAGTGGCGAACAGCTCGCGAGCGGCGGCGAGCACCTTCTGGCGCGTCGCCGCCTTCTGCGTCTGGCGTGCCCCCGCCGTAATCATTTCACCCCCGGCGGGCGCCGGCGAGGATGATCCGGATCTGATCGCGCGAGCGGCTTTGAAGCGCTTCCAGGCTCCAGCCGTCGAAGATAGCGAAGGCGAAATTACACACGTAGGCGTCGTACAGCATCTGCGCGCGGAGCTTCACCTCGGCCTCCTGGCCGAGCTCGCCGCGCTCGACGGCCGCGGTGAGCTGCTCGAGCATCAGTTGTTGGATCTCGAGGACCTGGGTGACCTTGCGGAAGCGATCGCCATCTTCCGGATTCCAGGAGACGCTGATCGCGGCGCGCGCCAGCGGCATCTGCTGACGGAAGAAGGTGTAGCCGGTCGAGAAAAGGCGCAGCAGCGCATCCTCGACGTTGCGCGCCCGCGACGCGGCGTCGCGCATTTCGTCCGCCAGTTGGGCGAGATCGTTCATCATGATCTCGCGGAACAGGTCCGACTTGTCGCTGAAGTTCGCGAACACCGCGCCGGTCGACATGCCGGCCGCCGAAGCGATGTCGCGGATGGTGGCGCCTTCATAGCCGCGCTCGCTGAACAGCTCGCGCGCCGCCGCCAGCACCTTGCCGCGGGTCTGTTGCTTGGCCAGCGCCCGCCTCGTGGGGCCCTTCACGCGGCCCTCGTGGGTCACGTCTTTCGGCGATACGTGTTTCATTGTTTCTGAACCTTCAGCAGGGCGGGAACTAAGCCCCTCTCGATCACGACGCACTACGCTTGCTCCACGGACTACCGACGGCGTTGGCTTGACCGTTTTGTGGCGTGCCGTCTACCGCGAGGACCCGGCGTCAGGCGGGCCCTCACTGAACATGTTCACCGAACATATTCATTGTTCGGGCGCATAGGCAATCACCGGTGAAGCACCGGCGCTGCAAATGCCGAACAAAGTCGGATGAACACGCTCAGTGAGCGTTGGGATCGGTTCGTTACCGCCGATACTTGGTGGCCGGCAACGCCGCAAAGGCCTAAATTGGGTCCTATGGATATCTTCAGCTACCTCATTCCCGCCGCTCTGGCGACGGTGACGATCGTCCTGGCGCTCGGCATCTACGCCCTCTACCGGGGCGGCGATTTCGGACGGTCCTACTCGAACAAACTGATGCGTCTGCGGGTGCTCACCCAGGCCGTCGCCATCGCTATATTGGTAGGTGCGCTATGGTGGCGCACGCACGGCTGACGTCATGGTCGTCCTGAACCGCATATACACCCGCACCGGCGACGCAGGCCGCACCCGGCTGGCCACCGGCGAGCCGGTCAGCAAGTCCGACATGCGCGTGGAGGCCTACGGCGCGGTCGACGAAACCAACGCTTGCCTGGGCCTCACCCGGCTGCACACCGCCGGCGACCTCGAGTTCGACGCAATGCTGGGCCGAATTCAGAACGAACTGTTCGATCTGGGCGCCGATCTCGCCACGCCGCCCAAGCTGGACGAGGCCGAGGGCCAGGCGCTGCGGATCATCGACAGCCAGGTCGAGCGGCTGGAAGCCGAGATCGACGCCATGAACTCGGAGATGCCGGGCCTGACGTCGTTCATTCTGCCAGGCGGGAGCGCGGCGGCCGCGAACCTGCACCTGGCGCGAACCGTCTGCCGCCGCGCCGAGCGCGAGGCGGTGCGGCTGGCCGAGAGCGGGGCTGCGGTCAACCCGGCGGCCCTGCGCTACCTCAACCGCCTTTCGGACCTGTTGTTCGTCGCCGCCCGCTTCGCCAATGGGCGCGGGACCTCCGAAGTGCTCTGGCAGGCCGGCGCGACGCGCTGACTACTTGGGCTCGCGGCCGAGCGCCTTCATCGCTTCGGCGCGGGCCCGCGGGTCGGCGATCACCCGGCCGGTGATGTCGGAGATCAGGATCGGCTGGGCGCAGACGCGCTGCGAATTATCCCACCACTTGTGCGCCTTTTCGCAGTTCTCACGCGGCCAGATCCAGCCGACCTGCCAGATGAATGTGGCCGTCACCAGGATGGCGAAGGTGGCGAGAAAGATGACCTTGAGGCGCTCGAAAGTGCGGTGCATCGGGGGTTCTTAGTCGGCTCGGGGTTTTGGGGCTAGCCGGTGTCGCGGACGGAATTGAGGCGCGGACAGACCTTGCAATGCGCGCCGGAACCGTTATGCCCGCACCCGACCGAATTTCCGCCAAGCAGATTTGAGGCCTAGGCAACCATGAAAGTGTTGGTCCCGGTCAAGCGGGTCATTGATTACAATGTGAAGGTTCGGGTGAAGCCCGATCAAACGGGCGTCGACCTCGCCAACGTGAAGATGTCGATGAACCCCTTCGACGAAATCTCCGTCGAGGAAGCCGTCCGTCTCAAGGAAAAGGGCGTCGCGACCGAAGTCGTCGTCGTCTCCGTGGGGCCGACGCAGGCTCAGGAAACGCTGCGCACCGCGCTGGCCATGGGCGCCGACCGCGCCATTCTGGTCGACGCCGGCGCGCAGGACCTGGAGCCGCTCGCGGTCGCCAAGGCGCTGAAGGCGGTGGTGGGCGAAGAGAGCCCCGAAGTCGTGGTCATCGGCAAGCAGGCCATCGACGGCGACAACAACGCCGTCGGCCAGATGCTGGCGGCCCTGCTCGACTGGCCGCAGGCGACCTTCGCCTCGGAAGTCGAGATCGCCGGCGGCAAGGCCAAGGTCACTCGCGAGGTGGACGGCGGCCTGCAGACGCTCGAGGCCGACCTGCCGGCGGTGATCACCGTCGACCTGCGCCTCAACGAGCCGCGCTACGCCAGCCTGCCCAACATCATGAAGGCGAAGAAAAAGCCGCTCGACGTGAAGCCGCTGGATTCGCTCGGCGTCGACGCCGCGCCGCGGCTGAAGGTGCTGAAGGTGGCCGAGCCGCCGAAGCGCGCCGGCGGGGTCAAGGTGGAAAGCGCCGCCGACCTGGTGACGAAGCTCAAGACTGAAGCGGGGGTCCTCTGATGGCCGTTCTCGTCCTCGCCGATCACGACAATGCGTCGCTGAAGGATTCCACCCACAAGACCGTCTCCGCCGCTCAGGCGATCGGCGGCGACGTCGACGTGCTGGTCGCGGGCCAGAACGCCAAAGCCGTCGCCGAAGCGGCCTCGAAGATCGCCGGCGTCCGCAAGGTGCTGCTGGCCGAGAGCGCCGAACTGGGCCAAGGCCTGGCCGAGGCCTTCGAGGCCCTGATCGTGCCGCTGGCGGCGAACTACGACGCGGTGCTGACCCCGGCCACTGCCCAGGGCAAAAACCTGTCGCCGCGCATCGCCGCGAAGCTCGACGTGTCGCAGATCTCCGACATCGTCGGCGTGGTCGACGCGAACACTTTCGTGCGCCCGATCTACGCCGGCAACGCGCTGGAGACGGTGCAGTCCTCCGAGGCCAAGAAGGTCATCACCGTGCGCCCGACCGCCTTCAAGGCGGCCGCGGAAGGCGGCTCGGCCAGCGTCGAGAGCGTCGCGGCGCCCGCCGCCCCGGCGAAGGTCCGCTTCATCGACCAGCGCCTGGTGAAGTCGGCCCGTCCCGAGCTCGCCGGCGCCAAGATCGTCGTCTCCGGCGGTCGTGCGCTGGGCTCGGCCGAAGAGTTCCAGAAGGTCATCGAGCCGCTCGCCGACAAGCTGGGCGCTGCGGTCGGCGCCAGCCGCGCCGCGGTCGACGCCGGCTACGCGCCGAACGACTACCAGGTCGGCCAGACCGGCAAGGTCGTGGCTCCGGAACTTTATGTCGCCATCGGCATCTCCGGCGCCATTCAGCACCTCGCCGGCATGAAGGACTCCAAGGTGATCGTCGCGATCAACAAGGATCCGGACGCGCCGATCTTCCAGGTCGCGGACTTCGGCCTCGTCGCCGATTACAAGACCGCCGTGCCTGAGCTGATGGCCGCACTCGGCTAAGCCTCGGGCCGCTTTAAACTGCAAGAGCCGCCCTTCCGGGCGGCTCTTTTCGTTTCAGGCGCAATCTTGCGCGTGGCGGTTGTCGCGTAATATTCCTCGCAAGTCAGGCGCGCGGTGCAGTGCGCCAAGCGCGTTGCGGCGCAGCAAAACCCCTTGCGGCAGAGCGGAAAAGGAGTGTTAGAAAGCCGTCACACGAACAGCGGCCTCTGACGCCGCGGTCATGGGGCCTGTTTGGCATGATTAACATCAAGACGGTCGGGATCATCGGCGCCGGCCAGATGGGATCGGGGATCGCGCACGTCTGCGCCCTCGCCGGCTACGACGTGCTGCTGCACGACGTCAGCGCCGAGCGTATCGAGACCGGTATCCAGAACATCGAACGCAACATGGCCCGTCAGGTCGCGCGCGGCGTGATCAGCCAGGACGAGCTCGTCGCCGCGCTCGGCCGCATCAGCGGCGCCGCGGAGCTGCAGAAGGTCGGCACGGTCGACCTCGCCATCGAGGCGGCGACCGAAGACGAGTCGGTCAAGAAGACCATCTTCAAGGCGCTCACCCCGCACCTGGGGCCGAACACCCTTCTGGCGTCGAACACCTCGTCGATCTCGATCACCCGCCTGGCCTCCAGCACCGATCGCCCGGAGCGGTTCATCGGCCTGCACTTCATGAACCCGGTGCCGGTGATGAAGCTGATGGAAATCATCCGCGGCATCGCCACCGACGCGGAGACCTACGAGCGGGCCGTCAACTTCGCCAAATCGCTCGGCAAGACCACCGCCAACGCCGAAGACTTCCCCGCCTTCATCGTCAACCGCATCCTGGTGCCGATGATCAACGAGGCGATCTACACCCTGTACGAGGGCGTCGGCACGGTCGAAGCGATCGACGTCTCGCTCCGGCTGGGCGCCAACCATCCGATGGGCCCGCTCGAGCTGGGCGACTTCATCGGCCTCGACACCGTGTTGTCGATCATGAACGTGCTCTACGAGGGCCTGGCGGACTCCAAATACCGGCCCTGCCCGCTGCTGGTGAAGTACGTCGAGGCCGGCTGGCTCGGCCGCAAGTCCGGCCGCGGCTTCTACGACTACCGCGGCGAGAACCCCGTCCCGACGCGCTAGAAAGATCCTCCCCCTTAAGGGGAGGCGGCCGAAGGCCGGAGGGGGCTTCGCCAACAGCTCCCAGAGGGGAGCATCAAATTTTGCGTCGCGCCATGTCGGCGGCGGGCATACTCGGGCGTCCTTCGAGCGAAACGAGGCGCCCATGCTCTACACGCTGCTCTGCTACCACGACGAAGACGTCGTCTGGTCCTGGACCAAGGACCAGGACGAGGCCGTCATGTCGAAGATCCACGTCGTCCGCGATCGGCTGACCAAGGAGGGCAAGCTCGGCCCGTCGCTTCGGCTGCTGCCCACCACCGCCGCGACCACGCTGCGCAAGACCGCCGGCGACCCGCTGGTGATCGACGGCCCTTTCGCCGAGACCAAGGAGCAGCTACTCGGCTTCTACGTGCTGGACGTCGCCGACCTCGAGGAGGCGCTGGCGATCGCCCGCGAACTTCACGTCGCCAACCCCGGCGCGACCTATGAGGTGCGCCCCGTCGCCCTCTACTTCGGCGACGAGCGCGAGGCGGCGAGCGCATGACCGACCTGGCCTGGATCAACGCGGCCATGATCGCCGCCAGGCCCCAGGCCGTCGGCGCCTTGCTGCGCTATTTCCGCGACCTGGACCAGGCGGAGGAGGCCTTCCAGGAGGCCTGCCTGCGCGCCCTGAAGAGCTGGCCGGAGAACGGCCCGCCGCGCGACCCGACGGCCTGGCTGATCCTGGTCGGCCGCAACGCCGCGCTGGACGGCGTGCGCCGCCGCTCGCGCGATGCCGCCCTCCCCGACGAGGATCTGCTGTCGGACCTCGACGACGTCGAAGCGCCGCTGGCCGAGCGGCTGGACGAGTCGCACTACCGCGACGACGTCCTGCGGCTGCTGTTCGTCTGCTGCCATCCGCAGTTGCCGGACACCCAGCAGATCGCGCTCGCCCTGCGCATTGTCTCCGGCCTTTCGGTGAAGCAGATCGCCCGCGCCTTCCTCGTCAGCGAGACGGCGATGGAGCAGCGCATCACCCGCGCCAAGGGCCGCATCGCCAAGGCCGAGGTTCCGTTCGAGGCGCCGGGTCCGGTCGAGCGATCCGAGCGGCTCGCCGCCGTCGCGGCGATGATCTACCTGGTGTTCAACGAGGGCTATTCCGCCGGCGAAGGCGAGGCGCGCGCACAGCTATGCGGCGAGGCGATCCGTCTGGTGCGGCTGCTGCTGCGGCTGTTCCCCACCGAGCCCGAGATCATGGGCCTGACCTCGTTGATGCTGCTGCAGCACGCCCGCGCCGACGCGCGCTTCGACGCGCAGGGCGAGATCGTGCTGCTGGAGGACCAGGACCGCAGCGCCTGGGACGGCAAGCTGATCGCCGAGGGCCTGGCGCTGATCGACAAGGCGATCCGGCACCTGGCGCCCGGCGCGTACCAGATCCAGGCGGCCATCGCCGCGCTGCACGCCCGCGCGGCGCGCTTCGAGGACACCGACTGGCGCGGCATCGAGCGACTCTACGGGGCGCTGGAGCGCCACCAGCCCTCTCCGGTCGTCACGCTGAACCGCGCCGCGGCGCTGGCCAAGGTCGACGGCCCCGAGGCCGCGCTCGCCATGATCGAGCCGCTGGCCGATCGGCTCGCCGGCTACTTCTACTTCCATGGCGCGCGCGGCGCGCTCCTGCTGCAGATGGGCCGCGAGCGCGAGGCGCGGATCTGCTTCGACCAGGCCATTGCGCTCGCCGGCAGCGCCGCCGAAGCCAACCACATCCGCCAGCATCTCGATCGGCTGGAGAAGGATTTTTCGTCGCCGGTGTCGGCCAAGGTGGCCGCGGCGCGTCCTTGAGACATCATCGCTGAAAAGGAGCCTGCCCGTGTCGGATAGCCCTGCCCCCAAGGCCGAAACCAAATGCGGCCTAGTCGCCTACCTCGCCGTGGAAAATTCGGTGAAGGTCGCCGAATTCTACAAGAAGGCCTTCGGCGCCGAAGTCGCGGCCATGCAGCCCGTCGATGAGCAGGGCCGCACCATGCACATCCACCTCTACGTGAACGGCGCCTCGCTGATGCTGGGCGACTTCTATCCCGAGCACGGCCATCAGGTGGTCAAGCCGCAGGGCTTCAGCCTGACCTTCATGTCGAAGGACATCCAGAAGGATTTCCAGCGCGCCGTCGACGCCGGCTGCACGGTGACCATGCCAGTGCAGCAAATGTTCTGGGGCGACTACTACGGCTCGCTGAAGGACCCGTTCGGTTTCGACTGGGCGTTCGACCAGCCGGGCGAGTGATCGACCTTTCGGAGACAGACGATGACCGCGATCCCTCAAGACACGCCGGCGCCCAGCTCCAGCCGCGCCATGAGGATCGCGGGCTGGATGCTGACCGGCCTGTTCACCGCCTTCATGCTGATGGACGTCGGCATGAAGCTGGCCCGCATGCCCCACGTCGAGGCCACCGGACAGGCGCTGCGTTTGTCCGCCGGCAGCGGCTTTCCGATCGGGGTGATGGGGGCGGCGTTGCTCGCCCTCTCCCTGATCCCTCGCACCGGCGTGCTCGGCGCCGTGCTGTTAACCGGCCTGTTCGGCGGGACGGCGGCGGTGCATCTGGTGGCGGGCAACCCGCTCGCCAGCCACATCCTGTTCGGCGTCTATCTGGGCGTGATCGCCTGGGGCGGGCTTTTGGCTGCCGGACCCCGCCGTGCGCGCCCTTTTGCCGATCCGCCGCTAAGGTTTTTGCAGTAGGGCGAGGCGCCGAGACGGCGTCTCGGCCGCTGCGACCCTATTCCGTTCGACAGCCCGCCGCGGCTCGTCGGATACTTCCGACGATTCGGACGGCGAGATCATGCGACGCCTTACATTTGCCCTGCTCTGCGGCGCCTACCTCTGCCTCTCGCTGATCGTCGCGCTGACGCTTTGGCGCAGCGGCGGCGGCTGGGGTGCGGGCGTGGCCGCGCTGCTGGGCGGCCTCGGCCTCTGCTGCGCCGTTCACGGGCTGATCCAGCGACCGGCGATGGAGCGCGCTCAGCGCGGCGAGCTCGAAGCGCTGCGCGAAGCCTATCGCCTGCTGCTCGACCAGATGCACAAACTGGACGCCCGCATCGGCCAGGTCGCCGAGACCCTGGTGGAGGAACGCGACGCGACCCCTCCGCGCACCACCGAGATCGAGATCCTGGAGCAACTGGTCGAACGGCTGGAAGCGCGCGGCCGTGAAGCGCCGCAGGAACCGCGCGCGCCCGGCCGACGCGAGCCCGTCGAGCGCCGAACGACCGCCAGCCTGATGGACACGGTGCGCGAGGCGCTGGCCGAGAACCGCGTCGACCTCTACCTGCAACCGGTCGTCGGCCTGCCGCAGCGGCGGACCATCTTCTATGAAAGCTTCACGCGCCTGCGCGACGAGAGCGGCCGCGTGCTGATGCCGACCGAATACCTCAGCGTCGCCGAGCCCGGCGGCCTAGTGACGGCGATCGACAACCTGCTGCTGTTCCGCTGCGTGCAGGTCGTCCGCCGGCTGGCCAAGCAGGACCGGCGCGTCGGCATCTTCTGCAACATCTCGATGGCCAGCCTCGCCGACGAGGACTTCTTCGGCCAGTTCCTCGATCTGCTCAAGGCGAACCGTGATCTCTCGAACGCGTTGGTGTTCGAGATCGGCCAGGCGGCATTCAACGCCCGCGGCCGCACCGAGGCCCGCAACATGGGCCGCCTCGCCGACCTCGGTTTCCGCTTCTCGATCGACAAGGTCACCGACCTCGACTTCGACCTGCAGGACTTCGCCCGCGCCGATGTGAGCTTCGTGAAGATCGGCGCCGAGATGCTGCTCGACCAGCTGATCGAGGTGGACGGCCGCATGGTGTTGCGCGCGATGCCCGACCTCGCCGCCGAGGACTTCGCCGCGCTCACCCGCCGCTACGGCATGCATCTGGTCATCGAGAAGGTGGAGAGCGAGCGGCAGGTGGTCGACATCCTCGAGCTCGACATGACCATGGCCCAGGGCAACCTGTTCGGCCCGCCGCGCGCGATCCGCGAAGCCGTCCTCGCCGAATCCACCGCCCCGCCGGCCGCTTCGACCCTAGGCTCGCGCCGCGTGGGCGAGAGGTATTGAAACCACGGACCACACGGACCAAGGCTCTAGCCGTCGAATGTCGATCCCGACCGGCTTAAGTCCGGTCATCCCAATTGAATCGGCCTCCCGAAGACGTCCCCGGTCGCCTCCGAGCTTTCGTGGATTTCTTGGATCCCGACCGGATCGTCCGTGTGGCCCGTGTGGTCCGTGGTTCAGATCCATCGAGCCGCAGGGCCGCCGCCGCGATTGACCCCGCCTCTTCCGGCGGCTACCGCCCGCGGATGACGCCGCCGCAAATTATCACCGGGCTCGCCGAGATCGCCGACCGTTACGACGCCGTGCTCTGCGACGTCTGGGGCGTGGTGCACAACGGCCGCCGCAGTTTCGCCGCCGCCTGCGACGCCCTGGCGCGGTTCCAGGAGACCCGTGGGCCGGTGGTGCTGATCACCAATGCGCCGCGCCCGCACCCGCCGATCCTCGACCAGCTGGACGGGTTGGGCGTGCCGCGCGAGGCGTGGTCGCGGGTGGTGACTTCGGGCGATGCCTGCCGCAAGCTCTTGGCCGCGCGGGCGCCGGGGCCGATCTACAAGCTCGGGCCCGAGCGCGACTGGCCGCTCTACGAGGGCCTGGGCCTCGAGGAGGCCCCGCTCGCGGAAGCCGCCTTCATCTGCTGCACCGGCCCGTTCGACGACGAGAACGACGAGCCGGAGGACTATCGCGAGGCCTTCGTCGGCGCGGTCGCCCGCGGCCTGGAACTCATCTGCGCCAACCCGGACATCGTCGTGCAACGCGGCGACACCCTGATCTACTGCGCCGGCGCGCTGGCCCAACTGTACGAGAGCCTCGGCGGCCGCGTGCTGCTGGCCGGCAAGCCCTATCCGGCGATCTACGACCTCACGATAAGCGAGGCCGAGCGGCGCCTGGGCCGGCCGCTGGACCGTGCGCGGGTGCTGTGCGTCGGCGACGGCCTGCCCACCGACATCCGCGGGGCCAACGCCCAGGACCTCGACGCCCTGTTCGTGGCGGGCGGGATCCATGGCGCGGAGGCGATCGGCGACGACGGCGCGCTTAGGCCCGACATGGTCGCCGACATGATGCGGCAGGAAGGCCTGCACGCGCGTTGGGCGATGACGGCGCTCATCTGGTAAGGGCGCGCGGTCTCCCCTAAAGATGAGCGGTCAAGAGAGGAGACGACGCGTGAGCTTTTACTTCGAGGATCTCAGCGAGGGGCAGAGCGCGGAGTTTACCCAGGTCGCCAGTGACGAGGCCGTGCAAGCCTTCGCCGACCTGTCCGGCGATCACAACCCGATCCACCTCGACGAAGCCTACGCCAGGACCACCCAGTTCGGCGGGCGGATCGCCCATGGCATGCTGTCGGGCGCCTACATCTCCGCGGCGCTGGCCTCCAAGCTGCCTGGCCCCGGCGCCGTCTATCTGAGCCAGAGCATCCGCTTCCGCCGGCCGGTTCGCGTCGGCGAGTCGGTGACCGCCCGGGTCACCGTGAAGGCGCTCGACGCACAGCGTGCGCACGCGACGCTCACCACGGTCTGCGAGGTCAACGGCAAGGTGGTGGTCGAGGGCGAAGCAGTCGTCATGGTGCCGAGGCGCCCTGCGTGAAGCGGCTACGGGTCGTTCGCGGCTGGCGCGACCTGCCCGCGTCCGATCGCGGCGCGGCGGTCGCGATGGGCATGTTCGACGGGGTCCACCAGGGCCACCAGCGGGTCATCGCGCTCGCCGGCGACGCCGCGCGCCGGCTCGGTGTCCCGCAAGCCGTCATCACCTTCGATCCCAGCCCGCGCGACTATTTCCATCCGAACTCGCCCGGCATGCAGCTGATGAAGCGCGACCAGCAGGCGCGCGCGCTGGAGGCGCTGGGCGTGGACATGCTCTACGTCCTGCCGCTCAACGCCGAGTTGGCGGAAATGACGGCGGAGGAATTCGCCCAGCAAGTGCTGCACGAGGGCTTGGGCGCACGCCATGTCGCGGTCGGCTTCGACAACACCTTCGGCAAGGGCCGCACCGGCGATCCGGCGGCGATGCGCCGGTACGGCGAGGAGCTGGGCTTCTCCGTCTCGGTGGCCGAGGCGCTGGAGATGGGCGACGGCAGCCAGGAGAAATACTCCTCCACCCGCGCCCGCGAGGCGCTGCAGGAGGGCCGCCCGCAGGAAGCCGCCGAGGTGATGGGCCGTCCCTTCGCCATCGAGGGCGAGGTCGTCCGCGGCCGGCAGCTTGGCCGCAAGCTGGGCTTCCCTACCGCCAACGTCTCGATCTCCGGTTACGTGGCGCCCAAGTTCGGCGTCTACGCCACCCGCACCCGCCTGCAGGACGGGCGCCGGCTGTCCGGCGTCGCCAACATCGGCGTCAACCCGACGATCCCTGGAGAGATCGAGCCGGTGCTGGAAGTCTGGCTATTCGACTTCGACGAGGACCTCTACGACCAGGTCATCGAGACCGAGCTGGTCGCCTTCCTGCGCCCCGAGCAGAAGTTCCCCGACCTGGAAGCCATGACCCGACAGGTCCTCGAAGACGCCGCCGCCGCCCGCAAGCTGCTGGCGAGCTGAGGGCAGGACCCACAAACGCTGCGGGCCCCGGCCAGGCCGCAGGAATGAACCACGGACCAGACGGACCTCACAGACGTTCACTGCCCGCCAGGCAGGGATGAATGACCGGCCTATGGTCGGTCGCGTTGAAAGAACGACGACCTGGGTTGAGCGGCCGGGTGGTCCGTGTGGTCCGTGGTTCATTCCTGCGGCGCCGCCGCTCCGCCGGCGCGTTTCGTGGCTTTCGCGTATTTCATGGTTCCCAAAGCCTCGCCTTCGGCGCTTTGCTAAGGGCTCGCGGAGGCGCGGGCATGGAAACCCAGATCAGCGAGATCGCAGCGGGGGTGTACCGGTTCTCCACCTTTGTGGAGCAGGTGGCGCCGCCGGCCGGCTTCACCTTCAACCAGTTCCTGATCGACGGCGAAGAGCCGATGTTGTTCCACTGCGGACAGCGCGCGCTGTTCCCGCTGGTCGCCCAGGCGGCGGCCAAGGTGATGCCGCTGGAGCGGCTGCGCTGGATCAGCTTTGGCCACGTCGAGGCCGACGAATGCGGCGCGATGAACAGCTGGCTGCAGGTCGCGCCCAAAGCTCAGGTGGCGTTCGGCGCGCTGGGCTGCGACGTCTCCGTCAACGATATCGCCGAGCGGCCGCCAAGGGCGCTGGAGCCCGGCGAGGTGCTGGAGCTCGGCGGCCGGCGAATGCGCTGGATCCCGACGCCGCACGTGCCGCACGGCTGGGAGGCCGGGGTGTTCTTCGACGAGACCACCGGCACGCTGTTCTGCGGCGACCTGCTGACTCACGCTGGCCGGGGATCGCCGCTTACGGATTCCGACATCCTCGGCCCGGCTCTCGAGGCGGAGCAGATGTTTCGAGCCATGAGCATGGCCCCCTCGACGGCGGCCACGCTGCGCGCGCTGGCCGAGCTGAAGCCCGCGACCCTGGCGCTTATGCACGGCTCCTCGCTGCGCGGCGATTGCGCCGCGACGCTGGAGGGCCTGGCCTCCTTCTGCGAACGCGAATGTGTGCTTCCCTCCGCCCCTTGAGGCGGAGCATCTGCTCGCTTGGGTTCGCCGCGCACCTCTGTTACAGGCTTGCCGTCATGACTTCCGGCTGTGAGGCGTTGCGAATTATCCGCCCGGCGTGACGCCGCCGGACGGGATCGTCCAGCGCGCGCCGGGTTCGATCCCGCCCCAGTCATTTGCGAGCCAAGCTGGAAGGTCCGATGGCCGACGACGCCGACAAGCCCTCTCGTGATTACCGCGAGACCGTATTCCTTCCCGACACCCCGTTCCCGATGCGCGCGGGCCTGCCTAAGCTCGAGCCACGGATCCTCGACCGCTGGCGTGAGCTCGGCCTCTACCGGGCCATGCGCAAGGCGCGGCAGGACGCCGGCGCGCCGCTCTTCGTGCTGCATGACGGCCCGCCCTACGCCAACGGCGCGATCCACATCGGCCATGCGCTCAACAAGATCCTGAAGGACTTCGTCGTTCGCTCGCGCTTCGCGCTCGGCTACGATGTCGACTACGTGCCCGGCTGGGACTGCCACGGGCTGCCGATCGAGTGGAAGATCGAGGAGCAGTACCGCGCCAAGGGCCGGCGCAAGGACGACGTGCCTGTCGCCGAGTTCCGCCAGCAGTGCCGCGACTACGCCGCCCAATGGATCGGCGAGCAGATGCTCGACTTCCAGCGGCTGGGCGTGACCGGCGACTGGGAGCGCCGCTACGCGACCATGGACTTCGCGAGCGAAGCGGCGATCGTCGCGGAGTTCCACAAGTTCCTGGCCAGCAACCAGCTCTATCGCGGCTCCAAGCCGGTGATGTGGAGCCCGGTCGAGCGCACCGCCCTGGCCGACGCCGAGGTCGAGTACCACGATCACGTCAGCCCGACGATTTGGGTCAAGTTCCCGGTCGTGGAGGGACCCGACGCCGCCCGCGGCGCTTTCGTGGTGATCTGGACCACCACACCCTGGACCATCCCGGCCAACCGCGCCGTCAGCTACAATCCCGACATCGCCTACGCGGCCTATGTGGTCGAGGCGATGGAGCAGAACCTCGAGTTCGAGCCCTGGGCCAAGCCGGGCGACACCTTGATCCTGGCCGAAAAGCTGGCCGACGACGTCATGAAGGCGGCCAAGGTCGCCAGCTTCCGCCGGGTCGATTCCATCGACTGCGAGGGCATGGAGCTCGCCCACCCGCTGGCCGAGCTCGACGGCCATTACGGCTTCGCCGTGCCGATGCTGGCCGGCGATCACGTCACCGACGACGCGGGGACCGGCTTCGTGCACACCGCGCCCGGCCACGGCGCCGACGACTACATGGTCTGGCTGGCGCACGGTCATCGCGAGATCCCCGAAACCGTTGATCCCGACGGCGCCTACTATCCGCACGTCGCCCTGTTCGCCGGCCTCAAGGTGCTGGAGACTGAGGGCAAGAAGGCCGGCAAGTTCGGGCCCGCCAACCCGGCGGTGATGGAGAAGTTGATCGAGGCCGGAAATCTGCTGGCGCGCGGGCGGATGGAGCATTCCTATCCGCACTCCTGGCGCTCGAAGGCGCCGGTGATCTTCCGCAACACCCCGCAGTGGTTCATCCGCATGGACCACGCCGCCGCGGGCGGCGCGACCCTGCGGGAGACTGCGCTCGCCGCGATCGACGAGACCGCCTTCTACCCAGCGGCCGGCAAGAACCGCATTCGCACCATGGTCGAGGGCCGGCCGGACTGGCTGATCAGCCGCCAGCGCGCCTGGGGCTCGCCGATGGCCATGTTCGTCGAGAAGGACAACGGCCAGCCGCTGCACGACGCGGACGTCAACGCCCGCATCGTCGAGATCATCGCCAAGGAAGGCGCCGACGCCTGGTTCCTGCGGCCGGCCTCCGACTTCCTCGGCGGCCACGACCCGGCGCGCTACGAGAAGGTCGAGGACATCCTCGACGTCTGGTTCGACTCGGGCTCGACCCACGCCTTCGTGTTGGAGGACCAGCGCGAGCCCGGCCTGACCACCCGCTCGCCGGCCGACCTCTACCTGGAAGGCTCCGACCAGCACCGCGGCTGGTTCCAGTCCTCTCTCCTGGAGAGTTCCGGGACGCGCGGCCGCGCACCCTATGAGGCGGTGCTGACCCACGGCTTCACCCTCGATGAGAAGGGGGAGAAGATGTCGAAGTCGCTGGGCAATACGGTCGATCCGCAAAGCGTGATAAAGGACAGCGGCGCCGAGATCCTGCGGCTCTGGGCGGCGATGGTCGACTATGCCGACGACCAGCGGATCGGCAAGACGATCCTGCAGACCACCACCGACGCCTACCGCAAGATCCGCAACACCATCCGCTACATGCTGGGCGCGCTGGCCGGCTTCGACGAGATCGAGGCCCTGCCGCTGGCCGAGATGCCGCCGCTGGAACGCTACATCCTGCACCGACTGTGGGCGCTCGATGGCGAGATCCGCGCCGCCTATGAGCGCTACGCCTTCCAGGAGGTGACGCGCGCGCTGGTGGACTTCTGCCAGTCCGACCTCTCGGCGCTGTTCTTCGACGTCCGTCGCGACAGCCTGTACTGCGACGCGCCCATTTCTAGCGCCCGGCGGGCGGCGCGAACCGTGATGAACGCCGCCTTCGAACGGCTGACCATCTGGCTGGCGCCCTTGATGCCCTTCACCACCGAAGAGGCCTGGGGCACGCGCCATCCGGAGGCCGCGTCCAACTGCCTGCGGGTCATCCCCGAGACGCCCGACGCCTGGCGCAACGACGCCGAAGCCGAGCGCTGGGCCAAGGTCGCTGCGGTGACCTCGGTGGTCACCGGCGCGCTTGAAGTCGAGCGGCGCGAGAAGCGGATCGGCGCGGCTTTAGAAGCCGCGCCCAAGGTGCACGTGACCGACCAGGCGCTCGTCGACGCCTTCGCGGGCCTTGATCCCGCCGAGGTGTTCCGCACCAGCAGCGCTGTGCTAGCCGGCGGCGACGGTCCCGCCGCGACCTTCCGGCTGGCCGAGGTTCCCGGCGTCGCAGTCGAGCCGCTGCGCGCCGACGGCTGCAAGTGCGCGCGCTGCTGGCGGGTGCTGACCGAGGTCGCGCCGCCGAAGATGCTATGCCTGCGGTGCGAGGAAGCCGTCGAGACCTGGGACGCCGCGCACGGGACGGTCGCCGCATGAAGGGCGTGAGCAAGCTCGGCCTCGCCGCCTACGGCCTCGCAGCCCTCGTCGTGGCGCTGGACCAGGCGACCAAGTACTGGGTCGTCGAGGCGTTCCACCTGCCGGCGAAGGGCAGCGTGCCGGTCGCCGGCCCCTTCCACCTGACCATGGTGTGGAACCAGGGCGTCAGCTTCGGCCTGCTGCGCGCCGACGCCGACCTGACGCGTTGGGCGCTGGCGGCGTTCTCGATCATCGTCTCGATCTTCCTGGCGGCCTGGGCGCGGAACGCTGCCCGCGGGCTCTCGGCCGTAGCGCTCGGGCTGATCATCGGCGGGGCGATCGGGAACGTCATCGACCGCATCCGTTTCGGCGCGGTGGTCGACTTCCTGGACTTCTCACGGCTCTGGTTCCCGTGGATCTTCAACGTCGCCGACGCCGCGATCACGGTCGGCGTCGTGCTGCTGCTGCTCGACATGCTGCTGCAGGACCGCGAGGCCGGGGCCGCCAAGGCCCAGCGGGATGCGATCTAATGCGCGTGGCGCCTTGGAAAAGATTGCGCTAACTATCGCCGGATTTTGGTCTGGGGACGGGCCTTAGGAGCTGCCGAGACACATGAGCCTCAATCGCGTGATCGTCGCATCGGCCCTGGTCGCCGCCGCCGGCCTGGCCGGCTGCAGTTCGGCCGGCAAGGCGCTGGGCATGGGCAAGGTGACGCCGGACGAATTCCGGGTCGTCACCAAGGCGCCGCTGGTGGTGCCCCCGGACTTCGCCCTGCGTCCGCCGGCGCCCGGCGAGCCCCGTCCGCAGGAGCTGCAGCCGGAGAGCGCGGCGCGCACGGCGCTGCTCGGCGCCCGCGAAGCGGAGGTCCGTTCGGACGGCGAGAAGATCCTGGTCGCCAAGGCCGGCGCCGAGAAGGCCGATCCGCTGATCCGCTATGTCGTCGACGACGAGTTCGGCGACGTGGCGCACAAGGAAAAGAGCTTCGCCGACCGGGTGATGTTCTGGAAGTCCGACAAGCCCGCCGTCCAGCTGCAGCAGGAAAATCCCGCGCCGATCGACGCCGACGCCGAAAAGGCCCGTATTACTAGCCTGATCGGCGACAAGCCTGTCGTGATCCAGCGTGAGCAGGACAAGCGCTTCAAGCTGCCGGGGCTGTAAGACGCTTTCCCTCCCTTAATGGGGAAGGGACGGGGAACTCACTCCGCCCCCGCCGCAGCGTCCGCGGCGATATCCGCCGGCGTCTTGACGATGTACCCCTTAGATCGGAGCTGATCGAGCACGCCGCCCTGGGCGAGCAGCGGGCGCAGGTGCACCACGGCGATGGCGTGGCCGGGCTTGGTCAGCGCCCTTTCGATGGCGGCGATCTGGTCGGCCTTGGTCTTGGCGTCGAAGGTCTGGGCGCCCGGCACCAGGCTCACGCACCGCTCATAAGTGCGCTCGTTGCCCAGCGCCCCGATGGTGTCGCCGGCCGACCAGGCCCTGGCGGCGGCGATGGTGACGCCAGGACCGGCCTCAACCTGTTCGATGACGGCGTCCAGGCAGGCCCGCGCCGCGGCCTTGGGCGTCTTCAGCACCGCGCCCAGCAGCGGGCTGACGTCATAGCTCCTCTGCAGCACCGGCACCCCGGCCTTTTCCGCATAGGCCTTCACCACCTTGGCGGTGTCGGCGTTGGTGAGGCTGGAGTGATCGCGATAGTCGCCGGCCAGCAGCAGACCCGCGGCCAACGCGTTGCTCGACTTGTAGCGCTTCGCCGGCTCGCCGATCTTTTCGCGCGCGGCGGCGAAGCGGGCGCGGGTCGCGGGGTCCAGGCTCTCCTCGAACGGTGCGCCGGAGCGCAGGCGCATGTAGCTGATGGCGGCGCCGAACGATCCGCCCAGCTTCACCTTCACGTCCTGGAATGGCAGGATCACCTCGTTCGCGCCGATCAGCCGCCGCTGCAGTGTCACCAGGTCCCAGGGCGTGCGCTTGGGGGCGAGCGACGGCGCCCCCAAAACATAGACGGTGCTCTTGCCGTTGGAGACGGTCCACCAGGCCGGGCCGCGGTCGCGGGCGACCACCACCAACTCCTCGACGAGCGTGGAGTCCGGATCGGCCGGCAAGGCCGCCGTGGCGGGGGCAGGCGGCGCAGGCTGCAGCACGACCTCAGCCAATGCCGCGCCAGGCCCAGCCATCGACGCGGCCAGTAGCAATCCGACGATACCTTTTCGCACGCCCATCACCGCTCCGGAATCGTCATATAGTGGTCGGCTCGTGAGCTCCGCCATGCCGATACGTCGACTCCCGCCTGAAACCGTCAACCGCATCGCCGCCGGCGAGGTGGTGGAACGACCTGCCAGCGCCGTCAAGGAGCTGGTCGAAAACGCGCTCGACGCGGGCGCGGCCAGCGTCGAGGTGCAGGCCGATGGCGGCGGGCTGACGCGCATCCTGGTGGCGGACGACGGCTCGGGTCTTTCGCCCGAGGAACTGCCGATCGCCATCGAGCGTCACGCCACCTCCAAGTTGGCGCCGGACGAGGCCGGCGACTACGACCTGCTTCGCATCGCCACCCTGGGATTCCGCGGCGAGGCCCTGCCGTCGATCGGTTCGGTGGCGCGGCTCAGCATCGCCAGCCGCGCGCGCGGCTCCGGCGACGCCTACGCCATTCTGGTCGAGGGCGGCGCGGTCGCGGCGGTGACCCCCGCCCCCTTCCCCGGCCCGCACGGCGCGCGGGTGGAGGTGCGCGACCTCTTCTACGCAACGCCTGCGCGGTTGAAGTTCATGAAGTCGGAGCGCTCAGAAGCGCTGGCGATCACCGAGGAGCTGAAGCGCCAGGCGATGGCGCATGAGGCGACCGGCTTCACCCTCGACCTCGACGGCCGCCGCGCGCTGCGCCTGCCCGCGGAGGCGAAAGGCTCGGCGGGACGGCTCGCGCGGCTGTCGGCGATCATGGGCCGGGAGTTCTCCGAAAACGCCCTGCCGATCGAGCAGGAGCGCGATGGCGTGCGGCTGTCGGGCTTCGCCGGCTTGCCGACCCTGAACCGCGGCAACGCCGCGCATCAGTATTTGTTCGTGAACGGACGACCCGTCCGCGACCGCTTGCTGCAAGGCGCCTTGAGGGCCGCCTACGCCGACTTCCTGGCGCGCGACCGCCATCCCCTCGCCGCGCTCTACGTCGAGCTCGATCCCGCCTATGTCGACGTCAATGTGCACCCGGCCAAGGCGGAGGTCCGCTTCCGCGACCCGGGATTGGTTCGTGGACTGATCATCGGCGGACTGCGACACGCGCTGGCGGGCGCCGGGCACCGCGCCGCGACCACCGTCGCCGCCGCTGCGCTGGGCGGATTCCGCCCGCAGGGCTATACGCCGCCGCCTTCGGGCGCCGGGTTCTCGGCCTGGAGCGCCGGCGGCTGGACCAGCGGCGGCGGCCGCGCCGCAGCCGTGCAGGCGATCCCCGGACTGACCGAGGTTTCCGCCCGCGCTGAAACATCATGGGAGCCGCCGGGCGTCGCCGAGCCGAGCGGCCCCGCCGCTGCCGTCGACCCGGTCGACTTTCCGCTCGGGGCCGCGCGCGCGCAGGTGCACGAGACCTATATCGTCGCCCAGACCCGCGACGGCGTGGTGATCGTCGATCAGCACGCTGCTCACGAGCGCCTGGTCTACGAGCGCATGAAGAGCGAGATGGCCGATGGCGCAGTGGCCCGCCAGGCCCTGCTGCTGCCCGAGGTAGTCGAGCTCGACCCCGCCGAAGCCGAGCGGGTCGCCGCCCGCGCCGAGGAACTGGCCCAGCTCGGCCTGGCGCTGGAGCCCTTCGGGCCGGGCGCGGTGCTGGTGCGCGAGACGCCCGCCCTGCTCGGCGAGACCGACGTCCAGGGCCTGGTGCGCGACATCGCCGACGACCTCGCCGAGAACGGCCAGGCTTTGGCGCTGAAGGAGCGGCTGGAGGATGTCTGCTCGACCATGGCCTGCCACGGTTCGGTGCGCTCGGGACGCCGGCTCAGCGCGCCGGAGATGAACGCCCTGCTGCGGCAGATGGAGGCCACGCCGCACTCCGGCCAATGCAACCACGGCCGCCCGACCTATGTGGAACTCAAGCTCGCCGACATCGAGCGGCTGTTCGGGCGACGGTAGTCAGGCCGCGCAGACCTCGTCTTCGGGCTCGTCCATGCGCAGCACCGCGCTCATCACGGCGAGCAGGCGCTCAGGCTTCAGCGGCGTTTCCACGACGCCGTTCATGCCGCTCGCGAGGTAGAAGGCCTCGTCGGTCGGGTGGGCGTTGGCGGTGACGGCGATGATCGGAACGGCGCTGCAGCAGCCGGCGCCCGAGCGGATCCGCCGCGTCACCTCGGTGCCGTCCATGCCCGGCATCTTGATGTCCATCAGGATCATGTCGTGGCAGCCGATGGCGGCGGCCTGCACCGCCTCGTGGCCGTCCGTCACCTCGTCGCTGGTGCAGCCAAACATCTCGGACAGCGTCGCTGCGACCTGCCGGTTGGTGGCCTTGTCGTCGACGATCAGCACGTGCAACGCCCGGGATTCGCTCGGCGCCGGGCACGGATCGACCGGCAGGGCTTCTGGAACAGCGGCGCTTCGAACACGAACAGCGCCCCGCCCGCCGGATTGTCACGAACGCTCAGCGTCGCGTCCATGCGCTCGACGATCTGACGGCAGACGGCCAGGCCCAGGCCCGCGCCCCCCAGCCGCACGCCCTCCTCGGTCTGGCTGAACGGCTGGAAAATCTCCTCGCGCCGATCGGCGGGAACGCCCGGGCCGGTGTCAGCGCTTTCGCCGGTCAACCGCACGCGGTCGCCCTGGACGTAAGCGCCGGGGAGCCATTTTTTCGCGTTGGGCATGTTCGGGGGGCGCCTTGGCGTCCGATGCTCAGCTACAGAAAACGGCTGGGTGCCCGCTTTCGCGGGGATGAGCGAGTGTGGGAAGGACTTAAGCCTGACCCAGCCGCAGGAACCACACCTTCGCCGCGCCGTAGTCGCGGACGTCCAGCTGTTCGTAGCCCGGGATCTGCAGCGGCGCCTCGCCGGCTCCGCGTTCGAAGACGATGGTGGCGCCCGGCGCCAGCCAGCCACCCTCGGCGAGCTTCAGTAGGGCCGTCTCGCCGAGCCCCTTGGCGTAGGGCGGATCCAGGAAGGCGAGGTGGAAGGGGGGGCCGTCCGCGCCCGGACGATTGCCAAGCTGTGTTGCGTCGCGGCGGTGCACACGCGTGCGACCGAACAATCCCATGGCGTCGACGTTCTCGCGGATCGCGCCGCGCGCCTCCTCGCCGGTCTCGACGAACAGGCAGAAGGCTGCGCCGCGCGACAGCGCCTCGAAGCCCAGCGCGCCGGAGCCCGCGAACAGGTCGATCACCCGCAAGTCGCGGACGCCGCTCGACCAGGCGGCGTGCTCCAGGATGTTGAAGATCGCCTGACGCGCGCGATCGGAGGTCGGCCGCGTGGCGTCGCCCGAGGGGGCCACCAGCGCCTTGCCGCGAAACTCACCGGATACGATGCGCAATTCTCGTCCGCCCTTTGCTCCGCCCCCGTTAGCGCAAGGCCGCAGGTCAGCGGAAGCCCAAACGGGCGGCGCGGTCAGATCGCCCGGCGGGCGGGGACGCGCTCGATGTCGGACGCCGCGATGTAGGCGCCGGCTTCTTCCGGCGCGAGCGGCACCGAGAAGCCGAAGCCCTGGGCGTACTGACAGCCCAATTCGTGCAGCCGGCGGGCGGCGTCGGAGTCCTCGACGCCTTCGGCGACGACGTCGAGACCCAGCTCACGGGCGAGGTTGATGATCGTGGCGACGATGGTGGCCGAGCCGCGGTCGCTGGCCATGGTGCGCACGAAATAGGCGTCGATCTTCAGCGTGTCGACCGGCAGGCGGCTCAGGTAGGCGAGCGAGGAGAAGCCCACGCCGAAATCGTCAAGCGCCAGCCGCATGCCAGCGTCGCGCAACCCTTGCAGCACGATGGCGGCGCGCTCCGGATCGCGCATCACCTCCCCTTCGGTCACCTCCAGCTTGAGCGATCCGGCCGGCAGGCCGCTGGCGCGCTGCAGCTGAGTGGCGTCGGCCAGCAGGTCCTCACGCTCTAGCTCGCTGACCGCGAGGTTGACCGAGATCGAAAGGCCCGACGCCGCGGCGCGCGTGCGCCGCCAGGCGACGAGTTGGCTGGCGGCGGCCCGGCGCATCATCGAGCCAAGCTCGTCCATCATGCCGAGCTCTTCCATGAGCGGCAGGAAGTGCTCGGGCGTCAGCAGGCCGCGCCTGGGATGGCGCCAGCGGACCAGCGCCTCGAACCCGGCGAGCGCGCCGGTCCCGAGCTGCACGATCGGCTGGTAGAAGGGACCAAGCTCGCCGCGCTCGATCGCGCCCTTCAGCTCGGCTTCCATCGCCAGGCGCGAGAGGCCGTCCTCGGTCGGCGGTGTGGCGCTGCGAGCGCCGGTCTTCTCCGCGGCCACCTTTTGCTCGGCGCGGCGCAGGAGCTCGGTGGCCTCGAGCGCGTCGCGTCCGCCCTCGGCGCCGATGACTCCGAGCGAAAGCTTGGGGTGGATCTCGAACCCGGCCACGCGCAGCGGCCGTTCCAGTTCCCCGCGGAGCTTTTGGATTTCGACGCCCTGGCCATGACAAAGGGCGGCGAACTCGTCCTCGCCGATCCGCGCGACCGGCGTGCCCGGCGGCAGGGCCGCGGCCAACCGATTGCCGAGCGCGGCCAGCACCAGGTCCGCGCGTTCGTGGCCGAGCGCCTCGTTGAGCCGCCGCAGGCGGTCGAGGTCGGCGACGATCAGCTGGTGCCGGCCGGGCGCCTGCAGGCGCTCGCGGCAGTTGCGGATGAAGCTTTTGCGGTCGAGCAGACCGGTCAGGCTGTCCCGACTGCCGGCGGCCAATTCGGCTTCCCTGGCGAGCACGCCGACGGCGCGCCCGTCGTCCAGCCATTCACCACGCCAGACACAGGTGGAGCCGCCCCGCATCCGCAACCTTGCCGCGATCGGGGCGCCGGCTTCACGACGGTCCAGCAGGTCGTCGGCCTGATTTCGGTCCTGCGGCAGCACCAGGGCGCGGAAGGCCGCCGAGGAGCAGTCGGACCCAAGCGGCCCCAGACCGAGATGACGCACCGCGCCGGTGAAAAGCAGCCGATCTTCAGCCGGATTCCACGCCCAAAGCACAGCCTCGCCCCCCCCAAGGGCTGCGAGCGTCTCCGTGACGTTCCAATTCCAGCCGACGTCTGACATCGGGTACGCTTGCCTGCCTGGCTGCGCGCCAAGGCCTGCGAAGGTCCCGAAGCGCAGCGCTGAAATTGCGGGCGCCGATCACACCGACACCCCCTGATCCAGCCTGTCAGCTCCACCTATGGGCGAAACCAGACCGAACAGCACATGGTCTCGCCATGCCCCGTTAATTTTCAGATAAGCGCGCGCGTAACCTTCTTCCGTGAACCCGGCCTGCGCGAGAAGGCGGCGCGAGGGTCCGTTGTCCGGAATGCAGGCCGCTTCCACCCGGTGCAACCCCAAGGAGCGGAAGGCGAAGTCGCACACGGCACGCACCGCCGACAGCGTGTGGCCCTGGCGCGTGTAGGGCCGGCCGCACCAGTAGCCGATCGACCCCATCTGCGCGACGCCGCGCCGGACGTTGGAGAGGGTGATGCCGCCGGTCAGGGCGTGATCGGCGGCGCGGAACACGAAGAACGGATAAGCGACGCCCAGGTCGCGATCACGCGCGTAGGCCGTGAGCCGCCGGCGAAAGGCGGTGCGCGTCAGGTCGTCGGCGGGCCAGATCGGCTCCCAGGGCTGTAGGAAGGCGCGCGAAGCGGCGCGCAGCTCACGCCAGTCGGCGAAGTCGGCCGCCCGGGGCGGGCGCAGGTAAATCCCGTCCCGCTCGAGCCGTAGGCCGCCTTCCGATGCGATCCAGTCCAGCAGGGCCATGGCTGCAGGGTCGCTCTTTCGCGCAGGCCGTCAAGCATGGCTTCAACCCTGCTGGAACAGGGCCTCTTCGAAGGCCGAAGCGGCCTCCAGCGCCGCTTTGGGCCCGAGCACCGCGACGGCGGCCCGCCGAGGCGTCAGGAGTTCGCCTACCAGGCGAACGAGATCCTCAGCGGTCACCGCGTCGACCTCCGTCGCCAGGTCTTCCGGCGACAGCGCGCGGCCGAACAGCAGCACCTGGGCGGCGGCCTGCTCGGCGCGGGCCATCGGCTGCTCGCGGGCCATGAACATCGCGCCCTTCAGCTGCGCCTTGGCGCGGGCGAGCTCGGAAGTTCCGACCGGTTTGGCGAGGCCGGCGATTTCTCCGGCGGCGACACGAGCGAACTCGACGGCGTCTCCGGCCGCGCACCCGGCGAAGACGCCCAGCACGCCCGTGTCGGAATAGGTCTCGGCATAGGCGTCCACCGCATAGGCCAGGCCGCGCTTCTCCCGCGCTTCCTGGAACAGCCGCGAGGCCATGCCGCCGCCGAGGATCTCGGCCAGCAGACGCAGCGCGAAATAGTCGGGGTGCGCAGCGCCGACGGCCGGCAGCAGCAGCACGATGTTGGCCTGCTCCAGCCGCTTGGCCTTGGGCCGCGGGCCGCCGCGAAACGCCGGGGGCTCTGACTGCAATGGCGCAGACGGTGTCTGAGAAGCGCCGAAGTCGCGTTCCGCCAGCTTCAGGAGCGCGTCCTCGTCGACCGCGCCCGCGGCGCTCACCACCAGGGTTTCCGGCGAATAGAGAGCGGCGCGCCAGGCTTCCAGGCTCTGAGGCTCCGCCCTGCCGATCGACTTCGGCGTACCCAGGATCGGCCGGCCAAGGGAATGACCCTCGAACGCGGCGGCCTGGGCGAGCTCGAACACCAGGTCGTCGGGCGTATCGGCCGCCTCGGCGATTTCCTGGCCGACCACCTGCTTTTCACGGGCGAGCTCGGCCGGGTCCATGTGCGGGCGCTGGACCAGGTCGGCGACGACGGCGCTGCCGAGGTCGAGCCCATGCCGCAGTGCGCGGACCTGGAAGCTGGTGCGCTCATAACCGGTGGCGGCGTTGATGTGACCGCCCTCGCCCTCGATCGCCTCGACGATGTCGCGCGCCGATCGGCCGCCGGCGCCCTTGAACACCATGTGCTCCAGAAGGTGCGACCAGCCGGAGCGCAGGGCGTCCTCCGACCGCGCGCCACGGCCGGCCACGACCGACAGCGCCACGGTCTGCAGGCCCGGCATCGGGTCGCAGATCACCCGCACGCCATTCGAAAGCGTGTGGACGCGAGCCGAGCCGGCCGACGCCATCGGATCGGCGTCAGGCCGCCGCAAAGTCCCGGACATAGCGCTTGATCACCTCGCTCTCGGCCGGCAGCCGCTCGAAGCGTTCGGGCCGGCCGGCCAGATCCGCTGCGCCGCGCGGCAGGTCCGGCGTGACGCCTGCGACCTTGGCCACGTCCTCGGGGAACTTGGCCGCGTGCGCGGTCGACAGCACGACCACGGGGCCAGGCAGATCGTCCACGCGACCAAGCGCCGAGACGGCCACGGCGGTATGCGGATCGATCAACTCGCCCGACGACTGCAGGGTCGCGACGATGGCCTTGGCGGTGTCGTCCTCGCTCACGCCGACGCCGCGGAACATCCGCCGCATCTCGGCCAAGGCCGGCGCGGGAACCTGAGTCTCGCCCTGTGCGCCGAATGCCTCGAAAGCGGCCGTGGTGGCGGCGGCGTCGCGGCCGGCGGTCTCGTAGAACAGCCGCTCGAAGTTGGATGCCGACTGGATGTCCATCGCCGGGCTCATGGTGGCCTTCACCTCGCCCCGCGAATAGCGGCCGGTCTCGAAGGCGCGGGCGAGGATGTCGTTGGAGTTGGTGGCCACGACGATGCGGGCGACAGGCAGGCCCATGCGGCTGGCCACATAGCCGGCGAAAGCGTCGCCGAAGTTGCCGGACGGCACGCAGAAGCTGACGGCCCGCTCGGGCGCGCCCAGCGCCGCCGCGGTGGTGAAGTAGTAGACCGCCTGGGCGGCGATGCGGGCGAAGTTGATCGAGTTGACGCCCGAGAGATCCACCGCCTGGCGCAGCGCCTGATCCTGGAAGGCCTGCTTCACGATCGCCTGGCAGTCGTCGAAGGTGCCGCTCACCGCCACGCAAGCCACGTTGGCGTCGGGCGCCGTGGTCATGAAGCGGCGCTGCACCTCGCTGATCCGCCCTTCGGGGAAGAGGGCGATGACCTTGACGTTCTTGCGCCCACGGAAGGCCTCGACCGCCGCGCCGCCGGTGTCGCCCGAGGTCGCGCAGAGGATGGTCTGGGTGCGATTCTGCTGGCCCAGCACGTGATCGTACAGACGCGCCAGGATCTGCATGGCGACGTCCTTGAACGCCAGGCTGGGTCCGTGGAACAGCTCGGCGATGAAGGCGTCGGGCGTGATCTGCACCAGCGGCACGACCGCGGCGTGCTTGAAAGTCGCGTAGGCTTCGCGGCACATCTCGAGCAGGGCCTTGCGCGGGATCTCGTCGCCTGCGAAGGCGCCGATCACGGCGGCGGCGACCTCGTGGTAGGGGGCCCCGGCGAAGCCCGCGATCTCATCGCGGCTGAAGCTCGGCCAGGCTTCCGGCACATAGAGGCCGCCGTCGGGCGCGAGGCCCGCCAGCACGGCGTCGACGAAACCGACCGCGGGCGAAGCCCCCCGCGTCGAGACATAGCGCATCTAGATCTTCCGTCGTCTTACGAGGAGGGCGGCATAGACGCCGGCCAGGGCCGCGGCAAGGCCGAACCAGGTGAGCGCATATTCCAGGTGTCGGTTGGGGATCTCCGACGGCAGCGGCGCCGGCTGCAGCGCCTGCCAGTCCGGATTGGTCGAGGTTTCGGCGAACAGGAACACCGGCGCGGGCGACGGCGCGTCAAGCGCCTTCGCCATCGCCGGGACGTCGCGGGAGAACCAGTGGTTCGCGGCGACCTGATTCTTGGGCGTGATGAAGGTCGCCTTGTCCGGTGTCCGCAGCACCCCGACCAACTCCAGCGGCGCGGCGTCGGCGGCGTCGACGGGCGGTCGGGCGGAGATGGTGTCGGCGACGAAGCCGCGGTCCACCAGCACGGTGCGGTACTCGCGGGTGACCACCTGGCAGGCGGAGATCAGCCGCGAGCCGGCCTGGCCACCCTTCAGGCCATAGAGCTCGAGGAAGCGCGCGCGGGCCAGACCTGGGCAGGTGACGCGCACGCGGGTGAAATCGACGTCGCGCCCGTCGGCCAACGCGTCCATTGTCGCCTCCAGCGGGCGCGCGGGCGCGGTCTGCAGCGCGGCGATGTGGGCGAGCAGGCCCTGCTTCCACCGCAGCCGCTCGAGCTGCCAGCCGCCGAGGACGACGAGAATCGCCAGCGCGATCAGGGTGGCGATCGTCAGGCCGACGGGGAAGCCGGCGCGCGGGCCGAGCGTCCGGTCATCCGCCATGGCGGGCTTCGGAGGCCTTATTCTTGAACTGGGAGGCCAGCATCAGGCCCTTGAAGGGCCGCAGAAGCGCCAAACAGATGATCAGCGTCGCCGGCAGCCAGAGCACCAGGTGAACCCAGACCGGTGGATGGACCGCCACCTCGGTGATCAGCGCCGAGAAGGCGACGATGAACCCGGCGATCAGGATCACGAAGACCGCCGGACCATCGCCGGAATCGGCCTTCGCGAGGTCGAAGCCGCAGGCTTCGCAGCGGGGCGTGACGGCGAGGAACCCCTCGAAGAGGTGGCCCTCGCCGCAATTCGGACAGCGCCCCGCCACTCCCGCCAGGAATGGGTTGGGCGCGCTCGCCACGTCAGTGCCCGCCAGCGGCGCCAGCGAAGACCACGTAGATGAAGGCGAACAGGAACAGCCACACCACGTCGACGAAGTGCCAGTACCAGGCGGCGGCTTCGAAGCCGAAGTGCTTCTGCGGGGTGAAGCCGCCGTTGATGAGGCGCAGCAGGCAGACGATCAGGAAGATGGTCCCGATCAGCACGTGGAAGCCGTGGAAGCCGGTGGCCATGAAGAACGACGAGCCGTAGAGGCCCGAGTTCGCCGCCTCGGTGTTGAAGAAGTACTTGTGCTCCAGGATGTGGTGGTACTCGTACGCCTGGATCGAGGTGAACAGGACGCCCAGGATCACCGTCAGCAGCAGGCCGATCTTCGCGCCCTTGCGGTCGCCGGTCTGCAGCGCGTGGTGCGCCCAGGTGACCGTGGTGCCGGAGAGCAGCAGGGTCAGGGTGTTGACCAGCGGCAGGTGCCAGGCCGGCACCGTCTCGACGCCGTGCGGCGGCCAGGTGGCCCAGGCGGTGCGCACTTCCTCGATCGAGGAGATGGTGCGGTGGCCATGGAACAGGGCCATCTCGAAGAAAATCCAGAACCAGGCGACGAAGAACATCACTTCGGAGGCAATGAACAGGATCATGCCGTAGCGCAGGCCGATCGAGACTACCGGGGTGTGATCGCCGGCGTTGGCTTCCTTCACCACATCCCGCCACCAGCCGAACATGGTGTAGAGGATGCCCGCGAGGCCGGCGAAGAAGACCAAGCTTGTGCCCTTCGGCAGGCCGAACAGGCCCTTCATCCAGATGACCAGCCCAAGCGTCATCACCGTCGCGGCGATCGAGCCGACGAGCGGCCACGGGCTCGGGTTGACCAAGTGGTAGTCGTGCTTCACGCCTTCGGCCATCTCAGGTCCTAATCCTACAAATCCCCCACGGCCCGAGCGCGCGCATGCGCGCGTCAGCGTCTGGCCGGTTCGCGTGACGCTATAGACCTGCGCCGCCGCCTCCGCCAAGGGGAAAGGGGCAGAATATGCTCCCCCGTTTGGGGGAGCTCCGCCGCAGGCGGTGAGCGGGCTTCCGCTCACAAGTCCACCATGGGCTCGAAAACCGTCTGAGTGGATGCCCCCTCCGGCCCTTCACGCCACCTCCCCCTTAGGGGGAGGATCGTCAGCCCTTCGGCGCCGGCGTGGCGGGGACGTCGGTCGCCGGATAGAAGGTGTAGGAGAGCGTCACTTCCGCCTTGGTGCGGGTTTCGAAGTCGTCGGCGTACTTCGGGTCGATGAAGTAGAGCACCGGCATCTCGACGGTCTGCTTCGGGCCGATGGTCTGATCGGAGAAGCAGAAGCACTGCAGCTTCTTGAAATAAGGCCCGGCCTGCTCCGGGACGACATTGAACGTCGCCCGAGCGGTGACCGGCTTGTCGGAGGTGTTGACCACCTTGAAGAAGGCGAGCTTCGTCTCGCCAAGCTTGACGTCCTGGGCGGTCTGCTCGGCGGTGAAATCCCACGGCAGATCGCGGGTGTTGGCGTCGAAGCGCACCGTCACCGTCTTTTCCAGCGTCGCCTTGGGCGCGACCTTGGCGCGGCTCACCGTGCCGTCGAAACCGGTCGCCTGGCAGAAGGCGCGGTACAGCGGGATCGAGGCGTAGGCCGCGCCGACCATGCCGAAAAACACGGCGACGACGATCAATGCGACCTTGCGGTTGCGGCGGGTGATCGCCTGGGCGGCGGGATCAGAGGGGACGTTGCGCGACATTGCCGCCAAGCCTCACCAAAGTGACGACGAATACCAGGATCACGAAGAGGACAAGGCCGAGCGCGAGCGCGATGTTGCGGCCGCGGCGGGCCTTGGCTTCGGCATCGCTTTCCCGGGAGGGATCGCTCATCGGAACAGCTCCAGGGCTGGCAGGCCGGCGAGGTGTTCGACCAGCAGGGTGGCGAACAGCAGCGTCAGGTACAGGATCGAGAAGGCGAACAGATTACGCGCGGTTCGGGCGCCCGCGGCGACGTCGTAGAGCCCGTCGTCGCGACGCGGATCGGCGGCTTCGCCGGCGCGGCTGCGCAGCAGGCGCACCGCAAGCAGCAGGAAGATCAGGCCGCCGACGCCGGAGACCGCCAGATAGGCCGCGCCGCCCAGGCCCGTGAACGCCGGCAGGATGGCGATTGGTACGAACAGCAGGCTGTAGATCAGGATCTGCCGGCGCGTGGAGGCGGCGCCGCGCACCACCGGCATCATCGGCACGCCGGCCTTGGCGTAGTCCTCCGAGGTGTACAGCGACAGCGCCCAGAAATGCGGCGGCGTCCACATGAAGATGATGGCGCAGAGCAGCCAGGCGTTGAGCGGCGTTTGGCCCGTCGCCGCCGCCCAGCCGATCACCGGCGGCAGCGCCCCGGCCAGGCCGCCGATGACGATGTTCTGCGGCGTCGAGCGCTTCAGCCACATGGTGTAGACGACGGCGTAAAAGACGATGGTAAAGGCGAGCAGGCCGGCCGCCAGCCAGTTCAGCGCCATCCCCATCAACATGACCGAGAACAGCGACAGCACGACGCCCAGGCCCGCGGCGTCGGAGCCCTGCACCCGTCCCGCCGGCACCGGCCGGCCGCGGGTGCGGCGCATCTTCGCGTCGATGTCGCTGTCGTACCACATGTTCAGCGCGCCCGACGCGCCGGCGCCGACCGCGATGCAGAAGATGGCGACCGCGCCCAGGAACCAGTTCACCGGGCGGCCGGCGGCGACGAGGCCCGTCAGACCGGTGAACACCACGAGCGACATCACCCGCGGCTTCAGAAGCTGGATGAAATCCTGCCAGCGGGCCGGCTGGCGGGCTTCTGTGTGTGGGTGGGCCGATGCCATGGCCATGGACGATACTCTGAAAACAGGCGGGGGGCGCGCAGCTGTTCCTGCACGCCCCCCGGGAATCTTCGCTTTCGCGATTGTTAGTGGTGAGCGTCCGGCTCGACGACCGGCAGCTCGTTGAACTGGTGGAACGGCGGCGGTGAGGACAGGGTCCACTCCAGCGTCGTCGCACCCTCGCCCCACGGATTGGCTTCGGCCTTGCGGCGGAAGATCATCGCGTCGAGCAGCACGATCAGGAACACCAGCACGCCGACCAGGGTGACCGCGTAGCCGAACGACGACACCTGGTTCCAGAAGGTGAAGGCCTCCGGATAGTCGACGTAGCGGCGGGGCATGCCCTGCAGGCCGAGGAAGTGCTGCGGGAAGAAGATCAGGTTCACGCCGACGAACATGATCCAGAAGTGCAGCGCGCCCAGCCACTCGCGGTACTTCACGCCGAAGATCTTCTCGAACCAGTAGTAGAAGCCGGCGAAGATCGCGAACACAGCGCCGAGGCTGAGCACATAGTGGAAGTGCGCGACGACGTAGTAGGTGTCGTGCAGGCTGTAGTCGATGCCGGCGTTGGCGAGCACCACGCCGGTCACGCCGCCGACGGTGAACAGGAAGATGAAGCCGATCGCCCAGAGCATGGGGGTCTTGAAATCGATCGACCCGCCCCACATCGTCGCGATCCAGGAGAAGATCTTCACCCCCGTCGGCACCGCGATGACCATCGTCGCGGCCACGAAGTAGGCGCGCAGATTGATGTTCATGCCGACGGTGTACATGTGGTGCGCCCACACGATGAAGCCGACGAAGCCGATGGCGACCATGGCGTAGGCCATCGCGAGGTAGCCGAACACCGGCTTGCGCGAGAAGGTCGACACGATGTGGCTGATGATGCCGAAGCCCGGCAGGATCAGGATGTACACTTCCGGGTGGCCGAAGAACCAGAACAGGTGCTGGTACATGACGGGGTCGCCGCCGCCGGCCGGATCGAAGAAGTGGGTGTGGAAGTTGCGATCCGTCAGCAGCATGGTGATGGCGCCCGCCAGAACCGGCAGCGACAGCAACAACAGGAAGACGGTCACGAGCACCGACCAAACGAACAGCGGCATCCGGTGCAGGGTCATGCCCGGCGCGCGCATGTTGAAGATGGTGGTGATGAAGTTGATGGCGCCCAGGATCGAGCTCGCGCCCGCCAGGTGAAGCGCGAAGATGGCGCAGTCCATCGCCGGACCGGTGTGCCCCGAGGTGGAGAGCGGCGGATAGGCCGTCCAGCCGCCGCCGAAGCCCTTGCCCGGGCCGCCGTCGACGAACATCGAGGTGAGCAGCAGCACCCAGGCCGCGACCAGCAGCCAGAAGGAGATGTTGTTCATCCGCGGGAAGGCCATGTCCGGTGCGCCGATCATCAGCGGCACGAACCAGTTGCCGAAGCCGCCGATCATCGCCGGCATGACCATGAAGAAGATCATGATCAGGGCGTGGGCGGTGACCACGGCGTTATAGCCGTGCTTGGAGGCCTCGATGATGCCGATCTGCGCGAGCAGGCTGCCCGGGCGGAACACCTGGATGCCCGGCTCGGCCAGTTCCCAGCGGATCAGGCCGGAAAGCGCGCCGCCCACCAGGCCCGCCATGATGGCGAACAGCAGGTAGAGCGTGCCGATGTCCTTGTGGTTGGTCGAAAACAGCCAGCGGACCAGGAAGGGCGGCTTATGGTCGTGGGCGTCGTGCCCATGGCCATGATCGTCGTGGGCGGCGGCTTGTGCCATCGTACGCGTATCCTAGTCGAAGGTCAGTGCGCGGCCGGCGCGGGCGCCGGAGACGTGGACGCCGCGGCCGGCGCGGCGGGAGCGGTTGCAGCCGCGGGCTGGGCGGCCTCGCCAGCGGCCGGGGCCTTGCCTTCAACAGCGGCGGCGGCCTGCGTCGGCGTGGCGGCAGCGGCCTTGGGCGCCTTGGTGGCCACCCAGGCGTCGAATTCGGCCTGGCTCACCGCGTGCACCTCGATCGGCATGAAGGCGTGATCGATGCCGCACAGCTCGCGGCACTGGCCGTAGTAGATCCCGGGCCGGTCGACCTTGAACCAGGTCTCGTTCACGCGACCGGGAATGGCGTCTGTGATGACGCCGAACGACGGCACGGCGAAGGCGTGGATCACGTCGGCGCCGGTGACCAGCACGCGGACGGTCTTGTTCACCGGGACGACGATCGGTTGGGTCGCCGCCAGACGGTAGGGCACGCCCTTCGCCTTGGCCTGGTCCTCGGGAAGGATGTTCGAGACGAATTCCGGGATCTTCTGGTCGGGGTACTCGTAGCCCCAGTACCACTGATAGCCCGTCGCCTTGATGGTGAGGTCGGGCTTGGGCATGTCGTGGTAGGCGAACAGGAGCTTGAACGAGAAGATCGAGATAGCGACCAGGATCAGGACCGGGAACACGGTCCAGATGACTTCGACCAAGGTGTTGTGCGTGAAGCGGGCCGGCGTCGGATTGGCCTTGCGGTTGTAGCGCACGACCACCCAGACCAGCAGGCCCAACACCAGCAGCGTGATCAAAGTGATGATCGGCAGCAGGATGTAGTTGTGGAAGAAGATCGCGTCTTCGCGCAGCGGCGTCACACCCGGCTGCAGGTCGATCGCGCCTGGCGTGGGCTGGCCGATCATGTCGCCGCCCGGCGCGTGCTGGACCGCCAGCTCGTCGCTCGCGAAGGCTGGCGCCGCGAACAACACCGCCATTGCGCTCGCCGCGACACCAGTCGCCAGCGCCCGCATCCCCTTGAACCTCGACTTCATGTCCCCTCGGTCTGGTTGGCGCGGCCGCGATTCCGAGTCCCGCCGCCTGACAGAATGAGCGCGCGCAGGCGCCATCCAATGCGCCGTTCCGCCCCTTCAGCGCGCGTGCATACGCGCATCCCCGGAACTTGCCAAGGCGGTTGCGTCATATAGAGCAAAGAGCGTCGTTACGCCGGACGACCGCAGGCAGTCGGGGCGCTTTCGGCGCGGATTCGGTTGGTCAGCGAAGGATTCTCGACGTGCTGCACCCGAAGGACATGCCGGAGATCCGGCGCGAGTTCGACCGCCTCGTGAACCTCACCCCGGCCGAGCTGGAGCGTTGGCTGGGCACGCTGCAGAGCAAGAAGGTCGGCATGGTGCGCAAGGGCGAGAGAGAGTCGGTCGGCCGCCAGTCCGCCCGGCGTATCCTGCAGATCCGCGCCAAGAACGTCGCCGACCTTACCGACGCCGACTACGCACATATGAAGAAGGTGATCGGCTACTGCCGCCGCCATCTCGCGCAACGCCCGTGGGGCGACGTCGCCGACACCCGCTGGCGCTGGAGCCTGATGAACTGGGGCCACGATCCGCTTAAGGCGAAGGCCTGAAGCAAGGGTCGCAGGTGACGGGCGCGCCCCGCGTGCCTATCTTTGAAAACATGAACGCCCACACCCCTGCTCCTTCCATCCTCGACTCCGCCGGCGTCGAGCCTTCGCGCGCGGTCGCCGTCCTGGGGGAGGCGCTGGCCGGCGCCGACGACGGCGAACTGTTCATCGAACGATCCGAGAGCGAGTCGTTCCTTTTCGACGACGGCCGGCTGAAGTCGGCCGCCTACGACGCCACCGAGGGCTTCGGCCTGCGCGTGGTGGCCGGCGAGACCGCCGGCTACGCCCACGCCAGCGAGATCTCGGAAGCCGCCATCCGCCGCGCGGCCGACTCGGCGAAGCTGGCCAAGCGCGGCTACTCCGGCGTCGCCGCCGAGGCGCCGCGGGCGACCAACGCCAAGCTCTACGGAGAGGAGAACCCGCTCTCCTCGCCCGACTTCGCCGACAAGGTGGCGCTGCTGCAGGAGATCGACGCCTGGGCCCGAGCGCGCGACCCGCGCGTGGTACAGGTGATGGCCTCGCTCGCCGGCGAACGGCGGACGGTGGAGATCCTGCGCGCCGATGGGCGGCTGATCCGCGACGTCCGTCCGCTGTGTCGCATCAACGTCCAGGTCAGCGTCGAGCGCGACGGCCGACGCGAGACCGGCACGAGCGGCGCCGGCGGCCGCTCCGGCTTCGAGACCTGGATCACGCCGGAGCGCTGGCAGGAGCAGGTCGAGGACGCGCTTCGCCAGGCGCTGGTCAACCTCGACGCCGTCCCCTGCCCGGCGGGCGAAATGGACGTCGTGCTCGGCCCCGGCTGGAACGGCGTGCTGCTGCACGAGGCGGTCGGCCACGGGCTGGAGGGCGACTTCAACCGCAAGGGCACCTCGGCCTTCTCCGGCCGGATCGGCGAACGCGTCGCCGCCCCCGGCGTTACCGTCTTCGACGACGGGACGATCCTGGGGCGTCGCGGCTCGCTGACCGTCGACGACGAAGGCACGCCGACCGAGCGCACCATCCTGATCGAGGACGGGGTGCTGGTGGGCTACATGCACGACCGGATGAGCGCCCGGCTGACGGGTGCGAGGCCGACCGGCAACGCGCGCCGCCAGTCCTACGCCCACATGCCGATGCCGCGGATGACCAACACCGGCATGCTCGGCGGCGACGCCTCGCGCGAGGAGATGATCGCCTCGACCAAGCGTGGCCTGTACTGCGCCAACTTCGGCGGCGGCCAGGTGGACATCACCAACGGCAAGTTCGTCTTCCAGTGCACCGAGGCCTATCTCATCGAGGACGGCAAACTGACCATGCCGGTGAAGGGGGCCACCCTGATCGGCGACGGCCCTTCGGCGCTGACGCGGGTGACCATGGTCGGCGACGACTTCACCTTCGACCCCGGCATCGGCAGCTGCGGCAAGTCTGGCCAGAGCGTGCCGGTCGGCGTCGGCCAGCCCTCGCTGAAGCTCACCGGCCTGACGGTCGGCGGGACCAGCCTCTAGCGCGCGTCGGCGGCGCGCCCTCGCGCCGCCGACGCGCTGGCGATGGCCGCCGCGAGGATCAGCGACGCAATCAGGAAGGCGGCGCCGGCGAACGGCAGGCGCGCTCCTGCGCCAGTCGACAACGAGTAGATCCAGCCGAAGAAGACGGGTGAGATCACGCCGGCGATGGAGGCGACCGAGTTATTGGCGCCCTGCTGCTGGCCCTGCTCCCTCTCGGAGACCCGCTGGGTCATCAGCGACTGCAGCGTCGGCATGGCCAGGCCCCACAGAGCGTTCGGCAGCATCGCCAGGGTGAAGAGCCATCCGTTGGGCGCCAGGCCCATGCAGGCCACGCCGACGGCGCCGCCGGCCAAGCCGACGACCATGGTGCGCCAGTCGCCGAGCCGCTTCACCAGCGGCGCCACGAGCAGCCCTGCACCACCATGTCGAGGAGCCCGACCACCAGCACGCCGTTCCAGATCCCAGCGCGCGACGCCGTCCCCGAGAAGTCCTCGATCAGCGACGGCAGCACCGGGATCACCATGCCCATGGCGACGATGTCGAGCAGGGCCGTGACGAGGATGAAGCCGATCGCGGCTTGACGGCGCATCTAAGCTTCTCTCCGGGGCGGCTCAGATAGGGGCGGCGCCGCTTGCTGAGAAGCCCCGCGACCTCAGATCGTGCGAGACGCGCGCACTACGACTTCCGATCCGCCCGCACCGTCGCCGGATTCACCGCCTGGCGTTCACCGTCCAGCACAGGGGCCAGCGGCTCGGGCTGGGGATGCGAGGCGGGATCGTTCACGCCGTGCGCCCAGTGCTTAATGAAGAAGCTGAGCAGGATGAAGCCGGCGCCGATGCCCATGCCCCACAGGCCGAGCATCTGGAACACGCTGAGCGAGGTCTTCAGCGCCAGCGCCGGATCGGTGACCTGGCCGCCGACCGTCTCGGTCCCGGCGAGGCCGGCGATGATGCCGCCGACGTATTGGGCGACCGAGGACGACAGGAACCACACCGCCATCATGAAGCTGACCACCGAGGCCACCGACAGCTTGGTGACTTCGCTCATGCCGACCGGCGACAGGAACAGCTCGCCCGTGGTGTGGAACAGGTAGAGCAGGCCGAGCAGGATCAGCGGCAGCTTGTAGTCCGCATCGGCCATCCCGGCGCCCCAGACGACGATCATGAAGCCCAGCCCCACCTGGATCAGCCCCAGGCCGAACTTCAGGGTCGGGTTCGGGTCGCGGCCATGCTGGCCGAGCCAGGCCCACATGCCGGCGAAGATCGGCGCGAAGATCAGGATGAAGCCGGCGTTGAAGGACTGGGTCTGGGCCGCGGTGATCGAGGTATCGACCGGCATGCCTAAGAAGGTCCACGATCCCGGCAGGACGTTGAGCTCGACGTTGCGCGCGGCGAACAGGTTGAGCGAAGTCCCCGCTTGTTCGAACAGGGTGAAGAACACCACCGCGCCGAAGATCAGCACCATGGCCAGCATCATCCGCTCGCGCTCGATCTTGCCGCACTTGGCGATCAGGAACCAACCGATGAAGCCCAGCGAGGCGACGATGCCGGCGATAAGGCCGACACCGACGAGGTCGTTGCGCTGCACCAGGAACATCACCGGCAGCACGCCCAACACGCCCAGCAGATAGATCAGCGATTCGCGGTTCAGCGGACCGACCACCTTCTCGCGCAGCTTCGCCGGATCCGGCGGCTCGCCATGGCCCTGCAGCAAAGGCTTCCCCCAGACGAAGACGATGAAGCCCGCCAGCATGCCAACGCCGGCCAGGCCGAAGCCCGCCCACCAGCCGATCGTCTGGCCGAGCAGGCCGCACAGGATCGAGGCCCAGAAGGCCCCCAGGTTGATGCCGTAGTAATAGAGGGTGAAGCCGGAATCCCGCCGCGGGTCGCCCTGCGGGTAGAGCTGGCCGACGATGGTGGAGATATTCGGCTTTAGGAAGCCGACGCCCATGATGATCAGGCTGACCGCCAGGAAGAAGGCGTTGCGCGCCATCGGATCGGTCTTGGTCTCCAGCGTGTAGGAGCCCTTCGGCAGCACGCTGGGCAACGCCGATCCCGCCGGCAGGCCCTTGATCTCAAGCCCGCCGTGCGCCGGAACGAACTCGTGCGGCTGGCCGGCGACCAGCAGGCGGACCTGGCGGCCCTCCATCCGTCCCTGAGCGGAGACTTCGTAGCTCTGGCCGGCGTAGGTCAGGGTCTGCTTCGCCGGCGCCCCCTCCACCGCCATGGTCAGGTGTCCGGCCACCAGCAACAGAGCGCCGAACGCAATCGCCTTGCGGGTGCCCAGGATCCGATCCGCCAGCAGGCCGCCCAGCAGCGGCAGCAGGTACACCAGCGAGGTGTAGGACCCGTACTGCAGGTTCGCCGTCCCGTCGTTGAACAGCAGATGCTGGGTCAGATAGAAAATCAGGATGCCGCGCATCCCGTAGTAGGAGAACCGCTCCCACATCTCGGCGAAGAACAGAATGATCAGCCCGCGCGGATGGTTGCGCAGCAGCTGTATGAGGACCGGCGCGCCGGTCGCCACCGTGATGACGACGCCGAGAAGAAGGATCAGGTTCATCGAACACTCAGGTGGCAAGGCGGCCGCAGCGGCGGGCGTTCATCGGTAGGCAAAAAACCATCCGCCGCAAGACGTCACAAGATGTAACATCTGCAACGCGGGAGCCCGCCGCGCGCCTGAGGCGTTGAGGGCGAAAGGAGGACCTCCGCATGCCGATCCCAGGTTCCGACCATCCGATCACCCTGGAGCCCGCCACGCGACGCTGGCGCGTCTACAGCCAGGGCCACGTGATCGCCGACAGCGACGAGGCGCTGATCCTGCGCGAAACAGGCCTGCCGCCGGTCGTCTACTTCCCTCGCGAGGCCGTGGCCATGGAGTACATGGGCCTGACCCCGAGGGTCACCAGCTGCCCCTACAAGGGCGAGGCGCACTACTACACGCTGACGTTGGACGGCGAGATCCTCGAGAACGTCGCCTGGACCTACGAGCACCCGATCGACCAGATGGGGCCGATCGGCTCCCGCATCGCCTTCTACGCCGACCGCGTCGAGGTCTACGAGGTCGAGGACGCCGCCGTGAACCCGCATCGCGACGAGCAGGCGCGCGACCGGCTCCGCGCACGTGAACAGGCGGCGGTGCGACGCGACGATCTTGGCGTCGACATCGACGAGGTCGTTCAGCACACCGATTCCGGCGGCGGCAGCAGCCAGCGCGAGCACTGGGCGCCGAACGTCATGCCGGAACAGCGCGAGGGCGGCGTACGCTAGCGAGCGCGCCGCGCCGAACAGCGTCTGGCCAGAGCCACCTTGGCCGTATAAGCGCCGTCGCTCCCGCTTCGGCTCGGAAGGATCCCCATGGCGTCTGGCCTCGCCGCCCTGCTCGACGACGTCGCCGCGATCGCCAAGATCGCCGCCGCTTCTCTGGACGACGTCGCCGGCGCGGCGGGAAAGGCCGGGACCAAGGCGGTCGGCGTCGTGGTCGACGACACCGCCGTCACGCCCGGTTACGCGATCGGCTTCACGCCGGATCGCGAGTTGCCGATCGTCTGGAAGATTGCGGTCGGCTCGCTGCGCAACAAGTTCCTGTTCCTGGTGCCGGGCGCGCTGGCGCTCAGCGCATTCGCGCCCTGGGCGGTGACGCCGATCCTGATGCTCGGCGGCGCCTACCTGGCCTACGAGGCGACCGAGAAGATCGTCGAAGCTGTTCAGGGCGGCCACGAGGTCGATGAGCCGCAGGAGATGGCGCTCGGATCGGCCGAACTCGAGCAGGAAAGGGTCTCGGGCGCGATCCGCACCGACCTGATCCTCTCGGCGGAGATCGTCGCCATTTCCCTGGCTTCCGTCGAGAGCCAGCCGTTCGCCATTCAGGCCGCAGCGCTCGCCGCGGTCAGCCTCGCCATCACTATCGGCGTCTACGGGGTGGTCGGGCTGATCGTGAAGATGGACGACATCGGCCTGCACCTGTCCCGCCGCCGCAGCGCCCTCGCCAAGCGCGTGGGCTGCACGCTGGTTCGGGCGATGCCGGGCCTGCTCGCGGCGCTGACGGTGATCGGCACGGCGGCGATGTTGTGGGTCGGCGGCGGCATCGTCGTCCACGGCCTGGAGCGCTTCCACCTCACGCCGGTCCCGCATTGGGCCCACGCGGCGCAGGCTTGGGGGAGCGGCGTCGCCGGATCGGTCGGCGGCTGGCTGGCCTTCGCGCTGATCTCCGCGGCGGTGGGGCTGGTGATCGGCGGCGTGATGGTGGGCGTGGCCCACCTGATCGCGCGGTTGCGGGAGCAGTGAAGCCCTCTTTCCTCGTTCGCGCGGAGAGGAATTCTAGTAGGCGAACGCCTCGAAGACCTTGCCGACGTCGCCTTGCCAGCGGGTGTTGTAGAGCTCGAGAAGTCGCTCGGCGGGGGTGACGCCGCTTTCGGCGATCTCCTGCAGTTCACCCAGATAGCCGCTCTCGTCGACCAGCCCGCCGGAGAGCCGATTGCGCCGCTTCAGCCCCCCGCGCGCGATGGCCAGCGTGTCCTTGGCGACGTCTTGCACCGTGCGCCCGCCGATCTCGGCCTTGAGGCCCAGCCGCGCCACGTCCGCGCGCAACCGCTCGTGGTCGGCGATCTCCCAGCTCTTGCAGAGGTCCCAGGCCGCCGACAGCGCCGCGCCGTCGTAGAGCAGCCCCATCCACAGCGCCGGCAGCGCGCAGAGCCGGCTCCAGGGGCCGGAGTCCGCGCCGCGCATCTCCAGGTACTGCTTGAGCCGCACCTCAGGGAAGATCGTGGTGGTGTGGTCCGCCCAGTCCCTTATGGTCGGCCGAACCCCCGGCAGTTCGGGGAGCTTGCCGTCCATGAAGTCGCGGAACGAACGCCCCGCCACGTCGATGTAGCGGCCGTCGCGCTTGACGAAATACATCGGCACGTCGAGCGCATAGCGGGCGTAGGTCTCGAAGCCGAAGCCGTCTCGGAAGACGAAGTCGAGCATGCCGGTACGGTCGGCGTCGGTGTCCGTCCAGACGTTGGCGCGCGAGGACAGCAGGCCCGTGGGCTTGCCCTCCTTGAAGGGCGAATTGGCGAACAGCGCCGTGGCGATCGGCTGCAGCGCCAGGCTGGCGCGGAACTTGGCCACCATGTCGGCTTCCGAGCCGAAATCGAGGTTCGCCTGCACCGTGCAGGTGCGGAACATCATGTCGAGCCCCATGCCGCCGACCTTGGGCATGTACTCGCGCATGATCTTGTAGCGGCCCTTGGGCATCACCGGGATCTCGTCGCGCCGCCAGTTGGGCGTGAAGCCGAGCCCCAAGAAGCCCAGGCCAAGCTCGTCGGCCACCACCTTCACTTCCTGCAGGTGCGAGCCGGTCTCCTCACAAATCTCGTGGATGGTCTCCAGCGGCGCGCCGGACAGCTCGAACTGGCCGCCGGGCTCCAGGCTGACGTTCGCCTTCCCCCGCTCCAGCGCGATGACGTTCTCGCCCTCGTAGACAGGGACCCAGCCGAAACGGGTCAGGCCGTCGAGCAGAGCCTTGATGCCGTTCGGCGCATAGGGCACCGGGCGATGCGAGCCCAGTTGGAAGACGAACTTCTCGTGCTCGGCCCCGACGCGCCAGTCGGCGGCCGGTTTCGCGCCCGCCTCGAACCAACGCACCAGGTCTTCGAAGACCAGAGGGCGATCATCGCAAACGCTGTCAGCCATCAACCCTCCCAAAGCACGCGCCGTCCGCAGGAACGGCGCCGCTTGCGGCGGCGCCCTTCTACTGCTTTCCGCGACATGGGTGCAAATCGCCCAAGCTCAAGGGCGCCAGTCACCGAGCGCGGCCTGCCACAGGGTGAGCGCGCTGATCGCGGCTGTGTCGGCGCGCAGAATTCGCGGACCCAACGTGGCCGGCGTCGCAAAGTTCAGCGACCGCAGCAACTTGCGCTCCTTCGGCGAAAAGCCGCCCTCCGGCCCGATCAGGATCGCCCAAGGCGCCTGCGGCTGGCCCTCCAGCGCTGCAAGGACGGGCGCTGCGTCGCCGGCCTCGTCACAGAACAGCAGCTGGCGCGGCTCCTCCCAGCCGACGACCAGCTTGTCCAAGCGGACGGGGGCCAACACCTGCGGCACGTCCAGCCGGCCGGTCTGCTCCGACGCCTCCACGGCGATCGCCTGTAGCCGGTCAACCCGGGTGTGGTCGGCGTTGGTCCGCTCGGTGAGGACCAGCCGCACGCGCCGCGCGCCGAGCTCGGCCGCCTTCTCGACGATGGTCTCCAGCCGCGCGCGCTTCACCAGGGCGACGACGAGGTCGAGATCGGGACCCAGGGATTGCGGGCGCATCTGGCGCTCCGCGGCCAGCGTCACGACCCGTTTGCCTAGCGCCGCCACCCTTGACAGCCACTCGCCGTCGCGGCCGTTGAACACCAGCAGCTCGTCGCCGACGGCGAGTCGCATGACCGCGGCCAGGTAGCGGCTCTGCCCCTCGTCAAGCGCGAGTTCGGCGCGGGCGCTGAGGTCCCGCGGCGTGAAGAGACGGATCATGACCGGGTTGTAGCCTGGGCCGCGGAGGGAGGGGAGCGTCGAGCGTGTGGCCGTGGCTGTTCTGGCTGATGCTTCTTGATCGACGAAATGCGCCGGTTGAGCGTTATTCTGCGGTCATGGCCAAGTCTGACAACGATACCGAACTCGAAAAGCGCCAGCTGGCGCTGGTCCGCTGGCAGCAGCACGCCATCGCGGCGAACGAGAAAGTGCTGATCATCTTCGAAGGCCGCGATGCGGCGGGGAAGGACGGTGCGATCCATGTGCTGACGGAGCACATGTCGGTGCGCAACACCAAGGTCGTCGCGCTGCCCAAGCCGTCCGACCGCGAGCGCAGCCAGTGGTATTTCCAGCGTTACGTCCCTCACCTGCCGGCCTGCGGCGAAACCGTGATCTTCAACCGCTCCTGGTACAATCGGGCCGGCGTCGAGCGGGTGATGGGCTTTTCCACGACCGAAGAGCAGGAAGCCTTCCTGCGCGACGTGCCGGCCTACGAGGCGATGCTCGCGGAGGCCGGGATCAAAATCGTCAAGCTATGGCTGGACGTCTCCAAGGCCGAGCAGGGCAAACGACTGGAAGAGCGCCGCACCGATCCCTTGAAGGTGCTGAAGACCTCGCCGCTCGACGCCGCGGCCCAGGAGCGCTGGGACGGCTACACCGAGGCGCGCGACCTGATGCTGCAGCGGACTTCTACCGCGCTATCGCCCTGGATTTGCGTGCGCTCGGACAAGAAGAAGAAGGCGCGCCTCGCCATCCTCAGCCACTTGGCCCACGTGCTGGCGCCGCCGGACATCGCCGCGCAAGCCCCGGCGCCCGACCCCGCGATCCTCTTCGCCTTCGAAAAGGCCGCGCTCGAGGACGGGCGGCTGGAGCGGTAGTTCGGGCGTGCCCCGCCATACACTGAGCCCCCTCGAAGCCCGCCGCATCGCGCTCGCCGCCCAGGGCTTCGGTCAGCCGAGGCCCGAGGGCGAGGTCGATCGACGTCGGCTGCTGAAGACGATCGAGCGCCTGGGCGTGGTGCAGATCGATTCCGTCAACGTGGTCTCGCGCACCCATTACCTGCCGGCCTTCTCACGGCTGGGCGCTTATCCGCGCGCGCTGCTTGAAGAGGTGGCCTGGGGCCGGAAACCGGCGCTGTTCGAATACTGGGCGCACGAGGCGAGCCTGCTGCCGCTGGCGACCCAACCGCTGCTGCGCTGGCGGATGGCCGATGCGCACGACGGGGTCGGCGTCTGGGGAGGCGTCGCCCGCTTCCTGCGCGAGCGTCGGCCGCTGATCGACCAGGCGCTGCAGGAGATCGCGGCGCGCGGCCCGATCCCCGCCTCCGAGTTGCAGCTCGGCCACAAGGGAAAGGGCGGCTGGTGGGGCTGGAGCGAGGCCAAGCGCGCGCTGGAGGTGCTGTTCTGGACGGGCGAGCTCGCCGCGGCCACCCGGCGCGGGACCTTCGAACGGGTCTACGGCCTGCCCGAAAAGGTGCTGCCCCGAAGCATCGTCAACGCCCCGACGCCGGATCGCGCCGAGGCGCAGCGCGCGCTGCTGCGCGTTGCCGCCCGCGCGATGGGCGTCGCCACCGAAACGGACCTGCGCGACTACTTCCGGATGCCCCTCGCCGAGACCCGCGCCCGGCTGGACGAGTTGGTCGAGGCTGGCGAGCTTTTGCCCGTGACGGTGAAAGGCTGGCGCGGAAGCGCCTACCTCGACCCCGCCGCGCGGCGGCCACGCCGCGTCGCGGCCCACGCCCTACTCTCGCCGTTCGACAACCTGATCTGGTTTCGCGATCGCACCGAGCGGCTGTTTGGCGTGCGCGTGCGGCTGGAGATCTACACCCCGGCCGAAAAGCGTACTCACGGCTACTACGTCCTGCCGTTCCTGGAAGGCGACTCGATTACCGCCCGGGTCGACCTGAAGGCCGACCGCAAGGCCGGCGTGCTGCGGGTGCTAGCCAGCCACGGCGAACCCTGGTCCACCTCCGAGACCCCGGCGCGGTTGGCCGCGGAACTCGCGCTGATGGCGTCCTGGCTTGGTCTCGACCGCGTCGTCGTGGAGCCCCGCGGGGACCTGGCGGCGACGCTGGCCGGGGCGGTCTGAACGCCCCGAAGATGCTCCCCCTGTGGGGGCGGAACTGCTACGTCCCTCGGCCATGACCCCCACCGCGCCCCTGCCGGACGCCGCGCCGACCAATTGGGTGGACCGGCATGCGCCGCCGGCGCTTCGGCCGTGGCTGAAGCTCGGGCGGTTCGACCGGCCGGTGGGGATCTGGCTTTTGATGCTGCCGGGCTGGCAGGCGATCGCGCTGGCCGAGGCGATGATCGGCCGGCCGCCCAACCTGCGCCTGCTGGTGGAGTTCTTTCTCGGCGCCGCGCTGATGCGGGCGGCGGGCTGCGCCTACAACGACATCGTCGACCGCGATATCGACGCCAAGGTGGCCCGCACCGCGGGGCGGCCGATCCCGTCGGGCCAGATCACGGTGCGCCAGGCTTGGGCCTTCCTGACCGGCTGCAGCCTGACCGCCTTCCTGATCCTGCTGACCCTGGGGCCTCTGGCGATCATCCTCGGCGTGGGCTCGCTGGCGCTGGTCGCGGCCTATCCGTTCATGAAACGGATCACGTGGTGGCCGCAGGCCTGGCTCGGCCTGACGTTCAACTGGGGCGCGCTGCTGGGCTATGCGGCGACCGCGGGGCGGCTCGACCTGCCGGCGGTGCTGCTCTACCTGGGCGGCGTGTTCTGGACGCTGGGCTACGACACCATCTACGCCGTCCAGGACCTGGAGGACGATGCGCTCGCCGGCGTGAAGTCCTCGGCCCGCCGGCTCGGCGCAGCCGCCCCGCGCGCGGTCGCCGGTTTCTATGGCGTTTCGCTGGCCCTGACCTTCGGCGCCTACATCTGCGCCGACATCGGCTTCCTGTTCCTGCCCTGCTTCGCCCTCTATGGCGTGCACCTAATGCTGCAGGCGAGCCGAGTGCAGGTGGACAATCCGGGCCGCGCGCTGGCGCTGTTCAAGGCCAACGGCTGGGCCGGGCTCGTGCTTTTCGCCGCCTTCGCCGCGGGCGCGGTGCGGCTTTGATCCCGCCCACCTTCGAGGGTCGCCTCGCCTTCGTGCGCGAAAACACGCGGCCGCAGACCCCGCCGCACACGCCCGAACTGGTCCTCAACCTCGCCGACGAGATCACCCCGATCTGGCGCATGACCGAGGAAGCCCTGGCCGAGATCGGCCTGCCGCCGCCGTTCTGGGCCTTCGCCTGGGCCGGCGGCCAAGCGTTGGCGCGCTACGTCCTAGACAGGCCGGACGTGGTCGCCGGCCGCAGCGTGATCGACTTCGCCACCGGCTCGGGGATCGTCGCGATCGCCGCGGCCAAGGCCGGCGCGGCGCGCGTGCTGGCCGCCGACATCGACCCGTTCTGCGCGGCGGCTGTCGCAGCCAACACCGAGGCCAACGGCGTCGCTATCGATTTCACCGCGGAGAACCTGCTCGACGCGGACCCGCCTGGATGGGCCGACGTCATCCTGGCCGGCGACATCTGCTACGAGAAGCCGCTCGCTCAGCAGGTGCTGGCTTGGCTGGGCGCCGCGCGCGCCCGAGGCGCCCTGGTGCTGATCGGCGATCCCGGCCGCAGCTACTTCCCGCGCGAAGGATTGGAGAAGCTGGCCGAGTACGAGGTGCCGACCACGCGCGAGCTCGAAGATATGGAGATCAAGAAAAGCGCGGTCTGGCGGCTTCCCTGACGCGCCCCAGCCGGAACAGTGTTATCCTGGAGCCCCGGGGAATAGGAGGCTTTCCGATGAACCAGCTTCTGGTCTCTGTTTCGCTTATGGCTGCTCTTTCCGCCGGCGAGGCCTTCGCCCAGGCTCACGCCCATGCCGCCGGCGCGCCGGTGAACGACGGGGCGATCGTCACCAGCGCCACCAGCGCGGCGCCCGCCGCCGTGGCCAAGACCGCCACCGTGATCGACGTGGGCAAGGACGGCGCGGTGCGCACCGTGCGCAAGGGGACGGGCGGCTTCACCTGCATGGCGGACAATCCGGCGACGCCTGGGCCGGACCCGATGTGCATGGACGCCAACGCCCTTGAATGGGCCACCGCCTGGATGAAGAAGCAGCCGCCGCCGCAGAAGGTCGGCTTCATGTACATGCTGGAAGGCGGCACCGACGCCAGCAACACCGACCCCTACGCCGCCGCGCCGAACGCCGGCAATCACTGGGTCAAGACCGGCCCGCACGTGATGGTGGTCGGTGCGCCGGACATGCTGAAGAGCTATCCCGCCTCGCCAGATCCCGACACCAGCCAGCCCTATGTGATGTGGGCCGGAACGCCCTACGCGCACCTGATGATTCCAGTGCGCTAAGGCCGGGTTCAACCTTCCCAGCACAGGCCGGCCGCTATAGAACATTAGCCGAACACGAGAGGGTGCGGACGATGGGCGAGGACGGGCGGATCGACTATGTGGAGTTGCCCGGCGGCGACCTGATCGCCACCAAGCGGTTCTACGCCCAGGCTTTCGGCTGGGCCTTCACCGATTACGGGCCGAGCTACGCGGCGTTCGACGAGGGCCTCGATGGCGGCTTCAACGCCGACGCCGCCGATCAGGCGCGCACGCCGCTGGTCATCCTATGGGCCGACGATCTGCAGGCGGCGGAGGCGAAGGTTCGCGCCGCGGGCGGCGAGATCGTCCGGCCGCCGTACGATTTCCCGGGCGGGCGGCGCTTTCATTTCCGCGATCCCAGCGGCAACGAGCTGGCCGTCTGGACCGAGACGTGACGCCTGCGGATCAGGAGCCGTTCACCGCCGTCACCATGACGGCGAACCTGTTGTAGATCTCCCAGCCCAGGGCCTGGAGAGACGCTGTCAGGACGCAGCCGATCAGCGCGGCGATCAATCCATATTCAATGGCTGTGGCGCCCGTCTCTTCGGCGGCGAAACTGTTCAGAAGGCGCAGGTCCATGCTTCGGCTCGTCTTCAGATTGGGGTCGGCGGATTCCAACGGCGTCGGAATGATCCGGCCGATGACTTGGCGCGACGCAAACAAAGACAGTGAACGCGGCGTGCACCATGCTCGCCGGCGTGACATGGGCGCTTGGTCCGCCTAGCTTCCGCGGCAGCCGAGCGGAGGGGTGATGGCGTATCGATCGCTTCGGGAATTCCTGACGACACTGGAGAAGGCGGGCGAGCTGGTGCGGGTGACCGAGCCCGTCTCCACCGTGCTGGAGATGACCGAGATCCAGCGGCGGCTGTTGGCCACCGGCGGCCCCGCGGTGCTGTTCGAAAAGCCGGTGCGCGCCGACGGCGAGATTTCGCAGATGCCGGCGCTAGTCAATCTGTTCGGCACGGTGAAGCGCGTGGCGATGGGCGTGACGCTGGAGGGCCGCCCCAGATCCACTGCCGCCGATCTGCGCAAGGTCGGCGAGCTGCTGGCCTTCCTGCGCGCGCCGGAGCCGCCGCGCGGCCTGAAGGACGCCGTCGAGATGCTGCCGCTCGCCAAGACCGTGATGGCCATGCGGCCGGCCACGGTGAAGCGCGCGCCGGTCCAGGAAGTGGTATGGAAGGGCGACCAGATCGACCTCGCCAAGCTGCCGATCCAGACCTGCTGGCCGGGCGAACCGGCGCCGCTGATCACCTGGCCGCTGGTGGTGACCAAGGGCCCGTCGGCCGAGCGCGAGGACGACTATAACCTCGGCATCTACCGCATGCAGGTGATCGGCAAGGACCGCACCATCATGCGCTGGCTGGCGCATCGCGGCGGCGCCCAGCATCACCGGCGCTGGAAGGCCGCCGGCAAGCCCGAGCCCCTGCCCGCCTGCGCGGTGATCGGCGCCGATCCCGGGACTGTCCTGGCCGCGGTGACGCCGGTGCCAGAGACGTTGTCCGAGTACCAGTTCGCCGGGCTGATGCGCGGCGCCAAGCTCGACCTCGTGCCAGCCAAGACCCAGCCGCTGCTGGTGCCCGCCCAGGCCGAGATCGTGCTGGAGGGCCAGGTGCTGCTCGACGAGTACGCTGACGAAGGCCCCTATGGCGACCACACAGGCTACTACAACTCGGTCGAGCGCTTCCCGGTGTTCCAAGTCACCGCCGTGACCATGCGCAAGGACCCGATCTACCTCACGACCTTCACCGGACGGCCGCCGGACGAGCCCAGCGTGCTGGGTGAAGCGCTGAACGAGGTGTTCATCCCGCTGATCCGCCAGCAGTTTCCGGAGATCGCCGACTTCTGGCTGCCGCCCGAAGGCTGCAGCTACCGCATCGCCGTGGTGTCGATGAAGAAGGCCTACCCCGGCCACGCCAAGCGCGTGATGATGGGCGTCTGGAGCTATCTTCGGCAGTTCATGTACACCAAGTGGGTGATCGTCGTGGATGACGACATCGACGCCCGCGACTGGAAGGACGTCATGTGGGCCGTCTCCACCCGCATGGACCCGGCCCGCGACGTGACGCTGATCGAAAACACCCCCATCGACTACCTCGACTTCGCTTCGCCCGAGAGCGGCCTGGGCTCGAAGATCGGCCTCGACGCCACCAACAAGTGGCCGCCCGAGACCAAGCGCGAATGGGGCGAGAAGCTCGGCATGGATCCAGCCGTCGTCGCCGAGGTCACCCGTAAGTGGCCGAGCCTGGGGCTGCCGGGCGACGGACGCGAGGTGGACTGACGCTCGGGCATGCGCGCAGGTCGCATGACAGCGTTCTCTAGGCAGAAATACTCCATAGTCACGTATCGGAAATACTCCGCCTACTGAATGCGAAAGACCGGGCTGATTCTCCAGCCTGGATTCAGCTCGAGTCAGTAACGCCGACATGCAGACCAAACGCCCTGCTTCCGCCCCCGCCCAGGATTGCGCGGGCCAGTGCCGCGCGCTCGCCGAAGAGACCTACCGCCTCGCCGACCGGACCGAGCTGCCGGAGGTGATCGCCGACTACCTCGCCGCGGCCTCCAAGCTCCTCAACTGCGCCATGGCGCACGAGGCCACGTCGGCGGAACCGGAGGGGGCCTAGAACACCAGCTCCACCATCCGGCCGAGCAGCTTCTCCGCCGGCATCACGGTGAGCAGAAGCGGGACGATCGGCGCCAGATAGGCGGCCAGGAAGACCAGCAGGGCCGAGGCGCGGATCGGCGCGAACCGCATCTGCTCGGCTGCGCCGTAGCTGTTGCCGAGGTCGGCGAGCGACTGGATGTCGGCGCTGCCCACCAGCGGCTCGTCCGGCGGCGCCCCGTCGGCGAACCATTTTCGGCGGAAATCACGCGCATAGGTCTGGCCCAGCGCCCCGAACCTGCGCAGGCCGGCGCGCTTCACGCACTCGAGGCGCGGGCCGAAAACGGCGAGGGGGCCGGCGAACACCAGCACCAACAGGACCGCGCCGCCGACGATCTCCAGTTGGAAATCGATCAGGCTGGCGCCCGTGAACAAGATGCGGTCGGCGATCATGCCGGCGAACAGCGCGCCGTGGGCCGCTGCGATCGGCACGAAGGCGGCGAGCGACTCTGTCAGAAACCCCAGGCCGGCGGATCGATCCGGATGGGTGACGTCCAGATCGAGGTCGAGCCGCGACACCCGCCAGAGGAACCTCGCCCAGATGAACAGACGGAAGTACCAGCGCAGCAGCAGGAACTGCAGCAGCGGCAGGCTGACGAACACCAGCCACAGGCCCGCCGGCGACAACCCCGCCTCGCCGCCTGGCGCGGCGAACCAACCCTCGCCCCCCATCGCCTGATAGCGTCGCAAGGTGAACAGGACGCCTGCTGCATAGACGACCGCGAGCAGGGCGACCTCGGCGACGACCGCATTGCGCCAACGCGCGGCCTCGCTCAGCGCCTGCGCGAACTGGTCGGCCTGAGCGGGCTTGATCAGACCACGGATATTGAATTCATCGACAACCGGCTGCAGCCGTCGATGCACCATCAGTTCGGCCAGGATCAGTAGCGGAGCGACCAGCAGAAACCTGACTTGGAAGCCGACGTCATCCAGGAAGGCCGTCCTTGCGCTCGGGCCGATCAATGCGCCCTGCAACGCCGAGAGCATCGCCAGCGGCGCCCACATGATCGCGACGGCGGCGACCAGCCTGCGGTGCGCCAGCCCCAGCGCACCGTCCGACAGGTGCGCGCACCGAAGCAGCTGATACAGCGGCCCCCCCAGCACGAGGGAGAAGTCCTGCGCCGTCGCACCAGCCCCCGCATCATCGGAAGCGGATATCGCAGGCCGGGCGGCCCGCCCCGGCCCATGCGCGGCCCAGGCTCGGCTCATCAGTGCGCGCCGGGGGACGACATGCAGGCGTTGAACGCCTGGCTGTAGGCCGCCTGCCCCGCCTGTTGCTGCTGCGCCATGGCGTCGTTCTGCGCGCGTGCGCCGCGCCGGGCGCGCGAGCGCTGGGCGACTCCGCCCGCCACCATCCCGGCCGCGGCGCCCGAGCCGGCGTCGCCGCCCGACGCGCCGCCGATCATCGCCCCCGCCGCAGCGCCGCGCGCACGGGCGCCCGTCCCGGCGACCTGCATGTTGGGCGTGGCGGCGGGCGGCGGCGGCCGCGCCGGATCGAATCCCGTCTGCTGGGTGGCGCGCGCGGCGCATTCCGCCTGCACGCTGTTCGCGCCGCTCTGCGCGGCGACGGTGACGGGAAACAGACCAAGGGACAGGCCGATCGCGATCGGACGGAGGCGCAGCATGGCGAGGCTCCTCTCAAGGGGCTGGGCCTGGCGAGCCATCCAGGCCAATCGCCCAGGAGTCGAGCCGAACCGGCCGCGTCCGCAATCAGGTCGATGCGGGAGATCGCCGAGGAGACGCTGCTGATGCGCGCCGCGAGGTGAAGCCCGGACACTGGCCTCAAAGCTCGAACTTCCCATAGCCAAGCTTGCCGCGACCGTCAGGGTCCGCCATATCCGGCCGATGGACGAAAACATGCTGCAAGACGTCGTAGCTGCGGCCCTGAAGGCCGGAGCTGACGCCGCCGAGGCCGTGAGCGCCGAGCGCCGCGCGCTATCGATCGGCGTGCGCATGGGCGGGTTGGAAGAGGTCGAGCGCGAAGAGTCGCGCGATCTCGGCCTTCGCGTGTTCGTCGGCAAGCGGCAGGCCAGCGTCTCCGGCTCCGACATCAGCCCCGAAGCGCGCGCCAAGCTGATCGAGCGCGCGGTCGCCATGGCGCGTCTGGCGCCCGAGGATCCCTACGCCGGGCTGGCGGACCCCGATCTGCTGGCGCGCGGGCCGTTCCCCGATCTCGATCTCTACGATCCCACCGAACTGAGCGCCGAATTCCTGGAAGAACGCGCCCGCGCGGCGGAGGCCTCCGCCCGCGCCGTGCCGCGCGTCGCCAACTCCGATGGCGGATCGGCGGCCTGGTCCGCCTCGCAGTGGGTGATCGTCACCAGCGGTGGGTTCACCGGAGTTCACCACGCGTCGGGGTTCTCGTTGGGCGCCTCGGCGATCGCCGCCGACGAGAACGGCATGGAGAACGGCTACGATGGCCGCTCGACCCGTTGGGCCACGGATCTCCCCTCGCCGGAATCGATCGGCGCAGAGGCCGGCCGCAGGGCCGTCAGCCGCCTGGGCGCGCGCAAGATCGCCTCGACCACCGCCCCGGTGATCTTCGAGAATCGGCTGGCCGCCTCCTTGATGGGGCCGCTGATCGGCGCGATCGCCGGGCCCTCGATTGCCCGCGGCGCCTCCTTCCTGAAGGACAAGCTGGGCCAGCCGCTGTTCGCGCCGGGTATCAACATCGTCGACGAGCCGCATCGGCCGCGCGGCCTGGGCTCCAGTCCCTTTGACGACGAAGGCGTGGTCAACCGCCGTACCGCCATCATCGAAGACGGCGTGCTGACGACGTGGCTGCTCAACTCCGCCTCGGCCCGCCAGCTCGGGCTCGCCACCACTGGCCACGCCTCGCGCGGCCTAGCCGGGCCGCCCGGCGTGTCGCCGAGCAATCTGACCTTCCAGCCGGGCGACAAGGACCAGGCGGCGCTGATGCGCGAGGCCGGCGAAGGCCTGATGGTGACCTCGATGTTCGGGCCCTCGCTCAACGGCAACACCGGCGACTGGTCGGTGGGCTGCTCGGGCTTCTGGTTCGAAGGCGGTGAGATCGCCTACCCGGTCACCGAGATCACCGTCGCCGGCAACCTGATCGACATGTACGCCCGCTTCATCCCCGGCTCGGATCTGGAAATCCGCGGCGCCTCGAACGCCCCGTCGCTGTTGATCGACGGCCTCGCCATCGCGGGTCGATGACCGAAGGCGCGGCGGCGGACCTCGCCCTGATCCTGGAGACGGCCCGCGAGGCCGGGCTCCTTGCCTGCAAATTGCGTGAGGCAGGCCTCAGCATCGATTTCAAGCCGGGCGATTCACCCGTCACTAACGCGGACCTGGCCGCCGACGCGCTCCTCAAGGCGCGGTTGCGGCAGGCGCGCCCCGACTACGGCTGGCTTTCAGAGGAGACCGCGGACGACCCCGCCCGGCTATCGACCCGCCGGCAATTCCTGGTCGATCCGATCGACGGTACGCGCGCCTTCGCCCGCGGCGACCCCTGGTGGACGGTCTGCGTCGCCGTGCTGGAAGATGGCCGCCCGGTCGCCGGGGTGGTGTTCGCCCCACAGCTGGACGAGCTCTACTCCGCCATCTCCGGCCATGGCGCCACGCTGAACGGCCGGCCGATCCGCGCGGGCGCCGCCTCGGCGATCGAGGGTTGCCGGATGGTCGGCGACCCGCGGGTCTTCCGTCACAAGTCGTGGACCGACCCCTGGCCCGCGATGCGCATCGAGCAGCGCAACTCCACCGCCTACCGCATCTGCCTGGTCGCCGCCGACGCCGCGGACGCGACGCTGACCTTCGGGGCCAAGCACGACTGGGACCTGGCGGCCGCCGACATCGTCGCCACCGAAGCCGGGGCCTACGTCGGCGATCAGACCGGCGCCGCGTTCGCCTACAATCGCGCCACTCCTATCCAGCGCAGCCTGGTATGCACGGCTCCGGCGCTCGCCCCATTGATCCTTGAACGCGTCCGGCATATCGCGATCTGACTCGCGTTTTGGATGAGCAAGGACCTCATGGACGACAAGCAACTCCTCCACCTGGTGATCGGCGGCGAACTGAAGTCGCTCGACGGGCCCCCGGAGTTCCGCGACCCTTCCAAGGTCGATTTCGTGGGCGCCTATGCGAATTACCAGGATGCGGTGCGGGCCTGGCGCTCCAAGGCGCAGGCGACGGTCGACAATGCGGTGATGCGCTACTTCGTGATCCACGCGCACCGGCTGCTGGAGCCGCACGACCACGAGGACGACGACCACCATCACTAACAGCAGTTGTCAGCCCGGTTTCGCGTGAGCGAAGAGCGGGACCCATGAACGCCGCATAATTTGCGTTCACACGGCTTGGCCGCGGTTCGATGGCTCCGCTCGGTGTTTACTGGGCCCCGGACATCCGCTGCGCGGACTCCCGGATGACAGTCACGATGGTGGACCGCGAACCGGCCCCACGCTCAGCGGGAAAGCTCTTCCAGGAGCGCGCCGTCGCGCCACACCTCGATGAGGTTGCAGCTCATGTGTTCGCGAAGCATCGCCTTGGCGCGCAGCCGCGCATGGCCCAGGCTTTCGGCGGCGACGAGGTCGACGACAGAGGCCACGCCGTCGGGGCGAACGCCCAGGAGCGTGTAGTACTGCTCGGTGACCTCGGCCGTTAAAGGTTTGTTCACGGCACAACCCTGGCACGTCCAGACAGGTGCGTCGGTCGGCTTGCCGACTCAGGCGATTACTCTCGCCGCAGTAGGCCTTCAGTGAGCAGACGCCCCCACATCTCCGAGCGGAACTGTGCCTTCATTCCGGCGGGGTCGTACATCGGGCTTTTCACCCATTCGAGGAACGAGAGCCCCGCCGGCTCGCCCTCGGCCAAATAGCGCTCGAAGGTGTAGTCCAGCACGCCGGTCTTACCCTGCTTGACGTGCAGATAGCGCAGGTCGAGCTGCCCCAATGCCTCGCGGATCGTCCGGCGCTTGCGGAAGTGCATGTAGAAGACGCTCATGATCCCCGCCCGATCCGCACCGGACTTGCAGTGCATCAGCGCCGGATAGGCGATGGTCTCGAACAGGCGCTGGGCGCCCAGCACCCGCTCGCGGCTGGGCACCTCGCGCGAGGTGATGGTGAAGTCGACCATCTCCAGGCCGTGCCGTTCGCAGGCGTCCTTCTCCAGCGCGTAGAAGCTGGCGTCGAAGCCGCCGCGCAGGTTGATGACGGTCCTGATCCCGCGCCGCTTCCAGGCGGCGAGCTGATGCGGCCAGGGCTGGTTGGCCCGCACCAGTTCGTCGGAGATCCAATGGGCGTTCGAGAAGCCCAGGCGCAGATAGGCGTGGTCCTTCCAGAGGTAGTCGAGATAGGCCCGCGCCCGCCCGCCGAGGCTGGCGAGGTCGAATCCGTTGCGAACCGGTTCGGCGCTCATGGCCGCTAACTAAGGGGTCCGCAGGCATTGCGAAAGCGCCACGCGCCGGATTGGGCGAACCTGTCGCGTTTGTAAGTAGCCTCGCCTTGAAGCAGGGCTTATGCCTTCCCAAATAACCCACCGGAGAAGTCAGACATTCGATCCGCCTCCCCCACATCTAGCTCCACCGCAACCGCGATCCTATTTGAATGGTTGGGGGGACTTGGTGTGCTGCGCGACCTTGCGCGACGGCCGAAGTCCGAACATGAGGGGAACAAGCATGGCCGCAAACGCGCTCGCCGTCATGTCGCCGGAAGGTGGCCTGAGCCGGTACCTGTCCGAGATCCGCAAATTTCCCATGCTCGCCAAGGACGAGGAGTTCATGCTGGCCAAGCGCTGGCAGGAACACCAGGATCCGGACGCGGCGCATCGCCTGGTCACCAGCCACCTGCGCCTCGTGGCCAAGATCGCCATGGGCTATCGCGGCTATGGCCTGCCGATCGGCGAGGTGATCTCCGAAGGCAACGTCGGCCTGATGCAGGCCGTGAAGAAGTTCGATCCCGACAAGGGCTTCCGCCTGGCGACCTACGCCATGTGGTGGATCCGCGCCTCGATCCAGGAATACATCCTGCGGTCCTGGTCGCTGGTCAAGATGGGCACCACCGCGGCCCAGAAGAAGCTGTTCTTCAACCTGCGCAAGGCCAAGAGCGAGATCGCCGCGCTGCAGGAGGGCGACCTGCGCCCCGACCAGGTCAGCCAGATCGCCACGAAGCTGGGCGTCCTCGACGAGGAAGTGATCTCGATGAACCGCCGGCTCGCCGGCGGGGACGCGTCGCTGAACTCGCCCTTGCGCTCCGACTCGGAAGCCGAATGGCAGGATTGGCTGGTGGACGAAGACACCCCCAGCCAGGAGAGCGTCGTCGCCGAGGCCGAAGAGAAGAACATCCGCATGAGCCTTCTCGAAGAGGCCATGACGGAGCTCTCCGACCGCGAGCGGCACATCCTGACCGAGCGGCGCCTCAAGGACGAGCCCACCACGCTCGAGGAGCTGGCGGCGCAATACGGCGTCAGCCGCGAGCGCGTGCGTCAGATCGAGGTCCGCGCCTTCGAGAAGCTGCAGAAGTCGATGCGCGCGGCCGCCGAAGAGCGGAACTTGGTCGACGCGTAGCAGCCACCCACACCACCGCTCATTCCAGCGAAAGCGGGAACCCAGGCGTTTTCTGTTTCAGGTCGTCTGACGGTCTGCGCGCAGCAAGACAAAAGCCTGGGTCCCGCGTGCGCGGGGATGACCGGGCATTTTTGCCGCTCAGGCCGCGCGGCGCTCGCTGAGCAGCATGCCGGCGCGCCGCACGGCTTCGGCGGGGTTCAGCGCCCCCCCGCCGCGCGAGCTCTCGACCAGATAGCGGCGCAGTTCGGCGGCCCCGGCCGCCAACCGCTCGTCCGAGATTTCCTCGGCGACCGCGGCCAGCTCGGCCGTCTGGGCCATCAACGCGCGCAGCGACTGAGCGGGCTGGCGCTCCACGGCCGACAGCGCCGAGGCGATGATTTTGACCGCCTCGCCGATGCGCACGTCGTGCGGTGAGGCGCTCTCGTCGGCGATCCGCTTGAGGTCGCCGTCGTGCTCGGCGGAGTTGAAGCGTCGGCGGTCGGGTCCGACGTAGTCGACACCTTCCACCCAGGCGCGCGGCTGCAGAGTGATCGCTTCCAGCCGGCGATTCAGGTCGCGCAGGGTGAAGGGACGGCGCAGGAATTCGTGCGCGCCGGCGTCGCGAGCGGCCAGGATGGCCGAAGCGGTCGGTTGCGCCAGCACGAAGATCAGAGCCGCCTTGCGGCCGCGCAGATCGCTGCGCCGCAGGCCACGCGCAAAGGCCTGGCCGTCGAACTCCTTGCCGGCGAATTCGCAGATGATCAGGTCGGGATCGACCTTGTCCGCCAGGCGGGTTGCCTTGGATGCCGTCGGCGCCGCCCAGATCTGCGGCAGGTAGGCGTCCTGCAAGAGCTCGCCGGTGACGCGGGCCCGCGCCGGTTCGGGATCGACGATCAAGACGCGACGCAGGGCGGTGGACACGCGTCGGTTCGATTTGGCGATCTGGCTGAACACGGCGAACTCCGAGAGCTTTCCATCTCGTAAGCCGCGTCCGTAAAGAACGCCTTGACGCAACCGCGTTCGGCGAAAATCAGTCCTGGAACGGATCGCGCATCAGGATGGTGTCGTCGCGCTCGGGGCTGGTCGACAGCAGCGCCACCGGCGCGCCGATCAGCTCCTCGATGCGGCGCACATACTTGATGGCGTTGGCCGGCAGGTTCCGCGTGTCGCGCGCGCCGGCCGTCGTCTCCGACCAGCCGTCCAACTCCTCGTACACCGGCTCCAGCGAGGCCTGCGCCTTCAAGCCAGCGGGGAAGTAGCCGAGCGTTTCGCCGCCTACTTTGTAGCCGACGCAGACCTTGAGTTTCTCCAGGCCGTCCAGCACGTCGAGCTTGGTCAGCGCCACCCCGCTGATGCCGTTCAGCGCCACCGACTGGCGCACCAGCGCCGCGTCGAACCAGCCGCAGCGGCGCGCCCGCCCGGTCACCGTGCCGAACTCGTGGCCGCGCTCGCCCAGCCGCTGGCCGACCGCGTCGAACAGCTCGGTCGGGAACGGGCCTTCGCCGACCCGGGTGGTGTAGGCCTTGACGATGCCCAGCACATAGCCCGCGCCACGCGGGCCGATACCTGACCCGGCCGCCGCCTGACCCGCCACCGTGTTCGACGACGTCACGTACGGATAGGTGCCGTGATCGACATCGAGCAAAGCGCCTTGGGCGCCTTCGAACAGCACTCGCTTGCCCGACTTGACGATCTCGTCGAGCAACAGCCAGGCGGGCCTCGCGAACGGCAGGACCTTCGGCGCCAGCGCCTCCAACTGAGCCAGCAAGGCCGCGCCGTCGGCCTCGGGCAGGCCGAGGCCGGCGCGCAGCGGCGTGTGGTGCGCCAGCAGCCGGTCGATCTTGGCTTCCATCGCCGAGCGGTCGGCGAGGTCCGCCACGCGGATCGCCCGACGGCCGACCTTGTCCTCGTAGGCGGGGCCGATGCCGCGGCCCGTGGTGCCGATCTTGTTGGTCGCGGCGGCCTCGCGCGCCTGATCGAGGTCGCGGTGCAGCGGCAGAATCAAGCAGGCGTTGTCGGCCAGCACCAACAGGTCCGGCGTGATCGCCACGCCCTGGCCGGCGATCTTCTCAATCTCGGAAAGCAGGTGCCAGGGGTCGACGACGACACCGTTGCCGATGACCGAGAGCTTGCCCTGCACCACCCCAGACGGCAGCAGCGAGAGCTTGTAGACGACGCCGTCCACCACCAGCGTGTGCCCCGCGTTGTGGCCGCCCTGGAAGCGCACCACTACGTCGGCGCGATTCGACAGCCAGTCGACGAGCTTGCCCTTGCCTTCGTCGCCCCACTGGGCGCCGATCACCGTCACATTGGCCATGGATACGTCTCTTCGACCCGCCAGGGATGACCCAGCCGCCCTTCGACAGGTGCTCGGCGGATGGGCTTGCGTTTCGATTGCCGGCGGCTCGAAGCCGCGCGGGCGGGTGTTTAGACGAGAGCAGCGCGCATCGCAACGGAATTGCCCGCGCCCCGTGCGCGAAGCCAGGCCTTAGGTTTCCCACGATGACCCGCCCCACTGTCACGCTCGCCGACATCGAAGCCGCCGCGCGGCGCCTGGCCGGCGCCGTTGTGGAGACCCCGCTGCTGGAAAGCCCGGCATTGAACGACCGACTCAGCGCGCGAGTGCTGATCAAGCCGGAGACTTTGCAGCGCGTCGGGGCCTTCAAGTTTCGCGGCGCGTACAACCGTCTGGCGCAGATGACGCCGGAACAGCGGTGGGGCGGCGTCGTGGCCTTCTCCTCCGGCAATCATGCGCAGGGCGTCGCGCTGGCGGCGCGTCTGCTGAACATGCCGGCGTTGATCGTCATGCCCGCCGATGCGCCGGCGGTGAAGCTCGAGGCCACGCTCGGCTACGGAGCCGAGGTCCGCCAGTACGACCGGCTGACGGAAAGCCGCGAGGCGATCGCCGCGGCGATCGCGGCGGAACGTGGCGCGGTGATCGTGCCGGCCTTCGACGACGCTGACGTGATCGCCGGCCAGGGCACGGCGGGCCTGGAGCTGACGCGCCAGGCGGATGCGCTGGGCGCGCCGCTCGACGTCGCGCTGACGCCGATCGGCGGCGGCGGGCTGATCTCAGGCGTATCGATCGCGCTGAAGGCCCGCTTCCCCGCCATCGACATCTGGGGCGTGGAGCCGGCTGGCTTCGACGACGCCGCTCAGTCGCTGGCGGCCGGCCGTCGCATCGCGGTCCAACCGCGGGCGCGCAGCCTTTGCGACGCCTTGGAAGCGCCGTGCGTCGGCGAGATCCCCTTCCCGCTGATGCAGCAGAGTCTCGCAGGCGCGCTCGCGGTCACCGACGCCGAGGTCACCGCGGCGATGCGCTACGCGTTTTCGACGCTCAAACTGGTGGTCGAGCCCGGCGGCGCCGTCGGCCTCGCCGCGCTGCTTTCCGGCAAGCCGAAGGTGGCGGGCAAAACCGTCGCCGTGGTGCTGTCGGGCGGCAACGTGGACCCGGAGTTGTTCGCCCGCGTGATACGCGGCGAGCTCTGAGAGCTCAGCGCACCTCGGCGGGCTTGGACGGCGGCTCGTTCTTCGGCGTCACCAGCTTGCCGAGTTTCGGTCGCAGCCACTGCTCGAAGTCGTCGACGAACTCGTAGACCACCGGCACCAGGACCAGCGACAGCATGGTCGAGGTGATCAGGCCGCCGATCACCGCCACCGCCATCGGCTGGCGGAACTCCGCACCCTTCTCCAGCGCCAACGCCGTTGGCAGCATGCCGGCCGCCATCGCCATGGTGGTCATGATGACCGGCCGGGCGCGCTCGCGGCAGGCCTCCAGCAGCGCCTGGCGCTGCGGCATGCCCTCGCGTTCGCGCTCGATCGCGTACTCCACCAGCAGGATCGAGTTCTTCGCCGCCAGGCCCAGCAGCATCAGGAAGCCGATCAGCGAAGGGATCGACAGTGACAGGCGGAACAGCAACAGGCTTAGGAAGGCGCCGCCGACGGCCAAGGGCAGGGCCGACAGGATCACCACCGGCTTGAAGAACGAGCGGAACAGCAGGATCAGGACGCCATAGATCATCGCAACGCCGGCGAAGATCGCCAGGCCGAAGGCGCCGAACAGCTCTTTCATCTGCTTCTGCTGACCGATGTCAGCCAGGCGCACGCCCTTGGGCAGGTGCTCCATCAAGGGCAGCTTCTTCACCGCCGCCGTCGCCTGTCCGATCTCCACACCGGGCGCGAGTTCGGCGGTCACGCCCATCTGGCGCGCACGATTGAGCCGATTGATCTGGGCGGGCCCCGCCTGGAACTCGACGTCGGCGACCGAGCCGAGCGTGGTCGCGCCGCCGTCCGCGGTAGGAATTCGCAGGCTACGGATACGTTCGATGTCGGCGCGGGCGTCGACCGGTAGCCGGATGCGGATCGGGATGCGCCGCTCGCCCTGGTCGAATTTGGCGACGTTGGCGTCGATGTCGCCGACGGTTGCGATGCGCGCCGCCTGGGCGATGGCGTCGGTCGAGACCCCCAGCCGGGCGGCTTCGTCGGTGCGCGGCCGGATCACGACTTCCGGCGCGGTCGGCGGAAACGCCGGACGCGCGTCGCGAACGATCTTCAGCGTCCGCATCTGCCGCTCGAGCTCGGCGGTGGCCTGTTCGAGCGCCACCGGATCGTCGCCGGTCAGCGGCTGCTGGAAGCCAGCGTCGCCCTGCTCGGTGAGGAAGTTCAGCCGCACATCGGGGATCGCCTGCAGCCGCTCGTGGACCCGCGTGCGCAGGTCCTCGCCCGAGGTCCTGCGCTTGGGGTCGAGCAGGATGGTCGCGGTGCCCTTCTGCAGGTTGCTGACGCCGCCGAACCCCTCGACCGTCGAGCCCATCTGCACGAAGACGTTGGTCACCTCTGGCTGCTCGCGGAACAGCGCCGTGAGCTGGTCCGACGCCCGCTCCATGTCGCGCACGGTCGCGCCGGGCGGGCCCTGCAACGAGACGAACTGGTAGTCGGGGTCGCCGGCCGGCTGGAACCCCTGCGGGAGCAGCGGCGCAAGCAACAGCGAGGCCAGGAAGATCACCCCCCCCGCGAGCGAGGAGATGATCCGGTGGTCGAGCGCCCATTCCAGCGTTCGCCGGTAGAAGCCTGTGAAGGGCTTTCGCTCATGCGGCCGGGTGGTCGGCTTCAGGAGATAGGCAGCCATCAGCGGCGTCACCAGCCGCGCCACCGCCAGGGAGAACAGCACCGAGACCGCGACCGTCAGCCCGAACTCGCGGAAGAACTGCCCGGCCACGCCCGGCATGAAGCTGACCGGCGTGAACACCACGACGATGGCCATGGTGGTGGCGACCACCGCCAGACCGATGGCGTCGGCGCCGGCCATCGCCGCTGCGAACGGCCGCTGGCCTGACGCCACCCGCTTTTCGATGTTCTCGATCTCGACGATGGCGTCGTCGACCAGGATGCCGATCACCAGAGTCAGCGCGAGCAGGGTGACCACGTTCAGCGAGAAGCCCAACGCCTGCATCATCAGGAAGGTCGGGATCAACGACACCGGCATGGCGAAGGCGGTGATCAGGGTCGCGCGCCAGTCCCGCAGGAAAAACATGACGGTGAGCGCGGCCAGCAGCATGCCCTCGACCAGTACGTGCTGGGTTGCGCGGAAGCTCGCGCGGGTTTCCTCAACAGAGGAAAAGACCAGGGTGATCTTGACGCCGGGGTGCGCCTTCTGCAGCGCAGCGATCTTGGCCTGAACCGCGTTGTCGGTGTCGACTTCGCTGGCGTCGCGGGTCTTCATCACCTGGAAGCCGACCACCGGACGGCCGTTCAATCGCGCGAAGCCGCGGGCCTCGCCGGCCCCGTCGCCGACGTCGGCGACGTCGGTCAGCTTCACGAAGCCGCCGCTGGGCAGCGGAATGGTCAGGTCGCGAAGCTGCCGCAGCGTGTCGACCGAGCCTACCACGCGCAGGTTCTGCTCGCGGCCGCCGACGTCGATGCGCCCGCCGGGCGCGTCGGTCTGGACGCCGCGCAACGCAGTGTTCACCTGCGCCGCCGTGAGCCCGCGCGCCGCCAGCCGATCCGGATCGACGACGACGTTGATCTCGCGATTCACCCCGCCGACGCGGGAGACCTGAGACACGCCTTTGGCGCCCTGCAACTCGCGGGCGATGGTGTCGTCGACAAACCAGGAGAGCTCCGTCTCGCTCATCGCGGGCGCGTCGACCGCGTAGGTCAGGATGGGCCAGGACTCGAGCTCCACTCGCTTGACCAGCGGCTCGTCGATGTCCCGCGGCAGGTTGGCGCGAATGCCGTCGATGGCGGAACGGACGTCCTCGGTCTTCTTCTGCAGATCCTCGCCCATTTCGAAACTGATGGAGGTGGTCGACACCCCCTGCGAGACGGTGGACTGCACCTCCTCGACGTTCGAGAGCCCGGCGAGCGCGTCCTCGACCGGGCGGGTGATCTGCGTCTCCATCTGCGCCGGCGCGGCGCCGCTCTGGGTGACGGTGACGGTGACGACCGGGAACTGGATGTTCGGGAACTGCTTCACCGGCAGTCCGGCGTAGGCGATCATCCCGGCCAACACGAGGCCGAGGAAGATCACCGCCACCGGGATCGGATTCTGGATGCCCCAGGCGGAGATCCTGAAGCCGCCGCCCTCATGACCCGGCCCGTGCGGCGATCCGCTCATCGCTTCTGGCCCGTCGCGGTCTGCACCGCGCCCTCGATCGGCCGCACCAGATCACCGTCCAGCAGGAAGCTCGCGGCGCTGGCCACGACGCGCGCGCCCGCGGTCAGGCCGTCGAGCACCTGCACGAGGCCTGAGCCGCGCATGCCGGTGCGCACCAGCACGCGCTTCACCCGATTGTTCGGCTGCACGACCATCACGCTCGCGCCGTCGGCGTCATAGCGGACGGCGCGCTCCGGAACGGCGAGCACCGTGCCCGCTGCATCGGTGAAGACGGCGCGGGCGAAGCCGCCGGCGCGCACGTCCTGGCGGATGGGCAGGGTCAGGCGCACGAAGCCGAGCTTTGTCTTGGGATCGATCTGCGGGCTGACCAGGCGCACGTTGGCGCTTACCACGGCGCCGCTGGGCAGCGTCACCTCCGCCCGCTGGCCTGGCCGGATGTGGGCGAGATCGTTCTCGGAAAGCTGCGCCTGGAGCTCGATCTGGCTGTCGCGCGCCAGCCGGAACCACGGCGAAGCCCCGGCAGCCGACAGATCTCCCGGGCGCACGGTCTTCTCCAAAACGAGGCCGCCGACCGGCGCGGTGACCTGCAGCTTTTCCTGCCGCGTGCGCAGATCGGCGAGCGCGGCGGCTTGCGCCTTGACGGTGGCGCGCGCGGCCCGCGCCTGGAAGCGGCGTTCGGCGATCTGCTCCTGGCTCAACACGCCCTGGTTATCCAGGCCGGCGACGCGCTTGGCCTGGTCCTCGGCCTGAGCCGCCTGCGCCTCGGCCTGCGCCAGCTGCGCCCGCGCCTGGGCCACCTGGCTCTCGATCAGCGAACGGTCGAGGCGCACCAGCACCTGCCCCTTGGTCACGGTCTCACCAACGTCGGTCAGCACCTCGGCGACCCGATAGCCGGAGACCTCCGGCAGAACCGCCGCCTCCTCGCGCGCGACGAGATCGCCCGAGGCGGCAAGCGCCCCGGTGATCGACCGCGCTTCGGCGCGCGCCACTGTCACCGCCCGCGCCTGGGGCTGCGCCGCGCGCTTGTCCGCCGGCTGGTGACAGCCGACGAGCGCCAAGGCGGCCGCGAAGGCGATCAGGGTGGGCGTCGCTGGTCTCATCCGGTCCTGTCTCGTGATTGTCCGCCCTGAGCGCTGGCCGCTTGCGCAGCGCCGGGCCAGCCGCCGCCGACGGCCTTGAACGCCTGCACCGCACGCCGCACCGCCTGCACTTGAGCGGCGGTGAGCTGGGTGCGGGTGGCGCGCCAGGCCTGTTCCGCGGACAGAGTGGTCTGCAGATCGCTTAGGCCCAGGCTATAGCCCAGGCGCGCGGCCCGGTAGGCGCGCTGAGCGCGAGCCTCGCCGTCCACCAGCAGCGCCACGCGCCGGCGATCGGCGGCCAGCCGCACCATCGCGCCCTCGGCTTCGCCGAACGCGGTCTGAACGGCCTTCTCGTAGGCTGCGGCGGCCTGCTGGGTTCGCGCGTCGTAGACCCGCGCCTGGGCCAGCAGGTTGGGAATGTCGAGCAGCGGCTGCGAGAGCGCGCCGCCGATGCTCCAGCTCGAGCTTTCCTGGATGGTGCCGCTCTGCTCGATCCGCTGCCAGCCCAGCCCCGGCCGCAAGGTGAAGGTCGGCAGCAGCGCCAGCCGCGCCACGTCGCGGCGGCCGACCGCGCCGGCGAGCTGAGCCTCGGCGCTGCGCACATCGGGGCGGCGCAGCAGGAGATCGCTGGGGAGGGTCGCCGGAACCTCCGGGGCGGCGCCGACGAAGGGCGGGGTGTCGACATTCGACGTCGGCTCCGAGATCCGCCCCGCGAGGGTCAGCAGGGTGCGGCGCTCGGCCTGCAGTTCCGCCTCGAGACGCGCGGCCTCGGCCTCGGACTGGGCAAGGTCGCCGGCGATCCGATCGGGCTCGGAGGTGGCGGCCAGGCCGGCCTGGGCGCGTTTCGACGCCAGGTCGTAGAGCTCGCGCTGAATGCGAGCCGCCTCGCGGGCGTCGGCCAGTTGAATGGCGAGGCCGCGGGCCAGGAAGTACGAATCCGCGACCTGCGCCGCGAGACTGGTGCGGGTCGCCTGGTAGTCGAAGGTCGCGGCCGCGACGTCGGCGTTGGCGGCTCGGCGGGCCGCCCACAGCCGGCCGAACAGGTCGACCTCCCAACTCACGTCGAAGTTGGCCGAATAGGTGTCCGACGGCCCGCCGAACGAGACCCCAGGAATGACGAAGCCAGGGAATTGCGCGCCGGCGGGCAGGCCGCCCTTGATCTGGTCGGTGTCCGTATGCGTGGCCGAGCCGCTCAGGTCGCCCTTCGGCAGGAAGGCGCTAAGCGCGCTGACCCGCGAGGCGCGAGCCTCGCGCAGGCGCGCGGCGGCGGTCTTGGCGTCGGGATTGGCGACCAGCGCCTGGTCGATCAGCGCCGTCAGCTGCGCGTCGCCGAACGTCTCCCACCAGCGATCGAGCGCGACGCTGGCCTGGGCGTCCGCCTGCGCAGGCTGCGGCGCCTCATAGGCGGCAGGCAGCCGCAAGTCCGGCTTAGGCTTTGCAGCGCAAGCAACAAGCGTCAGGCAGGCGAGGAGGCTGATGGCGGCGGGGCGCATGAGCGTTGTTTCGAACCTGCAGGGCCCGAGAATTCTCCTCGACGGCGCTACGGCCGCCTCGCTGGCTTAGACCAAGACCCTTGTGACAGCGCAACCACCCGAAAGGCGGCCCGCGCGCCGCACGTACCCTGGCTACGTGGAAACGCTGGGTTGTGGGAAGTGTAATCCCTGTAAGGTTAATAGGCGGTTCGCATAGGTGGCGATCATTCATTCCCCGCTAACGTCCGGGGGGAAAATACGCCAGCAGGAGGCGCAAAAATGACCAACATCGGTCCGATCCGAGCGGGCGTGGGCGGTTGGACGTTCGCGCCGTGGCGCGGCGTCTTCTACCCCAAGGGCCTGCGGCAGGCGGACGAGCTGGACTATGCGTCGCGCCACCTCACGGCGATCGAGATCAACGGCACCTACTATTCGACCTTCAAGCCGGACAGCTTCGCCAAATGGCGCGCCGCGACCCCTGATGGCTTCAAGTTCGCGGTCAAGGCGTCCCGGTTCTGCACCAACCGCAAGTTGTTGTCCGACGCCGGTTCTTCGATTGATGTGTTCTTCAATCAGGGCCTGAGCGAACTCGGCGACAGGCTGGGGCCGATCTTGTGGCAATTCATGGCGACAAAGAAGTTCGACCCCGTGGATTTCGAAGGCTTCCTGAAACTGCTGCCCTCGAACCTGGATGGCCTGCCCCTGGCCCATGTTGTCGAGCCGCGCCATGCCAGCTTCATGACGCCCGGGTTCATCGCGCTCTGCCGCGAGTACGGCGTTGCGATCTGCCTCGCCCAGCACGAGAGCTATCCGCTGATCGCCGACGTCACCAGCGACCTCGTCTACCTGCGCCTGCAGCGCGGTTCCGACGACGTCGAGACTGCCTATGTTCCTGCCGAACTCGACGCTTGGGCCGAGCGGCTGCGGACCTTCGCCGGCGGCGGACAGCCGGACGACCTCCCGCTGGTCGACGCCGCCGGCAAGGCGCCGCGCAAGCCACGCGAAGTTTACGCCTTCATCATCCACGAGGGGAAGGTGCGGGCGCCGGCGGGCGCTATGGCGCTGATCGAACGCCTCAGATGACGCCATCGCGTCCCTGCCCCTGAAACGGCGAACGCCCCCGCGCGGGTGCGCGGGGGCGTCCTCAAGAACATTCCGATGTCGCGGGGACTTAGCTGCCCGGGAACTTCACCGGGACCTTCACCTGACCGGTGCGCGAGCCGATCGGCAGGGCGTCGGCGACGCAAAGCGCGGCCTTGTCGAAGCCCTTGCCCGGCGCGCTGTCCGACACGATCTTGCACCCGGAAAGCTTGCCGCCGTCCGCGGTGCAATCCAGCATCACGGTCGCGGAATCACGAGTGTTCGCGTTCTTCGACAGGCAGCGCGACATGCTTTCTTCGAACGAGGCGGCAGAGGCGGCCCCAACAAGCAGAAGGCTAAAACTGATCGCGCTCACGCCGGTGATGACTTTCTTCATCTTCCCCAACTCCATCATTTAATAGGGTGAGCGGAAGATCGCCGGTACTAGTTAAGATAACCTGAGTTCCTGAAAAAAATACACGTAATCGTTGAGCAATATACGTGAACAGAGATAAATCTTAGCCAGATAACCTCTGTGACGCGCGACACTCATTATGAATCCCATGCGCGTATAGGTTTACCTTAGTCACTTTCCGTTAGTGCGCTTCAGCCATGATCCCCGCGACTTGTTCGTACTCGGGGGGAATCATTGATGAGACGCGTCAGGCTTCAGGACCTGCCGTTGGTTGTGAAGATCGGCTTCGCGCCGGCTTTCGCCGTTGTGATGCTCGCGCTTTTGGCCGTGGGCGCGGTGTTCGTGCAGAACGCTCAGCTGGATCAGCTGCAACAGGTCGTCCACAGGGACATGCCCAACAGCATTCGCATGCAGAAGATTTCCGAGCGCATCACCGCGGTGCACGGAGATCTCTACTTCCTGCTGACGCATCAGGCGGCGCAGATCGACACCGGCCAGATCGAAGGCAAGTCGAAGGCCATGCTGGCCGAGGTCGACGCCATTCGCAACGACGTGTCGGCCGCCCGCTCCGCCGCCCCGACCGAGCTCCGTCCGCAGTACGATAAGCTGCTGAAGGACCTCAAGGAGACGCGCGAGGGCCTCGACGTGGTCTCGGCGATGATGACGGCCGATTTCGCGACCGCCGCCGGCTTCGCCGCGCCGTTCGAAGAGCAGTACGCCAAGATGACGGGCACTCTGCGCGACATCGTCGCCAAGTCCCAGGCGGCGACGGACCGGGAAGCCCAGGCCGCCGAAAAGCAGGCGCAGACCGCGCGGCTGATCACTATCGTCGCCTCGCTCGTGACCATGCTGGGCGCCGCCGCGATCGCCTTCTTCCTGACCATGAACATGCGCAAGGCGGTGCAACGCATCGCCGGCGCGACCGAGAAGCTCGCTCGCGGCGACGCCAGCGTCGACGTCGAGGGCCTGGCGCGCAAGGACGAGATGGGCGCGATCGTCACGTCGCTGACCGTCTTCCGCGACAACCAGCTCCACCTGGAGCGTCTGCGCGAAGAGCAGGAGGCGAGCCGCGAGGCCGCCGACGCCGACCGCAAGCGCAATGAGGAAGCGCAGCGGGCCATCGCCGAAGAGCAGCGCTTGGTCGTCAGCTCGCTGGCCGATGGCCTAGACCGCCTGGCCCTCGGCGACCTGACGGTTCGCCTCGGCTCGGCTTTCCCGGGCGAGTACGAGAAGCTGCGAACCGACTTCAACGCCGCGGTCGAGAAGCTCGAAGAGGTGCTGCGTTCGATCGCCACCTCGACGGCCTCGATCAACTCGGGCTCGGCCGAGATCTCCAACGGCGCCGAGGACCTCTCGCGCCGCACCGAGCACCAGGCCGCCACCCTCGAGGAAACGGCCGCAGCGCTCGACCAGATCACCGCCACCGTGCAGAAGACCGCCCAGGGCGCCACCGCCGGCCGTGAAGCCGTCGGCGCCGCCAAGGCCGACGCCGAACGCTCCGGCGACGTGGTCGGCCGCGCCGTCGTCGCCATGACGGCGATCGAGAAATCGGCCCGCGAGATCAGCCAGATCATCGGCGTGGTGGACGAGATCGCCTTCCAGACCAACCTGCTCGCTCTGAACGCCGGTGTCGAAGCCGCCCGCGCCGGCGACGCCGGCAAGGGCTTCGCGGTCGTCGCCTCCGAGGTCCGCGGCCTGGCGCAGCGTTCGGCCGACGCGGCCAAGGAGATCAAGGGCCTGATCTCGGCCTCGTCGCAGCAGGTCGAAGAAGGCGTGTCGCTGGTCGGCGAGGCCGGCGAGGCGCTCCGCCGCATCGTCGCCCACGTCAACGAGATCTCCGGGCTGGTGGGCGAGATCGCCTCCTCGGCCAAGGAGGAGGCTCAGGGGCTCGCCGAGGTGAACACCGCGGTCAACCAGATGGACCAGGTCACCCAGCAGAACGCCGCCATGGTCGAGCAGGCCACGGCCGCCAGCCGCATGCTGGCCGACGAGACCAAGGAGCTCTCCAAGCTCGTCGCCCGCTTCAGCATCAGCGGCGTGGACACCCTGCAGTACGCCGCCAACAATCGCGCGGCGGAACGGAAGGCTCAGCCTGCGCCGGCCCCGCGCCGGCCGGCTGGACCGCCGCCGACCATCGGCGCCACGGCCCTCAAGATGCAGCCTGCGGCCTCGCCGCATGCCGCCGCAGACGAGTGGGAAGAGTTCTAGATCCCACGCGTACAGTTCAGTTGCGTAGAGTTCTGTAGAGTAGAGTCTGTGTCGAACGAGGGGGAGCGCCGCACCGCGGCGCTCCCTTTTTCGTACGCGGCGTCCGCGGCGACGCCTGCACGCGCCGCGATTGAGGAACCTGCGACGCCCGACGCTCCTTAGCAAGCCAGCGGAGTAGCTCGAATGGCCGCCCACGTCCCGTCGATCCGCAAGGGCATGCCCAGCCCGCGGCTGGACCAGGCGACGTTCCGCAAGCGGTTTCTGAGCCGTTTCGCCGACCCCGCCTTCGCCCCGCTGGGGCCCGAGCTCGCCAGGATCGCCGAGGCCGCCTGGGACGCCTACGAGCACTCCCGCAAGTCGCCCCACACACGGCCTGCCGGTCCGGGATACGCCGATCCGACTTATGAGCTTGCGGTCGACTGGATCGAGGCGAAGGCGGCCGTCGACGCGGCGCAGGCGCGGCACGACGATCCGAATGCGCCATGCCGCGTGCTGGTGGTGAACGGCTCGTCGCGCAGCGAGCACACCTGCCCCGGCGAGATGTCGAAGAGCTGGCGCCTCGTCGAGATCGCCAGCGCCGCCCTGCGGGAACAGGACATCCAGGTCGAGGTGCTGGACCTATCGCGGCTGGCGTCGGAATTCGGCCGCGAGATCCACCCGTGCAAGGCCTGCTTCTCCACGGCGCCGGCGCTCTGCCACTGGCCGTGCTCCTGCTACCCGAACTATTCGCTCGGCCAGGTCCACGACTGGATGAACGAGATCTATCCCATGTGGGTGGAGGCGCACGGCGTGATGATCATCACGCCGGTGAACTGGTACAAGGTCTCCTCGCCGATGAAGCTGATGATGGACCGGCTGGTCTGCGCCGACGGCGGCAATCCCGATCCCACGCGCACGCACGGCAAGCACGCTGACGAGGCCAAGGCGATCGAGATGGAGGGATGGGACTACCCCAAGCACCTCGACGGCCGGGTGTTCTCAGTGATCGTCCACGGCGACGTCGAGGGCGCCGAGAACGTCCGGCGCAGCGTCTCCGATTGGTTGCGTTTCATGGACCTCGCCCCGGCCGGCGTGAACGCCGAGTCGACCGTTACATCGGCTACTGGCAGCCCTACGCGACCGGCCACGAGGAGCTAGACGCCGACCATGCCCTACAGGAGGAAGTCCGCAACGCCGCGCTGACCCTGGCGGAGGCGGCTCACGCAAATCACAAGGGCGCGTTGCTGCAAGCCGGCCGCAACCTGACGCCGCCCCGGCGGAAGTAAGCTCGCTCAGGCGGGCGAAGAGGCGATCCCACGGCATGCGGCCGCGCTTGGCGGTTGACACCCCACGCCCATTCAACTATCCACCGCCGCTCGATTTTTGACCCGGAGCCGTCCCCGTGAAGCGGACCTTTCAACCGTCCCGCCTCGTGCGCAAGCGCCGTCACGGCTTCCGCCTGCGCATGTCCACCAAGAATGGCCAGAAGGTGCTGGCCCGCCGCCGCGCCAAGGGCCGCAAGCGCCTGAGCGCCTAAGCGGCTTTCGCCAAGCCCTGCTAGGGTGTCGGCATGGCCGACGCCGGTTTCGCCATCGAACGCCTGAAGAAGCGCGCAGACTTTCTGGCCTGCGCGCAAGCGGCGTCGCTCGCCCGCGGCGCAGTCGTAGTGCAGGCGAGACCCCGCGACGATCAGGCCCTGGTTCGCGCCGGTTTCACCGCCACCCGCCGCATCGGCGGCGCGGTCGTCAGGAACCGCGCCAAGCGCCGGCTGCGCGAGGCGGCCCGGCTTTTACTGCCGGATCTTGGGCGGCCAGGTTTCGATTATGTTTTCATCGCCAGGGGCGGCGTCACCACCCGCCCGTGGGCGCGTCTGCTTGACGATATGAAAAGCGCGCTGATAAGGCTCGCCGCCGAACGCGATGGCGGGCCTCGCGACCCTGCGCACGCCTCCCCCGCAGATTGAGCTCACCCCCCGATGCAAGACGACTCGAACCGCAACACGATCATCTTCCTCGTGTGTGCGGTGCTCCTGTTCTTCGTCTATCAGCACTTCGTGCTGGATCCAGCGATGGCCAAGCGCCAGGCCGAGGCCAAGCAACAGGCCGCCGCCGAGGCCAGCCTCGCAGCCAAGGCGCCTGGCGCGCCTGGCCTCGCTGGCGCGACCAAGGCGCTCGATCGGACAGCGGCGCTGTCGGCCAGCCCGCGGGCGCCGATCGCCACGCCGGCGTTGAAGGGCTCCATCGCGCTGAAAGGCGCGCGGATCGACGATCTCTACCTCACCCAGTTCCGGCAGGCCGTGAGCAAGAACTCGCCGCCGGTGGAGTTGCTGCGGCCCGAGGGGGCGCAATACGCCTGGTTCGCCGAGTTCGGCTGGACCGGGGCGAACATCGCCGGCCTGCCGAACGCCCAGACGATCTGGACGGTGGCGCAGGGCTCGACCCTGGCGCCCGGACAGCCGCTGGTGCTCACCACCAGCAACGGCGCGGGCCTGACCTTCACGCGCAAGATCGAAGTCGACGACCGCTTCATGTTCACGGTCACCGACACGGTGACCAACGCCTCTGCCCAGCCGGTGACGCTGGCGCCCTACGGCTCGATCCAGCGCCAGGGCGTTCCGCCCTCGCATGAGGCCAGCCAGATCGTCCACGAGGGCGCGGTGGGCGCGCTGGGCGACGAGAATGCGACGCTCCGGCTGATCAAGTACAAGAAGTGGGCGAAGGAGGGCGGCTCGCCCGAGATCGCATCGAAGTCGGGTTGGGTCGGAATCACCGACAAGTACTGGTTTGCGGCCCTGATCCCCACCCAGGGCGAAGCGTTTAAGGGCCAGTTCCGCGACACCAAGGCCGGCGGCCTCGACGTCTTCGACGCCAACTTCGTCGGCCCGGCTCGCGCCGTGGCGCCCGGTCAGACCATCACCGAGACGACCCGCTTCTTCGCCGGCGCCAAGGTGGTGCCGGTGCTGGCGAAGTACCAGAAGGACTTCAACATCCCCCGCTTCGACTCAGCCGTCGACTGGGGGAACCTGTGGTTCTTCACCCGGCCGATCTTCTCCTTCCTCGACTACATCTACCGCTACGTCGGAAGCTTCGGGATCGCCATCCTGCTGCTGACGGTGGCGGTGCGGTTGATCTTCTTCCCGATCGCGCACAAGCAGTACGAGTCGATGGCCAAGATGCGGCGCGTGCAGCCGCAGGTCGAGGAGCTGCGGAAGAAGTTCAAGGACGATCCGCAGAAGCAGCAGCAGGAGCTGCTCGCCCTTTATCAGCGCGAGAAGGTCAACCCAGTCGCCGGATGCCTACCTGTGCTGTTGCAGATCCCGGTGTTCTTCGCCCTCTACAAGGTGCTGACGGTCACCATCGAGATGCGGCACGCGCCGTTCCTCGGCTGGATCCATGACCTGTCGGCGCGCGACCCGACCACCGTCTGGAACCTGTTCGGCCTGATCCCCTGGGACCCGGCGACCGCGCCGCTGGTCGGCGGCCTCCTGGGCACCAGCCTGCACATCGGCATCGTCTGCCTGCTGTATGGCTTCACTCAATGGATCAGCATGGCGATGAGCCCGCCGGCGCCCGATCCCACCCAGCAGCGGATCATGCAGTTCATGCCGGTGATCTTCACCTTCATCATGGCGCCGTTCGCCGTGGGCCTGCTGATCTACTGGACCTGGAGCAACGTGATAACGGTGATTCAGCAGTACATCCTGATGCGCCACTACAAGGTGGAGACGCCGGTGGATCGGCTCTTCTCCCGCCTGGGCGGGGCCAAGAAGGCGGCGGAGTGAGCGCGGACGCGGCCTTCGACGACGAAGCGCTTGAGGCGGCGCGCAAGCTGTTCGCCCGCGAGACGCGCTTCGTCATGGGCGCGGTCGCGATCGCCGGCCTGCCCGAGCCGGACCTGCCGGAGGTCGCCTTTGCCGGGCGCTCCAACGTCGGCAAGTCGTCGCTGATCAACGCCGTCACCGGGCGCAAGGAGCTGGCGCGGGCCTCGAACGAGCCCGGCCGGACGCGGGAGATCAACTTCTTCGTGCTCGACGAGCGGCTGCGGCTGGTCGACCTGCCGGGCTACGGCTTCGCCAAGGTCAGTCGCGACGCCGCGCGCAAGTTCCAGAACCTCGGCCGCAGCTATCTACGCGGTCGGCCGAACCTGAAGCGGGCCTATCTGCTGATCGACGCCCGCCATGGGCTGAAGCCGGTGGACGGCGAGGCGCTCGACGCCTTCGACCAGGCCGCCGTCTCCTACCAGATCGTGCTGACCAAGGCCGACAAGCTGAAGCCGGCCGACGTCGCCAAGGTGACGGAAGCCACGCTGGCCGCCGTCTCCAAGCGCCCGGCCGCCTTCCCCCGCGTGCTCGCCACCTCCTCCGAGACCGGCCAGGGCATCGCCGAGCTGCGCGCCGAAATCGTCGCCGCCACCGCGATCTGAACCTGCCCAAGGCGGGAAAGAGGACCCCGCGCGCCGCGAGGGGATAAGGACGTGCGCGGAGCCCTCCAACGCGTCCCCCAGTCTGGAAAAGGGGACGCCAACAGGCTGTCACGGAGCGATGGCCATGTATGTCGTCGGCCGGACATTGCGCCGACAGTCGGTTCGGGCTTCTCTGCCCGCTTGCGATGGAAGCCCATTCCCCGCTATCGAGCCGGCGGATTTCCAGCCCGGGGTCGAGACGTGAGCGAGATTGAAGAACAAGGCTGGGTGACGGCCAGGACGCTCGCCGAGACCCTGCCCTACATCCAGATCTACGACCGCGAGACCGTGGTCATCAAATACGGCGGCCACGCCATGGGCGAGGAGCAGGTGGCGAAGCTGTTCGCCGCCGACGCCGTGCTGTTGAAGATGCTGGGCGTCCACCCGGTGGTGGTGCACGGCGGCGGCCCGCAGATCTCCGCCTGGCTCGCCAAGGCCGGCGTCAAGTCAACCTTCGTCGACGGCCTTCGGGTCACCGACGAGGCGACGATGGAGGTCGCCGAAATGGTGCTGTCCGGCGCCATCAACAAGGAGATCGCCAGCTGGATCACCCAGGCCGGCGCCGAGGCCGACGTGCGCGGCGTGGGCCTGTCGGGCAAGGATGCGCGGCTGCTCGTCGTTGACAAGGTGCAGCGCACCCGCAGGGTCCCGGACTCCGAAGAGGAGGAAATGGTCGACTTGGGCTTCGTCGGCGAACCCAAGCGGATCGATCCGCAGATCATCCAGGCGCTGATCTACGCCGAGCACGACTACATCCCCGTGGTCGCCCCGATCGGCGTCTCCGAGACCGGCGAGACCTACAACATCAACGCCGACACCGTGGCCGGCGCCCTGGCCGGCGCGCTGGACGCCAAGCGCATGCTGCTGCTAACCGACGTGGCCGGCGTGCTCGACAAGAACGGCGAGCTGATCCGCCAGATGAGCGTCGACGAGGCCCGCGCGGCCATCGCCGACAGCGTCGCCACCGGCGGCATGATTCCCAAGCTCGAGACCGCCATCGCCGCCGTGGAAGCCGGCGTCGAGGCGGTGGTGATCCTGGACGGCCGGCGACCGCACGCCATGCTGGTCGAGCTGTTCAGCGAGCATGGGGCGGGCACGCTGATCCGCCGATGACCCCCGTCCCCGCCCCGGACCTGAGCCATGTGACGACCTGGCTTTTCGACCTGGACGACACCCTGTATCCCGCGGACTCGGGAATCATGGCCGAAATCGCCCGACGCATGACCGACTTCGTCATGTCGGCGCTCGGGCTCGACTACGATGCGGCCTACCGGCTGCAGAAGGACTATCTCGTCGAACATGGCGCGACCCTGCTGGGTCTGATGCAGAACCACGGCGTCGATCCCGACGACTTCGCCGAGGCCTACCTCGACATCGAGCTCGACGCCCTGGCCCACGATCCGGAGCTGGTGAGCGCGATCGCCGCCCTGCCCGGCCGCCGCCTGGTGTTCACCAACGCCGACGCGCGCCATGCCCAGCGCGTGCTGGCGCATCTGGGCCTGGGTGAACTGTTCGACGAGGTGTTCCATATCGCCTCGTTCGACTACGTCCCCAAGCCAGCCCCGCGGGTGTTCGCGCGGATGTGCGCCGAGCACGGTTTGGCGCCGGCCGGGACGTGCTTCTTCGAAGACTCCGAGCGCAACCTGAAGCCGGCGGCGGATCTGGGCATGACCACCGTGCTGGTCGGCCCTCACGCCCTGGACTCCGAAGCGGCATTCGTCCATTTCCGCGCGCCAAAGCTCACGCCATTTCTGCAGAGCCTGCGCACGCGCCCGCCCGGCTGAAAGAGAGATTATGACGACCATCACCGCCCAGGACCTGAAGGCCGAGATCGAGCGTGCGTGGGAAAACCGCGACGGGATCAACACCCGGACCCAAGGCCCGGCGCGCACGGCGGTCGAAGAGACCCTGGCGCGGCTCGACGCCGGCGCGCTGCGAGTGGCCGAGCGCCATGCGGACGGGCGCTGGGAAGTCCACGAATGGGCCAAGCAGGCGATCCTTTTGTCGTTCCGGCTGAACGCCAACAGCATCGTCCACGCGTCGTCGCCCGGCCCCTACTGGGACAAGGCGCCGACCAAGTTCGCCGGCTGGGGCGCGCCGCAGTTCGAGGCCGCCGGCGTGCGCGCGGTCCCCGGCGCGATCGTCCGCCACAGCGCCTTTATCGCCCGCAACGTCGTCCTGATGCCGTCCTTCGTGAACCTCGGGGCCTATGTCGACGAAGGTACGATGATCGACACCTGGGCCACCGTCGGATCCTGCGCCCAGGTCGGGAAGAACTGCCACATCTCCGGCGGCGCGGGCCTGGGCGGCGTGCTGGAGCCGCTGCAGGCCAACCCGACGATCATCGAGGACAACTGCTTCATCGGCGCCCGCTCGGAAGTGGCCGAGGGCGTGATCGTGCGCGAGGGCAGCGTGCTGTCGATGGGCGTCTATCTCACCTCGACCACCCCGATCATCAATCGCCAGACGGGCGAAACGACCACCGGCGAGGTGCCGCCCTACTCGGTGGTGGTGTCCGGCTCGCGTCCCAACCCGCACGACGCATCGCTGCCGTCGACCTACTGCGCGGTGATCATGAAGACCGTCGATGAGCGCACCCGCTCCAAGACCAGCGTCAACGAGCTGCTGCGGGAGTAGTGCGACCTTGATCGACGCCGTCGACCTGACCCGAGAGCTGATCCGCCGGCCGTCCGTCACGCCTGCCGACGCCGGCGCGATGGACATCGTCGAGCACACGCTGGCGGGCCTCGGCTTCACCTGCCGGCGGATGAAGTTCGGCGACATCGAGAACCTCTACGCGCGCCTGGGGACGGCCAGCCCCAACCTCTGCTTCGCCGGGCACACCGACGTCGTCCCGGTGGGCGACGCCACCGCGTGGAGCCAGGGCGCCTTCGACGCCAAGGTGGTGGAAGGGGTGCTGGTGGGGCGCGGCGCCGTCGACATGAAGGGCGCCATCGCCGCCTACATCGCCGCCGCCGCCAAGGCCATCGCGGCGGGCGAGGTCAAGGGCTCGCTCTCCTTCCTGATCACCGGCGACGAAGAGGGCGTGGCGCTCGACGGGACCAAGAAGGTGGTGGACGCCCTGATCGCCGAGGGCGAGAGCGTCGACCATTGCGTCGTGGGCGAGCCCACCTCCGCCGAGGTGTTCGGCGACATGGTCAAGGTCGGCCGCCGCGGCTCGATCAACGCCGACATCGTCGTCGAGGGCATGCAGGGCCACGTCGCCTACCCGCACCGCGCGGCCAATCCGGCCCGAGTGCTGATCCCGTTGCTCGATCGCCTGCAGGCCCGGGTGCTGGACGAGGGCTATCCGGAGTTCCAGCCGTCGAACCTGGAAGTCACCCTGGTCGAGATGCCGAACACCGCGACCAACATCATTCCCAAGTCCGCGCGGGCCAGGCTGAACATCCGCTTCAATCCCAGCCACACGGGTCAGGCGCTGGCCGATTGGATCGCCGCCGAAGCGCAAGCCGCCGCCAACGGCACGAAGTGCAAGGCGACGGTGACGCCGCAGATCAGCGGCGAGGCTTTCCTCACCGAGCCCGGCCCGTTCACCGAGGTGGTGGCTGCCGCGGTCGAGGACGTCGCCGGCAAGACGCCCGAGCTTTCCACCTCGGGCGGCACCTCCGACGCCCGCTTCATCCGCGCCCTGTGCCCAGTGGTCGAAGTGGGGCTGGTGGGAACCACCATGCACCAGGTCGACGAGCGCACGCCGGTAAGCGAGATCGAGCGGCTGCAGGCGGTATACGAGCGCCTCATCACCCGCTACTTCGCCGCCTTCGGTTGAACGCTCGGCTCACTGCCGGCACGCAGAACGCCCCGTTTACTGAAGCCTAGAGCTTTTCTGACAGCTTCGACGACGTCCGCGAGAGAGGCCGTCGCATGCAGATCAAGTTCGACCGTAACAGGTTTTTGGTGCTGGCGGTCATCGTCCTGGCGGCGGTCGCCCTGCCGACGGCGATCATCCACTACGGCTTCAAAGCCTCGCCACACATTGCGATGGAACTGGCGCGCGACATCGCAGCGTCGGCCGGCAGCCCCTTTAAAGGGGTGATGTCCAGCCTCTGCGCCTTCCTGTGGTTCACATCGGGCGCCGCCCCGCTGTTCGCCCTGCTGCTGATCTCCGACCGCGCCAAGCGTCTGCAACTGAGCTTCCTGCTCTGCAGCGGGATCCTGTCATTCTACCTGTGGTTCGACGACTTCTTCATGTTCCACGAGTTGCTGGCTCGGCAGTACTTCGGGCTGCCGGCGTCGGCGGTGCTCGTCGCCCTGGCCATCGCGTCGGCCATCTACGTCGTGGCGTTTTCGGGCGTCATCCTGGCCACGGAATTCCTCTGGCTCGTCACCGCCGCCGGCTTCATGGGGTTGTCCATGGCCGACGATCTGGTCGCAGACCTGATCTGGAACGGCTCACCCGACTGGCTGCGGGTCGCGGAGGACTCGTTCAAATGGGTCGCGGCCTTGTGTTGGGCTCGCTATCAGATCGGGACAGCCTACGCACTTGCTCGGCCGCATCTGGCGGTCATCGATGAGGCTCCGAACGCCGACGCAAAGGCGCCTGAGGTACGCCAGGAGCCCCGCCACCGCGTGAGCAAAAAGGCCGCCTGAGAGAGCGCTCGACTCGGCCGGGCCGGCGATCTCCATTACGCCTCTCCATATTCCACATACGTGAGATAAAGCCCCTCCGCCGGAGCCACGGGACCGCAGGCCTTGCGGTCGCGAGCCTTGAGCGCGGCGCGCAGATCGTCCGCCGTCCAGCGGCCTACGCCGACCTCGGCCAGCGACCCGGTCATCGAGCGAACCTGACGGTGCAGGAAGGATCGCGAGGCGAACTCCAGCAGCACCTGATCGCCGTCGCGACGCACGGCGGCGACGTCCAACGTCTTCATCGGCGATTTCGCCTGGCAGCCGAGGTCGCGGAAGGTGGTGAAGTCGTGGTGTCCGACAAGGATCTGGGCGGCGGCGTGCATAGCTTCTGCGTCGAGCGGCTTCTTGACGTGCCACACCCGGCCCTGGTCGAGGCCCGGCGGCGCCTTGCGGTTGAGGATGCGGTAGAGATAGCGCCGCCCCGTCGCCGAGAAGCGCGCGTGCCAATCGTCCGGCGCGACCGCAGCGTCGAGCACGACGATCGGTTCGGGCACGAGGTGGGCGTTCAGCGCATCGCGCACCACCTCCGGGCGCCAGTCCTTCTCCAGGTCGACGTGGATCACCTGGCCGGTGGCGTGCACGCCGGTGTCGGTGCGGCCGGCGGCGTGCAGCCGAAGCGTCTGGCCGCAGAACGCCTTCACCGCGCGCTCGATTGAACCCTGCACCGAGGCGAGGTTCGTCTGCGCCTGGAAGCCGTGATAGGGCCGGCCGTCGTACTCGATCAGAAGCCGATAGCGCGGCATCAGGACAGCTTGGTTCCTGCCGCGACCGCGTGGCCGCGCAGGAAGACGTCCGCGTCCTGGGCGGACTTGCCCTCCCGCTGCACCTTCAACAGCCGCACCGCGCCCTCGCCGCAGGCCACCAGCAGGCGGTCGTCGAGCAGGGTCCCCGGTTCGCCCTCGGCCTCCTCGAATGTCGAGAGCAGCGCCTTCACCCGCACCTCGCCCTTGTCGGTCGGCAGCAGGAACCAGGCGCCCGGGAAGGGCGACAGGCCGCGGATCTTCCAGTCGACCTCGCGGCCGGATTTGGCCCAATCGATCCGCGCCTCCTTGGGGCGGATCTTTTTCGCATAGGTGACTCCATCGGCGGCCTGCGGCGTCTCGACGGCGTGGCCGGCCTCGACGTCGGGCAGGGTCCGGACGATCAGGTCGGCGGCCGCCGCAGCGAGCCGATCGTGCACCGTGCCGGCGGTGTCCAGCGGCCCGATCCGCACGCTGGCGGTCGCCAGCACCGGGCCCTCGTCCAGCCCTTCGGTGATGCGCATCACCTCGACGCCGGTGACCACATCGCCGGCCATCACCGCGCGATTGATCGGCGCGGCGCCGCGCCAGCGCGGCAGCAGCGAGGCGTGAAGGTTGAGCGTGCCGAACTTTGGCGCGTCGATAACTTCGACCGGCAGGATCTGACCAAACGCCACCACCACGGCGGCTTCGACTCCCAGCGCCTGGAAGGCGGCAACCTCCGCGGGATCGCGCATCGAGGCCGGGGTGCGTACCGCCACCCCCCGGCTTTCGGCGAAGGCGTGCACGGCTGAAGGCTTCAGCGCCTGCCCGCGACCGCGTGGCGCCGGCGGCTGCGAGTAGGCGCAGACGATCTCGTGACCGGCCTCGATCAGGGCGGCTAGCACAGGGACGGAGAAATCGGGCGTGCCGAGGAAGGCCAGGCGCATGCCGGGGGTTTAGACTTGTGGGAACCGGGGGAAAAGCTTCGCCGTTGGATGGCGGAGAATTACGCGGAGGTACTCATGCGCACGCTGCCCACCGTCGCCGCCGCCCTGGCCGCGGGCCTGGCGCTTACGGCCTGTTCCAAAGCTGATCAGCAGAAGACCACCGCCGACACCCAGTCCGCCGCTCAGGACGTCAAGGAAGGCGCTCAGAAGGCGGGCGAGCAGGTCAAGGACACCGCCAAGGACGTCAGCGTCGACGTCAAGCAGGTCGCCAACGACCCGGACGTGAAGAAGGCCGCGACCGAGGTGAAGGATGCGGTCAAGGACCTCGGCTCATCGGTGAAGCAGGCCGCCAAGGAGACCAAGGAAGGCGCTCACGAGGCCGGCAACGCCGCCAAGGACGCGACGCACTGACGCCTCCTCAGGGCAAGCGCTCTACGCCGCCTTGAGCTTCTTCACCTTCTTCACCGCCTGCTCGCGCTTCAGGCGCGACAGATGGTCGATGAAGAGGACGCCGTTGAGGTGGTCCATCTCGTGCTGGATGCAGACCGCGAACAGGCCCTCGGCCTCTTCCTCGATCGCCTGGCCCTGGTAGTCGAGGTAGCGGAGCTTCACCTTCGCCGGGCGCTGCACCTCGTCGAAATACTCTGGCACCGAGAGGCAGCCTTCCTCGTAGCCCAGCGTATCTTCCGAAACCCAGACGAGCTCCGGGTTGACGAAGTAGCGCGGCTGCGGCTCCTCGCCCTCGCGGGCCAGGTCCATGACGATGACGCGCTTGGGCACGCCGACCTGGATGGCGGCGAGCCCAATGCCGGGCGCGTCGTACATCGTCGCCAGCATGTCATCCATCAGCGCGCGCAACTCGTCGTCCACCGCCGCGACGGGCTCGGACACCTGCTTCAACGCAGGATGGGGCACGGTCAGGATTTCACGGATCGCCATGGCGCGGAGGTAGGTTCCGAATTCCCGAGCGTCAAGGTCGGCGATTATAGCCCTAACCGTCTTCGCCCGCGACCAGGCGGACCGGGGCGGATTCCGCAGCGCTCAGCTTGACGAGCGGGCGCACCGCGCTCTCCAGCATCTCGAGGCTCGGCACTTCCTTGCCCTCGTGGTCGACCTTCAGCTCCTCGAAGCGCTTGGCCTGGGTCAGCACCTGGGTCTCCAGCGAGGCGGCGAAGCGGTTGTAGCGGTCGACCGCCTGGCCCAGCGCCTTGCCCATGCCGGCGGCGTGCTCGCCCATCACCGAGATGCGCTTGTAGAGTTCGCGGCCGAGGTCGGCGATCTTGCGGGCGTTGAGCGCCTGCTCCTCCACGCGCCAGCCGTAGGCTACCGCCTTGCACAGTGCAAAGAGGGTCGTCGGCGTGACGATCACCACCCGCCGCTCCATGGCGTCGGTCATCAGGTCGGGCGCGCGGTCCAGAGCTGCGGCGAGCGCCGAGTCCAGCGGCACGAACATCGCCACGAAGTCCGGCGATGCGTCGAACTGATCCCAGTAGCCCTTGGCCGAGAGGCCCTGAACGTGGCTCTTCACGCTCTGCACGTGGCGCAGGCCCGCGGCGTCGCACGCCAGCTCGTCCGGCGCGTCCTGCAGCTCCAGGAAGGCGTTCAGCGAGCACTTGGCGTCGATCACGAACACCCCGCCACCCGGCAGGCGCACGGTGACGTCCGGCCGTCTGCGGCCTTCCTCGCTGTCGGTGGAGGCCTGTTCCTCGAAGTCGAACCGGTGCGCCAGTCCCGCCGCCTCCAGCACGTTGCGCAGCGTCTGCTCGCCCCATCGGCCCTGCACTCCCGCGCCCCGGCGAAGCGCCTGGGAGAGCTTTCGCGCCTCTTCCTGAGTGGCGGTCGAGGCCGCCAACAGCTGACTGATCTGCGCCTTCAGGCCACCGGTCTCTTCGGCCCGAGTCTTCTCGACAGCGGCGACCTGCTCCTGGAATTTCGCCAGAGTCTCGGCGACGGGTTTGAGCTGCGCCTCAATGCGAGCCTGGGCGAGTTGCTCGCGGTTGCGGAAGGTCTCCTCGGTCTGCTTGACCAGCGCCTCGGCCACCGCGCTCGCCGACTGCGCCGCCTGCGCCTTCGCGAGCTCTGCATGGACGGATGCCTGCTCCTCCAGCATGGCCGCCCGGGCTTCAGCGGCTGTCGCCCGCTCGGTGAGCGCATAGGCCCGCTGCTCGGCCACCGCCGCGCGTCGTCGCTCCATCACGCCCCATAGCAGAGCCGCTGCGGCGACCACGGCGAACGCCACGGCCGCGATAAGGATCGCGTTCATGGTGCGTTCTTACGCCTGGAAGTGAGTCGGAGCTACCGTGACGCAGGCAAAATGCTGGCCATGACAGCCAAGCCGTATTGAGCGCCGACGCGCTAAGGGTAGTCGAAGTCACGCCGGCCGGCGTGCGCGCATCGCCTGCGCGATGGTGCCGTCGTCCAGCCAGTCGAGCTCGCCGCCGACGGGCACTCCTCTCGCCAGCATGGTGACCGCGACGCCGGTGGGCTGCAGCCGTTCGGCGAGGTAGTGCGCCGTGGTCTGGCCATCGACCGTCGCCGGCAGCGCGAGCACCACCTCGCGCACTATGCCGTCCGTCGCCCGGCTCGCCAGCGGACCGATACGAAGCGCGTCCGGGCCAACCCCGTCCAGCGCCGAGAGCAGGCCGCCCAGGACGTGGTAGCGGCCCCGGAAGGCCCCGGCCCGCTCCATCGCCCACAGCGCGCCGACCTCCTCGACCACGCAGATCAGCGTCGCGTCGCGCTGCGCGTCGGCGCAGATGGCGCAGGGGTCCTGGGTGTCGAGCGAACCGCAGGCGCTACAGGTTCTCACCCGCCGCGACGCCTCGGCCAGTGCGTCCGCCAGCGGGTTGAGGAGTTGCTCCGGCCGCTTCAGGAGCGCCAGCGCCGCACGCCTGGCCGAGCGCGGACCTAATCCCGGCAGCTTGGCGAGGAGGCCGATGAGGCGCTCGATTTCGGGTCCCGCGGTGCTGGCCAAGTCTCAGAACTTCGGCATGCCCGGAATGCCCATTCCCGCGAGCGGGCCGGCCGCTTCGCGCATCATCTCGGCCTGCTGCTGGTCGAGCTTACGCTTGGCGTCGGCATGGGCGGCGACCACCAGGTCGGAGACCACCTCGGCTTCGCCCGGCTGCATCAGGCTCTCGTCCAGGTCGACGCGCGCCAGTTCGCCCGAGCCCTTCAGCGTCACCTTGACCATGCCGCCGCCGGAGGTGCCCTCGACCGAAAGCTCGGCCAGCTTCGACTGGGCGTCGGCCAGCTTCTGCTGCATGGCCTGGGCCTGCTTCATGAGGGCGTTCAGGTCCTTCATGGCTCAATCCTCGTCATTGTCGTCGCCCGGCTCCTCGGGAGGCGCGGCCTGGGCTTCGGGTTGGGGCAGGTTGCGCACGCCGATGATCTCGGCGCCGGGAAACGCCTGCATCACCGACATGATGAACGGGTCCTGTTCAATGCGGGCGCGCTCTTCGCGCTGCTCGCGCTTCTGCCTCTCCCAGGCGCTTTCGGCGCCGCCGCCGCCCTGTGCCGCGATCAGCCAACGTTCGCCGGTCCATTCCTTCAGCCGGCCGACCAGGCGTTGAGCGAGGTTGTTCGGCGCGCCGGGCGCAGGTTCGTACTCGATGGCTCCCGGGCGGAAGCTGATCGGCCGGACATAGCGCTCCACGTCGAGCTTGAGGGTGATGTCGCGCTTCTTGTCGATCAGCGCCAGCACGTCCTCGAAGCTGTTCAGCGAGGCCGTGGCGATCGGCGCCGTGGAGGCTTGCGGTTGCGGCTGGGCCAAGTTGCGCGCCACGGCGGTCGCGCCGCCGCCGCCCGTTGCGCCGACGGAGCCGCCGCCGCCCGAAGGCCCGCCCGTCGGCGGCTCGCCGGCCTGCAGCCGCTTCAGCGCCTCTTCGGGCCCCGGCAGATCGGCGGCGTAGGCCAGGCGGACCAGCGCCATGTCGGTCGCCGCCGCCGCGTCGGGCGCGCGCCGCACCTCCTCGTAGGCCCTCAGCATCAGCTGCCAGAGCCGCGACAGCGTCCCCGCCGACAGCGCCGCGCCGACGCCGGCGAGGCGTGCGGCCTGCTCCTTCGGCATGATCAACGCCTGCGGGCCGACCGCCTTGGCCACCGTCGCACCATGGCAATGGTCCAGAAGGTCGAGCATCACCTGGTCCGGATTGGCGCCGAAGCCGTAGAGCGTGCGGAAGGTTTCGATCGCCGGCCCCGCTTCGCCGCGCATCAGCTGTTCGAACAGCGTGATCGTCTGCGCCCGGTCGGCGAGGCCCAGCATGTCCCGGATCGAAGCGGCGGTGACCGTCTGCCCGGCCGCGGCCTGGACGATGGCCTGGTCGAGCATCGACTGAGCGTCGCGCACCGAGCCCTCGGCGGCGCGAGCGATCAGCATCAGCCCTTCGGCCTCGACCCGCGCGCCCTCGTTCTCGCAGATCATCTCCAGATTTCGAACCAGCATTTCTGGTTCAACACGCCGCAGGTCGAAGCGCTGAGTGCGCGAGAGGATGGTCACCGGCACCTTGCGGATCTCGGTGGTGGCGAAGATGAACTTGGCGTGCGGCGGCGGCTCTTCGAGGGTCTTCAGGAGCGCGTTGAACGCGCCCGTCGAGAGCATGTGCACTTCGTCGATGATGTAGACCTTGTAGCGCGCCTCGACCGGGGCGTAGCGCACGCCCTCCAGCAGCTCGCGCATGTCGGCCACGCCGGTGCGGCTGGCGGCGTCGAGCTCGAGCACGTCCATGTGCCGCCCGTCGATGATGGCGCGGCAGTGGCGGCCCTCGTCGGTGAAGTCGAGGGTCGGCTCGTCGATCGCGTCGGTCTGGTAGTTCAGCGCCCGGGCCAGCAGACGCGCGGTCGTCGTCTTGCCGACTCCGCGCACGCCGGTGAGCATGAAGGCGTGGGCGATGCGGCCGCTGGCGAAGGCGTTGCGCAGAGTGCGCACCATCGCTTCTTGGCCGTAGAGATGCTCGAAGGTGCGCGGCCGGTACTTGCGCGCGATGACGGTGTAGGCGGCCCCATCGCCCTCCGACGGGGGCGCGGCCACCGGCGGCGCGGCGTCGCCGAACATGTCGCCGGTGTTGGGGTCACGCTCGGGCGTTTCGTCGTCGAGCGTGAAGTCTTGGTCGGCCATCGGGCCTCTGAAAGGTTGAGGTGGAGATCGGACAACGACCCGAAGCGTAACTCGTTACGGCTGCTTCCTTCCGGACCTGACCGGGTTGGCGAGGCGTCCGCCCGCAGCCGATCTCCGCGCCCTATATCGCCGTTGAGATGGTCGGGCGCAAGCCGGCGGAAGCTTCGGCGCGCGCACATGACGCGAACCTCGGCAACGCGTAAGAGGTATTCATGGCCCTCGACCTCTTCCTGAACACCTTCGCCGGCAACCCGCTGGATCGCGCCAGCGACCGCCGCGTGGACGACGACTGGCTGGCGCGACAGCTTGCCGCCGAGGGCGCGTTGGCGGTGGCGCTATGGAACGGCATGGCGCTGGTCGAGCCGCGCAAGGACGGCGAGCGCCAGCTCAGCTACCTGCCGGCCAAGCTCGCCGCCGAGCTGTCGGGCGGCGCCGAGCGCCTGCTGTTCCTCGGCCTCTGGAAGGAGACCCCGGTGTTCGCCGTCGACCTGGAGGGCCAGGCGGACCCGACGGCCTCGGCGCTCGCCGGCATGGGGGCGTTCGAGGACCTGCGCCGCACCGGCCAATCCCTGCCCCCCGCCGACGCCAGCATCGCGGCGACCGCCAAGGGGGTTTTCGAATGGCGCCGGCGACACCGCCGCTGTGCGGTGTGCGGCGAGCCCAGCCGGCCGACGAGCGGCGGCTGGGTGCGCGTCTGCGAGGCGTGTGAGGCCCAGCACTTCCCGCGCACCGACCCGGTGACAATCATGCTGCCCTACCATGGCGACCGCTGCATGCTGGGCCGGCAGGAGATCTGGCCGGCCGGCATGTTCTCGGCGCTGGCGGGATTTTTGGAGCCTGGCGAGGCGATCGAAGAAGGCTGCGCCCGCGAACTCTTCGAAGAGGCGGGCCTGCGCGCGGTGAAGGTGCGCTACCACTCGAGCCAGCCCTGGCCCTTCCCCTCCTCGCTGATGATCGGCCTGCTGGCCGAGGTCGAGAACGACGAGGCGCGCCCCGACCAGACCGAACTTTCCGAGGTGCGCTGGTTCACCCGCGACGAGGCGCGCGACCTGCTTGCCGACCGCATCGAGGGCGTCTGGGCCCCGCCGCCCAGCGCCATCGCCCACCAGCTGATCAAGGCCTGGGTGGAGGAGTGAAAGATCCTCCCCCACAGGGGGAGCAGCTTGCTCAGGCCCGCCGGAACGCATCGGCTGGATAGACGCCGAGGATCTCGAACCTCTCCGAGAAGAAGTGAAGCTCCTCGAGCGCGCGGGCCAGGCCGCGGTCTTCGGGTCGGCCTTCGACCTCGACGTAGAAGAAGGTCGCCGTGAAGCTGCCGTTCTCCATGTAGCTCTCGAGCTTGATCATGTTCACGCCGTTGGTGGCGAACCCGCCCAGCGCCTTGTAGAGCGCGGCCGGCAGGTTCTTCACCCGGAACACGAAGCTGGTGATGCAGGGGTCGGTGAACGGCGGCGGCGCCGGGTCCGGCTCGGCGGTCATCACCAGGAAGCGCGTGGTGTTGTTGTGCTCGTCCTCGACGTTGCGCTGCAGGATCTCGAGCCCGTAGAGCTCGGCCGACAGCGCCGGCGCGACCGCCGCACGGGTCGGATCCGGCTGTTCGGCGAGCATCTTGGCGGCGAGCGCGGTGTCGCCCACCGGCTCGGTCTTGAGCTTCAGCCGCCGCAGCGTTTCGCGGCACTGGCCGAGCGCGATCGGCATGGAGGCGGCGACCTTCACCTGGTCCAGCTTCACGCCCGGATTTACCATCAGGTGGAAGTGGATCGGCTTGAACCGCTCGCCGATGATCTTCAAGCCGGAGTTCGGCAGCAGATGGTGCACGTCGGCGACGCGGCCGGCGGTGGAGTTCTCGACCGGGATCATCCCCAGCTCGCAGTCGCCCGAGCGCACGGCTTCGAAGGCGTCCTCGAAGCTGGCGCAGGGGATCGCCTCGAAGTCCGGATAGGCCGCCTGGCACATCTCGTGGCTGTTGGCGCCCAGCTCACCCTGGAAGGCGATGCGTTTGCTCATCAATGTTCCTCAGCGTAAGCCCGCGCCTGCTCCAGGTCGGCCGGCGTGTCGACCGAGATCGGCGCAGCGTCGGCCACAGCCGCCCAGATGGAAAGGCCGAGCTCGAGCGCGCGAAGCTGCTCCAGCTTCTCGCGGCGTTCCAGCGGCGACGGCGCCGCGGCGTTGAACTGCTCGAGCGCCGCGCGGCGGTAGCCGTAGATGCCGACGTGGCGCCACACCGGGGCGTCGCCGTAGAGCGTCGAGCGCGTGAAGTAGAGCGCGCGGCCGCTCGCGCCGTCAGCGGCCAGCGACAGGATCGCCTTCACCACGTCAGGATTTTCGCGATCGGCCGGCGAGACTTCGGGAGCGACCACCGTGGCGATGTCGCAGCCAGACTCCCGCGCCATCAGCTCGACGCAGCGGGCCAGAATCTCCGGCGCGACGAACGGCATGTCGCCCTGCAGGTTGATGATCGCGTCGTGGCGCCCCTGGGGATCGACCTGCGCCAGCGCGGCGAGGATCCGGTCGGAGCCGGACGGCAGGTCCGGGTCGGTCAGCACGGCGCGACCGCCCGCGGCTCGCACCGCCTCGGCGATGGCCGCATCGCCGGCCGCGACCACGACAGGCCCGGCGCCGGCGGCCTCTGCCTGGCGCAGCACGCGCACGATCATCGGCACTCCGCCGATATCGGCGAGCGGCTTGTCCGGCAGTCGCGTCGCGGCCATTCGGGCCGGTATCAGGATGATCGGGTCCATGCTGTCGCTTGGGCGGGTTGCGCCCGCGCCGGTAGCGTGTAAGAGAGCCGGGCGCAATAAGGGGCGGGATTCCCGCGCTTTCGCCGGCCGCTGCGCCGGCGCTCAGAGGGCACGATTACAGGACTATGAGCGACCTTACCTTCAACAAGGTCGCCGGCGGTGTGCTGGCGACGGCTTTGGCGATCTTTGGCCTGCGTGAACTCTCCAGCGGCGTCTTCGCCGACCACAAGGTCGAGAAGCCGGGCTTCGCCGTCGAAGTGGCTGCTGAAACGGGCGGCGGCGCCGAGGCGGCCGATGTTCCTCCGGATTGGGGCACTGTTCTGCCGAAGGCCGACGTCGCCGCCGGCCAAGCCGTGTTCGCCAAGTGCCAGTCCTGCCACACCGATTCGAACGGCGGCCCGAACGGCACCGGCCCGAATCTCTGGGGCCTGCTGGGCCGCAAGCCCGGCAGCCACGGCGGCTTCGCCTATTCACCCGCGATGGTGGAGTTCGGCGGCAAGCAGCCGATCTGGGATTACGAGCACGTCTACGAGTTCGTGAAGGCGCCGCAGAAATACATCAGCGGCACCAAGATGACCTTCGTCGGCCTAAAGAAGCAGGAAGACCGGATCAACGTCATCGCCTACCTGCGCTCGCAGGGCTCGACCAACTTCCCGATCCCGGCCCCGAACCCCGCGGCCGCCGCGGCCGCTGGTCCCGCTGGGGCCCCGGCTCCCGGCGCCGCGCCGGCCGGCGCGCCCACGGCCACGGGCAGCACCGCGACGCCGACGACCACTGCGGGCGGCCCCGCCGGCCAGGGCGAAAAAGCTCCGCCCCCGAGCGCACCGAAGGCGCAGCCCGCCGCGTCGGCGGCCAAGCCGAACTCCTGATTTCTCGCGTTTAGAGACGCCTGAAGGCGGCAGGTGCACCCGAACCTGCCGCCTTTATGCGTTCTATGGCGCCGTCCAGCGGCTCGATGGCGACGGCCATGTGATGGGCGTTGGCGTGGATGATACGCTCGGCGTCGAAACCGATCGCGACGTGCCCCTTCCAGAACACCAGATCGCCCCGGCCGAACGCCTGACGGCCGATCTCGCGGCCCAGGCCCTGCTGCATGTCGGCGTCGCGGGGGCAGGATAGGCCGCAGGCCAGCAGCGCCTGCTGCACCAGCCCCGAACAGTCGAGCCCCAGGCTCTCGCGGCCGCCCCACAGATAGGGTGCGCCGAGGTAGCGCTCGGCGACCCCGGCGACGTCTCGCGCAAATCCTGCGCCGATCGGCGACAGGTGCTCGGCCGCCATCCATCCGGCGCCCGCCGCATGCGCAAGCCGCCCTTCCACCGCATCCACCGCGACCAGCGCGTTCAGTGAGAATGGCCCCGACGCCCGCGACTTGATGCTGGGCGCGGCGAAGGCGTAGGTGCGGATCGCCGCGACCCGGTGGGTCGGCGCCGGCCCCGGCGGCTGCAGCGCCGCCGCCTCGACGAAACCGACATAACCGTCGCGGCGAGATTGACCCCACACGAAGGCGCCCTCCTCCTCGATCGCCTCGAAGCCCTCACCGAAAAGCAGTTGGTCCATCTGCTCGGAGGCGGGATCAGGTGCGCGGCGGATCGCGGTCGCCGGAACCGCACAACGCAGCGTTTTGGGCTCGAGATAGACCTCCGCCGACAGGACGCCCTCAAGCGAACGCGCGGCGATCCCATCGCGCAGCGGCGTCACCCGGGCGTCGGGACTCATGCGTAGCGCTCGCGGATCAAGGCGTAGAGCGCACGGATCGCCTGCGCCTCGCCCCCCGAGGGGCGGCCGGGGCCAGGCTTGCTGTTCCAGCCGTAGATGTCGAGGTGCACCCAACCGCCCGGCGGCGCGAAGCGCTGCAGGAACAGCGCTGCGGTGACCGCCCCGGCCTGCGCCCAGGCGTCGGGATCGTTCTTCAGGTCGGCGATGTCACCTTCGACGGCCTCGGCGTAGCCCTTCCAGAGCGGCAGGCGCCAGAGCGGGTCCGCGACCTCGCGGGAGGAGCGTTCGAGCGCGGCCGCCAGATCGTCGTCGTCGGTGAAGAAGGGCGGCAGCTGCGGCCCCAAGGCGGCGCGTGCGGCGCCGGTGAGGGTCGCCAGGCAGATCGTCAGCGTGGGCTCGAGCTCGCCCGCTCTGGCGAGCGCGTCGGCCAGGATGAGCCGGCCCTCCGCATCGGTGTTGCCGACCTCGATGGTCAGCCCCTTGCGCGAGGCGATCACGTCGCCCGGCCTCATCGCGTCACCGGAGATGGCGTTCTCCACCACCGGCGTCAACACCACCAGACGAACCGGCAGTCTTGCGGCCATGATCATCCGGCCGAGCGCCAGTGCATGCGCCGCCCCGCCCATGTCCTTCTTCATCAGCCGCATGCCGGACGACGGCTTGATGTCGAGGCCGCCGGTGTCGAAGACGACGCCCTTGCCGACCAGCGCGATCACCGGCTTGTCCCGTTCGCCCCAGGTCATTTCGATGATCCGCGGGGCGCGGGCCGCCACGGCGGCGCGGCCGACCGCGTGAACCGCCGGATAGTTGGCCTCCAGGAGCCCCTCGCCCTCGATCACCGTGATCTGCGCGCCGTACTGGCCGGCAATCTCGCGGGCGATCGATTCGATCTGCCGTGGCCCCATGTCGTTGGCCGGCGTGTTGATCATGTCCCTCGCGAGCGCGCAGGCATGCGCTACGTGACGGATCTCGGCGACGTCGCAGCCTTCGGCCAGCAATTTCGCGCGCTCGCCGCCGCTTGGCTTGTAGCGGTCGAAGCGATAGCTGCCGAGGGCGAAGGCGAGCGCGGCGTCCCTCAGGTCCACCCCGTCCGGCGTGCGGTCGATACGATAGACCCCCGCGGCCAACTTCGACGGAAGGCCGCGAAAGGCCATCGCGTCCGGCGTTCCCCCGCCCAGACCGAAAAGCACGCAGGCGACGGCGCCGTCCGCGCCGGGCACAACGGCGGTCTGGCTGAGCCTCCCCTTGAATTCGGCGAACCGCGCAAACGCCTGCACCGCCTGGGGCTGCGTTTGCAGGAAGGCCTCAGTCTCGTGGTCGGCCACGGCGAAGATCGGGATGACGGCGCCCTCGGCGGCGTCGAGGATGACTTCGGACATCGACGCAGCTAGGCGCAATGCCGCCCGCTCCGCAACCGATCAGAGGGCTGCGAGCGCTTTCACCAGCGAGGATTCCGGGAAGGCGGCCAGCGCGCCGATAGCGATCGCCACGCCGTACGGAATTTGGGCCTTGGGCTCGATCAGGCGGGCAAACCACGCCGGGCCGTTGGCGGGCAGGTAGGCGCGCCCAATATCGGAGCGGAAGGCGAGGATCAGGATCGAGAAGGCGCCGCCTGCGATGCAGGTGGCCGCTGCATAGGTCGCAGCGCCGGTCCAGCCGATCCACAATGCGCCCGAGGCGAACAGCTTGGCGTCGCCGCCACCGATCCAGCCGAAGGCGAACATGCCGAAGCCGATGAGCAGTGCAGCGAAGCCGACCGCAAGGTTCAGGCCCAATATGCTCGGCGGCACGCCCAAAGCGAAAGCTGCGGCTGCCGCCACCGCGAACGCCGCCAGCAAGACCAGCGAGATCCAGTTGGGGATGCGATAGCTGATCAGGTCGTGCACGCCGCCGACGATGATCAGGGCGGGGCAGATGAGCAGAAAGGCGGAGAGCAGGGCGTGGGTCATAAGTTCATCCTCGCCGGCACAATCGCTCAGCGCTCGTGAACAGACGGTTGCTCCGAAAAGAAGAAACCCCCGGAGCGGTGCTCCGGGGGGCGCAACATTTACACTGTTAGGCGTACTAGCTGTTCACCGCTTGTTCGATGCTGGTGAACTTGGAGTTCAGGCCTTGGCCGAGGCTCGTCAGCACGGCGACGAGAACCGCGGCGATGAGGGCGGCGATCAGGCCGTATTCGATGGCCGTGGCGCCGGATTCGTCCTTCAGGAAGCGCGTCACAAACTTCGACATTGCTCGATCTCCTTTTGACTGCGAGCAGACTGGTGGAGGATCAAGCCATTTGGCCTGCTCGCCCCGAATGCATGTGAAGAATGAAGCCCTCCCGTTTAAATCGGGATGAATTGGCAAGGTGAACTCAAGCTTAATTACAGAAAATTTGGATTGGATCTCGCGACCACCGGGGGTCGATCAGATTAATCCTTCAGATACCATGCTCCGAACGTTCGGGCGCGGGCTTCCTCTCTATTGAGGACTGGCCGGCGCGACGCACTCGCGCGCGCGGAACTCAGCTAATCCACAGCGAGCTGAGCCTGCAGCCGCTCGACCAGTGCATGCGGAGCAAAGGTGCGACCGTTCGCCTCAGCGACGGCTCGCGCGCCGATCAGTGCGTTGGTCAGGAAGACCGTCTCGGCCGTGTCGAGCGCTTCCGGCCCGACCACCGCCTCTTGCACGGGCATGCCCGCCTCGCCCGCCCAAGCCAGCACGCGCGCGCGCATCACGCCGGCCAACACCCCGCAGGACAGCGCCGGCGTGACGAGACGGCCATCTGCCACCCAGAACAGATTGGCCGCCGCGGCGCAGGCCAGCTCGCCCCGGGTGTTGAGCATCAGCGCCTCGTCCGCGCCGACGGCCTGGGCCTCGGCGCGGGCCAGCACGTTGTCGAGATAGGCCAGGCTCTTCAGCCGCGAGGCGGGCGACTGGTCGTTGCGCCGCACGCTCGCAGTGATCAGGCGCGCGGGCGCCGTGGGGCGAGGCGCCGGCGCCGCCTTGGCCACGAGCCGTAGTTGAACTTGCGCGGGACGATCGAGGCCGCGCCCTCCGGAGCCCGCCGTCAGCGTCAGGCGCACCGCAGCGCGAGCCGTCTCCAAAGCGGCCCTGCGGAGCGCCCCGTGCATCAGGCGCAGCGCTTCGGCGCGATCCGGCGGCGGAAGGCGCAGCGTCGCGCAGCCGGCCGCGAGGCGGTCGAGATGCGGCTCGGGCCGCACCAGCGCCCCATCGATCGCCAGCACGGTTTCGAAGAGGCCGTCGCCGAGGGTGAAACCGCGGTCGTCGGCGGGGATCATCGTTTCTAGGCCGCGAGGCGCTGCTCGGCCGCCGCGAGCGCTGCGGCACGGTCGGCCTTGTACCCCTGCGCCGCAAGCGCATCGCAAAGCGCCGTCAAGCACAGCCGCACGTGCCACGGCGTCGCCGAGGCGCCCATCAGCCCGACACGCCAGATCCTGCCCTTCAGCGGCCCAAGGCCCGCGCCGATCTCCAGGTCCCAGTTGGCGAGCACGTGCGCGCGCACCGCGGCCTCGTCGACGCCGTCCGGCACGACCACCGGGTTCAGTTGCGGTAGGCGGGCGCTCGGCTCGGTCAGAAGTGATAGCCCGATCGCCTCAAGGCCGGCGACCAGGGCCTCGTGCATGCGCGCATGGCGGACGATGGCGGCCTGCTGACCTTCTTCGAACAGCGCCACCAGCGCCTCATGCAGGCCATAGAGCGCGTTGACCGGCGCGGTGTGGTGGTAGGTCCGGCCGCCCTCGCCGCCCCAGTAGCTCATCAGCAGATTGAAATCCAAAAGCCAGTTGCGGACCTTGATCTTGCGCCCTGCGATCGCCGCCTGGGCGCGCTTCGAGAGCGCAATGGGCGAGAGCCCCGGCGGCGCAGAAAGGCACTTCTGGGTCCCCGAATAAATGACGTCGGCGTCCCAGGCCGCGGCGTCAACGGCGACGCCGCCCAGCGAGGTCACGCAGTCGACGACCGACAAGGCGCCATGCTCGCGCGCGAGCCGGCAGAGGCTCGCCGCATCGCTGCGCGCGCCGGTCGAGGTCTCGGCGTGGACGAAAGCGAACACCTTGGCCGGCCCTTCGGCGAGCGCCGCGGCCACCCGCTGCGGATCCACCGGCTGGCCCCATTCGTGGTCGACCGTCACGACCTCCGCGCCAGCGCGATCGGCCATGTCCGCCATCCGGCCGCCGAACGCGCCATTGATAGCCACCACGGCCCGGTCGCGGGGCTCTAGCAGGTTCATCATCGCCGCTTCCATGCCGGCGGTGCCCGGTGCAGGCAGCGGGACGCAGGCATGGTCGGGCGCGTTGAGCAGCCGCTGCAACGCCGCCTTGATCTCTTCCATCAACGCCTGAAACTGCGGGTCCAGGTGGCCCACCGTAGGGCGCGCAAGCGCCTGCAGGACGCGCGGGCTGACGTCGGACGGGCCGGGTCCCATGAGGACGCGCCGCGGGGGCAGGAAGCTTTGCATCATCACTCCGTGAAACACGCGCTGGTGATTAGGCTCGTCGAGGGCCTTCGCGCAATGCTGTGCGCAGGCTTCTCCGAGAGGTCTGTCCCTGAGGCGCCCGTCGCGATTGGCGGAAATCGCGGCGGGCGTATCCGTTTTCAGGTCGCGGGACAGTCGCCGCGAGGTCACGGCAAGCTTGGCCGCAAAATTCATTCTTAACCGGTAGCTGCAAACCTGCACCTGCGCAGAAACGCGCTTAGCGCCGGCAGGAACAGCGGCACGTGAGGCAAGACTTCTTCGATCTGGCGGGCCAGGGCCCTGCCGGCGGATCGTACGCCGCGCCGGCCACGCCGTCAGACGCCGTCGTCGATGCGGCGGAGCGTGGGTTCGAAGACATGGTCTGCGTGGCGCGCCTGCTGGGCCGCAGCCGCGGCGCGGCGCTGCGCTTCTGGTCGGCCGGCCGCAGCTGGACGGGAGCGGCGCTGGGCGTCAGCGAGACCGAGCTTACCTGCCTCGATGTTTCCGCCCGCGTGCAGGCCCGCGCCCGCCCTGCCATCGCCTTCCCGATCAAGAACGTGCGCGAAAACCTCTACGCCCTGGTCGTGCCGCTGGCGCTGCCCGGCGGGTTGGCCGCCGCCATCCTGCTGATCGACGACGAGCCCAAGACCTACAACCTCGAAACCACCGCAGGCCTCGAGCGATTGGCCGCCGCACTTGCGCCGCAGGTCGGCGCCGGCGCGGAGCAGGCGCGCGCCGCGCGCATCCTTCAGGCCGTCCCCGACGCCATCCTGAGCGTGCGCGCCGACCTCGCCATCGACTACCGCAACGCTGCGGCGGACGCGCTGTTCGGCCCCCTCGTCGCCGAGCCTCGCGTCGGAATCGACGCAATCTTCCCGCAGGACGTGCGCGAGGCGTCGCGCCAGCGCATCGAGGAGAGCCTCGCCATCCTCTGCCCAGGCGAGGTCGAGACCATGCAGTTCGTCGGCCTGCGCGCCGATGGGCGGGTCTTCCCGATGGAGCTGACCCTGTCGCTTTCGCCCGAGGCCGAGGGCGGCGCCGGCGGGCGATCGAGCATCATCATCCGTGACTGCGCCCAACGCTTCGCCGCCGAGAGCGCATTGAAGGCCGCCAAGAACGCAGCGGAGGCCGCCAGCCGGGCGAAGACCTCCTTCCTCGCCAACATCAGCCACGAGTTGCAGACGCCGCTGAACGGCGCGATCGGCCTCCTCGACGGCCTGGAGCTGCACGCCCTGCCGCTGCGCGACGCCGAGACAGTTCGCCTAGCGCTCGCCTCCGCGCGCGACCTGCAGACCCTGGTGGCCGACGTGCTCGAGCTCACCCGCCTGGAGAGCGACGCCGAGCCGGTGCGCGCGGTAAGCTTCGATCTCGCCGAGTTCTGCGCCGGCCTCGGCGGCGAGTTCTCGGACGCGGCCCGCCGCAAGGATCTCGAGCTACGCCTCGAAATCGCGCCCGACGCCGCCGACCTGCGCGTGCTCGGCGACGCCGACAAGCTCGGCCGCATGCTGTCGCGCCTGCTCGACAACGCCATCAAGTTCACCTCCAAGGGTCACGTGCGGCTCGCGGTTTCACGCCCGGCGCCGGCGCTGTTCCGCTTCGAGGTCTCCGACAGCGGCGTCGGCTTCGCCGCCGACCTCGCGCCGCGCCTGTTCGCCGCCTTCGAGCAGGCGGAACTGGGCTTGACCCGGCGCTTCGGCGGCGCGGGCCTCGGCCTCGCGCTGTGTCGCGAGATCGCCAACCTGCTGGGCGCTGAGATCGGCTGCATCAGCGCCCCCGATCGCGGGGCGGCGTTCCACATCACCGTGCACCTGGACGTCGACGCAGCGCCGGTCGCCACGCCGGTCGCCGCCGTCCGCGCCGAGATCACTGAGCCCGGCCGGCCGCTGCGGGTGCTGATCGCCGACGACAACGACGTCAACCTGAAGGTCCTTGAGACCATCCTCGCCACCATCAACGCCGATGTCGCCACCGTGGAAAACGGAGCGCAGGCCTACGACGCCATCCGCCGCGAGCCGTTCGACGTGGTGCTGATGGACATGATGATGCCGGTGATGGACGGGCTTTCGGCCACCCAGGCGATCCGCCGGCTCGAGGCGACCGAGCGAAGATCTCGGCTGCCGGTGGTGATGGTCTCGGCCAACACCCTGCCCGAGCACATGGAGGCGGCCCGCCTTGCGGGCGTCGATGGCTACCTCACAAAGCCGGTCGGCGCGCGGCAACTGCTGGAGACCGTGGGCGACCTCCTGGCCGAGATCCCGTACGAGCCCGAATTGGCGCAGGCGGTCTAAAAACGGCTCCTTTCGCTCATCCCCGCGAAAGCGGGGACCCAGGGGTTCTCTGTTTCGGACTCTCGCGCATCGCTGACATGGCACGACAGGCAAAAAAGCCTGGTTCCCGCTTTCGCGGGGATGACTGGGTGAATGTATCACACGGGCGTCACCTGAACGGCGGCTCGTCGAAGCTGCGCAGCTTGCGCGAATGCAGCCGCGGCCCCTCCTGGCGCAGCAGGTCGAGGCTGGCCAGGCCGATCTGCAGGTGCTGGCCGATGGCGCGCTCGTAGAAGGCGTTGGCCTGGCCGGGCAGCTTGATCTCGCCGTGCAGCGGCTTATCGGAGACGCACAGCAACGTCCCGTAAGGCACGCGGAAGCGGTAGCCCTGGGCGGCGATGGTGGCGCTTTCCATGTCGATGGCGACCGCCCGGCTCTGGTTGAAGCGCAGCGCGCTCTTCGAGTACCGCAGCTCCCAGTTCCGATCGTCGGTGGTCACCACCGTACCGGTGCGCAGCCGCTGCTTGAGCCGCTCGCCGCTCTCGCCGGTGACCACCTCGGCGGCGCGGTTCAGCGCCACCTGCACCTCGGCGATCGGCGGGATCGGGATCTCCGGCGGCAGCACCCCGTCGAGTACGTGGTCGTCGCGCAGGTAGGCATGGGCCAGGACGTAGTCGCCGATGGTCTGCGAGCCGCGCAAGCCTCCGCAATGGCCGATCATCAGCCAGGCCTGCGGGCGCAGCACCGCCAGGTGGTCGCAGATCGTCTTGGCGTTGGACGGCCCGACGCCGATGTTGACCAGAGTGACGCCGGCGCGCCCCTCGGCCATCAGATGGTAGGCGGGCATTTGGTGACGACGCCAGGCAGCCTGGGCGATCATCCCCTCCGGATCGGGCGTGCCGGCGGTGACGCGCACTCCGCCCGCGGCGGACAGCGCCTGGTAGGGTCCGCCGGCCTTCAGCTGGTCGCAGCCCCAGCGGACGAACTCGTCAACGTAGCGGTGATAGTTCGTGAACAGAACATACTGCTGCACATGCTCGGCGGGCGTGCCGGTGTAGTGCGCCAGCCGGGCCAGCGAGAAATCCGTCCGCAAACCGTCGAACAGCGCCAGCGGCCGCGGGGCGTCGGCCCCGCCAAGCAGCGTCCCGTCCGCCACCTCGTCGCCGATGTGGGCCAGCTCCGTCGTCGGGAAATGCCGGGCGATCTGGGCCGTGCCGGTCTCGGACAGCGACAGGTCCGGCGCGCCGTCGACGACATAGGGGAAGGGGATTTCCTGGCCCGAGCGGCCGACGCTGAGCTCGATCTGGAAGTCCTGCAGAAGCAGCGAAAGCTGCTCGACCAGATAGCCGCGAAACAAATCGGGGCGTGTCACCGTCGCCGCGTAACGCCCGGGCGCGCTGATCCGGGCGAAGGCGCGGCTGGTGCGCGGATAGGCCTGACCCGGCCGCCAGGCGAGCCGCAACTCGGGATAGGCGAAGGCCCCGGCTCGTCGCGCCTCGGCGCTGGGCGGCGCGCCGCCGGCCAGGAACACCCGCAAGGCGCTGCGCAGAGCCTCGACGCTTTCACGATACCCCGCGTCCAGCTGATCGACGATCCGGGCCGCTTCGGTCTTCGCGTTCATGCCGCAAGTCTAGCCTCGCGGCGCGACCTCGGCGAGACGGCGATGCATCGGCGCGGCGCACCCCTGCCCCGCCATTCATGAGTCGAGCTTCCGACTTAATTCCCCGGCGGAGTCGAGAACCAAACCGCCCGTCCTGAGTTTGAGGCTTGGCTACTCGCGATAACCCCCGCTTAGCCATCTCTTTTTACGGGAGATTCGCCTCATGGATGCATCCTGGCGGCACGTCCAGTCGAGGCCTTCGCGTCTTTCGTGCCAAATCTGCCGATCATTGCCGAGGACCTCGCAGCGCGCGTGGCCAAGCTCGAGGCCGAGCGGGCCATGACGCTTCGCCTTGCGCGCACCGACATCCTGACCGGCCTGCTCAACCGGACGGCGTTCACCGCCGATCTCGCCGAGCGCCTGGACCGAGCGCGCGCGCAGGGCCACCCGCTTGCGCTGTTCCTGATCGACGTCGACGCCTTCAAACACGTCAACGAAAGCCTGGGCCACGCCGGCGCGGACCTGATGCTGGCCGAGGTGGGCGCGCGGCTGTTGGCCGACTCCACGCAAGGCGAATTGATCGGCCGCCTGAGCGGCGACGAGTTCGCTCTGCTCAGCGCCGACGTGGATGTCGCTCAACGGGCCGAACGGCTGGTCGCCCGGCTCTGCCGGCCGTTCTCGATCAATGGCCGCAATGTCGCCCCGGGTGTCAGTGTCGGCGTCGCGGTCAGCCCGCACGACGCGGTCGACGGCTCCGACCTGCAGCGCTTCGCCGACCAGGCGCTCAGTCGCGCCAAGGCGAGCGGCGGCCATCGCTGGTCGGCTTTCGACGCCGACCTCAAGGGGGAGAACGAACGCCGCCGCACGCTCGAGGCCGACCTGCGTCGCGCCATTCCCGCCGGCGAGATCGAGCCCTGGTTCCAGCCGATCGTCGACTGCCGCAAGGACCGTACGGTCTCGCTCGAAGTGCTCTGCCGCTGGCGTCACCCCGACGAGGGCCTGCTCGTGCCGGCCGCCTTCATTCCGGTCGCCGAGGAACTGGGCCTGATCGGCGCGATCGACGAGGCGGTGTTCGAGGCCGCCTGCGCCATCGCCGCACCCTGGGTGTCGGCAGGCCTGATCGACGGCATCTCCTGCAACGTCTCGCCGCGCGAGCTGCTGGACCCCGGCTTCTCCCGCAAGCTGATCGCCCGGCTCGAGCAGACCGACCTGCCGGCGACCGCGCTGACCGTGGAGATCACCGAGACCTTCCTGTTCCAGGATATGGCGCTCGCGCGCCGGCACATTGAACGGCTGGCGGCCAAGGGCGTCAACGTCGCCTTGGACGACTTCGGCACCGGCTATTCCAACCTGCGCGCGGTGATGAGCCTGCCGATCCAGACGCTGAAGCTCGACCGCAGCCTGATCGACGACATCGCTCGCGAGCCGCGAGCCGCCAAGCTCGTCGCCTCGATGATGCACGCCGCCCGCGCTCTGGGCGTCACCGTCGTGGCCGAGGGCGTCGAGGACGAGGGCCAGGCGATCATGCTGCGCGCGGCCGGCTGCGAGCGCATGCAGGGCTACTGGTTCGCCCGGCCGATGGACGCCCGCGCCATGGAGGCGCGCCTGACAGCCGAGCGTCGCCCGGCCCGCACCACGACCCGCGCGCGTCAGGACCGCGGTCGTCAAATCGCGGCGATGGGCTAGCCGCCGGTCTTCCAGCCGAGCTAGTCCGATCCCATATCGTGTGCGCGGGACACCGCGGCTCGATCCATATGGGACCCATGCGCAACCACCTTCGCACGTTCATGCTGCTGGCGGCTATGACCGCCCTGTTCGTCGGCGCCGGCTACGCCGTCGGCGGCCCGACCGGCATGCTGATCGCCCTCGTCTTCGCCGCGGGCATGAACCTCGTCAGCTACTGGAACGCCGACAAGATCGTGCTCTCGATGTACCGGGCGCAGCCGGCGGACGAGAACGATCCGGACGCGGTCGTGCGCAACTACGCCGCCGATGTGCGTGAGATGGCGCAGCGGGCGGGCATGCCGGTGCCGAAGGTCTACATCATCGACCAGGACCAGCCGAACGCCTTCGCCACCGGCCGCGACCCGGACCACGCCGCGGTCGCCGCGACCCGCGGCCTGCTGCGCATGCTCGACCGACGCGAGATCCGCAGCGTGATGGCCCACGAACTGGCGCACGTGAAGAACCGCGACACCCTGACCATGACCGTCACCGCGACCATCGCCGGGGCGGTCGCCGGCCTCGCCAACTTCGCCTTCTTCTTCGGCGGGCGCGACGAGCACGGCCGTCCCGCCGGCATGATCGGCGCGATCGTCGTGGCCATCGTCGCGCCAATGGCCGCGGCTTTGGTGCAGATGGCCATCAGCCGCGGCCGCGAATACGAGGCCGACCGCGGCGGCGCCGAGATCAGCGGCGACTCGCAGGCGCTGGCGGCGGCGCTGCGCAAGATCGAAGCCTATGCCAAGGGCGGCGTCTTCAACCCCGACGCCGAGCGCCACCCCGCCACGGCGCACATGTTCATCATCAACCCGCTGGCCGGCGGCGGCGGCGACAACCTGTTCTCCACCCACCCGGCCACCGAGAACCGCGTCGCCGCGCTCATGAAGCTCGGCGCAGGCGGAGGGGGCGGGCGCAGCGCACCGGAAGCGCGGCCGCCCGAGGCGAGGACGGCTCCCGTCGGCCGCCGGAGCGGCACGGCGGTGCCGACCACCGGCGGAGACAAGCGGGGGCCGTGGGCCTAGCCGGAGCGATCAACGATCCTGAAACCACGGCGCGTATTCCTCCTGGAGCGCGCCCAGACCAGCCAATCCGAGGTAGCCCGCAATCTTCGCCTTGGGTGTTGGTCCGAGCAGAATTTGCTCGAGCGGATGGTATTTCTGCCAGCCGAGCTTCTTCGCGCTCCATCCCCCGCCACCATTACGTTTCGGCAGAAGGCCTCCGCCGTAATGTGGGTCGATGCCTACGTGCGCGGGATAGAATGCTCCTTTCGGCACGGCTTGGGGCCGCCGCACATTAAAGGAACTGTCCGCAAAAGCCCTGAGCGTCGGACTGTTGGATTTCTTGGCCATCGCTTCGGAAACGATCCCATGGTGGCCCCTGCCCAGGTAGGGCTCGACCAAGTCTTTCGCGACGCCGGCGGGGTATCCGCGCCGCAGATAATCCGCCTCTTTCAGCTTAGAGAGGCGAGACATGTTTGCGGCGAGCTTCGCCTCCGCTGCGCCCGATGCCAGTGCGACGACGTCCGTCGCGGCGCCTCCTTGGTTCATACCTATAGAGAAGCGCCGCTTGAATTCGTCGGCAGCCGTCGGCGCCATGGGTGTCGCGTCCGGATTCAACTTCGAATTCCAGTCCGCTCCGACACGCCTAAGATCGGCCAAGATAAGGCTGCGGTCAGCTCGGCGGCTGTCCACGTAATTTCCCATCGCCGCTCTCAAGTTGCTCGCCTGACGCCCGGCGGCCCGTCGCGCTGCGGGATCAACCATGCTCCCAGCCCACACGGCCGTATGTGCGAGCCCATCCAGGGTGTCGTAGGCGCTGCGAAGAACTCCAACAGGAAGGCCTAATGTTTGCCCTCCGATGCCGGCAAGCTCCCGGCCCGCCCGATCCCAGTCAACGCTACCTCTGGTCGAGCGCTCTTGCGCTTCGACGCGTAAGCGGTGCTCGACTTCCGCTTGGCGCCGTCGCTTCAACCTCTCCATTTCTCCTGGCATCCGCCACCTCTGTTTCTTTGGACAGCGCGGAAGAGTGAGGTGGTTCGCCATCCACACAAGAACATTTAGGGAACGATCTTGCGCCTTCTTCGCAGGCAACTGTCCCGCCGGCGCATGAGGACCTGGAGATGCTGACGCTTTCGCGCGCGCCTCCTACCCCCCGCCGGCAAGCCGCTCGGCCTTCATCGCTTCGGCCATAAAGCCAAGGATTGCGAGGATCAGGATCGGGGGGATGACCGCCGTAACGACCAACGCCGCCTGGCCGAGGCTGTTGCCGCGCTGGACGGCGACGAGGCCACGGCTCTCGTCCCAAGGGGCCACCCCTCTGGCGCGGAGCTGGAAAAAGCCATAGCCAATCAGAACCTGCGCGACGAGCGGGATGTAGAGCCCGCACCCGCGCAACCAGACGTCGACTTCGCGTGCGAACGCGACGCGAAAGCCCAGCGGCGCGCCGTCTTTCCGCACGATGCGAACGCCACCGAGCCATTTGCCGGGCGTGGTCGAAAAGCGGCTGAGCAGCAGCGCGTTCACGGCGGCGGTCGCGAGACCGCGCAAAGGCGACAACAGAAAGACCGCTGCGATCAAGACGATGGGAACGACCATCACCTCCAGCTTCGGATCCAGGAGGATCATGGGCAGCAGGAGCAGCAGGAAGACCGATCCGGTCGTCACCCAGAAATCGAACAAGCGCGCCGCCCAGCGTCGGATCGGGTGCGGCGAGAGATCGGCCCAGCCGGTCGGCGATGCGCACCGATCGACCTCCGAGATCGCCTCCTCGGGATCCGGAGCGACCGGTCCCATCGGACCAAAGTAGCGGACGCAAGGCGCCTTGCTATACGGACCAACAGGCGTGGAGGCGCCGGCCTCGCGACTCGTCAGTTCTTCCTGCGTGAACCAACCGAGATCGTGGAAGCGCTCGTCGGCGTGGATAGCCTCGCTCAGTTGCAACAGGATCTCGACGTCGTCCGGCGTGGCGGCCTTCGCCGTGCGAAGCCACTGTCGCGCGGATCGTACGCCATGCACATGGACAACGACTCCGTCGATGGCGGTGACCTCGAGGGTGGGACGAGCGCTGCGGTAACGGAAGTCGAGGTGCCAACCGTGATCGCCGCCGTCCTCCACCGAGCCAACCTCACAGCCGAGCCCCCTCAAAATCTCTCCAAGCGCCGCGGCCACCGCGCCGCCCGGTTGCGGATTGTCATCGTCGACCTCGTCGTAGGGCATGTCGCAGCTGAACTCGAAGTTCGTGCGAAGGGTGGGATGCCGATCGCGAGGCCCAGCCTCAGATGAAGCCACCATGTTCCCGTTGCCGCCCTGATGATCGCCGAGCGCTGAGCGCTCTCTCGCGTTCAGGTAGCGGAGAGTTTCAACTCGCGTCAAGAACAAACAAAGAACGTATCTGCCTTGATTTCACCTTTGCTGCAGTTCAACGCCGCGGTGGCCAGGCCCCGCAGGGGCGGCAGCACGTAGACGGCGATCAGCAGCGAGACCGGGATCGTCATCACCTCCTGGCCCGAGGCGGCCATCGCGAACGGCGCGCCGGCCAAGGCGAAGGCCAGCCCCGTGGTGATCCAGAAATCGAACGTCCGCGCGACCCATCGGCGGAAGGGGTGGGGCGCCGCGTCGGTCCAGGGGTCCGAGCCAGCGTGGGCGAGGCCAGGGACGCCATGCTCGGCCTGTTCTGGAGCGCCCGCCTCCGCCACCGACCGGCCCCCAAGATTACTCACGGCCCCGCCACGCTCGGTCACAGATGGGGACAAGCTTCAGCGGGAGTCAAAGAACAGCACACCTTTACGGCTCCGCAACAGGAAGCGCCTGGGTCACCCCTTTCGCGGGGCTAAGCGGACATGAAGGGTCGTTGCGGCGAGGAGCCGTTCGCTAGGTGTCTACAGCTCCTAGAGGCCGTCGAAGGGAAGCGGCCGGCGCCCCCGCCTCTCGTCAGAACAACGGCCCGTCCAGCGCCACCTCGGTGTAGCGCGCCTCGCGTTCGATCTGGCCGCGCATCTGGGCCCGGAAGCTTGGCGCGGATCTCGTCGGGGATGTCGGCGTCGAGCAGGGCGTTGAAGCCGTGGCCCTTCCAGCAGCCACTCGGGCCGCGCCTCGTGCACGGTCAGGCGGGGCACCGGCACCGCGGTGGGGAAAGAGCGCCTCGTAGACGCGAGACTCGCAGGAGAGCTCGCTCTTCGACAGCGCCCCGCCGAAGCAGCACTCAGCTACCGCCGAAGTGGTAGCGCACGGAAACGCCGAACATCCGCGGCTCGCCCCACTGGAGCGCGGCGATGCCGAGGTTATGGTCCAAAGAGTTGGTGCCGGTGATGTAGGACTTGTTGGTCACGTTGGTGACGAAGACGCCCAGATCAGCATTCGAGCGCATGACGTTGTTCCAGCTGGTGTTCAGGTTCAGCAAGGAATAACGGGGCGATTTGGCCGACGGGTCGATGTAGTCGTTGTCGCTCACCGCGATGCGGCTGCGAGTGTACCAATCTCCGCCAATAGTGACCTCGCCGTATTGCTCCGGGAGCGGCAGGGTGTAGTGCGCCGCGAGGGTCACCATGTTCTTCGGCGTGCCCGCGAAGTGGGACAGAGTGCAGAAGCCGATGTAGGGTGAGTTGCAGGCGAACGCGACGTCCGCAGGGGAGAGCTGCTGATACTTGGCGTCTAGGTGCGACCAGGTCGCCCGCAGGTCCATGCCGCGGAATGGGACAACGGTTTGCTCGAGCTCTATGCCGCGCACCCGGCCGTTGGCCACGTTCGACACCACAGAGACCGGCGCGTTGTTGACCAGGCTGGTGACGAGCTTCTGAATTTTCTGATATTTGTCGGTGAACAGCGCCAGGTTGGTGCGCGCGCGCGCCGGCCCCAGGCTGTAATCGGCCTTGCCGCCGAACTCGATGCTGCGGTCGAATTCCGGGCCGAAGTTCGGGGATGTGCCCGGGACCGCCGTGGCGTTGGCGCCGCCCGGCCGATAGCCGCGGCTGATCTTGCCGTAGATCAAGGCGTCCGGCGTGACCTGATAGTTCAGGCCCGCAGTGTAGGTCGTGGCGTTGGACTTCGTCCTGAACACCTCGCACCGGCTGACCTGGCCGGTCGGCAACCTGGCGACGCCGGGCGAGGGGCAGAACCCGTGGGGATAGGCCCCCACGCCCAGGCCAAGCTGCGGGAAGAACGCCGACTGAATCGAGGCGTTGGTGCTCTTCGTGCTGTCTTCGGTGTAGCGCAGGCCGACGTCGAACTTGAGGCCGGGAAGCAGATCGCCGAGGTCGTAGGCCGCCTGGCCGTAGATCGCCGCGCTGCGCGTCTGCTGTGACTGCTGGTCCGCGCGATACAGCAGGATGATGTTGACGGTCTGGTTCTCGGAAGGAGTCGGGTTGTGGACGAAGTCCCAATAGGACGAAACGTCCCTGGCAACTTCGCGCGTCCGAGGTCTCGGCGCGCTGTAATCTTAAAACCTCGAGCTTTTATACGCACTTCGGCTCGATGGACAACGCGATACGCGCCTGCGTCCTCCAGGCGTACGCCAACCACCCCGATCTGCAGCCGCGCCTGGTCGGCTATACCGCGTTCGGCATGCTGGAGACCTTCGGGGCCACGCTGCATCTGCACCAGGCCGGCGGCTTCAGCCTCGACCAGTCCCACGACACCATGGCGTCGCACGTCTTCGCCGTGCTGACCGGCTACATGGCGCGGTGAGCCGAGCGGTCTAGCCCTTCCGCAGTTCGCCAGTTTTGTGGGCGGCGAGCGCGCCGGTCTTGTCGGACTTCACGACGTCCTCGGCATCGTCCTTCGACGCGGCGACCTTGTGCCCCTCGATCTTGGTCGGCGTGGCCTGCTCGCGCACGACATGGCCGGTGGTGGTTCCCTGGCTATGGCCCCACTTCACCTTGTCGCCTGCCTTGAAGCCTTTTGGATCGAGCATGATCGCCTCGGCGCGTGTGGAAGGCGGGAAGCTCCGGGCCGGCCCAAGCGTTCCCTCTCACATGACGCGGCGGATCCTAGACCGGGAACAGTTGAAACGGGCGACAGAGCGCTCCAAGCGCGCACTGGAAGCGGCGCGCGGACGACCACAGCCGCCGCCGCCGAAGCCGAAGAAGCCCGGGCCTCGCGTTCGCGGGGACGAGCGGAGGTAGGGCGCCCTATTCCGCCGGCAGCGTGTTTTCCGTCCTCTTCTCCAGCATGCGGTCGAACTCGGCCCAGACGCCGTCCTGACCATGCCATTGGCCGCGAGTGGCGGCCTTGGAGTATTCGGTCGAGCGGGCCTCGAAGAAGTTGGCGTGCTCGACGCCCGACAGCATCGACTGCAGCCAGGGCAGCGGGTTCTCCTTCACCCCGTAGGCCTCGGGCAACTGCAGGGTGCGTAGGCGCCAGTCGGCGATGAAGCGGATGTAGCTCTTGATGTCCTCAGGCGTCATGCCCTGGATCTCACCGGCCTCGAAGGCCAGGTCGATGAACTTGTCTTCCAGCGTCACTACCGTCTTGCAGCAGTCGACGATGTCGTCGGCGACGGCCTTGGTGACGGCGCCGGTCTCCTTGTTGAAGGCGTGGTAGAGCTTGGTGATCCCCTCGCAGTGCAGGCTCTCGTCGCGCACCGACCAGGAGACGATCTGGCCCATGCCCTTCATCTTGTTGTGGCGCGGGAAGTTCATCAGCATCGCGAAGCTGGCGAACAGCTGCAGCCCCTCGGTGAAGCCGCCGAACATAGCCAGCGTGCGGGCGATGTCGGCGTGGGTCTCCACGCCGAAGGTCTGCATGTAGTCATGCTTGTCGCGCATCGCCTGGTAGTCGAGGAAGGCGGTGAACTCCGCCTCCGGCATGCCGATCGTTTCCAGCAGCAGCGCATAGGCCGCGATGTGGATCGTCTCCATGTTGGAGAACGACGCCAGCATCATCTTCACCTCGGTCGGTTTGAAGACGCGGGCATAACGCTCCATGTAGTTGTCGTTCACCTCGACGTCCGACTGGGTGAAGAAGCGGAAGATCTGCGTGAGCAGGTTGCGTTCGCGATCGTTGAGCTTGGCCGCCCAGTCCTTGAGGTCCTCGCCGAGCGGGACCTCCTCCGGCATCCAGTGGACCTGCTGCTGCTTCTTCCAGAAGTCGTAGGCCCAAGGGTAGCGGAAGGGCTTGTAGGCGAAGGACGGCGTGAGCAGGCCGGGAACAGCGGCGGCGGCTTTCGGCTTGGACACGATCATCTCCCTCGGACGGAATCACTCTTCGCGTGAAACACAATGTGAGCCTACCAGCGCCCAATTCAACATCTAGCGCCATGTTGGCGCACGTAGACCAGATATTGTGAACAAGCCTGGGGACAACGCCATGGCGGACGATCTGGTCTACGGCGGGCCGGGCTCCGGCTCGACGCCGATCGAGGCTGCGCTGACGCTGATCGGAGCGCCCTATGCGGTGGTTGAGCGCGCCTCCATCAATGACGGCGGGAGGGCTGAGACTTCCCAGTCGCGCGGCGCGGCCGTACCAACGCGCCATGGACGACCGATCCGATCACGCCGCAGCGCTGGTCGCCGAAGGCGAGGCGCTGGTCCGCGCCTGGCGACTGAACGAGGCCGAGGCCTTGCTGCTCGAAGCTGGGGCGATTGCGCCCACGTTCGGCGGGCTGCAGGCTTTGGGTCACCTGCGCCAGCTCTTCGGCGATTTCGAAGCGGCCGAAGCCTGGTTTCGCCGCGCGCTCGCGCTCGATCCCGGCTCCGCTTTGGCGCGCGCCTCGCTTGGGACCGCGCTGCTCGGCCAGGGGCGCTGGGCGGAGGGGTTCGCCGAGCACGACGCCTGGCGGCGGGTCGCCGACGACGAGTTGGACCCCGCACCCGAGCTCGGCCTGCCGCTGTGGTCCGGCGAGCCGCTCGCGGGAAAGAACGTGCTGGTCTGGGGCGAAGAGGGCCTCGGCGACCAGATCATGCATGCGCGCTTCGCCCCGCTGCTGCGCGACGCCGGCGCCGAGGTGACCTGGGTCTGCCCGCCCGCCCTACGCCGGCTGGTGTCGGAGGGGCTCGGCATGACGGCGATCCCGCGGGGCGGGACGCTGGAGATCGCCGGCGCAGACTACCTGGCGCCCAGCAGCCGCCTGCCGGCGACCTTCATGGGCACGATGGCGCAGCCGCCGCCCGCGCCCTACCTAGCGCCGCCGCGCCCGAACCGCGCGCCCGGCCTGACGCTCGGCGTGATGGCGCGTGGCAATCCGATCCATGACAACGACCGCAACCGTTCGCTGACGCCCGAAGCGGCGGCGGCGCTGATGGCGCTGCCGGGTGCGGTGAGCCTGGCGCCCGAGGAGACAGGCGCGCGGGATTTCTGGGACACCGCCGGGATCGTCATGGGCCTGGAACTGGTGATCACCGTCGACACCTCGGTCGGCCATCTCGCCGGCGCGCTCGGCAAGCCGGTCTGGACGCTGCTGCCGGCGATCGGCTCCGACTGGCGCTGGCTGCGGAACCGCAGCGATTCGCCCTGGTACGGCTCGATGCGTCTGTTCCGGCAACGCGCACCGGGCGACTGGTTGGGCGTGATCGCCGAGGTGAAGGCGGCGCTGGGTTAGCGGCTACTGCCCCGGCCGGACGGCGAAGGTGAAGCCGGCGACCGTGTCGGGGCGAGAGGTGTAGCCGAAGTAAGTGTGCTGCGCCTTGGCCTCGCGGTGCAGGACGCCGAGCGAGGTCTGCATCGCACCCTTGCGCCAGCCCACGCCGATCTGCGCGTCGCCGACGAGCGTCGAACTCTGGTCCGTGGTCCAGCCACCCTTCGCCCAACCGCCGGCGTCACTGCGCATCATGTTCATCCCGACGGCGCGGCCGGATGCGGCGGCGAACATGTACCAGCGGCCCTTGTCTCCCAGGAGCGCGCCGTCGCGCACGCCGATCGCGCCCAGGCTGGCGACGGCGGCGTCGTCCATCCGCTGGCTGATCTCCATCCGCGCGCCGGCTTCGGCGACCGTGCCATAGGGGGTCATTCCCAGGCCGGCGTGCGGCGTCAGGTCGACGCCGACCTTGCCAGTGTTGAAAGAGACCGCCTTAGGGAAGTCGCGGACCAGCGTCACTTCGTAGTCGCCGGTTTCCGTTCCGAGGCGCGCCGCCTGGCCGCGGCTGGCGCCGGGCCCGATCAGGGGATCGGTGAGGTTGACCCGCAGGTGCGACTTGGGCGTGAGCTTGACCTGAGTTGAGCGCCAGCGAACCTGCGCCGCGTCGGGCTGGGCGCCATCGAGGAGTGCGTTGAAGCTGTCTGAAGGCGCGAGGTTCGGCAGGATCAATGTCGGCGCGGGCTCGCCGGCTCGGGCGGCGGTGGCCGCACCGCAGATCAGGACGAGGAGCAGCCCGAACGAGCGCCGCATGTCTCTCTCCCAGAGCCGCGTCTACGCGCGGATTGGAACCAAGCCTAAACTAGCAAAGCCATGGTTTCGAATACGTTCCCTCGAGAAGTTAAGCGAAACACGGGAAAGTGCGCACGCCTATAGGGCGCTGACCTGACGCGTTCGCGCGGCGCGCGAAATTTAACCTTCGCGTAGGCCTGAGGCGCCGAGCCCAAAGTCCCATGTGGGCATTTTGCGACGCTGATTCGCGGCTCGCCGCCCAGCACCTCTGAGGCCATTCTCACGTGGCGGCGTCAAAGACGTGGGGGGCTTGGAGTACGCGCGATGTCACAAGTCGCACATGTCGCCTTGCGGCTCGTCTCGGCAGTCGCTGCCTGCATGGCGGTCGCAGCGCCGGCGCTCGCCCAGACCGTCGGCTCAGAGGTGCCCCCTGCGGGTCCCGGGATCGGCGACAGGCTGAGCTACGCGGAGCACAAGGCGACCGACATCCTGACTCAGCCGGTTCGCGACGTCGGGCTGTTCGGCCGGGACGTGCCCGCGGCGCTCCAACGCGCGAGCCGCGAACCCTATGGCCTCGGGCCGACCTGGAGCTGCGCCGACATCGGCTCGGAGATCGCTCAGCTCGACGGGCCCCTTGGACCGGAGCCGCTCAGCGGCGGCGGCCCGAAGGAGAGCCGCGTCGCCAAGGTGGCCGAGGCCGGCGGCCGCGCCGCGGTCAATTCGCTCATCCCCTTCCGCACGGTGGTTCGCGAGGTGAGCGGCGCTGCTCCCGCCGAGCGGCGTCTGGAGGCCGCGATCGATATCGGACATGAGCGCCGCGGCTTTCTGCGAGGCGTCTATCGGGCGCGCAACTGTGACCCGGCAGCCGTCAGACCCTCCCCTCAACCATCCGTGGGCGAGCACGACTGAACCGGGCGGCGCCTCTCCATTGCAAGGTTGAGGAATAATGCGAGGGGGATGCTGAGCACGAACCGCGCGCCCGGATCCGCCGAACCGATCGTCAGCTGCGCTCCCAATTGCTTGGCCAGGGTCGAGCGGGGCAGCGCATCGAGGATCGCCTGGTAGTGCACCACGGGCTCGCCTTGGGCGGCGTCATCCGAAATCCGCGGAGGTTTGATAGGATGGGCAGGCGCCATGGGCAATCGCGCAATCGAAACTCGCGATGGCCCAAACCAGCACTCATCGATCGCGTTCCATCCTGCGACCGGAGGACGCGGCCTCTCCCCCGCGGCGCGGGGAGTTAGAGCCTTCAGAGCCGCACTACTGGCAGGCCAGGCATTCTTCGTAATCGGTGCGGCCTTCGTTCGGCAGCACCATCTGCGGCGCGACTTCCTCGCCACCGGCGTGAGCGGCGCGCTGCACGGACTTGGAGCGGAGGTAGTAGAGCGACTTGCAGCCGCGCTCCCACGCCATCCAGTGCAGCATGTGCAGGTCCCACTTATCGACGTCGCCCGGCAGGAAGACGTTCACCGACTGGGACTGGCAGATGTCCGGCGTGCGATCCGCGGCCAATTCGACGACCCAGCGTTGGTCGATCTCAAAAGCGGTCTTGTAGACGTCCTTCTCGTCCTGGCTGAGGAAGTCGAGGTGCTGCACCGAGCCTTCGTTCTGTAGGATCGAGTCCCACACCGCAGCGGTGTTCTGGCCCTTCTCGTCGAGCAGCTTCTCCAGGTACTCGTTCTTCACCGCGAACGAACCCGACAGCGTCTTGTGCGTGTAGATGTTGGCCGGGATCGGCTCGATGCCGGCGCTGGCGCCGCCGCAGATGATCGAGATCGACGCCGTCGGCGCGATCGCGATCTTGTGGCTGAAGCGCTCCATGACGCCACGGTCGGCGGCGTCCGGACAGGGGCCACGCTCGGCCGCCAGCTTGCGCGAGGCAGCATCGCAGCCGCGGCGAAGCGTCTTGAAGAGGCGCATGTTCCACGACTTCGCCAGAGCGCTCTCGAACGGCACGTTCTGGCCTTGCAGGAAGGAGTGGAAGCCCATCAGGCCCAGGCCCACCGAACGCTCGCGCTGGGCGGCGTAGACGGCGTGCTTCATTTCCGATGGCGCGCGGGTGATGAAGTCCTCGAGCACGTTGTCGAGGAAGCGCATTACGTCTTCGATGAAAGTCGGGTGGTCGCGCCACTCCAGGAATTTCTCGGCGTTGACCGACGACAGGCAGCAGACCGCGGTGCGCTCCTCGCCCAGGTGATCCTTGCCGGTGTGCAGCATGATCTCCGAGCAGAGGTTCGACTGGCGGACGTTGAGGCCCAGCTCGCGCTGGTGCTGCGGCATCGACCGATTCACCGTGTCGGAGAAGATCAGGTAGGGCTCCCCGGTCTGCAGCCGGATCTCGAGGATTTTCTGCCAGAGGCTGCGGGCGTCGACCTCGCGGATCACCTCGTGGGTCTTGGGCGAGCGCAGGCCGAACACCGCGCCCTCGCGCACGGCTTCCATGAACTCGTCGGAAATCGAGATGCCGTGATGCAGGTTGAGCGACTTGCGGTTGAAGTCGCCGGACGGCTTCCGGATCTCCAAGAATTCCTCGATCTCCGGATGGTGGATGTCGAGGTAGACCGCCGCCGAGCCGCGGCGCAGAGAGCCCTGACTGATCGCCAGCGTCAGCGAGTCCATCACGCGGATGAAGGGGATGATGCCGCTGGTCTGGCCCGCGCCCTTCACCTTCTCGCCGATCGAGCGGACGCCGCCCCAGTAGGTGCCGATGCCGCCGCCGTTGGAGGCCAGCGCCACGTTCTCGTTCCAGACGTCGACGATGCCGTCGAGGTTGTCGGGCACCGCGTTCAGGAAGCAGGAGATCGGCAGGCCGCGCGCTGCGCCGCCGTTTGACAGCACCGGCGTGGCCGGCATGAACCAGAGGTTCGAGATGTAATCGTAGATCCGCTGCGCGTGATCGGCGTCGTCGGCGAAGGCCGTCGCGACCCGGGCGAACATGTCCTGATAGGACTCGCCGGGCAGCAGGTACCGATCCTCGAGCGTGGTCTTGCCGAACTCGGTGAGCAGGGCGTCGCGGCTACGGTCGACTTCGACCTTCCGGACGAGCTGAAGTTGCGGGCGTTCGACGCGCTTGCTCGCGCGCTCCGACCCGCCCGCGATCCCCACTTTCGCCGCTTCGCTGGTGCTCATTCGCCAAAATCCATTACAATCAGGAGCTTCTGCGCACGCGGCGCGGCCCGCCCCCGGTCCCCCTAGATCTTGTGGGCCCCCGACCCACACGACCCATATATGGGGACACGCTGGCTAAAGAGTCGTCAATGCGGCGAGCCGTTCGCCCCCAGCCTTTTTTGTTAACGAGACCTTTCACGCGATGTTTCTCCCTCGGGAGAGATGGGCGCCCACGCGGCGAACCGGCGCACGATCACGCGAGTGTGATCTCAGGTTTCGTTAACTGTCGTGGCCGGCGATCCGATCGACGTGGATCGCCCGACGAATCAGTCGCCCGGCGAACGCTGCAGCAATGTGTTGCATTGATGGCTGGGGACGTGGGCAAGTCGCCCGCTGACGGTTCGTTCTGCGCAACGGGGAATGGGCGGCATGGAACGCGACAGGCTGACGGCTTTCACCGACGGCGTGCTGGCGATCATCGTCACCATCATGGTGCTCGAGCTGAGGCCGCCCGAAGGAGCGACGTTCCATGACCTGGCGGCGCTTTGGCCCGTGTTCCTCAGCTACGTCCTGAGCTTCATCTACGTGGGCATCTACTGGAACAACCACCACCACTTCTTCCAGCTGGTGAAGAAGGTCGACGGGGCGGTGCTCTGGGCCAACCTGCACCTGCTGTTCTGGCTGTCGCTGATCCCGTTCGCCACCGCCTGGATGGGGGAGCACGAAGGTCTGCCCATGCCCACGGCGCTGTATGGCGCATCGCTGCTGATGCCGGCGATCGCCTGGTACGTGATGCAGCTGGTCATCGTCCGCGGACAGGGCGCCGATTCGCCGCTGCGTGCGGTGCTCGGTCGCGACCTCAAGGGCAAACTCTCGCCCTTCGTCTATCTGATCGGCGTCGGCGTCTCGTTCGTCGCGCCGATCGCGGCCTATGCGCTCTATCTCGGCGTGGCGCTGATGTGGCTGATCCCCGACCGGCGGGTGGAGCACCGCCTCCAGGGCTGAGCGGCTTTCAGAGATTGAACAACGCCGGATCGCCGCCCTGGGCGGCCGTGTTGACGCTCACCGCCCGCTCCAGGGCGTAGCGGAGCAAGGCGTGCGGCCCGCCCGCCTTCGGCCCGGTGCCGGAAAGGCCCTCGCCGCCGAACGGCTGGACGCCCACCACCGCGCCGATCATCGAGCGATTCACATAGGCGTTGCCCGCCGGGACGGCAGCGATCACCCGCTCGGCGAAGGCCTCCAGGCGGCTGTGCACCCCCAGCGTCAGCCCATAACCGGCGGCGCGCAGCGGCGCTGCGGCCGCTTCGAGATCGGCGGGGTCGTAGTGGACGAGGTGCAGGATCGGGCCGAACACCTCTTTCTGCAGAAAGGCCGGATCCGGGACCTCCGCCAGGACGGGACCGAAAAAGTTTCCCCCCGTGGGCACGGCGAGCTGTCGGACGATCCGCGCCCCAGCCGCGAGGCGCACGGCGTGCGCCTCGAGCGCGGCCTTGGCCTCGGCGTCGATCACCGGGCCGACGTCGGTGCGAGGGTCTGCAGGCTCGCCCACCACCAGCGCGTCCATGGCGCCGGCGATTCCCTCGATCAGCAGGTCGGCGGTCTCGTGCGGCAGGAACAGCAGCCGAAGGGCCGAGCAGCGCTGGCCGGCCGAGCCGAAAGCGGAGGCTATCACATCGTCGATCACCTGTTCGCGCAAAGCCGAGGTGTCGACGAACATGGCGTTCAGTCCGCCGGTCTCTGCGATGAAGGGAATGATCGGGCCGGGCCGGGCGGCAAGCGCGCGGTTGATCGCCCAGGCGGTCTCCGTCCCGCCGGTGAAGGCGACGCCGGCGCAGTCGGGATGGACGACGAGCGCCTGGCCGACGCTTGTCCCGTCCCCCGGCAGCAGCTGCAGGAGCTCGGGTGCGAGCCCGGCGGCGTGAAACAGGCGCACCGCCTCGGCGGCGATCAGCGGCGTCTGTTCTGCGGGCTTGGCGACCACAGCGTTTCCGGCCGCCAGCGCCGCGGCGAGCTGACCGGTGAAGATCGCCAGCGGGAAGTTCCAGGGACTGATGCAGGCGAACACGCCCCGGCCATGCAGGGAAAGCTGATTCGATTCGCCGACGGGTCCTTTGAGCGTCTCCGGAGCCGCAAACTGCCGCTCGGCGAGGCTGGCGTAGTAGCGGCAGAAGTCGGCGGCCTCGCGCACCTCGGCGATCCCATCGGCGAGCGTCTTGCCGGCTTCGCGCGCACAGAGCGCGATCAGCCGCTCGCGATCAGACTCCAACGCATCGGCCATGGCGCGCAGCACTAAGGCGCGGGCGCCGCCCCCCACGGCATCCCAAGCCGGCTGCGCCCGGCGGGCGGAACGATAGGCGCGCTCAATATCCTCGGGCGAGGCGTCGGCCGCGCGGCCGATCTGACGGCCATCAGCGGGGGCGCGGCGCAGCCCCGCGTCGTCCGCCAACCTCAGGCGGCCATCGATGATCGGGCCAGCCTCGATCGACGTGCGATCCAGCGCCTCCACCGCTTGCTCGAGCGTCTCGCGCACGTCGGCGATCGAGAGGTCGAGGCCCTCGCTGTTGCGCCGCGCTGGGCCGTAAAGGTCGCGTGGAAGGGGGATCTTTCGGTTTGGGCCGCCATCGGTCGCCTCCACGGCTTCGACCGGATCGACCACGACCTGCTCCACCGGCGTACGCTCGTCGAGCAGGGCGTGGACGAACGAGGTGTTGGCGCCGTTCTCCAGCAGCCGGCGAACGAGATAGGGCAACAGGTCCTCGTGGCTCCCCACCGGGGCGTAGACCCGCAACGGAAGCTCGCCATAGCGGGCGCCGGCGGCGGCGTAGAGCGGTTCCCCCATGCCATGTAGCCGCTGAAACTCGAACGCCGCGCCAGACTCGGTCGCAAGCGCCCGCACGGCGGCGAGCGTGTGGGCGTTGTGGGTCGCGAACTGCGGATAGATGTGCGGCGCCGCGTCGATCAGCGCTCGCGCGCAGACCAGGTAGGAGAGATCCGTCGCCGCTTTAGTGGTGAACACCGGATAGGCGGCCAGCCCTGCCACCTGCGCCCGCTTGATCTCCGCGTCCCAGTAGGCGCCCTTGACCAGCCGCACCATCAGCCGGCGGCCCGTCTCGCGGGCGATCCGCGCGACCTCGGCGATCACCTGCGGCGCGCGCGTCTGGTAGGCCTGCACCGCCAGCCCCAGCCCGCGCCATCCGCCCAACCCCGATTCGGTCGCCAGCCTCTCCAGGATCTGCAGCGAGATGACCAGCCGGTCGGCCTCTTCGGCGTCCAGAGTGAGGTTTAGATCGGCGCGGGCGGCCGCCAGCGCCAAGCGCCTGAGGCGGGGATAAAGCTCGGCCCAGACGCGGTCGGCATGGCGCGCCTCGTAGCGTGGCGAAAGCGCCGAGAGCTTGACCGAGATTCCGTGCCCGGCCTCCGGCCCGACGCCGGAGCGGCGCGCGCCCACCGCGGCGATCGCCGATGCGTAGGCAGCCTCGTATCGCTCGGCGTCGTCGGCGGTGCGGGCGCCCTCGCCCAGCATATCGAAGGAGCAGACGAAGCCCTCCACCGCCGCGCGCTTCAGGGCCCGATCGATCGTCGCGCCCAGCACGAACTGCTCGCCCATGATGCCGACGGCCGCCGCGACGGCGCGCCGAATGACCGGCTCGCCGATATGGCCGGCCAGCCTGCGAATGAAGCCCGAGAGATCGCGGCCGGCCTGCTCGTCCGGATCGATCAGCCGACCGGTCAGCATGAGGCTCCAGGTCGAGGCGTTCACCAGCAGCGAGCCGGAGCGCCCTGCGTGGCTGGCCCAGTCGGCCGAGGCGATCTTCTCGGCGATCAGCTGGTCGCGGGTATATTCGTCGGGCGTGCGCAGCAGCGCTTCGGCGAGGCACATCAGCGCCAGGCCCTCGGGCGTCGAAAGGCTGAACTCCTGCAGGAAGCTCTCGACGACGCCCTGCCGGCGCTGACGCCGCGCACCCCGAACCAGCTCCAGCGCCTCGGCGCGCACCGTGGCCCGTTGCGCCGCACCGAGCGGCTGAGACCGAAGCGCGGCGGCGATCACCGCGCGCTCGTCTGCAAATTTTTCGCGGTCCAGCGCCTCAAGTGACATGCGCGTTCCACCCTGTGCATCGAGGATGGGAAACCTTGCCGCATCTAGCAAGGGTGCTCGCGAGATCGTTCCTCTCCCCCAGCGCAGCGGAGAGGGAGAGGACACAGTCTCAAACGCAAGAAGCCCGGCCATTCGGCCGGGCTTCCGCTAACGCATCCGACGAACCGTCGGCGATCGAGATCAGAAGTTGATGTCGATCGTCGAACGACGGTTCAGCGGTTCCTTCACACCGTCGCCGGTTTGGACGGCAGGAGCGGTTTCGCCCTTCCAGTCCACCGACAGCGCGGTCTGATTGACGCCCGAGCCGACCAGCGCATCGGCCACCGCCTTGGCGCGGCGTTCCGACAGGCGGGTGTTGTACGCGGGCGAACCCGAGGTATCGGTGTGGCCGACGACCACGACGCGGGTGGCGTTGCCGCCCTTGGCGTAGTTCGCAGCTTCCGAAACCACCTGTTGGGCTTCCGGCGTCAGCACGTACTGATCGAACGGGAAGTAGACGATGAACTGCTTCGCCTCGTAGGCCGGCGGCGGAGGCGGCGGCGGGGGAGGCGGAGGCGGCGGGGGCGGCGGCGGCGGGGGAGGCGGCGGCGGCGGCGGCGGGGCAAACGAGTAGCGAATGCCCAGCGTCACCGACTGATCGCGCAGCTCACCCTGGAACTTGCCAGGCTGAATGCCCGTGGCCACCGCATTGAACGAGCGGAAGCTCAGATCCGACGTGCCCAGGTAACGATAGGTCAGGTCAACGTTAAGGCGGTCGGTCGCACGCCAGGCCAGGCCGGCGATGGCTTGCCAGGCGAACGCGGTGTCATCGTCGTCGATCCGCAGGTTCTGGATCGCCGGATTGGTCGCCGAGATGCCCGGGACGTTCGAGATCTGTCCGTTCACGGACATGTCGACCCGCGCGACACCGATACCGGCGCCGATGAACGGATTGATGGTGGCGCCCGGCAGCACGTCATAGATGACGTTGGCCATCAGGCTCCAGGTCTTGGCGTCGCCGTCCGGCTTGCCGCAGCCCGGGGCCGCCGCGCTGCGGGTCACGCCCGGGGCGCAGAGCGCCACGAAGTCGGTCGCGCCGGGGTTGTTGGTGCGAACGCCGTCGATGTCGGACGAGCGATAGCCGAGTTCGGCTTCCACCCGCCAGTTGTCGGTCAGCTGGTAGCCGACGCGCGCAAAGCCGAGCCAATCGTTGTCCAGGCCGATGTCAACCGACTTGCCCGTCGAGGTGTCGGCGTCGAACGTTTCAGGCCAGTGGTAACCGAGGTCCAGCGCCCCGTACCAGCCGGTCTGCGCAGATGCGCCTGAGGCGGCGAACACCGCGGCAAGGGCCGCGCCCGCCAGGAGTTTTATCTTCATTCTCAGAGCCCTCTCGTTGCCCTCAATGCTGCGGCCAATTGACCCAGCACCCTTATAACAGCGCCGACTCCCTGCGTGAGTGTCGCCGAAGCCACACCTAGTCCGCAAAGTTCGTCGGCCGCCTGATCCCTTCCCGACGGGGAGTGAATATCCCGTAAGTGCTTAACTCATTGGTAAGCAGGGAATCCTCCGCCGGCCCCCATCGCGCGCTCCAGGGGCGGGCGAGTACGTCCGCATTTTCCTGTTCGCACTTGGGAATCAACTTGCACCACTCTCGCGCGTCGCTCAAGCGAGCGCTCAAAGACTTTGCATTTCTTGTAAAGCAGACCCAAGGGCGCACGCCCTCGGCCTCGCCGTGGGGCGGGCCCGTCGATCGATGCGCTATCTGATTCGCCCATCACGAGCTTGCTCATCCGGCCCCGGCAGATGTTTTCGCCGGTCCACAAACGCTCATGGCGCCGCTTGGTTCCCGAACCCTCCAATCCCGCGACGACGCGGGCCTTGCCTCTCGCGGCGACGCCTATAGAGAAGCGGCCGATGGCGCGTTCGACCCACAGACCTTGGTGGACGGCCGGCCGTGCGCGCGCTGCGGCCTGGCTCGGCGTGCTCGCGCTGCTGGTCCAGGCGATGCTTCCTGCGGCGGCGATGGCCGCGACGGCGGGCGCCCAGCGCGGCGAACGGATCGTCGTCTGCACGGACTCCGGCGTGCGCACCATCACGGTCGGCGACCATCCGACCGGTGGCGGCAAATCGTTCGCCGGCATGCCTTGCCAGGACTGCCTGGCCGCGGCAGCCGTGGCGCTGCCCGCGCCAGAGCCCCAGATCGCGCCGATCGTTTACGCGCAAACAGCCGTCGAACGCCCGCGCGAGCGCAGTTGGCCGCCCAGCCTGGCCCGCGCGCCTCCTCGCCCACCTGGGCAAGGTCCGCCCACCGCCTGAACGCCACGCCTAGAGCCCGCCGCACGGTTTCGCGCGGCGACCTGTCGTCATTCAGGGACTCCCAGAAAAATGCCCCGCCCTACTCGCGCGCGGCTGCTCCTCGTGAGCGTCGCCGCCGCTCCGCTGGCGGTTCCGGCCGCCGCCCACGCCGAGGCGCCGCCGCCCTCGGTCGATTCTGTCATCGTCACCGGCCGCCGCAACCCCGAGGACCCGCCGGTCGTCGCCGAGGCGCGTGACCGGCTTGCCGAGACTCCTGGCGCCGTCTCGGTGATTTCCCAGGAGTCCTACGTCCGACGCGAAGCACTGGCGCTCGACGACATGCTGCGCGACGCGCCCGGCGTGTATGCGCAGCGCAAGTGGGGCGGCGACATCCGCATCTCTATCCGCGGCTCGGGGATCGGCAACGCCAACCACAACCGCGGCCTGCTGCTGGCCCAGGACGGCGTGCCGCTGAACGAGGCGGATGGCTACGGCGACAGCCAGGTCGCCGACCCGTTGCTCACCCGCTACGTCGAGGTCTACCGGGGCGGCAACGCGCTCCGCTTCGGCGGCGCGCTGCTGGGCGGCGCCATCAACATGGTGACGCCGAACGGCAAGACCGCCGGCTTCGACACCCAGATCCGCGTCGACGCCGGCTCCTATGGTCTCGCGCGCGAGAACCTGCAGGTCGCGCGGCGGATCGGAGACTGGGACGTGTTCCTGGCGGGGACCAACCAGACCGCCGACGGCTGGCGGCCGCAGAGCCAGCAGAACGTCCAGTTCGGCGCCCTGAACATCGGCCGCAGCTTAGGTGAAGACCGCGAGGTCCGGCTGATCGTCAACAGCTCCAACGTCAACCAGGAGATCCCCGGCAGCCTGACGCTCGCCCAGTTCCAGGCGAACCCGCGCCAGCCGGCCCCGGCCAACTACGCCAACAACCAGAGCCGCAACCAGCGCGGCCTGCGGGGCTCGCTGCGCACGACCTGGCGACTGAACGAGAGCACGGTGTTCGAAGGTGCGGTCTATGCGACCTGGAAGGACCTCGACCACCCGATCTTTCAGGTCATCGACCAGGGGAGCCGCAACTACGGGGCCTTCGGCCGGCTGCGCTGGGACGGCCATGTCGCGGGCCTGCGCGCCGACGGCTACACCGGCATCTGGCTCCGCACCGGCGACCTGGATTCGCATTTCTATACGAACATCAAGGGGGCCCGCGGGGCGCTGCAGTCGATCTCCTACCAGAACGCCGCCGCGACGGACGTGTTCGGCGAGGGCCGGCTGTTCGTCACCGATCGGCTGGCTGTGGTCGGCGGCGCCACCTGGGGGCGGGCGACTCGCGACTACACGAGCGTGACCGTTCCCGGCGTCGCCTCGACGTTCAGTCTCGATGCGTCGAAGGACTACCACTGGGTCGCGCCGCGGCTCGGCCTGCTCTACGAGAGCGAAGGGGGCTCGCAGCTCTTCGCCAACATCACCAAGTCGGTCGAGCCGCCGAACTTCAGCTCGCTGTCGCCCACCAACGTCGGCTTCGCACCGGTAAAGGCGCAGAAAGCCTGGACGGCGGAAATCGGCGCGCGGGGGCGAAAAGGTCCGCTCACCTACGACGTGACGCTCTATCGCGCCTGGCTGACGGACGAGCTCCTGCAGTACACGCCAAACGGCCCGGGTAGCGCGATCCCGGCCTCGACCTTCAACGCCGACAAGACGGTGCACCAGGGGTTGGAGGTCGCGCTCGACTGGCGGATAACCCCGCAAATCCGGCTGCGCCAGACCTATACCTGGTCGGATTTTCGCTTCCGCGACGACGTGCAGTACGGCGACAACCGGCTGCCCGTCGCGCCCGAGCACTTCTATCGCGCGGAGCTGCGCTACGAGCATCCCGCGGGCTGGTTCGTGGCCCCATCGGTCGAATGGTCGGCGTCGAAGATCTGGGTGGACTACAAGAACACCGCCCGCGCGCCGAGCTACGCGGTCCTCAATCTGAACGCGGGCTGGACCGTCAACGACCGGCTCTCGGTCTTCGTCGACGCGCGCAATCTGGCCGACAAGGCTTACATCTCCAACGTCCAGGCGCAGATTCAGGCGGGCGCGGCGTCGGCCGCCTACTGGCCGGGCGACGGTCGTTCCGTGTTCGGAGGACTCACATGGACCTTCTGAAGTCCGCCGCCCTCGCCGGCGCCCTCACGCTCGCCACCGGCGGCGCCCAGGCCCACGTGGCCCTCTCGCCGCCGACGGCCGCGGCCGGTAGCCACCAGGTGCTGCGCTTCGGCGTCGGCCATGGTTGCGAGGGCCAGCCGACCACGGGCTTGCGGATCGAGATCCCCGAGGGCGTGGTTTCGGCTCGGCCGCAGCCTAAGCCGGGCTGGACCCTGCAGATCGACCATGCCGACGGCGAGCGCGTGCGCGCCATCACCTGGCGCGGCGCTCTGCCCGCGGATCAGTTCGAAGAGTTCCTGATCCAGGTGCACTTCCCCGCGGCGGCAGGGCCGCTCGCCTTCCCGTCGGTGCAGGCCTGCGGCGCGACCGAGATCCGCTGGGCCGAACCCGCGGCGGCTGGCGGCGACAAGCCGAAGCGGCCCGCGCCGGCCATCCTGCTCACCCCGCCGGACGCCCAGGTGGGCGGACACCATCACTGAAGACGACCGCCGAAGGATTCTCCCCATGAAGACACGCTTCATCGCCGCCGGCCTCGCGGCCCTGCTCCTCCAGAGCACCGCTGCGCGCGCCGCGCCAGTGCTGCAGGCATTGCACCCCTGGAGCCGCCCCGCCGCCGCGGGCGCAACCGGCGCCGGCTATCTGACCTTGGTCAACAAGGGTTCCGCCGACACGCTCGTCGCTGTCGAAAGCCCGGTCGCGAGCAGGGTCGAGATGCACGCCTCGTCGATGACCGGCGGCGTCATGCGCATGTCTCCGGAGACCCGCGTCTCCGTACCTGCCGGCGGTGAAGTGCGCTTCGCTCCGGGCGGTCGGCATCTGATGCTGCTCGGCCTGAAGAAGCCGCTGAAGACCGGCGATCGCGTGCCGGCCACCCTGCGCTTCGCGAGCGGCGCCGAGCTGAAGGTCGAGCTCGTGGTGAGTCCGACGGCGCCCGCCGGCGAGGCCATGGATCACATGGACCACATGGACCACGCGCACTGAGCCGGCGGCCTTCCTGACGAAAAAATTAGGTGCGGGGCGGGCATCTTGCGGCAATTTGCGTTCGCCCCAAATGCGAGACCTTGCACCGATGAAGACGTCCTGGCTGGCCGCCGCCGCAGCGGCCGCCCTTTGCTACACGCCCGCCCTGGCCGCTGACGCGGCCTCCGCGCCAGCGGCCGTCGCCAGCGCGCCGACGCTGACCGAGGCGCCACGTTTCGGGAAGTGGGGCTTCGATCTCGCCGGGCGCGACACTTCCGTGCCGGCCGGCGCGAACTTCTATCGCTACGCCAACGGCAGGTACGTCGATCAGCTCGAGATTCCGCCCGACCGCTCCCGCTTCGGCGCCTTCGACGTCCTGCAGGAGCTGTCGCAGAACCGCATGCGCGCGGTGCTGGAGGACGCCGCCCAGGACGCCTCCGCCGGCGGCGAGCGCGGCCAGATCGGCGCCTTCTACCGCAGCTTCATGGACGAGAAGGCGCTGGAGGCGCTCGGCGCCAAGCCGCTGCAAACCGATCTCGATCGCTTGCGGGCGGTCACGTCCAAGGCGGATCTCGCCCGTCTGATGGGCCGCGGCGCGCTCGGATTCGGCGGCAGCTTCTTCGGGCCGGGCATCGGCGACGACGCCAAGGAGCCGATGCGCTACGCCGTCTATCTGGGTCAGGCCGGTCTTGGCCTGCCGAACCGCGACTATTATCTGAAGCCGGAGTTCGCGACCAAGAAGGCGGCCTACCAGGCCTACGTCGCCCAGATGCTGGAGATGGCCGGCTGGGCCAAGGCTAATGAGGCCGCCGCCGCCATCGTCGCCATGGAGACCGAGATCGCCCAGGTCTCCTGGACGCTGGAAGATCGCCGCGACGACTCCAAGACATACAATCCCATCGCCACGTCCGAGCTGCCGACGTTCGCCCCGGGGTTCGAATGGCAGGCCTTCCTCGAGGGCGCGAACCTGGCTCCGGTCCAGCGCGTGGTGCTGCAGGAGAACACCGCGATCCCGAAGATCGCCGCCATCTACGGCAAGGCGCCGCTCGAGACGCTGAAGGCCTGGCAGGCGTTCAGCATCGTCGACCAGGCCGCCGCCTATCTTTCGGCGCCGTTCGTCGCCGCAAATTTCGAGTTCCGCCAGAAAGCCCTGCAGGGGCAACCGGCCCAGCGGGCGCGCTGGAAGCGTGGCGTCGCCGTCGTCGACTCCCAGATGGGCGAGGCGCTCGGCAAGCTGTACGTCGAGCGCTACTTCCCCCCCGAGAGCAGGGCCAAGATGCTGGAGCTGGTCGGCGGCGTCCGCGACGCGATGAAGGCGCGGATCGACAAGCTCGAATGGATGAGCCCGGCCACCAAGACGCGCGCGCTGGAGAAGCTCGCCAAGTTCAACGTCAAGATCGGCTATCCGGACAAGTGGCGCGACTACTCGGGCCTCACCATCAAGTCCGACGACCTGTACGGCAACGTCGAGCGGGCCGTGGCTTTCGACTGGAACTACCAGGTCGCCAGGCTCGACAAGCCGGTGGATCGCGCCGAGTGGGGTATGACCCCGCCGACGGTCAACGCCTACTACCAGCCGACCCGCAACGAGATCGTCTTCCCGGCCGCCATCCTGCAGCCGCCGTTCTTCGATCCGCAGGCGGATCCGGCGGTGAACTATGGCGGCATCGGCGGTGTGATCGGCCACGAGCTGACCCACGGCTTCGACGACCAGGGCCGCAAGTCGGACGGGGACGGAAAGCTCACCGACTGGTGGACGCCGGAGGACGCCGCCAAATTCGACGCCCGCGCCGAACAGCTCGGCAAGCAGTACTCCACCTTCGAGGTGCTGCCGGGGGCGTTCGTCAACGGCAAGCAGACCATGGGCGAGAACATCGCCGACCTCGGCGGCCTGTTGTTGGCCCTCGACGCCTATCACGCCTCGCTGAAGGGCAAGCCCGCGCCGGTGATCAACGGCCTCACCGGCGACCAGCGGGTGTTCCTGGGCTGGGCGCAGGTCTGGCGCGGCAAGCTGCGCGACGACCGAATGCGCCAGCTGCTGATCGTCGACGTCCATGCGCCCAACGAGGCGCGGGTGGACGTGCCGGTGCGCAATATCGACGCCTTCTATTCCGCGTTCGGGGTTAAGGCGGGCGACAAGATGTTCGTCGCTCCGGAGGCGCGCGCTCACATCTGGTGAGCGTCGCGGCCTCGGCCGTCACTTTTGACTAAATTGTCATATTTTGGCTTGGTGAAAAATTTAGCCCGCCGTTGTGAAGCGGCGGGCTAAAATGACGAGCATTCGCTCGAATAAGAGGGCGTTTCCTCCCCGAAACGCCGGAGACCTCAGGCTGTTGCGCGCCGTCATGTCTCTCGCAAAGGGAGGAAACGTCAAAACTTTGCCCGAGTCAACGGCTCCGGCTCCGCTCGGAAAGCAGTAACAGCGATTATCGAAAGTTTTTTTGGCGCCGATGCATCAGTCTTTGTGCGAAGGAGTCAAAATCCGCTCGCGCAAGGCGTCGAAAGCAGGCGACACAACTTCAAATACAAAGTCGGGTCGCGATACGGTTACCGGTCCAAGTTCTGCCTGGGTCAGCACTGACGCGGCGCGCGCTGCATCGCCAGCGTCGATCAACAGGCCGTTCGGGCGACGCGACGCGCCAGCCGCCGTCAATTGCTCGATCGCCGACGCTTCGGCGGAGTCACCGGTCACCGGCCACGCCAGGGTGGCGCTTCTCAAGGCGTTCGCGCGCGCTTCGACCGCGCGAAGCAAGCGCTCCGCTTCGGCCAGTCGCGCGGCGTCCCAATCTGCCGTCAGACTGGCCGCGAGCTGCGCCTGGCTTTTCAGGATCAGCCCGTCGGCCAGCACCTTGAGGCCGTTGGCCGCCAGCGTGGCCCCGGTGGTGGTGATGTCCACCACCAGCTCGGCCGCACCCGTCGCCGGCGCGCCTTCAGTGGCGCCGCTGGATTCGGTGATCCGATAGTCCGCCACCCCGTGCCGGGCGAAGAAACTGCGCGTCTGCACCACATACTTCGTCGCGACCCGCATGCGCCGGCCTGTGCGCGACAGGTGTTCGTGCGCCACCTCGTCGAGGTCGGCCATGGTGTCGACGTCGAGCCAACTCTTGGGCGCGGCGACGACCAGGTCGGCGCGGCCGAAGCCAAGCGGTCGCAGCGGCAGCACGCGGCGATCCACGTCCGGCCCCCGCTCGCGCATCAGGTCCTCGCCGGTGACGCCGAGGTGCGCCTCACCCGCGTCGAGCGCCTCGGCGATATCGCCGGCGGACAACAGCCGCACCTGGGCGCCGGGCAACCCCTTGAGCTCGGCCACATAGCCGCGCGCGCCACCGCTCACACGCAGCGGGACCCCGCAGTCGTCGAGCCATTCCTCGACCTGCTCCTTCAGCCGCCCCTTGGACGGCACGGCGATGATCAGCGGACCGCTCACGCCTCGCCTCCTGCGAATGCGCGCGCCGGGCGCACCATGCATCCCACCGCCCGGGCGTCGGCCGCGCCGCCCAACCGGGCGAGCAGGCCGTCGTAGCGCCCGCCGACAGCGACCGGACGGTCGGACCCGAGCGCCGCGCTGCGCACCTCGAAGGTCATGCCGTCATAGTAGTCGAAGGCGTGGCCGAGCGCCGGAGCGAAGCGGAGCGGCGCGCCAGCGGCCAGGGCCTGCAGCCGATCAAGCCGCCGCGTCCAATCCTCGAGCGCCCGTTTGAGCGCGGCGCCGCTGCGGCCGGCGAGCTCTCTCACCCGTTGCAGCCCCGCCTCCGGCGCGTCGGAAATCGCCATGAACTCACTGATCGCGCCTGCCTGCGCGGCGGTCAGCGCCGGCGCATCGGCGGCTTCCGCTCGGCGCACCAGACGCGCGGCGATCTCCGCCGGCCCGCGTCCGCCGACCGGCTCGACGCCGGCCAGCGCCCAGACCTCTTCCAGCAGGTTCGCCGCCTCGGCCTCGCCGAGGTTGGCCAGCAACGCCGCCAGCCGGCCGCGCTGATCAGGCGCCCCGATCTCGCCGACACGCGCGAGTTCGGCGTTCAGCAGCCGGGGCCGGCCGGCCACCCGCTTCAGCCGCGCGCCCAGCGTCTGGGGCAGGGCCAGGCTTTCGATGAAGGCGGCGAACAGCGCGACGTCGCCCAGCCAGAGCGAAAGGTCGCTTCGTCCTCCGGCCGCCGCGGCCCGCCAAGCCAGCGCAGCCGTTTCGGCGTCAGCCTCGACGGCATCGGCGCCATTGCGCTCGAAGCGCTCGACCCCGAGCTGCAGGAACTCCTCGGCCAAGTCGGCGCCCTGCGACGCGCGAAACGCCGGGCCTTCGTAGAAATAGCGGCCGGCGCCGGCGCCCTGCTCGACGTGCTGGCGGGCGACAGCGACCGTGAAGTCGGGGCGCAGGCAGGCCTCGGATCCACCTTCCGCCTGGACCACGAACAGCCGCGCGCGCATCGCCTCGCCGGCCAAGTCGAGCAGCAGCGACAACGGCTGCAGCAGCGGCGTCTCCGCGCGCTGAGCGCCGGTCGCCTCCAGCGGCGCGCGGATCGCCGCCAGCGCCTCGGCGGGAACGGCAGCCTCGGTTCTCATGACCGCGCGTCCATGATCTTGCGGATCACCGCCGCGAGTTCAGCGCGGGGCACGGTCACCTGGCCGGGCCGCTGCTCGCGCCAGGCGGCGTTGTCGGTCACCCCCGCCGAGAGCGCGCGGCCAAGATCCAGGTCCTTCACCGTCACCGTGCCGGCGGCGAGCTCGTCCTCGCCGATGATCACCGCGGCAGGCGCAAGCCGCCGGTCAGCGTACTTCATCTGCGCCTTCATTCCCGAGGCGCCGAGGTAGACTTCGGCCGCGACGCCCGCCTCGCGAAGCTCGCGGGCGACGGCGAAGTAGTCGCTCATCCGGCTCTGGTCGAAGGCGATCACCACCACCGGCCCACGCGCCTCGGCGCCCAGGTCGCGGCCGGCGGCGCGCAGGGCGCTCGCCAGTCGAGAGACGCCGAACGAGAAGCCGGTCGCCGGAACCGGCTGGCCGGTGAAGCGCGCGACCAGGTCGTCGTAACGCCCGCCGCCGCCGATCGAGCCGAAGCGCACCGCCTGACCCTTCTCGTCCGTGGTCTGAAGCAGCAGCTCGGCCTCGTAGACCGGCCCGGTGTAGTACTCCAACCCGCGCACCACGGTGGTGTCGATCCGCGCCGCGGACTCCGCCACGCCCATGCCGGCGAGCGCCTTGGCGATGGCGGTAAGCTCGGTCAGCGCCTCCTCGCCCTTGGCGCCGAGCTGCAGGGTGGCGAGCGCCTCGACCACCTCGATCCGGGAGAGATCCGGCGCCGCCTCGATCGCCAGGAAGGACTGGATCGCGGAAATCGCCTCGGCGGCGAGCTGAGCGCCCTTAGTGTAATCGCCCGACTCGTCGAGCCGGCCGGCGCCCAGCAAGTCGCGCACGCCCGGCCAGCCCAGGCGGTCGAACTTGTCGATGGCCCGAAGCGCAGTGAGCCGCTGACGGACGTCGGCGACCCCATGGGCGTCGAACATGCCGTCCAGCAGCTTCCGATTGTTGATCTTCAGCACCGCCGAACCGGCCGGCAGCCCCGCTGCGGTCAGGCCCTCGACCGCCATGGCGATGATCTCGGCGTCTGCCTCGGGGCGGGCCGAGCCCACCGTATCGGCGTCGCACTGCACGAACTCGCGGAACCGCCCCGGCCCCGGCTTCTCATTGCGCCAGACCGGGCCGAACGCGTAGCGGCGGAACGGCTTGGGCAGAGTCTCCCAGTTCTGCGCGGCGAAGCGGGCGAGCGGCGCGGTCAGGTCGTAACGCAGCGCCATCCACTGCTCGTCATCGTCCTGCAGGGCGAAGACGCCCTCGTTCGGCCGGTCGGCGTCGGGCAGGAACTTGCCGAGCGCGTCAGCGTATTCGAACGCCCCAGTGTCCAGCGGCTCGAAGCCGTAGCGTTCGTAGACGGCCGAAACAGCGGCCAGGATGCGGCGCTCCGCCGCCAGGTCGCGGGCTCTACGGTCGACAAAGCCGCGCGGATTGCGGGCTTCGGGGCGGGCGGGCTCGTTGCTCATCGAGCGCCGCTTAGCCGAGGCGGCGCCTGCGCTCAAGGAAGGAAGGTCGTCCATCGTCGTATCCACGTGGAATTGGAGGCGACGGACGGAGATCGAATGCCGAGCCCCGTCCGGGTTGGGGCTTCGGAGGGGTCCGCGTCAGGCCGCGCGATCCCGATCCGGACCCTCCAGGGTCGGATGGTGATGCCTGCCGTGATGGTGCGCGAAGCCGATCATCGGGCGCGGCCTATAACGGAGGTGTATGAAGAAAGCGAGTCCGCCCGCTTGGCCTCAGCCAGCGGCGCCGCTCTGGTTTGAACCACGGACCGCACGGATCACACGGACGTTCTCATCCGTCATGGCCCGGCTCATCCGGGCCACCCAGCCCCAGACATCGATCTCATCAGCTAACCGGACGACATTGAGATGCATCGCTGGGACAAGCGCGGCGATGACGGAGCGAAAATGTCCGTGTGGCCCGTGTGGTCCGTGGTTCCTACCCCTTCAACCTGGCGATCAGCGCGGCCGTCGAAGTGTCATGCGTATTGTCGGGGCCGCCTTCGAGTTCGTCCAGGATGCGCATCGCCAGCGTCTTGCCGAGCTCGACGCCCCACTGGTCGAAGCTGTTGATGCCCCAGAGCACACCCTCGACGAAGGTCTTGTGCTCGTAGAGGGCGATCAGCGCGCCGAGTTCCTCCGGCCCCAGCCGCTCCATCAGGATGAAGCTCGACGGGCGGTCGCCGGGGAAGGTCCGCTGCGGGGCGAGTTCGTCGATCTCGGCGGCGGTCATGCCTTTCATCTTCAGCTCGGCGCGGACCTCGCCCTCGTTGCGGCCGACCAGGAGCGCCTCGGCCTGGGCGACGACGTTGGCCAGGAGCTTGGTCTGCATCGCTGGATCGCCTTCGGAACCTTCGCGAACGGCGACGAAGTCGACGGGAATCACGTCGGTCCCCTGGTGCAACAGCTGGAAGAAGGCGTGCTGGCCGTTAGTGCCGGCGTCGCCGAACACGCTGGCCGCCGTCGTGCGCGCCAGCGGCCGGCCCTGGGCGTCGACGCGCTTGCCGTTCGACTCCATCTCCAATTGCTGGAGGAAGGCCGGGAACAGCCGCAGCCGCTGGGCGTAGGGGACGACCGCGCGGATCGGCCGGTTGAGGCCATTGCGGTTGAAGACGTGCGCCAGCGCCAGCAGCACCGGGGCGTTGCGGGCCAAAGGCGCCTCGGCGAAGTGGGCGTCCATCGCCCGCGCGCCGGCCAGCAACTGCTCGAACACCGCAAAGCCGAGCGCCGTCGCGCAGGACAGGCCCACCGCCGACCATAGCGAATAGCGTCCGCCCACCCAGTCCCAGAAAGCGAACACCCGGTCACGCGCCACGCCGAACGCCTGCGCCTTGTCAGGGGCTGCGGAGACCGCCGCCAAATGCGCGTCGGCGTCGTCGCCCAACGAAGCCCGCAACCAGGCGCGCGCGGCCTCGGCGTTGGCCAGGGTCTCCAGCGTGGTGAAGGTCTTGGAGACGACGACCACCAGAGTCTCGTCGGGGTCGAGGCCGGTCAGCGACTGGGCAAGCTCTGCGGGATCGACGTTGGCGGCGAAACGCAGCTCGATTTCCGGGTCGAGCGGCTTCAGCGCCTCCCAGATCAGCCGCGGCCCAAGGTCGGAGCCGCCGATACCGATATGGACGATCGCCTTGAACGGCCGCCCGGTGGCGCCGGCGATCGAACCTGAGCGGACGCCGTCGGCGAAGCGCTTCATCGCCAGTCGCGTCGCCTCCACCTCGCCCGACACGTCGACGCCGGCGGCTTTGAGGCCGGCCCCGTCGGCGGCGCGGAGCGCGATGTGCAAAGCCGGCCGCTTCTCCGAGCGGTTGGCGATCTCGCCGCGGAACAGTCGGGCGCGCGCGTCTTCAACGCCCGCAGCACGCGCCAGCTCGAGCATCTCGGCGAGATCCGGCAGCGCCCACGGCTGCTTGGAGAGATCCAGGTGCAGCCCGGCTGCGTCCAGGGTCAGCCGCGACAGCCGGCCCGGCTCGGCCGCGAACAGGCTTGCGATCCGGCGCGCACGGGCGCGTTCGGCGGCCGCGTTCAGCGCGGCCCATGCGGCGTCGAGTTGTGACAAGCGCGACAATCCCCTGCAAGCGGCCCAGCCGATAACGCATCGCCTTGACCACATTCTAACGCCGTGGTGCGTGCAAACGACCACCGCGCAGCTCAGGCCGCGATATTATGCGCAGGCTGGGCCGCCTGTGCAAAGCCGCGCTCGACTCCGCGGCGCGGCCGCAGTCATCATCGCCGAATCGCCGTGCATCTACAGGAGGCGTTCGCTCGTGCCCGCTGCGTTCGACGACATCGAGATAGGACAGGTCGTCTCGCTGGGAGCCTGCGCCGTCCAGCCAAACGCCCTGCAGGCCTTCGTCGAATCTTTCGCCCCAGGCTGGACGGTGGACCGCGGCGCGCCCGACGCGATGGTCTATGCCATCTGGGCGAGGCTCGACGCGGTCGCCCACACCGACTGGCCGCAGACCAAGCGGCTGGGCGTGGATGCGCTGCGCTGGCTGCGCAACCCCCCGGCCGGGGAACTGCTGCGCGGCCGCATGACGGTGATGGCCAAGGACCCGGTCGGCGAAGGCAAGGGCATCGTCATCTGCCAGCACGACCTCCTCGACGAAGCCGGCCGGCTGGTCTTCTCCTGCCTGACCCGCGGCGTCTTCGCGCGGTAGCGGCGCGATCTTCCCCCATAGCGGGAGGTGGCCTGAAAGGCCGGAGGGGACTTCACTCAGATTTCACGAGTCGGCGTCGGCCCGCGTCTGAGCGGCGGCCCCTCAGTCAGCTTCGCTGACAGCCCCCAGCGGGGGAGCATCATAAATCATGCGTTCGCGGCCTGCGGAGCGCCACGGACCAGCGCCAGCGAAATCAGCCGGTCCCAGCCGACCAGCGACAGCAGATGGGCGTGGATCTGGGCCAGCGCGCCGTTGTCGCGCAGCTCGATGTACTTGTCGGCCGGCAGCTTGTTCAGCTTCTCCTCGGAGACGCCGAAATACTCGGCGATCTTCTGCGGCTGGCCTGCCGAGCCGTCGGCGTTGGTCGGGGTGAAGTTGGCTGTCTTCAGCTCGAACAGGTCGAGGTCCTTGATCAGCTCGACGAAGCTCATCGTCCGCTGCCGCTCGACCTCGAAGTTGTTGCAGAACTCCATGCAGGCCTTGGTGTATTCGCTCGGTTGGCCGTTCTCGAAGAACGGCAGGTCGCCGCCCTCGACCACGAAGTCGGCCTCGCGGTCCACGCACAGCACCATCTGCTGGTTGCTGTCGTCGTTGGCGAACACGAACGGATAGCGGCGAACATAGGCCGGCACATAGACGCCCGGCTCGAACAGGCCGTCGTCGTTGACGAACATGTTGTCTCCGGAGTTCAGGCCCATCACCGCGAGCGGCAACTTCTCGTCTCCGACGAAGATGATCGGGCCGGTCACCGCAGCCAGCGGGAACTCGCCCACTGTCAGCGGAATGGCGTGGCCGGCTTTGGCGAATTTGAACGGCGCATCCAGGCGCTTGACCCCCAACTTGCCGTGCAGCTCCGGGCTCAGCGGCTCGGGGCGGGAATAGAAGAGGACGGAACCGGTGATCTCGCCGGCGGGGGTCTGGGTCGTGGACATGGAAGACCTTCGAGTGTGACGCGGACGACGGAGACCCGCGCGTGAGGTGGTCGCCTTCTAACGGATCGATATCGGGGCGGCAAATCGGGTGAATCTGGGCGAAGCGCCCTTTTTTCACGCCGGCCGCTTGTCGGTCAGCACGCCGTAGAGGTCGGTCCGGCGGTCGCGGAAGAAGCCCCAGGCGGCCCGGTGGGTGGCCATGAAGTCGAGGTCGAAGGTGTGCGCCAGCACGCCTTCGTCCTGGCGACCGAAGGCCGCGACCAGGTCGCCGCGGTGATCAGCGATGAAGCTGGAGCCGTAGAACTGCTGGCCGCCGTTCGGATAACCCTGCCACGGTTCGAAGCCGATGCGGTTGGCGCCGACCACAGGGATCACGTTGGAGACTGCATGCCCCTGCATCGCGCGCCGCCACGGCGCGGCGGTGTCCAGGCTGGCGTCGTGCGGTTCCGAGCCGATCGCGGTAGGATAGAGCAGCACCTCGGCGCCCATCAGCGTCATGGCCCGCGCGCACTCCGGGTACCACTGGTCCCAGCAGATGCCGACGCCGACCCGGCCAAAGCGCGTGTTCCAGACCTTGAAGCCGGTGTCGCCCGGCCGGAAGTAGTACTTCTCCATGTAGCCGGGGCCGTCGGGGATGTGGCTCTTGCGGTAGACGCCCATCAGCGTCCCGTCGGCGTCGACCATGACCAGGCTATTGAAATAGTGCGGCCCCTCGCGCTCGAAGATCGAGATCGGCAGCACGACGCCAAGCTCGCCGGCCAGAGGCGCCAGCGCGGTCACCGCCGGATGCTCGCGCCAGGGATAGGCTGTGGCGAACCAGCGCTCCTCCTGCGCCACACAGAAATAGGGACCCTGGAACAGCTCGGAAGGAAGGATCACCTGCGCGCCCTTCGCCGCGGCCTCGCGGATGAAGCCCTCGGTCTTGGCGATGTTGGCGCCCGTGTCCTCGCCGTAGGACGTCTGGATGGCGGCGACGGAGAGGGTCCGCGTCATTACGCAGGCTCCTGCTGGGTGATGCAGTGGAACGAGCCGCCGCCGGTCAGGATGGCGATGGAGGGCAGTCCGATCACGGTGCGGTCAGGGAACAGCACTTTCAGCGCTTCGACCGCCATCTGGCCCGGCCGCTCCTCGTAGAGCGGCACGATCACCGCCTCGTTGGCGATCAGGAAGTTCATGTGCGAGGCCGGGATCGCGCCGCCGCCAGGGCCTTCTACAAAGCCGGGTGATGGGATCCGCGCCACCTTCAGCGGCCGTCCCACGGCGTCGGTCATGCCGGCGAGCCGGCGCGCCGCATCGTCATAGGCGTCGGCGTTGGGATCGCCGCGACCCCAGGCCACCGGGCAGGCGACGACTGCCGGTGCCACGAAGCGGGCGAGGTTGTCGACGTGGCCGTCGGTGTGGTCGTTGAGCAGGCCCTCGCCCAGCCACAGCACCTTCCTGGCGCCCAGGCTCGCGGCGAACGCGGCTTCCGCCGTGGCCTCGGTCCAGCCGGCGTTGCGGTTCGGGTTCAGCACGCACTGGCCGGTGGTGAGCAGCGTGCCTTGGCCGTCGTGGTCCACCGCGCCGCCTTCCAGGATGAAATCGTGGCTCGCCAATGGCACGTCCGCCGCGCCGGCGATCTGCCCGGCCACGGTGTCGTCGTGCTCCAGCTGGTACTTGCCGCCCCAGCCGTTGAAGCGGAAGGCTCGCGCCGAGAGCCCAAGCTCACCGCACGCGAAGATCGGGCCGGTGTCGCGCAGCCAGATGTCGCCGAAGGCGCCAGGCACGATCTCAAGGTTCGCGACATCGCCAAGCAGCCGGCGCGCGGCGCCCTCGCCCTCGGCCGTGCCGGTCAGCAGCCGCACGTGCTCGCCACCCGGTCCCGCCAGCGCACGCGCCAGCGCCGCGACCTCGGCCTGGGCGGCCTCGAGGTCGTCCTCCCACAGCTCCGCATGGCTGGGGAAACCCAGCCACATGGCGCGGTGGCGCGCCCATTCGGCAGGAACGACGAGCTTCATTCGACCCTCGGTGACCTGAGCCGCGCGCAGATGGCCCCAGGCGCACCCTACGTCAAGAAGCCGTGAGGGCGTGTGACACGTTCGAAGCTAGTGCGCGCCCCAAACCGCCTTGAGGCGCGCATCGCGGCGGCAGCCGATCCGGTAGGCGTTGTAGTTCACCGGATTCTTGCGCGCGTAGTCCTGATGATAGGCCTCGGCCGGCCAGAACGTCCCCGCCGGCAGCACCCTGGTGGTCACCGGCTTGCCGAGCTGGCGGCCGACAGCGGCCTTCACCGCTTCCGCGGCCGTCCGCTCGGCGGGCGAGGTCACGAACACCGCCGTGCGGTAGGATGGCCCCTTGTCGCAGAACTGGCCGTTCGGGTCGGTCGGGTCGATGTTGTGGAAGAAGGCCTCGACCAGCTGCGGATAGCTGACCTTCGCGGGGTCGTAGGTGACCTGGATCGATTCCAAATGGCCCTCGTGGTTGTCATAGGTCGGCTTGCGCAGCGTTCCGCCGGAATAACCGACCACCACATTGGTGACGCCCTTGACGTGCTCGATGTCGTGCTCGGCCGACCAGAAGCAGCCGCCGGCGAAAAGCGCGGTGCTGGTCGCGACAGCGCCGGCTGGGGCGGCTTGCGACAACAGCAGCGTGGCGGCGACGGCAGCGGCGAAGCGAGAGGACATGGTCGGTCTCCTGTGACGCACACGAATACGGCGGTCGGGACGGTGCGGATGCAATCGGCCCACATTTTGATGTTATGTTATTACATCCGCTCTTGCGTGGGACGAATGTTATATCATAACACTCCGCATCTGGTTCCTACCGGGAGTTGCGGATGCGCAGGATCGTTGCCTGGACCCTCGGCGCGAGCGTTCTCGCGCTGAACGCCGGCGCCGCCCGAGCGGCGGAGGCTGCTGCCCAGCCGGACCTCGGACACGCGGTGAACGAGATCGTGGTCACCGCCTCGCCGATCGGCGGTTCGCCCGACCGCTTCGCCACCATCGTTGAGCAGGTCAGCCGGCAGGACGTGCTGAGCAACGGCGGCGCGAGCCTGGCGGATGCTTTGCGCGACACCCCAGGCGTGGCGGGCACCGGCTTCGCCGCCGGCGCCAGCCGTCCGGTGATCCGCGGCATGGACGCCCAGCGGGTGAAGCTGACCGAGAATGGGCTCTCCAGCTCGGACGTCTCCGACGTCGGCCCCGACCACGGCGTGCCGATCGATCCGCTGGCGGCGCAGGAGATCGAGGTGGTGCGCGGCGCGGCCACCCTGCGCTATGGCAGCCAGGCGATCGGCGGCGTCGTCAACGTCATCAACAATCGCATTCCGATGCTGCGGATCGAGGGCGGCAAGGGCGAGGCGTCCGCCGCCTACAGCTCCGCGGCAGGGACCGGAGAAGGCACGCTCAGCCTCGACGCCGGGGCCGGCGACGTCGCGGTCCACCTGGACGGCTTCGGCCGGCGCGCCAGCGACTACGACATCCCCGGCGGGACTCAGCCCAACTCCTTCTTCCGCGGGAACGGCTACTCGGCTGGAGGCTCCTACTTCTTCGGCGACAGCCGCATCGGCGCGAATGGGACGCACTACGAGGCACGCTACGGCGTGCCCTCCGACACCACCTTCATCCGCATGCGCCAGGACAAGGGCTCGGTCGGCTCCTCGCTGAAGCTCGACCTCGGCCCGCTTCAGAAGCTGACGCTCGACGCGGGCTACGCCGACTACATCCACAGCGAGATCGACTCGGACGGGAACCAGGTGCTCGCAACCTTCAAGAACAAGGAATGGGACGGCCGCGCCGAGGCGCTGTTCGGCGCCTTCGGCCCCTTCTCCGCCGCCGCGCTCGGCGTTCAGGCGCAGGACCGCCGCTTCAGCGCGGAGGGCGAAGGCGCCGACTACATGCTGCCCGCCCACACCCGCAGCGCCGCGACCTTCCTGTTCGTCGAGGCGCCGGCCGGGCCGCTGAAGCTGCAAGGCGCGCTCAGGATCGAGCGCCAGACCATCGATGGCACGCCCGCTTCAGGCCCGGCGACCGAGCGGTCGTTCACGCCGTTCAGCGCCTCCGCCGGCTTTACCTACGAGGCCACCGACGCAGTGCGTCTGGGCCTGACCGCCACCACCGCGGCCCGCGCGCCAGCGATGACCGAGCTCTTCGCACGTGGCCCGCACGACGGGCCTCAGACCTTCGAGACCGGCGATCCCACGCTGAAGCTGGAGCGCGCTAACTCGCTTGAGGCGACGCTTCGCTACACCTTCGGCGACAAGGGCCGCATCGAAGGCTCGCTGTGGGGCGCGCGCTTCCGCAACTACATCTACGGCGACCTGACGGGCCGGACCTGCGACGAGGACGGCGTCTGCGCCGTCGGCGGCCCCGGTCAACTCCGGGAGCTCAACTACGCCCAGCGCGGCGCGGAGTTCTGGGGCGCGGAGATCAAGGCCTTCGTGCCGCTGGCCCAGGCGATGGGCGGCGAATTGGCGGCCCAGGTGCTCGGTGACTACGTCCGCGCGCGCTTCACCGGCGGCGGCGGCGACGTGCCGCGGATCCAGCCTGGGCGCATCGGCGGCGGCCTGCACTGGGAAAACGAGCACATCGACGCCGGCTTCCTGGTGGTGCGGGTGGGCAAGCAGACCCACGCCGGCGCCGGCGACACCGCCACCGACGGCTACCCCTCGGTGGACGCCCAGATCGGCTGGAAGCCGTTCAAGACCAAGCCCGACATCCAGCTGCTGCTGGTCGGCCACAACCTCGCCGACGAGACCATCCGCAACGCCACCGCGCTCAACAAGGATCTGGTCGTCATGCCCGGCCGCGACATCCGCATGGTGGTCAGCACGAAGTTCTAGGGGCAAAAACACCGCTCATCCCCGCAAAAACGGACCCAGGTGTTTTTTGTCGCCAAGCGGCGGCGGTCATCTGCCCGTGAAACAGAAAAAGCCTAGGTCCCCGCTTTCGCGGGGATGAGCGGATTTGGATGGGCCCGCCCCAGGAGCCAGAAAACGCGTGCAAGGCGAACCCAGGCGCGGTCATTTGCGGCCATGAACCATGGCCTGCTTATCGAAGCGCTGGTGTACCTCACCGCCGGCGTCGTCTCGGTGCCGATCGCCAAGCGCCTGGGCCTCGGCTCGGTGCTCGGCTACCTGATCGCCGGCGTCGTCGTCGGCCCTTATGTGCTGAACCTGACCGGCGCGCCCGAGGACGTGATGCGCTTCGCCGAGTTCGGCGTCGTCATCCTGCTGTTCCTCATCGGCCTGGAAGTGCGCCCCGCCCTGCTCTGGCGCATGCGGACGACCATCTTCGGTTTGGGCGCGGCGCAGATGCTGGGCACCGCCGCCCTGCTCGGCGCGGCCGCCGCGGCGCTCGGCCTCGACTGGCGCATGGCGCTGGCCGCCGGCCTGATCCTGGCCATGTCCTCCACCGCTATCGTGCTGCAGAGCCTGGACGAGAAGGGCTTGCGCCAGGGGCCGGTCGGCGAGGCGGCTTTCGGCGTGCTGCTGTTCCAGGACCTGTCGGTGATCCTGCTGTTTGCGCTGCTGCCGCTCCTCGGTCAGGCCGGCGCCGCAGCGCCGGTGGACCACGGCCTGCTGAGCGGGCTGGCGCCCTGGATCCGCACCCTGGCCGTAATCGGCGCGGTCGGCCTCGTGGTGGTCGGCGGCCGCTACCTGATTCAGCCACTGTTCCGCTTCATCGCCGCTGCGCGCCTGCGCGAAATCTTCACCGCCTCAGCGCTGCTACTGGTGGTGGCCGTCACCGCCCTGATGGAGATCGTCGGCCTGTCTCCAGCTTTGGGCGCCTTCCTCGCCGGGGTGGTGCTGGCTGAGAGCGAGTTCCGCCGCGAGCTGGAGACCGACATCGAGCCGTTCCGCGGCCTGCTGCTTGGCCTGTTCTTCATCACCGTCGGCGCGGGCCTGGACCTGCATCTGGTGGCGCAGCGGCCGCTGGTGGTGCTGGGCCTGGTGGCCGGCATGATCCTCCTGAAGATGGCGGCGATGTACGGCGTGGCGCGCCTGTTCCGCACGCCGAACCACGCGGCCGCGACCGTCGGCGTGGCGCTGGCGCAGGGGGGTGAATTCGCCTTCGTACTGCTGGGCTTCGCGGTCGGCGCGCGGGTGCTGCCGCCCGAGCTGTCGCAGCTGTTCGCGGCGGTGATCGCCGTCTCCATGGCCGCCACCCCGCTGCTGCTGGCGGGCTTCGACCGTTTCATCGCCAGCCGCTCGACGCCCAACCGCGGCGAGCCGGAGCGGCTGCCGTTCGACGAGAACCGGCCCGACGTGATCGTCGCGGGCTTCGGGCGTTTCGGGCAGATCGCCGGACGCCTGCTGATGGCCAACGACTTCAAGGTGGTGACCTTGGAGGCCAGCATCGAGCAGATCGACCTGCTGCGCCGGTTCGGCTGGCGGGTGCACTACGGCGACGCGAGCCGTCTGGACCTGCTGCGCGCCGCCGGCGCCGAGAACGCCAAGCTGCTGGTGATCGCCATCGACGATCGCGACAAGGCCGTCGAGATGGTGGAGGCCGCCCGCCACGCCTTCCCCAACCTGCCGATCCTGGCGCGCGCCTACGACCGCCGCCACGCCTACGAGCTGCTGCGCGAGGGCGCGACCGCCGTCGAGCGCGAGACTTTCGAGGGCGCGCTCAACTTCGGCCGCAAGGCGCTGGTGCAGTTGGGCGTGCCTGAGCGTCGGGCGTTGAAGGCGGCGATCCTATTCCGCGAGCAGGACGAGAAGCTGTTCGTCAAGCTGGCCCCGCTGGCCGGCGAAGAGGAACGCTACATCTTGGCCACCCGCGACTCGCGCCAGACCATGGAGCGCCTGCTGCAGGCTGAGATGGCGCGGCTGGCCGATGAAGACGGCGAGGAGGACGAGCCCGCCGCTGTGGAGGCGCGTCGCGAGCAGGTGTAGGAGCGGGCCATGATCCAGGCTCCCGCCGTCATCGCTCCGGTCTCCTTCGACGCCTTCGATCGCGACTTCTCCGGCTTCTCGCGGGCGCTCGGCGACTCCTTCGCCCGATACGGCTTCGCGGTGATCTCCGACCACGGCCTGCCGCAGGCGAAGATCGCGGCGGCCCTGACCGCGGCCAAGGCCTTCTTCGCCCTGCCCGAGCCGGTGAAGCTGAACTACAAGGTCGGCGCAGGCGGCCAGCGCGGCTTCACGCCGTTCGGGATCGAGACCGCGAAGGGATTCAGCCACTACGACCTGAAGGAATTCTGGCACGTCGGCCGCGACCTGCCGGCCGGCCACCCGTCGCGCGCCAGCATGCCCGGCAACGTCTGGCCCGACGCCGACGCGCCGGGCTTCCACGAGACCGTCGGCTGGCTTTACGGCGCGCTGGACGCCATGGGCCTGAAGGTGCTGGAGGCGATCGCCGAGTGGCTCAGCCTGGAGCGCAGCTTCTTCGCGCCCACGGTCGACCACGGCAACTCGATCCTGCGGCTGCTGCACTATCCGCCAGTCCCGAAGGACGGCCCGCACATCCGCGCCGCCCCGCATGAGGACATCAACGTCATCACCCTGCTGCTGGGCGCCGAAGAGGCGGGGCTGGAGGTGCAGGATCGCGACGGCCGCTGGATTGCGATCAATCCGCCGCCGGGCGCGCTGGTCTGCAATATCGGCGACATGCTGCAGCGCCTGACCAACCACGCCCTGCCGTCGACGACGCACCGGGTGGTCAATCCGGCGCCCGAGCGGCGCGGCCACGCCCGCTACTCGACGCCGTTCTTCCTGCACTTCAATCCGGAATACCTGATCCGCACGCTGCCGGGCTGTGCAGGACCCGCGAACCCTGACCGCTATGCGGACGCGATCACCGCCGACGCCTACCTGCACGAACGCCTTCGCGAGATCGGGCTGGGGTAGATCGATGCTCCCCGCAGGGGGAGCTGTCGGCAAAGCCGACTGACGGGCTTCCACTCAGAAGGCTGGGTTATTGCGGACGCCATCCACTTTTGAGTGGAAGCTTCCGCCGACCCTACCGGGCCACCTCCCCCAGAGGGGGAGGGCCTTTTCAGCTCAGCTTCGCGGCCTGGTCGGGGCCGCTGACGGTGACATCGAGGTCGGTCACCAGGCCGTTGGCGATCGAATAGACCCAGCCATGCACCTGCAGCGGCTGGGCGCGCGCCCAGGCGTCCTGCACGAAGACGTCGGAGGCGACGTTCTTCACCTGGTGGATGACGTTCAGCTCGACCAGGCGGTCCCAGCGGGATTGTTTGTCCGGCAGCGCGTCGAGTTCGGTCTGGTGGCAGCTGCAGACTTCGCGGATCGGATGCAGCCAGTGGTCCACCAGGCCGCGCCGTTGGCCGTCCACCGCCGCGGCGACGCCGCCGCAGCCGTAATGGCCGACCACCAGGATGTGCTGGACTTTGATGACCTCGACCGAGAACTGCAGCACTGAGAGGTAGTTGGCGTCCTGCGGCGGGGCGAGGTTGGCGACGTTGCGGTGCACGAACAGCTCGCCCGGATCGAGGCCGACGATCTCGTTCGCCGGGACGCGGCTGTCGGAGCAGCCGATCCACAGGTACTCGGGCGCCTGCTGACCCTCGAGACGTTTGAAGAAGCCGGGGTCGGCGGCGACCTTGCGCTCCGCCCAGGCGCGGTTGTTGGACTTTAGTTCGTCGAGCATGCCGCGGCTTTAGGACTCCGCGCCCCTCGCCGCAACCCGCCTCCGCGCTAAATCGCCTTGGCGTCGGGCTGACGGTCGGGGTGCGCCGCCTGGAAGGCAGGATGGCTCTCGCAGCGGGCGACGACGGCGGCGATGGCGGGATACGGATCGAGGCCGACCGCATAGCGCTCCGCCGAATAGACCTGCGGGATCAGCAGGCAGTCTGCCAGCGTCGGCTCCGCGCCGAAGGCGAAACCCGCGGTGTTCGCTGCGATGATCGACTCCAGAGCAGCGAACCCGTCTTCGATCCAGCGCTGGGTCCAGACATTGCGGCCATCCTCGTCGACGCCCAGCGCCTTCAACTGCCGCTGGACGCGCAGATTGTTCAGCGGATGGATGTCGCAGGCGACGATGCCAGCCATCGCCCGCACCACCGCCCGATCCTCAGGCGCGGAGGGCAGCAGCGGCGGCGCCGGATGGGTCTCCTCCAGCCATTCGATGATCGCCAGGCTCTGAGTCAGATAAAGCCCGTCATCGGTCTGCAGGCAGGGCGTGAGGCCCTGCGGATTGAGACGAAGATAGTCCTCGCCGCGCTGCGCGCCTGCCAGCAGATCGACCGGAGAGTATTCGTACGCCAGGCCCTTGAGGTTCAGCGCAATCCGCACCCGATAGGGCGCCGTGGCGCGCCAGTAGCTGTGCAGAACCAACGTCATCTCAACTCACCTTGAATTCCAGACGTCCGACCCCTTCCACCTCGCCGGTGACGCGGTCGCCGCGGACCAGCGGGCCGACGCCCTCCGGCGTTCCGGTGTAGATCAGATCACCTGCCTCCAGCCGCCACAGCTTGGACGCCTCCGAGATGATCTCGGCGACATTCCAGAGCATGTCGGCGACGACCGCGTCCTGGCGAATCTGACCGTTCACCGACAGCTGGATGCGGCCCTGCGGCGGGTCGCCCCGCCAACGGCGGATCGGCGAGATCGGCGCGGAGGCGTCGAAGCCTTTGGACGCCTCCCACGGCTGGCCCTTGCCCTTGGCCGCGTTCTGCAGGTCGCGTCGGGTCAGGTCGACGCCGACGGCGTAGCCCAGCACCAGAGCCAGCGCCTCATCCTGCGAGACGTTGGCGCCGCCGGCGCCCAGCGCCGCCACCAGTTCGATTTCATGATGCAGGTTGTCGGTTGCCGGCGGATAAGGAACCGGGGCGCCGGGCGGGGCGATGGCGTCGGCCGGCTTGGCGAAGAAGAACGGCGGATCGCGGTCGTCGCCGCCCATCTCACGGCGGTGGGCGGCGTAGTTGCGCCCCACGCACAGGATCCGGCGAACCGGGAAGAGGCCGGCCTCGCCCTCGATGGGAACGGCGGCCTGGGTGGGCGGATCGAACGCGAAACCGGGCAAGGCAGGCCTCTTGGACAGGAAGCTGAGGCCCGTATTAGACCCCCGGGCGCCGGCCTGCGCCAGCGCCGAGGAGAGTTGACAAGCCTGCGCGCCGGACGAGGCTCGGCCGCCCGTCAATCGCCTCGCCAAGGACCCGTCATGGCCGCGCCCGAGCCCGCCCCCGCCAAACCCGCGGGACCGATGTCCGACCTCGTCGTCGTCGAGATGGGCACGCTGATCGCCGGGCCGTTCTGCGGCCAGATTCTCGGCGACTTCGGCGCCGAGGTGATCAAGATCGAGGATCCGCGCAACGGCGACCCGATGCGCCAGTGGGGCCGCACGCTTCCCAAGGGCCTGTCGCCCTGGTGGCCGGTGATCGCGCGCAACAAGAAGTCGGTGACGCTCGACTTGCGCACGCCCGAGGGCCAGGAGATCGCCCGCACGCTGATCGCCAAGGCCGACGTGGTCATCGAGAACTTCCGCCCGGGCGCGCTGGAGAAATGGGGACTGGGCTGGGCGCAGCTTTCCGAGCTCAATCCGCGCCTGATCATGGCCCGGATCTCCGGCTTCGGGCAGACCGGCCCCTACGCGGGGCGCGCCGGCTTCGGCCTGGTCGGCGAGTCGATGGGCGGCCTGCGCTACATCACCGGCGATCCGGATCGGCCGCCGGCGCGGGCGGGGATCTCGATCGGTGACAGCCTCACCGGCATGCACGCGGCGCTCGGGATCTCGATGGCCGTCCACGCCCGCGACCGCACTGGCCGCGGCCAGTTGATCGACGCGGCGCTCTACGAGAGCGTCTTCGCGATGATGGAGAACCTGGTCACCGAATACGACCTGACCGGCTACGTCCGCGAACGCTCGGGCTCGATCCTGCCCGGACTCGCGCCCTCCAACATCTACCCCTGCGCCGAGGACGAGATGATCCTGATCGGCGCCAACGGCGACCGCGTCTTCGAACGGCTGGCCGCAGCAATGTCACGCCCTGAGCTGAAGGACGACCCGCGCTTTTGCAGCCATCAGAGCCGCGGCGAGCACCAGGCCGTGCTGGACGCCCTGATCGCCGACTGGACCCGCACGCGCGCCCTCGAAGGCCTGCTCGCCTTGATGGAGGAGCACGGGGTGCCGGCGAGCCGCGTCTACCGCGCTCCAGAAATGCTCGCCGATCCGCAGTTCGCCGCCCGCGAGGCGATCATCGAGGCCGACCATCCGGTGTTCGGCGGTATCAAGATGCAGAACGCCTTTCCCAAGCTAAGCGAAACGCCGGGCTCGGTGCGGTGGGCCGGGCCGGCGCTCGGAGAGCACACCGAGGCGGTGCTGCGCGAGCGCGCCGGCTGTTCCGACGGGAGGATCGAGGAGCTGCGCCGCAAGGGCGTTATCTGAGCATCCGGCCCGCGGCTGAGCCGCGGACCTGAACGCAGGAGTAAGGATCGCTTGACGCGGGCGATGTCCTTGGGCCGCCGGTCCGGCCCCTGCGATGACGTCCGCAGGCCCCCTGTCCGTTGCTCTTATTGCGAAGCTTTCGCGCCAGGGAGGCGGCGCGTTGTCTCAGGTGGCGGCGGCGTGGCGCGCTGTGGCGCCCGCGCCTCACCCCGCGCCGAGCAAATCAGCGACGGCGGCGGCGACCTGGGTCACGTCATAGGGTTTGCGGATCACCGGCGCATCAAAACCGCCCGGCGCACCGCCGGTCTCGCCATAGCCGGTAGCGAAGACGAACGGCACATTGCGTTGGGCCAGGGCTTCGGCCACGGGCGTCACCGACCGGCCGTTGAGATTGGCGTCAAGCACCGCGGCGTCGATCGGCCGGTCGAGCAGAGCCATCGCCTCCTCCAGCTCGTAGGCCGGGCCGACCACCTCCGCACCCGCGTCCGACAGGCCGGTCTCCAGCTCCAGCGCCAACAGCACCGCATCCTCGACGATCAACACGCGCGAGCCCTTGAGGCTGCGCGGGGTTCGCGCCGCGGCGGCGATGTCGGCCGGACGTACGGTCGGCGCTTCCGGCACCGATTCCGGCCGAGGCGCGACCGCCGCCGATCCGGCGGCGAGGCGCACGCGAACGCCGGCGGGGCGATACTCGACCGCCACCTCGCCGTTCAACTCACGCCCGGTAACTTGGTCGAGCAGGATCGAGCCGAAGCCGCGGCGCGTCGGCGGCGCGACAGTGGGACCGCCGCTTTCCGACCAGTTCAGCTCGAAGCCGCCGTTCGGCAGGCTGCGCCAGCGGACTTCGATATGGCCGGTTTCGACCGACAGCGCTCCGAACTTCACCGCATTGGTGGCGAGCTCGTGCAGCGCCAGCGCAAGCGCGTTCGCGGCGCGCGGCGTGAGGAACAGCTCGGGCCCCGCCCAGCTGGTCTGCCCGGGCGCGAGCGCGCCCAGTTCCGCGGCGGCGACATGCTCCACGGCCGCGCCACGCCAACGCGCGGCGGTGAGCAGCTCATTGGCCGAGCCCAGCGCCTTAAGCCGGCCGGAGAAGTTCTGCAGGAAGGCGTCCAGCGAGGTGGTCCGCTTGGCGGTCTGGTAGGCCAGGGCCTGGACCGCGGCCAACACGTTCTTGACCCGGTGATCGACCTCGGCGACCAGCGCCTGCCGCCGCTCCTCCTCGAACTTGAAATCGGTGATGTCGCCGACGATGCCGTTCATCCCGGTCACCCGGCCGGAGGCGTCCTGCTGGGTCACCCCGGAAATCCAGAGCCAGACCGTACGACCGTCATCAGGTCGCCTGACGCGGATCTCGATCTTGAACCCCTGCCCCGGCGTTCGGCGCTCCGCCAACATCCGCCGCACGCGCGCGATATCCTCGGCCGGGACGAGGTCGTCCCAGTCTGCAATCTTGCGGCTTTCGCCTTCCGGCAGGCCGCTGAGGCCCGCCGCGCGTCGATCAAGGGTCAAGATCCGGCGAACGGCGTCCCACTCGAACACTCCGAAGCCGGCGGCCTCCAACGCGAAATCCAGACGCTGTTCGTCCACTGATTGTCCGCCTGACGTCCTCCCCGCCGATTTCAAGCATAGGACGAAGGTTGCGAGCGCGCGATAGGAACTACGCGCAACAGTGGATTCCGAACGCAAACCAAGCTCTGCTTTTGCGATGCGGGCGGAACTTGCCTATGGTGTCGCCCGTTCAGGCTTCGCCCCCCGCCCGCTCGCCGCCGGGGTTCAATTCTTCGGAGAGATCGACATGCCCACGAACGCTGTGGACTATGGTGACGAGAGCCCGACCGCGGCGAACGGCGCCGACACCAAGCAGCTGGCCGCCGAAGCCCAGCGCGTCTTCACCGAAGCGCGCAGCAAGATCCAGCAGGCCGTTCAGGACGGCCTGCAGCAGATCCGCGAGCAGTCGCGGACCTACACCGACACCGCCGGCGAACAGCTCGAGCACGCTCAGCAATATGTGACCGAGCGGGTGCGCGAACGGCCACTGGCCGCGACCGGCGCCGCGCTCGGCCTCGGCGTGCTGATCGGCCTGCTGCTCTCCTCCGGCCGCCGTTGATCCTCAAAAAGGTTCTCGGTCTTGTCGCGGCCGCCTCAGCCCTGGCTGCGGCGGTCGGCGTCGCCGTCGTGGCCGCATCCATGGCGCTGTACGCCGTGTTGCGCGAATACCTGACCGCCGCCGGCGCGGCCGCCGTGCTGGCGTTAGCGGCTGCCCTGCTGGCCGCCGTCCTGGCCTTCGTCGCCTTCCGCACCGCCAAACCGCGGCCCCTTCGCCGCGACGAAGAAAACGTCACCACCAGGCTGATCGACCTCGCCCGTGAGAAGCCGGTGATCGCCGCCGGCGCGGCCGTCGCGGCCGGGCTGGTGCTGCTACGCAACCCCGGCGTCGTGACGTCCGCCGTCACCGCCTTCGTCGCCGCCCGAGCAAGCGGCAAGCCCGAGCCGCGCCGCAGGCGTCGGTAACGGATCCAGCGGTTCGGAATTTGAAGGGAACGGCAGCGGTTAACACACGTTGACTGCGCAAGCGGGCGCTCGCCCGCGACGTCAATCCCAAGCGCCGGTCCACGGCGCGCATGGAGAACGCCAATGCTCGGCTGGGCCCTTACTTTCCTGGTGGTCGCCTTGATCGCCGCTCTGCTTGGCTTCACGACCATCGCCGGCGCGGCGATGGGCGTCGCCAAGATCCTCTTCTACGTCTTCCTGGTTCTGTTCCTGGTGTCTCTCGTCATGCACTTTGTGCGCGGACGGGGCGTACCTTAAGACGCGTCAGCGCCGGTCGAGGGACCAGGCCGCATAGGGCTCGAAACGAGCTCCGGTCCAATGAAGGGCGGCGATGCGTATCGCCGCCCTTTCGATTTCGATGACATTGAAGCCCGCCGCCACGCCGCGCTCGCGCACCGACAGCGTGCCGGCTCCCACCGCATAGGTGCGGCCGTCGCCGTAGGGATACGGCAGGGCGAACGGCGCATGCAGGTGGCCGGAGAGCACAAGGTCGACCTTGGCCTCTGCGAAGGCGCGCGCGGCCCACTCGCCGCCCCACACCCGCGCCGACATCGGCCCGCCGGCGACCTCCACCAGCGGATGGTGGCAGGCGACGATCCGAGCCGCGCCCGACGGCGCCTGATCGAACCACTCGAGCGCGCGCGCCACCTGGGTCCTCGCGATCTGCCCCTTCGACCAGTCGAGCCTGGGCTGCGCGCCGCGGGCGGTGTTCACGCCGCGCACGGCCACACCGCGAGCCAGGTGGTCCTGCTCGGCCGCCGGCCCCAGCGTCTGTTCGAAGCGGCGAAACGGCGAGAACAACCGATGATGCGCGGCGAAGTAGGGCGCGTCGTGATTGCCCGGCGTGACCAGCTGCGGCGTGCGCAGTTCTGAAAGCCAACGGGCGGCGTCGGCGAACTCGAAGCGCTTGCCGAACCGCGTCACGTCGCCGGAGATCACGGCCAGCTCGTAGCCGCCGGAGTTGATATGATCGCGCACCACCTCCAGCGCGTGCGCATTCTCACCGCCGAAATGCAGGTCGGAGATGTGGACGAGACGTATCACGCCTCACGCAACGCCTTGGGCAGGCCCAACACCCGCACGATATCGGGTTTGAAAGCTACTTTGGCAGTGTTGGTGAGCCGCACGGCCTCGCCATCGATAATTGCGGGGATACGCTCCACAGCCCAGATCCGCGCCCCGCGCGCGGCGGTCGCTTCCACCGCCGGCGCCTCGCGCCAGTCGCCCGTCATCGCGTGGAAGCCGAGGCTGACCACGTCGCGGGCCCCTTGGATGTCGAGGATCGCCGCCTCCAGCGCCTGCGTCTTCTCATCCAGCGCGCGCGAGATCAGCGGGCAGAGAAAGCTCAGAGCCACCGCCTTGTCGCGCGGCCCGTCATCGAGGGTGTAGCGGAGGTGGCTGCTGAAGGTGCGCTGGAGGGCGATGCGCGCCCGAAGCCAGGCGAGCCGCGCCTTTCGGAAGCGCGCCGCCTCGCGAGCCGGCGCCCACAGCGCCGGAGACCCCAGGATGGCGGCGCAAAGGAACACGTGGCCCTCCACTTCGCCGCCGCCCAGCATCATTTCCACGCCCTGGGCCAGGGCGACGCTCAGTGCGTCCTGCCACGAGCGCCGCCCGTAAACCGCGTGCGGCAGCATGTTCATGGTCCCGCCGGGCAGCGGCGCGATGACCGGCCCTTTCGGCCCGCAGAGCTCGGCGGCGGCGCGCAGCGTCCCGTCGCCCGCAAGCACCACAAGCAGATCGGGCCGCGCGTCCACCGCCTCCTGTAGGTAGCGGGTGAGATCCTCGGGCGGCGGCGCGCAGACGCGCGCCTTCACCTCGAAGTCGGAGAAGATCTTTTCGAGCTCCGCCGGCGCGTCAGGTTGCACCCCGCCCGAAGCGGTGTTGGCGATCACTTCCACATGCCGAAGCCACGGCGCCGCCCCCCGCATCCGCCTGATCTCAGCCGGCGCCGCCGACCTTCACGCGCGCGGCTTGGCCGGCCTCGCGAAGGTTCTGCCCGGCTGCATTGGCCGCCTCGCTGACCGCCGGCGCCGCGCGATCTGCCGCGATGTTGAGCTGGGCGTCGATCACCTGCCCGCCGACCGCGAAGGAACCGTTCAGGCCCGCGATCGCCAGCAGCGCCAGGCCGACCGCGGCCAGGGCGAAGGTGATCGTCATCATGACCGGGTGGCGCTTGCGCCCGGCCCGCTCGTCGCGGCGTCCGCGTTCGTACGCCGATCTGAGGTCGGTCTTGTCGAGGGCGTCCGCCGCCCCGTCGTGCTTGTCCAGCCGTCCGCCGATCATGACAGGGGTTCCTTCGGATGAGCGATGTTCGCCGGCTGAACGGCGGGCTGCGGCGGCGGTTCCCAGGAACTGTGAAGCTTACGACGCGTTCGAAGCGCGGGGGACTGCAACCGAGGAGAGCGAGTAATGCTCAAGTCCTGGATCGCGCTTGCGGGCGCGGGCGTGCTGCTGACCGCCTGCGCCAACGACCCACACACCACCAACACCACCCTCGCCGGCGGCGCCATCGGCGCGCTCGCCGGCGCGGTGATCGGCAACAACGTCGGCGGCGGCGACGCCGCGACGGGCGCCCTGATCGGCGCCGGCGTCGGCGCCGCAGCAGGCGCTGTGAAGGGCTGCAACGACCAGGGCGGCTGCGGCAATCGCGCTACCGGCCGTCGGCAATATTACGACGAGCGGGCCGGCCGCTATTACTACTACGATTCCGCCGCCGGCCGTTACTACTGGGAAGACGGCGCGCCCCGCTATTAAACTGGGCCTGCAGCGGAAGGGCGGTCGGCTTCCCGGCCGCCCTTTCTCTTGCGCAGTTTGGGGAGGCGAGGATGAAACTTCATGTCATGGCGGCGATCGCGGCGCTGACGGCGCTGGGCGGCTGCAGCACACTCGATAAGCGCGAACAGGTCGTGAAGGCGCCGACGGTCTGCGCCGACCAGACCGTGCAGGTCTATTTCGACGCCGACTCTGCGGAGCTGACGCCCGACGGCAAGAAGGTGCTCGAGGCCGCCGTCGGCGCCCTGCGCGGTTGCAAGGTGCCTTCGGTGGAGGTGCTGGGGCTGGCCGACGCGGTCGGCGCGCCTCAGGTCAACCTGGAACTGTCGCGGAGGCGCTCGGAGGCCGTGTTTCACGCGCTGACCGCCGCCGGACTTCCAGCCGCGGAATTCAAGCTTGGCGCCGCCGGCCAGGCGGGCTCCGTCACCGCCGACGGCCAGGTCGCACCGGTTCGCCGCCGCGTCGACGTCACCCTGCACGCGACCTGCCCGTAGCGCGCACAAAGAAAATCGGCGGGCCCTTGGGCCCGCCGGAGTGTGCATCATCGAGAAAAGGGGTGCGGAGACGGCAGACTGGCGATCTCGCCAGTCTCAAGTCGGGGGGGGCGTCGCCGCCTCCGCACCGATACAACACGTCCGGCGTGCGACCGTTCCAGGTCAGGCGGGGCGATTCGAGAAAATTTTCTACGGCGCCATCCGGCCGCCTGGCGCGGCCTGCCGCGGAACAGCTTCGCTGGCGCGCACGTTAGGTCCGGAGTGGCCGAAAGCGGCCGGCGCAATGGAGGGCGAGATGCGCGACGCATTCGCTACGCGGGTAGGTGCGGTGCTCGTCAAGAGTCCCAACGCGCGCCACCAGGCCGCACGCCGCCGGCTTATTGTCATTTGTGGCGTGCTGGCGCTGGCGCTCGCCAGCGGCGTCATCGGCGCGATGAGTGGCGACGGCGGCGAACCGCTGCGTCAGGCAAAGACCGGCCCCTTCAGCTATCTCCCATCCCAGTAAGGAGCGTTCCCTCATGGCGCTTTCCACGCGCTCAGACACCCATCAGACGATCGACGTCACACGCGCTCGCCAGGGCCGGCTCGGCCGGAGCGTTCTCATGGTCTTGATCGCCGCCGTGCTGCTGGTGGTCATCGGCTTCTTCGCCGCCTGGACTTTCAAGGCTCGGGATCTCGCCAGCATCGAACCTAACAACGCCACCCAGCGGGTCGACGCTCTGCCGTTCTATGCGCCGCCGCCGGCCGCGGCCTCGCGGCAGAACTACACGGCGGGCGGCCCCCTGGCGCCGCAGAACCAGGGCAACCCCGAGCAGCCGAATCGTACCGCGCAGCCCGGCACGCCCTGACGGAAGCAGAGCACCCGAACGTGAAAAAGGCCGCCCTCCGGATTCGGGGGCGGCCTTTTTCGCACGCGCCCGGTGTCGCTAGACGACGGACTGGCCGCGGATGGCCCGGATGACGAAATTCACCACAAGCAAGACCAGGAAGACGACGAACAGCACCTTGGCGATCGAGGCGGCGAGGCCTGCGAGGCTGAAGAAGCCGAGAAAACCTGCGACGATAGCCAGCAGCGCGAAGATGATCGACCACCCGAGCATGAAGACCTCCTAACAAGGCGCCCGGAAGCGGCGCCGCTCATGGGGTGAACGTGGCGGATCGCGGCGGGTTGCCGGGGAATTCACCTCCCCCGCGCCGCGGGGGAGGAGGACCGCGCGAGCGGTCAGGCGGCCTGCTTATTGGTCTTGCGCGGGTGGAAGAAGAGCGCCTGGCCGATCGCAGCCTTCACCGTTTCCGGCTGGAAGGGCTTGGTGATCAGGAATGTAGGCTCTGGCCGCTCACCGGTCAGCAGACGCTCCGGGAAGGCGGTGATGAAGATGACCGGCACGTCGTAGCGCGCCAGGATGTCCTTCACCGCATCGATGCCCGACGAGCCGTCCGCCAGCTGGATGTCCGCCAGCACCAGGCCCGGGGTCTTGCGGGCCACCGCGTCCACCGCCTCGGTGCGGGTCGCGGCGATGTCGACCACCGTATGGCCGAGCTCCTTCACCAGCGCTTCGATGTCGGCGGCGATGACCGGTTCGTCCTCGATGATCAGCACCTCGGTGGCAAGTTCGGCGTCGATCTCGGCCTGGGCCTCGGCGATCAGCCGCTCCACCTCGTTGAAGTCAGTGCCGAGAATCTGGGCCGCTTCCGTCGGGGTGAAGCCCTCGAGCGCGGTGAGCAGGAAAGCCTGGCGGGACCTGGGTGCAATGCGCATCAGCCGGCGCGTGGTGTCGTCGGCCTCGCGATCGTCGTCCGCCGGGCCTTCGAGCTGCGCGCCGCTGGTGCACCAGATTGCGTGGAACACGTGATAGAGCGCCACACGCGGGGTGAGGTTGGCTTCCAACACCCGTTCACCAGCCGCCAGCGCTTCCAGCGCGACACGCACATAGTGATCGCCGGTGGTCTGGTCTCCGGTGAGCGCGCGAGCGTAGCGGCGGACGTAAGGCAGATGTGGTGCCAAGCGGGCAAGAAGACTCAAGGGTGACCCCTCCCGTATTAACGATGCAGCACAATCGGCCGGGAGCCGAGCTCCCGACACTATCATGCCCCTGAACGCCACCTGGGGGAACCGGTTCCCGAACTCGGGGGTTTCCTGCATCTTATCCCATCAAATGCGGGAACCGGGCGTGGAGTCGGGCGTTGAGCGCTGACGAGAGTTCAGACAGGGGGCGGCCGCCGCGTCAGCGGAGCGCCGAAGACATGATAGAACAACGGCCTTCAGAGGAGAGGCGCAGGTCGTCCGCCGCTATGGACGAAGCGCGCCTCCGTCAACAAGCTATTGGCGTGCGGCTTCGCCAGATGTTTGATGAGGTGGTGAACGAGCAGGTGCCGGACGAATTTCTCGAAATTCTCCGCCGCGCCGATAATCGGTCGTCGGGGAACGGCTAATGGCCGACGAAAATCGAGCGAAAGCCGCGGCCGCCCCGCGGCAGGCCGCCGACGACGACGCCTTCAAGAAGGAACTCGTCCAGCTGATCCCGCATCTGCGCGCCTTCGCGCGCACGCTTTGCGGCGATCCGGCGGCGGCTGACGACCTGGCTCAGGACGCCATGATGAAGGCCTGGGACGCGCGCGCCAGCTTCCAGATGGGCACGAACATGAAGGCCTGGACCTTCATGATCCTGCGCAACCAGTTCTACTCCGAGAAGCGCCGGTCCTGGCGGCAGAGCCAGCTGGATCAGGAAGCCGCGGAGCGCACCCTGGTGGCGGTGGACGATCCCGAGGCTCCGGTGGCGCTCGACGAGCTGCGCCAGGGCCTGTCCATGCTTCCGCCCGAGCAGCGCGAAGCGCTGATCCTGGTCGGCGCCGGCGGGTTCGCCTACGAGGAGGCTGCGGAGATCTGCGGCTGCGCGGTGGGCACGGTGAAGAGCCGGGTCAGCCGGGCGCGGAGGGCGCTGCACGCCATTCTCGACGAAGGGGCCTACGATCGCGACGGCGCGGCGGCGGGAGACGCGATGCGGTCTATCCTTGCCGACGCGGAGCGGTTAAGCACCGTCCGATAAGGACGGAAGCCATCGTGAGATGACCCCGAGGCGGAAGGCGTCACTGAGGACCATTCGGGTCCGCTTGACCGCCGCGCTGGCGGTGGCGCTTCTGCCGGTGCTGTTGCTGGGAATCCTGCAGTCCGCCATCGCGTTCCACCGCGAGGACACGCTGCTCAAGGACAACCTGGCTGCAGCCGCCCAGCGGAGCGCCTCGGCCGCGCGCGCGCGGCTGGAGAGCGCCGACATCTTGCTGCAGACGCTGGCGCCGCGTTCGATCGGCTTCCAGTGCGCCCAGCGCCTGGCCCAGGTGGCCGAGCGGCTGCGGGGCTATTCCAACCTGATCCGCTTCGATCGAGACGGGCGGGTGGCCTGTGCGGCGGGCGCGGTGCGCAACGATCCGCAACGGATGGACCGCACCTGGTTCCGCGAGCTGGCGTCGGGCGGCTCCATGGTGATCACGCGCAACGCCGCCGACGACCTGGCGGGCGAGCCGTCCGTGCTGGCGGCGGTTCGCGCGACCGACGGCGATGCGTTCGACGGGGCGCTGGCCGCGGTGATCCCGCTGGCCAGCCTGCAGCCGTCGATTCGCGACCCCTGGGTGCCCAACTCCTCGGAGGTCGCCCTCGTCGACGCCCGCGGCCAGGTCATAAACGCTACCGACGAGCGCAACTTCGGCGCCCTGCCCGCAGGGTGGCGCGATCGCGTGCTCAAGGAGGGCGCGTCGGTCTGGTATGCCACTGGCCCAGGCGGCGGGCGGCGGGTCTACGCCGCGGCCCCGGCGGTCGGCCAGGAGGTCTTCGTGCTCTTGGCCGCCAAGGCGCCGAACATGCTGTCCTGGGCCCGGCTGAACCCGCTGACGGGCATCCTGTTTCCCCTGCTGACCTTCATTCTCGCACTGGCCGCCGTGACCATGGTCACCGACCGGGTGGTGGTGCGCTGGATCGCCTATCTGCAGCGGATCGCGGCGCTTTACGCCAAAGGTCGCCTGAGCGTGCGTCCGATCCAGGCCGAGCAGATGCCGCCGGAGATCGGCGAGCTCGCCGCCACGCTCGAGCAGATGGCCGAAGGCATAGCCGGCCGCGACGCCTCGCTGCGCGACTCCCTCGCGCAGAAGGACGCGATGATGCGCGAGATCCACCACCGGGTGAAAAACAACCTGCAGGTCATCTCGTCCCTGCTCAACATGCAGCAGCGGGCGCTGACCGACCCGGCCGCCCGGGCGGCGATGTCGGATACCCGCCAGAGGATCACTGCGCTCGCCCTGATCTACCGCGCGCTCTACCAGGGCCCCGACCTGAAGCGCGTAGACCTGCGGCCCTTCCTCGAGGAGCTGACCGCCCAGCTCGTGGCCGGCGACATGAGCCACGGCCCCGGCGTGCGCACAGAGCTCTCGGTCGACGCCCTGGTAATCGATCCTGACCGGCTGGCCCCGCTGGCGCTGTTCGCGGTGGAGGCGATCACCAACGCCCAGAAGCACGCCTTCGCCGCCCGCGGCGGGGTGCTGAACGTCAATTTCCACGTGCATGGCGACGAAGCCGAACTGGAGATCAGCGACGACGGCGGGGCCGGCGAGGAGGCCCTGACGGCGTCGGGCGTCGGACGCACGCTGATGACCGCCTTCGCCCGACAGCTGCGCGGGCGCGCCGAGCTGACGCGCAATGCGGCGGGCGGTGTGACCGCCCGGCTACTTTTCCCGACTCCTTCGCTCGAAGCCGCCGTTTCCCGACCGACGGACGGGAACCAAGCTGCAGCATAGGCAGTTTTCCCCGGCGTTCCGCGAACCCCTCGGGAGAAATCCATGCGTAAGCTCGTTCTTTTTGCGATGGCCGCCGCCAGTGTGGCGATCGCCGCCTGCAACACCGTGGAAGGCGCCGGCAAGGATGTATCGTCGGCCGGTCAAGCCGTCAGCAACACGGCCGACGACGCCAAGAAGTAAGGCCCTCACCGGCCTACGGCACGGATTGGCGGCCAGGGGTCTCCCCTGGCCGTCGTGCTTCTAGAGCACGTCAGTTGAAAGTGGACGCCGGTTTCGCCGCCCCACGTGCTCCTAATCAATCGACCGGTCTTATCCGGATCGGGCTCATCCAGCCCGGAAGGGTCTAGGCCGCGCGTGCGAAGGCGCCGGCGAGTTCCGAGGCGGGCGCAAAGCCGGCCTCGTCCAGGGCTTCGGCTCCGCCCAACAACAACAGGCCGCCCGGCGCGGTCATCCGAGCGAGCTGAGCCACGGCGCGGGTTCGCGCCGCCTTGGTGAAGCCGTCCAGCACATAGCGGCAGACGATGATGTCGAACTGGCCGAGGCCCGTGAGGTCTTCGGCCAGGTTGGCGCGCCGCCAGCGAACCTGCTGGCGCAACGGCCGGGCGATCTGGAACCGATCGTCGCGATTCTCGAAGTGCCGCACCAGGCGCCGCGCGGTCAGGCCGCGTTGCACCTCAAAGCTGGTGTAGAGCCCGCTTCGCGCCCGCTCCATCAGCCGCTCGCTCAGATCGGACGCATATAGCTCGACCCGGCCGGTCGGCGCCGGGGCCTCGGCCTGCAGCATGGCCAGCGAGTAGATCTCCTGCCCCGATCCGCAGCCGACACTCCAGATCCGCACCACGCCGTCCGGCCGGCTGCGCGCGATCTTCGGCGTCGCCGACTTCCAGAGCGTCTCCAAGACCTCGCCGTCGCGGAAGAACCGGGTCTCGGTCGACGCCATGGCCTCGACGCAGAGCAGGGTCAGGCGCTCGTCGGCGGCCAGCCGGTCCATCATCTCGGAGACGGAGGCGAAACCCTCTCGGCGCGCCACAGGGCTCAGCCGGTTCTCGATCAGATAGCTTTTGGCGGGATCGACCTCGAGCCCGGCGCGGGCGGCGCAGGCTTCGGCGAGGAAGGCGCAGGCTTCCAGCTTCATGCCGCCCCCGCCAGCGCCAGCTTTTCGGCGACGATATCACTGTCGAACGGCTTGATGATGTATTCCGCCGCACCGGCGTCGAGCGCCTCGCGGATCCGCTCCAGGTCGGTCTCGGCCGAGCAGAAGATCACCTTGGGCCGAAAGCCGCCCGGCTCGAGCCGCAGGCGGCGCAGGAAATCGAGTCCGCTCGCCAATGACAGGTCCGCTTCCAGCAGCACCACGTCTGGCATCATGGCGGCGCACCAGGCAAGACCTTCCGCGCCGTCGGCCGCCTCGGCGACGGCGAAGCCCAGGTCCTCCAGCAGCCGGCGCGCGACCTTTCGCACCACCCGGCTCTCTTCGACCACAAGGCAGGTCTTCACCTAAACGACTCCTCTGTACTCTCTCCCTTCTCGCGCTCCGTGGTTAACGACCGGTGGAAACCGGGCCTCGTCACATCGGAACTGTCGCCGCAAACACCACGCCGTCATCATTGATGTCGGCGAACACTCGGCCGCCGGCGTCGCTCAGGAATAGATGGACGTAGTAGGCCTGCACCCAATGACCGTGCAGGCCCTCGCCCAGCGGCTCGCCGCGCAGTCCGCTCAGCACCTCTGGGCGAAGCTTGGCGCGTGGCCCGCCCGCCTCGGCGGCGATCGCCAGGCTGGCGCCTTCCTGCACCGCGCGAATGCGGGCAACGCCGCCGGTCGGCAGAGCCGCGCCGGACATCTGCGCGAGATTGAGGATCGTGCGTGCGGCGGGCTTGTTCACGGCCTGCGGCTCGACCTGCCAGTCGAGCTCGGCGCGCATATGACCGAACACGCCGCGGGTCAGGCGTTCGAGCTCACGAACGTCGAAGGTCTCGGCCGAGGCCGAGGCGCCGAATGCGACGCGGGTGAAGGACAACAGGTCCGTCAGCTTGCGCGCGGACGTCGCAATCAGCCCCATCGCCTCTTCGCGCATGTCCTGCGCCGAGGGATCCTCGAGCAGATCGAGGCCGGAGACAATCGCACTGCCCGGGCTGATGAAGTCATGACACATGCGCGCGGCCAGAAAGGCGGCGAACTCCGCAGGGCGCACGGCCGTGGTGGGCGCGGGGGCGGTCGATTGGGCCTGGTCTTCGCTCATGGCCGGCGACCTTGGCGTGATTTGACCGATTGGAAAACGCCCGCGGCCGCGGGCGCTTCGGCTAGATCTTCTTCGGCAGATTCCAGTCGTCGGCCGCGGGCGCCGACGCCACCGGTTGCGCAGGCGCAGCCTGGGCCGTCGAGCGCGCGGCTCCGACGGTCACATAACTCAAGAAGCCGGCGAAGAACGCCGCCACCGCCAGCAGCAGGTAAGGCTTCGTAGCCTGGAATAACGCTGCGGCGGCCACGACGGCGCTTCCTCCCGGCCTAGTCGACCAGATCGACGCCGGCGGGCGTGGCCAATGGCTCTGAGCTGACCACGGCCGGCGGCGCATCGACGGCGGCCATGCGCTGGCGCACCTGCTCGCGCTGCCGTTTACGACGGCTCATCATGTAACCGAATGCGACGCCAAGACCGACGGCGGCCACGAGAACGGCTCCAGAGCCGCCGGCGATCACCGCCGCGCGCCGACGCGAGGACCCTGCCGGGCGCAAGGCGTCAGCCAGGCCGGCCAGTCGCGCGGCGGCTACGTCGCGGCCTTCGTCGATCTTCGCCAGGGCGCGCTCGCGAGCTTGCAGTCGGGACTCGGCGGCCCTGCGGCGGACCTCCTCGATCGCCGCCCGCGCGCGTTCGGTCGTCGCCGCCTTGGTCGTCTCGAACAGTTCGGCAGGCTGACGCATCAGCGCGGCTCCGGTTCTTGTCATCAGGCTCTCCATCGGACAGCGCAGCCCGCCCCCAGCTGAGCGCAACCACGCAAAGGATACGCGGGCTAAGCGACCGGACACGGCCCGTGGTTCCCTCCGAGGCAGTCGGAAGCGCTTGCGTCGCAGACCGGCGCACTCCCTTCAACAGGCCCGGCGCGGGTGCTACAGCACGCGGGACACCGGGGGAGGAACGAAGGTCATGGCCGAGATCGCGGCGGAGCGGCATCGCGCGGGCGAAGGCCCCTCCATGCGCACTGTGGTGGCGGCTTCCTCGGCGGGCACGACCTTCGAATGGTATGACTTCTTCGTCTTCGGCAGCCTGACCCAGGTCATCTCCAAGGTGTTCTTTTCGGGTTTGCCGGCCAACGCGGGCGTGGCCGCGGCGCTGGCGCTATTCGGCGCGGGATTCGCCTTTCGCCCGCTCGGCGCCCTGGTGTTCGGCCGTATCGGCGACCAGTCCGGGCGCAAGGGCGCGTTCCTGGTCACCGTCACCCTGATGGGCCTGGCCACCGTGGCCATCGGCCTGCTGCCGACCTACGCCTCGGCGGGGATCATCGCGCCGATCCTGCTGATCCTGATGCGCATCCTCCAAGGCTTCGCGCTCGGCGGCGAATACGGCGGGGCGGCCACCTATGTCGCCGAGCACGCGCCGCCGAACGCCCGCGGCCGCTCGACGAGCTGGGTGCAGACCTCCGCCGCCTTCGGCCTCTTCGCCGCCCTGCTGGTGATCCTCGCCACCCGAGTGGTGGTCGGCCACGCATTCGGCCCGGACGCCTTCGACGCCTGGGGGTGGCGGATCCCGTTCCTGTTCTCGGCCGGCCTACTCGCGGTCTCGATCTTCATGCGGCTGAAGCTCTCCGAGAGCCCGGCGTTCGCGGCGATGAAGGCGGAGGGCGAGACCTGCAAGGCGCCGCTGGCCGAGGCGTTCGGCCGGTGGCCCAACATGAAACTGGTGCTGATCGCCTTCTTCGGCGTGATGTGCTCCCAAGGCGCGGTCTGGTACACGGCCTTCTTCTACGCGCAGACCTTCATGGAGAAGTTCCTCAAGGTCCCGCCGGAGACGATCAACCTCCTTATGATCGCTGCCACCGCGACCAGCGCGGTGACCTACGTCATCTTCGGCACGCTGTCCGACCGGATCGGCCGAAAGCCGGTGATGCTGGCCGGCATGATCCTAATGCTCGTGGCCTATTTCCCGGGCTTCCACCTGTTGTCCAGCACTCTGAACCCGGCGCTCGCCGAGGCCGTCGAGCGCACCCCGGTGGTGGTGGTCGCGCCGAAATCGGACTGTTCCAACCAGTTCGATCCGGTCGGCAAGGCGAGCTTCCTTTCGGCATGCGACATCGCCAAGAGCTCACTGGCGAACGCCGGCGTCTCCTACAGCAACAAGGCCGCGCCTGGCGGCAGCCTGGCCGAGGTTCATATCGGCGACGCCGTCATCCAGTCGGTCGACGCGCGAAGCCTCGCGCCCGCCGAGGCCAAGGCGGCGAAGGCGGCGATCGAAGGGCGAGTAAGGGCCGCGCTCACCGCCGCCGGCTATCCGGCCAAGGCCGACCCGGAACGGATGAACGTGCTGGGCGCCTACGGCGTGCTGTTCGTCTTCGTGATCGCGGCGACCGCCCTCTACGGGCCGATGGCGGCGGCGCTGGTCGAGCTGTTCCCCACGCGGATCCGCTACACGGCCATGTCGCTGCCCTATCACGTCGGCACCGGCTGGATCGGCGGCTTCGTGCCGTTCAGCGCCTTCGCCATCGTCATCGCGGTCGGCGACATCTATGCGGGCCTGTGGTTCCCCTTCGTATTCACGGCGATTTCGGTCGTGGCCTGCATCCTGGTGCTGCCGGAAACCAAGGGCCGCGACCTGCACTTCTGAGGCCCGAACGCCGCCGCTACTGCGCTATGGGAAGCACCTCGACGAGCGCTCCCGTCGCCTCCAGCGCGGCCAACTCCTGACGCCAGGCCACGCCGGCGATCAGGCGTACGACGCGCCGACCCTCGGCGGCCAACTCGGCCAAATCTTCCACGCTGGCGGGGGCCCGCCGCTCGGCGTCTCGCCTGGCGAGCGCCAGCACCTCCGGATGTGCCGCCTCGTCGACCACCAGAACATCGGCGGCGGCCAGCGCCCGCGCCGCGCGCAGAGTCAGCAGGTCGGCAGGCCCGCGACCGTCGACATATTGCACGGCGCCGGCCAGCGGCTGATCGGCGGCCAGCGCCGCGCGCAGCAGTGCCTCGGCGCGCGCCATGTCTCCGGCCATCGCCGCCTCGGCCGCCGGCCCGGTCAGCGCCGCGCGCAGGAACACCCGCCGGCGGCCGATGTCTGGCAGCGCGGCGCGGACCTCGTCCTGCGTCCGCCGAAACAGCGCCGCCACCCGGCCGGCGCCTTCGGGCACGCGCGCCTCGATGTCCTGGCGCAGCAGCGTCGCCAGCATGGGCGCCGCGCCGCCGGTGCCGATCGCCGCCACCACCTCGCCGCGGTCGATCACCGCCGGCGTGGTGAAGTCGCAGAGTTGCGGCCGGTCGACGACGTTCACCGGCACGTGCGCCGCGCGCGCGGCCGCGGCCGCCTTCGCCGCAAAGACGTCGTCGGCCGAGGCGACGAAGGCCAGCGCCGCGCAGGCGTAGCCTGCCGCGTCCAGCGCCGCCTCGCCCTCCAGGCGCACGATCTTCGCCGGCGAGCCCTCGAACAATCGAGCTTTGGCCTCGGCGGGCTCGCCCGCGCCGGCGATCACCACCGTGCGTCCGGCGAGCGGGAAAAAGGCAGGAAAGGCTTCCACGACCACCTCGAATCTTACACCGACACAGGCTTAGCGCAGTGCGCGTGGAACGCCATGTCGGCGGCTTAACGGCCGCTGAGAAGAGGTGTACGCTCGTCCAAATTTCGTGATCGAGGAAGCTTCATGGCCATCACGCTTCAGGTGAACGGGAGCGCGCGCGACGTCGTGGCCGCGCCGGAGACACCGCTGCTCTGGGTGCTACGCGACGAACTGCATCTCACCGGAACCAAGTACGGCTGCGGCGTCGCTCAGTGCGGCGCCTGCACGGTGCACCTGGACGGCCAGCCGATCCGGTCCTGCCAGACGCCGATCGGTATGGTGGGCGCGGGCAAGGTCACCACCATCGAGGGCCTGGGCGGCGTGCATCCCCTGCAGGCCGCCTGGGTGAACCAGGACGTGCCGCAGTGCGGCTATTGCCAGTCGGGTCAGATCATGAGCGCCGCGGCGCTGCTGGCGCAGAACGCCAAGCCGTCGGACCAGGAGATCGACACGGCGATGAGCGGCAACATCTGCCGCTGCGGCACCTATCAGCGGATCAAGGCGGCGATCCATGAGGCGGCGGGCAGCGCCCCTGTCGCCGCGCAAGCCGCGCCCGCAAAGGCCGGAGCCTGAGCCTGAGCATGAACAAACCGCTTTCCCCTTCCGGCCTCACCCGCCGCGACGCGCTGCGCATCGGCGCCACCCTGAGCGGCGGCGCCCTGCTGGTCGGCTGCTCGACCCGCGACATCATGAGCGTGGGCGCCAAGACCGACGTCGGCGCCTTCGGCCAGTTCCTCAAGTTTACCCCGGACGGCTGGGTCAGCGTCGTCTCCAAGCACATCGAGTTCGGCCAGGGCTCGGGAACGGGCCTGGCGGCGCTGCTCGCCGAGGAGTTGGACGCCGACTGGACCAAGGTGCGCGTCGAGCAGGCGCCGGCGAACGCCAAGCTCTACGGCAACCCCGCCATGGGCGGCGCGCAGGGAACCGGCGGATCGAGCGCCCTCCCCTCGTCCTGGCAGCCGCTGCGGACCGCCGGCGCCTCGGCGCGCGCGATGTTCGTGCAGGCCGCGGCGACCAAGTGGAACGCGCCCGCATCCGAGATCACTGTGCAGAACGGCGTCGTCAGCCACGCGGGCTCGGGCAAGCAGGCCGCCTTCGGCGAACTCCTAGCGGACGCCGCCATGGTGAAGCCGCCGCAAGCGCCGATGCTGAAAGATCCCAAGAGCTTTTCCCTGGTCGGCACCGACCGGGTGCGGCGCAAGGATTCCAAGGCCAAGAGCGACGGCACGGCTCGCTTCACCCAGGACGTCCAGCTTCCGAACATGCTGTTCGCTATGGTGGCGCACAGCCCGCGCTTCGGCGGCAAGGTCGCCTCGTTCGACGACTCGACGGCGCGCAAGGTTCCCGGCGTGGTCGACGTCTTCCAGATCCCGACCGGCGTGGCGGTGACGGCGCAGAACACCTACGCCGCCCGCCAGGGGCGCGACGCGCTGGTGGTGCGCTGGGACGACAGCGCCGCCGAGCGCCGTTCAAGCGACCAGATCGCCGCCGAGTACCGGGCGCTGGCGGCCGGCGGGACGCCGCAGGGCGACTTGAAATGGCAAGCCTTCGACAGCCATGGCGACGCCGCGGCGGCGGCGAAGGGAACCGCGGTCGTCGAGATGACCTACGACTTCCCGTACCTGGCGCACGCGGCGATGGAGCCGCTGAACTGCGTGGCGATCGTGAATGGCAATTCGGCGAAGATCATCGCCGGCTCGCAGGCCCCGACGATCGACCAGCTCAACACCGCGAAGATCGTCGGCAACCTGCCGGGCGCGGTCGAGATCGAGACGGTGTTCGCCGGCGGCAGCTTCGGCCGGCGCACCACCTTCGTATCGGACTACGTCAGCGAGTGCGTGCGCATCGCCAAGCACGTTGGCGGCGGCCGGCCGGTCAAGCTAGTGTGGACGCGGGAGGACGACATGACCTCCGGCTACTATCGGCCGATGGTTCACCACGCGGTGCGCGTGACGGTCGACAAGGACGGCTTCCCCGCGACGTGGCGCCACCGCCTCGTCGTACCCTCGCTGCTGAAGGATTCGCCGATGGGCGCTCCCAAGCTCGATCCCACGTCGGTGGAGGGAGTGCAGGGCTCGCCCTACCTGAAGGCGACGCCGGTGGTCGACGCCCAACTGCTGTCGCCCGAGACCAAGGTTCCGGTGCTCTGGTGGCGATCGGTCGGCGCGACCCACACCGCCTTCGTCATGGAGCACACCGTCGACCAGTTGGCCAAAAAGGCCAACATGGACCCGGTGGAGTACCGCCGCCGGTTGTACCGCAAAGCCGGCGCGACCCGGCATCTCGCTGCTCTGGATTTGGCCGCCGAGAAGGCCGGCTGGGGCTCGCCCGCGGCGGCAGGCTGGACGCGCGGGGTCGCGGTGCACGAAAGCTTCGGCTCGGTCGTCGCGCAGATCGCCGAGGTGAAGCTCGAAGACGGCCAGCCCAAGGTCGGCCGAGTGGTGACCGCCATCGACTGCGGCGTCGCGGTGGCGCCGAACCTGATCGCGGCGCAGATGGAGGGCGGGACCTGCTTCGGCCTGTCGGCGGCGCTGTTCGGCAAGATCACGATGAAGGACGGCGTGGTCGAGCAGACCAACTTCGACAGCTACCGGGTGCTGCGGCACAACGAGGCCCCGCAGGTCGAGACCTACATCCTCCCGTCCGCCAACCCGCCCAGCGGCGTCGGCGAGCCGGGCACCCCGGTGATCGCCCCTGCCGTCGCCAACGCCCTGCTGGGCATGGGACAGCCGCCGACGAAGAGCCTGCCGTTCTTGAAGGCCTGAGGGGGCCTCTATCCCGCGGCTAGGTCCCCCGGCGCGTCGACGTCGAACAGCACCCCGTCGTCCGGCGCTTCGACGAGCGGCGGAGAGACGCGATCGAGGATCGCACGGGCGCCGTGGTCGCCGCTGAGCGCGGTCAGGTCGGGGAATAGCGCGCGAGCGAAGACGGCGGGGTGGCCACGCCGTCCTTGGAACACCGGCGCAGCCGCGGCGTGGCGCTGGGCGATCAGCTCGGCGAGCGGTTCCAGCACAGCATGCGGCACGCGCGGCATGTCGCCGAGGAAGACGAAGGCGCCGGCGACGTCGAGCCGCAGGCTGGCGATCCCCGCACGCAATGAAGCGGCCATACCTTCCGCGTGATCCGACGCGTGGACCACGCGGAGGCGCTCGGCGTTCCCCGTGCGCTCGCCGAAGGCCCGGGCCGCGGCCTCGACCGCAGGCGCATCGGCGCCCGTCACCACGGTCACGCTGCGCACCGGAGCGGCGAAGGCCGCGGCAAGTGCTCCGTCCAGAAGCGCGCCGCCTGCAAATTGGGCAACCAGCTTACCACCGCCGAACCGCCGCGCGGATCCGGCCGCGAGGACGACGGCCTCGAGGACCGGCCTGTGGTCTACCCCTCGCGTCATCGGTCCTCGCCCTCTATCTTACGCACAGAATGTCGCCCTACGACGGAACGCCTGCGCAAGCCCCCTCGCCCATCCTCGACGGATTTGGGCGCACGGTGAGCTATCTGCGCCTCTCGGTCACCGACCGCTGCGACCTGCGCTGCGTCTACTGCATGGCCGAGCACATGACCTTCCTGCCGAAGGCCGACCTGCTCACCCTGGAGGAGCTGGACCGGATCGCAACGGCCTTCGTCACGCTCGGAACGCGCAAGCTGCGGATCACCGGCGGCGAGCCGCTGGTGCGCAAGGGCGTGCTGGACCTGATCCGCAACCTCGGCCGTCACCTGCGCAGCGGCGCGATCGACGAGCTGACTCTGACTACCAACGGCACGCGACTCGCGGAGTTCGCTGGCGATCTGGCCACCGCGGGCGTCAGACGCATCAACGTGTCGCTCGACACCCTCGACCCGGACCTCTTCCGTCGGCTGACCCGCGGCGGCGACGTCGCCCGGGTGCTGGCCGGGATCGAGGCCGCCCAGGCCGCTGGGCTGAAGGTCAAGCTCAACGCCGTCGCGCTGGCGCACGACAACGCTCGCGAACTGCCGGAGCTGATCCGCTGGGCGCACGGGGGCGGGCTGGCGATGACCCTGATCGAGACCATGCCGATGGGCGAGGTCGAGGCCGACCGCACCGACCAGTACCTGTCGCTGGCGGCGGTGCGCCGCGAGCTGGAGAGCTTCTGGACGCTGACCGACCTTTCGCTCTCCACCGGCGGCCCGGCCCGCTACGTCCGGGTCGAGGAGACCGGCGGCCAGCTCGGCTTCATCACCCCGCTTAGCCATAATTTCTGCGAGGCCTGCAACCGCGTGCGGCTGACCTGCACCGGAACGCTGCACACCTGCCTCGGCCAGGAGGACGCCACCGATCTGCGCGCGGTGCTTCGCGCGGGCGCCAGCGACGCGCGGCTGCAAACCGCGATCCGCGATGCGGTCCTGGCCAAACCCAAGGGTCACGACTTCCACATCGTCCGCGCCGCAGCGCCGGCGGTGGCGCGGCACATGTCGACGACGGGAGGCTGAGCATGGCCCGCGTCCTGCTGTTCGGCCCGTTGCGCGACATCGCCGGTTGGCGCGAGCGCGACGTGGAGGCCGCCTCTCTCGCCGACCTTCGGCGCGCGCTTTCCGTCGAGGACGCGGCGCTGGGCGAGGCGCTTGCCGGCCCCGGCGTGCAGGTGGCGCTGGACCAGGCGATCGTGCGTGGCGACGCCAGCCTCGCGACCGCCAGCGAGGTCGCCTTCCTGCCGCCGATGAGCGGCGGATGAGCATCCGGCTGACCGAGCAGCCGTTCGACCCCGGCGCTCTCTTGTCGGAGTTCTGCCGCGGCCGCAGCGAAGTGGGCGCGGTCGCGACCTTCACCGGCATCGCGCGGGCCGAAGCCGGCGCCACCACCATCCTCGAGCTGGAAGCCTATCCCGGCTTCACCGAGGCCGAGATCGGCAAGATCGCCGAGATTGCGCGCAAGCGGTTCGGCCTGGCCGACCTTTCGATCCTGCACAGAGTCGGGCGGATCGCGCCGGGCGCGCCGATCGTCTTCGTCGCCACAGGTGCGGCGCGCCGGCGCGAGGCGTTCGAGGCCTGCGACTTCCTGATGGATTATCTGAAGAGCCGCGCCCCCTTCTGGAAGAAGGAGCACGGGCCTAGCGGCGAGCGCTGGATCGAGCCCAGCGCGCGCGACCACGCCGACGTCGGCCGCTGGGAGTAGAGGAGTTGCCATGAACGCCCCAGAGCTGCGCCGCGGCGGCAAGATCGACGAGACCAAGCCGCGCAAGTCGGTGCGCGTCGCCGTGCTGACGGTTTCGGACACCCGCGACGCGTCCAGCGACACCTCCGGCGACCTGCTGGCGGCTCGGGTGACCGGCGACGGCCACGAGCTCCATCGCCGCGCGGTCGTGCGCGACGACGTCGAAGCGATCCGCGCCCAGGTGCTGGCCTGGGTGAAGGAGGGCGTCGAGGCGATCGTCTCCACCGGCGGCACGGGCTTAACCGGCCGAGACGTCACGCCGGAGGCGATCCGGCCGCTTTTCGACAAGGAGATCGACGGCTTCTCGACCATCTTCCACCTGGTCAGCTACCAGACGGTCGGCCTTTCCACCCTGCAATCGCGCGCGCTGGCCGGCATCGTCCAAGGGGTGTTCGTCTTTTGCCTGCCGGGCTCGAACGGCGCAGTGAAGGACGGATGGGACAAGGTCATCTCCGCCCAGCTCGACAGCCGCCACGGCCCCTGCAACATGGTCGAGAAGATGCCCCGACTGCTGGAGAAATGAGACTCCTCGAGACATGAGCCGACTCACCCACATCGACGAGACCGGCCGCGCGCGGATGGTCGACGTCTCCGACAAGACCGCGACGGTGCGCGAGGCCGTGGCGGAAGGCTTCCTGCGCATGCAGCCCGCAACGCTCGAGCTCGCGCTGTCAGGCGAAGGCAAGAAAGGCGACGTATGGGCGGTCGCCGAAATCGCCGGCGTCATGGCCGCCAAGAAGGCCGCCGAGCTGATTCCGATGTGCCACCCGCTGGCGCTCTCCAAGGTCGAGGTGCGCGTCGAGCCGGCCGACGGCGGGCTTTCGGTTTCCGCCCGGGTGAAAACATCGGGACCGACCGGGGTGGAGATGGAGGCGCTGACGGCGGCGTCGGTCGCCCTGCTCACCCTCTACGACATGCTGAAGGCCGCTGAGAAGGGCATGGTCATCGAGAGCGTGCGCCTGCTGCAGAAGGCCGGCGGCAAATCCGGCGACTGGACGGCGAATTAAGCAATTTGTCCACGACCAACACGAACCACACAAACGCCCGCTGACATCTGATTGTCCGTCATGGCCGGGCTTGTCCCGGCGACCCAGCCCAGGACGCCCGCCCAGCAATTGCGAAACGACGCTGGGATGTATCGCCCAAACGTCGGGCGATGACGGAGAGTTTTGAAGTTCGTGTGGTTCGTGTGGTTCGTGGATCAAACGAAACGCTGAGTCCGCCCAATGAAGCTCCTCCCCGTCGAAGACGCCCGCGCACGGATGCTGGCGGAAATCTCCTCGTTGCCGGCCGAAACCGTCGCCATCGGCGCCGTGGCGGGCCGGGTGCTGGCGGAAGACATCTCGGCCGTGCGCGACCAGCCGCCATTCCGCGCCTCGGCGATGGACGGCTGGGCGGTTCGCCTCGCCGATACCCCGGGCGCGCTCACCATCATCGGCGAGAGCGCCGCAGGACATGGCTACGCCGCGCCGCTGGGTCGCGGCCAGGCGGTGCGGATCTTCACTGGCGCGGCGGTTCCGGACGGCTGCGACGCCGTGGTGATCCAGGAGGACGCCGAGCGCGCCGGCGATCAGGTCACCGTCCCCCAGGCCAAACCGGGCGCCAACATCCGCGCCGCGGGCGGCGACTTCGCGGCGGGCGCGCTGCTGCTGCGCCGCGGCCAGCGGCTGGACGCGTGGCGGATCTCGCTTGCCGCGTCGGCGGGACGGGCGGAACTCTCCGTCTACCGACGACCGCGCGTGGCGATCCTCTCGACCGGCGAGGAGCTGGTCACCGCGCCCGCCGAGCCCGGCCCATTCCAGATCTACAATTCCGGGACGCCGGCCATGGCGGCGATGGTCGCGGCGTGGGGCGCCGAGCCGATCACCGCCAAGCCCATTCGCGACGACCTCGAAGCCACGGTGGCGGCTCTGCGCACGGCCGAGGCTGACCTCGTCGTGACCATCGGCGGCGCGTCGGTCGGCGAGCACGATCTGGTCCGCGCGGCGGCCGGCGAACTGGGGCTCGATCTGAAGGTCGCGAGCGTCGCTGTGCGCCCGGGCAAGCCGACCTTCTTCGGCGTATTGGGGAACGGCCGCCGACTGCTCGGCCTGCCGGGCAATCCGGCGTCGGCCTTCGTCTGCGCCGAGCTGTTTTTGCGGCCGATGCTGATGGCCTGCCAGGGCGCGCCCTCAGAGCTGCGCACCATCACCGCGCGTCTGGTTGAGCCGCTCGCCGCCAACGGCCCGCGCGAGCATTGGATGCGCGCGCAACTCAGCTTCGCCGATGGCGTCATCGCCGCGCGGCCTTACCGGGATCAGGACTCCTCGCTGGTCACGGTCTTCGCCGCCGCCGACGCCCTGCTGCGGCGACCGCCGACCGCGCCGGCCGCGGCGGCCGGCGAGGTGGTCGAGGTGCTGCCGCTCGAACGCGCATAGCGACCGGCCATGATCTCGCCGATCACCGAGACGGCGACCTCCCAAGGCGCCTTGCCGCCGATGTCCAGGCCGATCGGGGCGCAGAGTCGGGCGATGGCCGCTTCGGAAATCCCCGACGCGCGCAAGCGAGCCAGCCGATCGCCGACCCGCCGGCGCGCGCCGAGCAGGCCGACGTAGCCAGCCTCCGACGGCAGCGCTGCGGTCAGCGCCTGATGATCGACCTCGGCGTCGTGCGTGGCGATCGCCACCGCCGTCCAAGGGTCCAAGCCGATCGCCGCCATCGCCTCGGCCGGCTCCGATCGCAGATAGCTGATCCCAGGGATAGGCGGCGGCGAGGCCGGCCCCTTGGGCCGAACCAATGTCGTTTCGAAGCCGGACTGGCCGCCGAGTTGGGCGATGGCCAGCGCGGTCGGGTCCTGACCCACCACCACCAGCCGCGGCTGCGGCTCGAAGCGGCGCTGGACGGGAGGCCGCTGCGCGCCGGCCGGGGCCTCTGGACCGCAGAGGCGCCGCACGCCGTCGCTCGCCCAGATCACCGGCCGCCGCTCGCGCTCCGCGGTCAGCAGTTCCACCAGCGCGGGATCATCCGGTGCGACCCGCTCGACGAAGATCTCGATCCGCGCGCCGCAGACCAGCCGAATGTCCGGCCAGGGGCTGCCGGCGCCATAGACCAATGTCCGGGGCTGGCCATCGGCGAGACAGGCGAAGGCGTGGTCGGCGACGTCGGATTCCACGCAGCCGCCGGAGAAATAACCGGCGGTCACGCCCTCGGCGAAAACCATCTGGGTCCCGGGCGGCCGCGGCCCGCCGCCTTCGACCGACGTCAAGGTCGCCAAAGCGAGGGTGCGGCCCAGATCCCGGGCCTGCCGCAAAGCCGGCCGCACGTCGTCGGCCAGGCCGAATGTCGGCCACTCGGGCAAAGGTTGTCTCACGGTGTGTTTTTAACGCCCTGGCAAGGTCTCGGATACGGGTTCTTAGGCATCATTGGCCAAGATGGCGGCTCGTTGGGACGCAAAAGGCACGGGCCCCGCCAGTTGATGAAGTCTCCGCTTTCAAAGCTTGGCCTGGGATCGGGTCAGTTTGGCCTGGATCAGCCGGCCACCGCGCGCGGGCGTCCGCGCGAGGCCGAAACGCACGACATACTGGCGATCGCCGCGCGGTCGGGCCTGCAGGTGTTCGAAGCGAGCCGCCATTCGGAATCCGCCGAGATTGCGCTGGGCCGCGTGATGCCCAAGCCGAACCCGTTCCGCATCACCATCACCACCGTCAGGCCCGACCGCGGGCCCGACTACGCCGAGGCCGAAGTGCGCGCACAGCTGCAGCGGCTGGGCGTAGCCTCGTGCGACACCATCCTCGCCCCCTCGGCCACCGACCTCTTGAGCCCGGCCGGCCCCAAGCTGTGGGACCGACTGCGCGCGCTGCGCGACCAGGGGCTGTGTAAGAAGATCGGCGTCTCGGTCTACGCCTCCGACGATCCGGTGGGGCTGTCCAAGCGCTTCAAGCCCGACGTAGTGCAGGCGCCCGCCTCGCTGCTGGACCAGCGCCTCTTGATCGACGGCACGCTGGCGACGCTCTGCGAGATGGATATCGAGGTGCAACTGCGCTCAATTTTCCTGAACGGCCTGCTGTTCCTGCCGCCCGATCGCGCGCCCAGCCATCTGAAGGCTGCGGCCAGTCGCATCTCCCGCGCGCGCCGGCTGATCGCCGAAGGCCGTTCCGATCCGCTGCAGGCGGCGCTGGGCTTCGCCCTGTCGCGCCCGGAAGCCTCCAGCGTATTGGTGGGCGTGGCCTCGGTCGCCGAGATGTCCGCCGTCGTCGCCGCCGCTTCCAGCCCGCCGCCGGACCTGGACTGGGACGAAATGGCCATCGACGACCCCGCCGCCCTCGACCCCACGGCTTGGCAGGCGGCCTGATCGGCCATTCGGACGCCGTGGCTCCATGTTTTGGAACCACGGACCACACAGACGGACTTCCACCCGTCATCGCCGGGCTTGTCCCGGCGCCCCAGCCTAAGGCGCCTGCCTCAGACGATGCGGAACGACATCGGGATGGGTCGCCCGAACACGTCGGGCGATGACGAAGAATTTGATGTCCGTGTGGTCCGTGGGTCCGTGGATGAATAAGACTGCGATGGCGCGACGGTCGCTAAAGGACCGTCAGCCCCGACGCCTCTACGCGCACCGACTGAGCTCGGCCGGCGAAGTCTTCGAACAGGTGCTCGTCGGTCCCGGTGAGGAAGGCCTGCAGCCCGAGCGCGTCGATCTCGTCGAACAGGGCGGCGCGGCGGCGGCGGTCGAGGTGGGCCGCAACCTCGTCCAGCAGCAGGATCGGGGTGGGCTGGCTGTCGGACCTCGCGAGCCGCGCGGCCTGGGCGAGCACTAGGTTCAGGATCAGCGCCTTTTGCTCGCCGGTGGAGCATTCCGCGGCGGGCCGATCCTTCTCCACATGGATCACCGCCAGGTCGCCGCGGTGCGGCCCGGTCAGCCCGCGGCCGGCCCCGGCGTCGCGCTCGCGACCGGCGGCTAGCGCGGCGGCCAGCCTTTGCTCGATGCCGGCGATCTCCGCACCCTCGGCAGCCATCTGCTCCCAAGGCCCGGTCAGGCTGAGTCGCGCCTGCGGGAACGGCCGCTCGCCGCGGCTGTCGATCTCGGTCTGCAGGGCCGTAAGCGTGCGAGCGCGCGCATCCGCCATCAGGGCGCCGGCCTCAGCGAGGCGGGCTTCCAGCGCATCCAGCCAAGCCCGGTCGGGCGGGCTGTCGCCAGTGAGCAGCCGCATCCGCTCGCGCATCGCCTTTTCGTAGGCGCTGGCGTGGCCGGCATGCTGCGGCTCCGCGGCGAACGTCAGGCGATCGTAAAAGCGCCGCCGCTCGCCGGCGCCCTCCAGAAACAGCCGGTCCTGCGCCGGCGTCAGCCACACCTGCCGCACGTGCTCCGCCAGCCTGCCGGGTGGAACTGGCTCGCCATCGACACGCACGAGGCGGCGTGCGGCGCCCGCCTGCTCGACACCGGTGCCCAGACGCAGCGGACCTGTGGACTCCGTCAGCTCTGCGGCCACCGCCCAGGCGCGGCCGTTCGCCTCGCCCGGCAGTCGCCGGCCGACTTCCGCCAGGCTCGACGCGCGCAATCCCCGGCCGGGCGTGAAGAAGCTCACCGCCTCGAGCAGGTTGGTCTTGCCGGCCCCGTTCGGCCCAGCCAGCACGACAGGCGCGCCGGTCAAGGCGAGCTCGGCCCGGGCGTAGGACCGGAAGTCCGTCAGGATCAGGCGGGTAAAGGCCGCGCGGGTCACCGGCCGGTCATACAGGCTTTCGCACAGTTGGGGCACGGGGCTATCTGAGGCGATGAGCTCGCCCGCGATCCGCATCTTCGTCGACGCCGACGCCTGCCCGGTGAAGGACGAATGCTACAAGGTGGCCGCCCGCTACGGCCTGAAGACCTATGTGGTCTCCAACAGCTTCATGATGGTTCCGCGCTCGCCGCTGATCGAACAGGTGGTGGTCGAGGCCGGCCCGGACGTCGCCGACGACTGGATCGCCGAGCGGACGCACCCCGGCGACATCGCCGTCACCAACGACATTCCACTGGCCGAACGCGTGCTGCAGGCCGGCGGTCAGGCGATCACGCCCAAGGGCGTCCCCTTCACCGTCAATTCGATCGGGTCGGCGATCGCTCAGCGCGCGCTGATGGAGCAGTTGCGCTCGACCGGCGAATTCCTCGGCGGCCCCAAGGCCTTCGATCGCAACGACCGGTCCCGCTTCCTACAGGCGTTGGACGAGGCCGTGCAGAAGGCGCGCCGCGGGCGACGCTAGAAACTCGCGTCGGCGCGTACAGCTACAGGCTTTGAACCACCCAGGTGACGGCGAAGATCACCATAGACGCGCTCGTCAAAATGAGACCGATATCCAAGACTCTCACGCCACGCCCCCCGACCATTGCGCTTCCCCCTCTTTGTTTTTTTCACCGTGACATAATTGAAGCGAGCCGCCGAAGCGGCTTCGCGCCAGACGCGAAGATCGGTCGCAGGCGGTGGGGTGACTCAGTCCTCAGCAGGTCCCAGGGCGATATCGACCATGATCTCCGCGGAGATCGCCTCCAGCGCAGCCCTCACCTCGTCCGCGCTGAGTCCAGGCGGCGCCCGCAACTGGGCTTCGGCCTGGAAGAGCGGCGCGCCGGAATGGGGCTCGGCGGCGATGCGGGTGTCCAGCGACTCGATGTTCACCGACAGCGCGCTTAGGACGCCGGTCACCTGATGGACGATACCTGGCCGGTCCTGGCCGACCAGGCTGAAATGCAACGCCGCGCCGGATGCGCCGGCAGCCTCGACCGCAGGCGCGATCCGCACTTCCAGCCCGTCGGCGTCCACCTGGCGCACTGCGTCGCGCAGGGCCTCGACGCTGCCGGCCTCCAGTTCGACCAGCACCGAGCCGACGTAGAGGCCGCCCAGCCGACTGAGGTGGCTTTCCAGCCAGTTGCCGCGTGCGGCCAGAATGGCGCGGGCCAACGCCTCGGTCAGTCCCGGGCGGTCGCTTCCGACCACGCTCAACACCAGGGTCGTCATCGTCACCTCCCGTTGTGGGGGCCATTCAACCGCAAGCTATTACCCCCACGCCAGTCCCCGCGCATAGCCGGCGAGGTCTCCCGGCCAATGACCCACCTGGGCGTCGAACGCGGGACGGTCATTCGCGAACAGCGCGCGGATCGCTTCCTCGTAGCCCGCCAGATCGCCGGCCATCGAGGACATGAAGCGATAGGCCGCCTCTTGCCGCGCCTTGCGCCCGGCCGCGCCGCCGTCGTCGCGTTTGGCCTGTTCCACCAGCTTGCGCAGCGCCACGGAGGCGCCGCCCGGTTGAGCGCTCAGCCAATCCCAATGCCTCGGGAGCAGCGTCACCTCGCGCGCCACCACGCCCAGCTTCGGCCGCCCCCTGGGGCGCGGCGGGACTTGCGGCGTATAGCGGGCGGCGATCTCGGCGTCGGAACCGCGCAGGTCGAGGTCGACGACCTTGCCGTTGGCGTCGTCGAAGACCAACACCGGCCCCTCGTGATCGGCGCGCGACGCCGCCAGCGCAGCGGTCGCGACCTCGGAGGGGGCGCCGTGGGCGAGCCGCCGCTCAGCGGCGAAGAGAGTCCAGGTCGGATTTGCTACGCTCATCGGCGCTGGATGCAGCGAGCCGCGCCGCGAGTCAATTATATCCGGATATAATTCTTTGGATGCGCCGAACCTGTCGCGGGATGACCTTGCGCGCCCGCACGCCTATCTTCCCGGCCATGACCGACACCCTCGACGCCGCACCCGAGACGCTGGACGAGATTCCGCGCGAGCCGACCCAGGACGGGCCGCGCATTCGCCTCTATCTGGTGGACGGTTCAGGCTTCATCTTCCGCGCCTTCCATGCGCTGCCGCCGCTGACCCGCAAGACCGACGGCCTGCCGGTCGGCGCAGTGGCGGGCTTCTGCAACATGCTGTGGAAGCTGCTGGTCGACATGAAGGCGCAGCCTGACGCACCAACCCACCTGGCGGTGATCTTCGACCACTCCGAGCGGACGTTCCGCAACGAGCTCTACGCCGAGTACAAGGCGCATCGCCCGCCGCCGCCGGAAGACCTGGTGCCGCAGTTCCCGCTGGTGCGCGACGCCACACGCGCCTTCGGCGTGCCGTGTCTGGAGCTGCCGGGCTACGAGGCGGACGACGTAATCGCCGCCTACGCCTGCAAGGTCCGCGACCTCGGCGGCGAGGTGGTGATCGTCTCTTCCGACAAGGACCTGATGCAGTTGATCGGGCCGCAGGTCTCGATGCTCGACACCATGAAGAACCTGGTGATCGGGCCGGACCAGGTGGTCGAGAAGTTCGGCGTGCCGCCGGACAAGGTGGTCGACGTGCAGGCGCTGTGCGGCGACAGCGTCGACAACGTTCCGGGCGCGCCGGGCATCGGCATCAAGACCGCGTCCGCCCTGATCCTGGAGTACGGCGACCTCGACACGGTTCTGGCGCGAGCGTCGGAGATCAAGCAGCAGAAGCGGCGCGAGACCCTGATCGAATACGCCGACCAGATCCGCCTCTCGCGCGAACTGGTGCGGCTGGACTGCGAGACGCCGCTGCCCTCGCCGGTCGACGAGCTGGCGGTCGCCGAGCCCGGCCCGGAGCTCGCCGCCTTCCTGGAGCAGATGGAGTTCCGCACCCTGGCCCGACGCGTCGAGGCGCATGGCAAGGAGCCGGGCGCCGCCACGCCCGCACCGCAAGCCAAGGCGCCAGAGCCGCCGAAGCACGGCGCGATCGACGTCGCCGCCTATCAGTGCGTCCGCGACCTCGAGACCCTCGACGCCTGGATCGTCCGCGCCCGCGCCGCCGGCGTGGTCGCCTTCGACACCGAGACCGACGCGCTCTCCTCGACCAGCGCCGAACTCTGCGGAATATCGCTCGCCGTGGGGCCCGGCGAAGCCTGCTACATCCCGGTCGGCCATTGCGAGTCCGACGGTCTGGCGCTGGAGGCGCCGCAGGACCTGGAGCAGATCCCGCTGGAGGCGGCGATCGCGCGCCTCAAGCCGCTGCTGGAAGACCGCGATACACTGAAAGTGGCGCAGAACGCCAAGTACGACGTCGCGGTGCTCTCCCGTTACGGCGTCGACGTGGGTCCGATCGAGGACACCATGCTGATCAGCTTCACGCTCGAAGCGGGGCTGCACAAGAGCCACGGCATGGACGAGCTTTCCAAGCGCTGGCTTGGCCACGAGCCGATCAGCTTCAAGACCGTCACCGGGTCGGGCAAGGGCCAGAAGAGCTTCAAGCACGTCGCCCTGCCGGAAGCGACCTGCTACGCGGCCGAGGACGCCGACGTGACGCTGAGGCTGCATGAGCACCTAAGGCCGAGGCTGGCGCACTCGGGCCTGCTCACCGTCTATGAGACGCTGGAGCGGCCGCTGCCCAAGGTGCTGGTCGAGATGGAGCTGGCCGGGGTCAAGGTCGACCCGGAAAAGCTGCGCCTGCTCTCCAACGACTTTGGCGTGCGCATGGCCCAGTTGGAAGCCGAGGCCCACCGGCTGGCCGGCCGCCCCTTCAACCTCGGATCGCCCAAGCAGATCGGCGAGGTGCTGTTCAAAGAAATGGGCATGGCCTCCGGCCGGACGACCGCGACCGGCGCCATGTCGACCGACGCCTCGATGCTGGAGGACTTGGCGGCCCAGGGCCACGAACTGCCGCGCGTTCTCCTGGACTGGCGCCAGCTCTCCAAGTTGAAGGGCACCTACACCGACGCCCTTACCGCGGCGATCTCGGAGAAAACCGGGCGGGTGCACACCTCATTCCAGTTGGCGGCGGCCAGCACGGGGCGCCTGGCCTCGTCGGACCCGAACCTGCAGAACATCCCGATCCGCACCGAGGAAGGCCGCAAGATCCGCAAGGCCTTCATCGCCGAGCCGGGCCATGTGCTGATCAGCGCCGACTACAGCCAGATCGAGCTGCGGTTGCTCGCCCACGTCGGCGATATCCCTCAGCTGAAGCGCGCCTTCCAGCAGGGCCTGGACATCCACGCCATGACCGCCTCGGAAATGTTCGGCGTGCCTGTCGAGGGCATGCCCTCCGACATCCGCCGCCGCGCCAAGGCGATCAACTTCGGCATCGTCTACGGCATCTCGGCCTTCGGCTTGGCGAACCAGCTCGGCATCCCGCAGGACGAGGCGGGGGCCTACATCAAAACCTACTTCGAGCGCTTCCCCGGAATCCGCTCCTACATGGACCGCATGAAGCAGGAGGTGCGGGCCAACGGCTTCGTCACCACCATCTTCGGCCGGCGGGTGAACATCCCGGCGGTGCAGTCGAAGTCGGCGGCGGAGCGGGCGTTCGGCGATCGCGCGGCGATCAACGCGCCGTTGCAGGGCGCCGCGGCCGACGTGATCCGCCGGGCGATGGCGCGCATGCCTGCGGCGCTGAAGGCCGAGGGCCTCACTGCCCGCATGTTGCTGCAGGTGCACGACGAATTGGTGTTTGAGGCGCCCGAGGCCGAAGCCCAGGCCGTCATCCGGGTGGCCAAGCAGGTCATGGAGCACGCGCCGGAGCCCGCCGTGGCGCTGACCGTGCCGTTGGAGGTCGAAGCCCGCGCCGCCGCCAACTGGGACGACGCGCACTAGCGACTGCGCGGGCGCCGGCGCGCCGCGGCGACACCGCACAACTATTCGCAGAAAGTTCACACTCCGGCGGAATAGAGTTAAGTCGCCATTAGGTTTTAGGGGCAAGCCTACGCCTCAGAGTTGTTTGGTCGGGGGCTGGCCGATGGGGCTGTTTACGTCGAAGGGGAAGTCGCAAGCCGTCCCGAACGAGGCGGAGCTCCGGTTCTCCGCCCTGCTCCGATCGCAGGCCTTCATCGAGTTCGCGCTCGACGGCACCATTCTCGACGCCAACGACAACTTCTGCCGCGCGATGGGATACGCGCTCGAGGAAGTCGTCGGCCGCCGCCACGCGATGTTCGTCGATCCGGCGGAAGCGGCCGGCGAGGATTACAAGGCCTTCTGGCGCAAGCTGAACGCCGGCGAGTTCGTCGCGACCAAGTTCCGGCGCTTCGGCAAGGGCGGTCGCGAGGTCTGGATCCAGGCGTCCTACAACCCGGTGCTCGACGGCCAGGGGCGTCCGGTCAAGGTGATGAAGATCGCCGCCGAGATCACCGAGGCCGAGCAGGCCGCTCTTCGGAACGAGGCCGCCCGTCAGGACGCCGAACGCCAGCAGGCTGCGGTCGTGGCGACGCTGGGCGAGGCGCTGCGCCGGCTCTCCGACGGCGACCTGAGCCAACGCATCGAAGCGGAGTTCGCCGGCGCCAACGCCAGCATCAAGTCCGACTTCAATGTCGCGCTCGATGCGCTGCAGGCGGCGTTCCGCCAGGTGTCTCGGGCGGCCGAGCCGATGGCCACAGGTGCCGAGGAGATCGCGCGGGCCGCCAACGATCTCTCGCGTCGCACCGAGCAGCAGGCCGCCGCACTTGAAGAGACGGCCGCCGCGCTCGACCAGATCACCGCCACCGTGGCGAACAGCACCCAGGGCGCGCGTCAGGCCGCTTCGGTGGCGGCGGGTGCGCGACAGGACGCCCAGCGGTCCGGCGAGGTGGTCGGTCGGGCCGTCGAGGCGATGACCGCCATCGAGCAGAGCTCGCACAAGATCACCGACATCATCGGCGTGATCGACGAGATCGCCTTCCAGACCAACCTCCTGGCGCTCAACGCCGGCGTCGAGGCCGCCCGCGCCGGCGAGGCCGGCAAGGGCTTCGCCGTCGTGGCGCAGGAAGTGCGGGCGCTGGCCCAGCGCTCCGCCGAGGCCGCCAAGGAGATCAAGCACCTGATCTCCTCCTCGCGCGAGCAGGTCGAACAGGGCGTGGCGCTGGTCGGCGCGACCGGCGAGGCGCTGAACGGCTTGGTGACGCGCGCTTCTGAAATCGATCAGCTGATCGCCGACATCGCCCGCTCGTCGGAGGAACAAGCGACCAGCCTGGGTCAGGTGAACTCGGCCGTGAACGAGATGGACAAGGTGACCCAGCAGAACGCCGCCATGGTCGAGCAGACCAGCGCCGCGGCCCTGCAGTTGCGGGAATATTCAGGAGACCTCGTCCAGGCGGTCTCCAATTTCCACCTGGGCGACGAGCGTGCACGGCCCGCGCTGGCCACACCCGGCCGCCAGACGCCCGCGCAGAACGCGGTGCACCAAGCGCAGGCGCGTCTGCGTAGCGCAGGATAGCCGACAGGCTCGGTCGCCGACCCCATCCGAGAGCACGATGCGATCAGGCGGAATCGACTGATCGTTGAATCGTGCTCTAAAATCAAAAGTTTGAGCGCGTCGTGGGCGCAAAACCGGCCTCCACTTTTGCGCAACGCGCTCTAGGTGTTTGCGCGGCCGCGCTTCAGGACTCTCCCGAGTTCGCGTCCCGCCGGCCAAAGGCACCGTTTCTTGAGGATCTCAGGAGACGTCGACATGCCGCGGGACACCTACGACCTGACGCCGATGCGCGAGCGCGCGGACTTCGTCGGCATCGTCGGCGCGCCGCGCTGCGGAACCACCTCGCTCGCCGGCTTTCTGCAGGATCACCCCGGCGTCTGCTTCTCCTCGGTGAAAGAGCCGCACTTCTTCTCGCGGGTCGATCTGGGCCAGGTTTCTGACGCCGCGCTTGGTCCGGCCGTGGACGACCACTACCTGGCTCGCTACTTCGCCCACCGCGGCGAGGGGCGGCTGCTGGCCGAAGGCTCGGTCACCTATCTCTACGCGCCCGAGCGGATGGCGCCGATCCTGCGCCGCTGGCCGAACGCCCGGTTCGTCATCGCGCTGCGCGACCCGCTGGCGATGCTGCCCTCGCTGCATCAGCGCCTACTCTGCACCGGCGACGAGACGGTTGCGGACTTCGAAGCCGCCTGGAGGCTGCGTTGCGACCGGATGCACGGCCTCTCCATCCCGCCGAGCTGCATCGATCCGCGGCTGCTGCAGTACGAGCAGGCCGCGCGGCTGGGCGCCCACGTCGAGGCCTTCTTCCGCGCGGTCGGTCCTGAGCGCTGCTTCGTCGCCCTGTTCGACGACCTCGCGGCGCGTCCGGCCGCGCTCTACGACGAGTTGCTGGGGTTCCTGGGCCTGCCCGCGCATTCCCGCGACGACTTCGCCCCACGGCGGGCAAGCCGCGGCGTCAGAAGCGCCTGGCTCCAGCGCCTGCTGAAGCGCCCGCCGGTGGCGACGCGCATGGTGCTGGCCGGCGAGAAGTATCGCCAACGTATCCGCAAGCTCGACCGCCCGACTCGCCCGCCGCCCTGGCTGCGCGGCGTCCAGGCGGTCCGCAAGGCGGTGCTCCGCTGGAATCAGGCGCCGGCGCCCGCCTCGGAGCTGCCCGACGACCTGCGCGCGGAAATCTGCCGCACCCTCGCCCCCGACATCCAGCGCCTCTCCATCCTCATCGACCGCGACCTTGGCCACTGGCTGGACGGCGCCGCGCAGCCGCCCGCGGCTGAGCCGCGGGCGGCTGCGCTGGTGGAGGCGTCGTAGGGCGAGGCTTCACGCCTCCGGTGAGCGCCACACCTTCAGCACGCGCAGGTCTCGGGACCGTCCCTCGCGATCGGGCCAACGGATCGACTGCCCCTCCTTCAGGCCGATCAGCGCCGCCCCGATCGGCGTGAGCACGGACACCTTGCCCGCCTCGATGTCGGCCTGCGCGGGATAGACCAGCCGCACTGTGCGGATCGCGCCGCGCGCTTCGTCGAGGAAATCGACCGTGGAGTTCATGCCGACCACATCGGCGGGGACGTGGTGGTCGGGCCTCACGCGCGCGCGCTCGAGCTCCTCCAGCAGTCCGATGGTCCTGTCGGCCGCGCGTTCGGCAAGCAGGTAGAGTCGATCCGCGTCTGTCTCACTGATGATGATCGGCGGGCGCGCCGACGCGATGGCCGAAGACGGCATGTGATGGCTCCGGGAAAGGCAAGCGTGGCGCGGCCATGTCGGGCCTGCGCTGGAATGGCTGATTGTTTGGAGACCCCGGAGCGCGAGCGCGCAGCAAGCGTCCGGGCTAGATGCCTGCCTGGAGGGTGCCGCCGTGGTGGCGGAATCGCTGGAATGCCGGGCGCAAGACCATCGCGGTCATCCTGCCTCGCCAACTGCGGAAGTCAAACGCGGGCGGCCGGCGAGCGCCGGTTTCGGACGTCTAACTTGTCTGGGGTTCGACCATCCCGCGAGGGATGGTGGAGCCGAGGGGAGTCGAACCCCTGACCTCCTCATTGCGAACGAGGCGCTCTACCAACTGAGCTACGGCCCCAGGAAGGCCGCGGAATAACCCTTTCTCGACCGGCTCTGTCAAGCGCCATCGGCGAGCAGCCGCGCTGCAGGGCTTTCAGGCAGCGCCTTTGCGGCGGAGCCGAAGCCCGGTAGAACAGCGGCGCATGGGACAATTCCTCTACTTCATCGTCCAAACGCTGCTCGAGCTGCTGGTCTGGGCGATCATCATCAGCGCCGTCCTGTCGTGGCTGGTGGCCTTCGACGTCATCAATCTGCGCAACAGGTTCGTCTACAGCGTTTCGCGCTTCCTGGACGCCGTCACCTCACCGGTGCTGCGGCCCGTGCAGCGGATCATCCCTCCGCTAGGCGGCGTCGACGTCAGCCCGATTATCGTCATCCTGGTCCTGCAGGGGGCAATCCGCTACCTGCTGCCGATGATCTTCAACCCGCTGATCAGCTTGATGGGCTGAGTTGCGCCTGGTCGTCCGGGTGCGGCCGCGGGGCGGGCGCGACGCCGTCGAGGGCTGGGCGCCGGATGCCGCGGGGCGGCCCGTGCTGCAGGTGCGAGTCGCCGCAGCAGCGACCGACGGAGCCGCCAACGCCGCCGTGATTGGGGTTCTCGCAGACGCGCTGGACCGGCCGAGGTCGGCGTTGCGGATCTTGCGCGGCCAAGCCGCGCGGCTTAAGCAGATCGAGATCGAAGGACTGGACGCCGCCGAAGCCGAACGCCGGCTGGGGCCCATTCCGAGCTGAACCAGCAGGGCTGACAAATTAGCGAGCCCGCGGAACTTGCTTTTTGACAGAAGGTTTGATCACCGACCGCGCGGCGAACCATCGCTTCGTGGTCAGGATCGGCCCGGCCCACACCCTGGCATCCCCCCGACCCAGGCCGGGCCGATCCCCGCCCCCTTTCCTGTCCGACGACCTTCTCGCCCCTGGCGCGCCGCGCGGGTCCGCGCGATGCTGCTCGCATGTCCCGTCCCGACCTCGCCCGCATGATCGCCGAGGCCCGTCGCGTGGTGGTGTTCACCGGCGCGGGGATTTCGACGGAGTCCGGCATCCCCGATTTCCGCAGCCCCGGCGGGGTGTGGAGCAAGATCAAGCCGATCTACTTCCAGGAATTCGTCGACGACCCGGCCAAGCGGCGCGAGGCCTGGACGCGAACCTTCACCGGCGTGGCCGGCTGGACAGGCGCCAAGCCCAACACCGGCCATGCGGCGGTCGCCCGTCTGGTCGAGGCGGGCAAAGCAGCCGCGGTGATCACCCAGAACGTCGACAACCTGCACCAGGACTCCGGCGTGCCGACCGAGCTGGTGATCGAGCTGCACGGCAACGCCAGCTACGCCAAGTGCCTGGACTGCGACGAACGGCATGAACTGGAAGAGCTGAAGGACAGCTTCCTCAAGGCCGGCGAGATCCCCTACTGCCGGCGCTGCGGCGGGCTGGTGAAGACCGCCACCATCTCGTTCGGCCAGCCGATGCCCGCGCAGGAGATGGCGCGGGCGAAACGCGCGTCGTTGGCCTGCGACCTGTTCCTAGTGCTGGGCTCCTCGCTGGTGGTCTATCCGGCCGCCGGCTTCCCGCTGATCGCCAAGCGCAATGGATCGGCGCTCGCCATCGTCAACCGCGAGCCTACCGAGCTCGACCGCTACGCCGACCTGGTGCTGAACGAGGAGATCGGCCAGGTCATGGCCGAGGTGGCGCCAGCTTAAGCTTCTTCGGCCCGGTCGAGCCTTCGCGCGAGTTCGCCAAGCACACGCAGGCAGGTGGCGAGCTCTGTCGGGTCGAGGTCGGAGAACATCTCCTCCTGCAGCTCCGCGACGATCCCCTGCGCCTGGTCGAGCACGGGCCTGGCGGCCGGGGTGACCTGGACCAGCTTGGCGCGGCGGTCGACCGAATGTGCGCGGCGCTCGACCCAGCCTTGGGTCTCCAGCGCGTCGAGCAGGCGCACCACCGTCGGCTCCTCGACGCCCAGGCGCCGTGCGAGCTCGCGCTGGACGAAGCCTTCAGGGGCCTGGGCCACCTCCGCCAGAGCCGCGCAGCGGGCGTCGGTCTGGCCCACGGCCCTCAACCGATCATTGAGCCGGGTGCGCCAACGGCGGGCGGCGAGCAGCAGCATCTGGCCGAGCGCGGAACAGACGTCCTCCCCCTCGAGCTCGACTTTTGCTGTGTACACTTAACACTCCTGCACGGGCGGTACGCTGGAGTGTTATAGTCGAAGACCTCTCACGGCGAAGCTTGGTCTCTGTATTTCAGGCCCGCTGCGACAATGTGACCAAACTCAGGCGACCTGAAATAGTCGCGCATCCACACGCCAGGATCGCGAAACGAATATCTGGGTATTGCGAACGCAATTCGCACTCGTTCGGAGCGCCCCGCCCATTTGCTTACCCAGGCAACGATTCGCTCAATGCAACCACAGGAAGCTTAGTTTCCGGCGCAGTAATCCTTTTTCAACGGGACAACCGCGAAAACACCACTAGGGGGGCAGAAGCGCCTCGGACCAAGGGGGCGAAGTGGTCGCGGTGACTGGAAAGAAGCTGGCGATAAGCCACGCGGCGCGCGGCCGGCGAATCGCCGTGGCCCGCGCACGGCGACGCCGGCAGAAGCTCTAACCCGCCATGGCCGCAGCAAAATCCAATAGCCCTACCGCCCTGCAACTCAGGTCGGTCCTTGATTTGAACGCCGCCGGGCCGCTGGCCGGCGAACTCCTGGCCCTGCGCGGCCGCGACCTGGAAGTGGACGCCTCCGCGGTCGAACGGCTGGGCGCGCAGTGCCTGCAGGTCCTGCTTTCCGCGAGAGGCACCTGGGACGCCGACGGCGCGGCCTTCGCCATCGTCTCCGCCTCCGACGAATTCACCGCCACGCTCGCCCTCCTGGGCGCGCCCCTCGATCAACAGCTCAACTCTCGGGAACTCGCATGAGCAAGACCATCCTGACGGTCGACGATTCGCGCACCATGCGCGACATGCTGCGTCTGGCCCTCATCGACGCCGGCTTCAACGTTCTGCAAGCCGAGGACGGCGTGGAAGGCCTCGAAGTTCTGCAAGGCAAGACGCCGGATGTCATCGTCACCGACATCAACATGCCGCGCATGGACGGCTACGGCTTCATCGAAGGCGTCCGCTCCGACGCCCGCTGCCGGACCATTCCGATCCTGGTGCTGACCACCGAGTCCAGCCCGGAAAAGAAGATGCGCGCGCGTGACGCCGGCGCCACCGGCTGGATCGTGAAGCCCTTCAACCCCGAGAAGCTGGTCGAAGCCATCCGCCGCGTGGCGGCCTAAAGCCTCAAGGCGAAGGACCCTGCCCATGGATCCGATGGCGGAGATCAAGGCGACCTTCTTCCAGGAGTGCGAGGAGCAACTCGCCGAGCTGGAATCGGGTCTCCTCGCCATGGAAGGCGGCGACGCCGACACCGAGACGGTCAACGCCGTCTTCCGGGCCGTGCACTCGGTGAAGGGCGGCGCCGGCGCGTTCGGCCTCGACGACCTTGTGCGCTTCGCCCACGTGTTCGAGACCACCCTGGACGAGGTTCGCGCCGGCCGGCTGGCGGCCTCGGTCGAGGTCGTCAAGGCGATGCTGCGCTCGGCCGACGTGCTGGCCGACCTGGTGCACGCCTCGCGTGACGGCGGCTCAGTCGATCCGGCCCGCTGCGACACCTGCGCCGCCGAGCTTTCCGCTCTGACCGGCATCGATGAAGAAGCCGCCGACGACGACGGCATGGGCGACATCGAGTTCCGGCCGATGGCCGCTCCCCCGGTCGACATGGATTTCGGCCTCGACGAGCCCGCCGCCTGCGAAGCGTCAGCGGAGCCGGCCGGCTGGAACATCCGCTTCAAGCCGCAGGCGGCGCTCTACGCCAAGGCAAACGAGACCGTCCTGCTGCTGCGCGAGCTCGCGCGCCTGGGCGAGATCGAGGTCGAGCTGGACGCGAGCGGCCTGCCGCTGCTCGGCGACCTGGAGGCCGAGGGCGCTTACCTGTCCTGGACCATCCGCCTGCGCGGCGCCGCGAGCGAAGCCGACGTGCGCGAGGTGTTCGAATTCGTCGACGCCGACTGCGAGCTCGAAGTGCAGGCGCTGGGCGGCGACGGCGAGCCGCTTCAGACCGCCGCCGAAGCCGAACTCGACATCGCCGCCCTCTTGAGCATGGCCCAGGCCGCGGTTGAGGGCGCGGCGGGCGAGTCGCCCCCTGAAGCCGCGTTCGAATTTGAGCCGGAGCCGGAGGCGCCCGCGCCAGAAGCCGATATCGCCGCCATCCTCGTCGCGGCTCAGGCCGCCGTCGCACCCGCCGCGGCAGCGGCGCCGCAACCGGTCGCGATTCCCGAGCCGGCCAATCTGGCGGAGGAGCGCCGCACCGGCGACGACCGGCGCAACGCCGAACTACGCCGCGTCGAAGACCGCCAGAACGAGGCCTCCAAGGCGGCCGTCGCCGCCCCCACCATCCGCGTCGACCTCGATCGCGTCGACCGGCTGATCGACCTAGTGGGCGAGCTGGTCATCAACCAGGCGATGCTGGCGCAACGGGTGACCGAGGAAGGCCTGGCCCGCGCCTCCAGCGTCGCCATGGGCCTGGACGAACTGGAGCAGTTGACGCGCGAGATCCAGGACAGCGTCATGGCGATCCGCGCGCAGCCGGTGAAGTCGGTGTTCCAGCGCATGCCCCGACTGGTGCGCGAAGTCGCGAGCATCACCGGCAAGCAGGCCCGACTGACCACCGAAGGCGAAGGCACCGAGGTCGACAAGACCGTTATCGAGCGCCTAACCGATCCGCTCACCCACATGATCCGCAACGCCATCGACCACGGGTTGGAAAGCCCGGAGAAGCGGATCGCAGCGGGCAAGAATCCGGAAGGCGTGGTCAAGCTCTCGGCCGCCCATCGCTCGGGCCGCATCGTCATCGAAGTCGCCGACGACGGCGGCGGCATCAACCGCGAGCGGGTCAGGCAGATCGCCGTCGACAAGGGGCTGATCGCCGTCGAGGCTCAGCTCACCGACGATGAAATCGACAACCTGATCTTCCTGCCGGGCTTCTCCACCGCCAACGCCATCTCGGACATCTCCGGCCGCGGCGTCGGCATGGACGTGGTGAAGCGCTCGATCCTCGACCTCGGCGGACGCATTTCCATCACCTCGCGCCCGGGCCTCGGCTCGACGTTCTCGATGAGCCTGCCGCTGACGCTGGCGGTGCTCGACGGCATGGTGGTGACCGCGGGGCAGCAGACGCTGGTGGCGCCGCTGACGGCGATCATCGAGACGCTGCAGCCAAAGCACGCCGACGTGCACAGCCTCGGCGGGTCCGCGCGGGTGATCTCGATCCGCGGATCCTACGTGCCGCTGGTCGACGTCGGCATGTCGCTCGGCTATCGCGCCGAGCCGCTCGACGCCGAACAGGGGGTCGCCCTGCTGATCGAGAGCGAAGGCGGCACCCGCGCGGTGCTGTTGGTCGACGCGATCCAGGGCCAGCGCCAAGTGGTGATCAAGAGCCTCGAGGCCAACTACCGCCGCGTGCCCGGCATCGCCGCAGCGACCATTCTGGGCGACGGGCGCGTCGCTCTGATACTCGACGTAGACACCCTGGTGGCGGCCTCGCGCACGGCCGAGGCCCCCCGGCTCCTGCAGGCAGGTTGATGAGATGAGCGAAGCAGCCCCCCAGGGCGGCGAGGGCCGCGAACTGATCTCCTTCCGCATCGGAGCCCAGGAGTTCTGCGTCGACATCATGGAAGTGCGGGAGATCCGCGGATGGTCGCCGGCCACCGCGCTTCCCCAGGCGCCGCCGTTCGTGCGCGGCGTGATCAACCTGCGCGGCGCGGTGCTGCCGATCGTCGATCTTGGCGCCCGCCTGGGCCTGGGCACGGCCGAGCCGACCGCGCGTCACGTCATCATCGTCGCGCAGGTGCAGAATCAGGTGGTAGGCCTGCTGGTCGACGCCGTCTCCGACATCCTCACCGTCACCGACGACATGGTCCAACCGACCCCGGACGTCGCCTCGGACATGGTTCGTGCGTTCGTGCGCGGCCTGCTGGCGATCGACGGGCGCATGGTCAGTTTCATCTCGCTCGACCGTGTGCTCCCCGACCGGGAGCTCGATCACGCCGCATGACGCCCACGCGCACCATGAGCCAGAGTGGAGAGCGCCGCGCCCAACTCGTCGACGGCGAGTTCCATTTCACCGCGGAAGACTTCCGCATGATCGCCGCGACCCTGCACGCGGCGTCGGGCATCGCCCTGCCGGACAGCAAGGCGACGCTCGTCTATTCGCGGCTGGCCAAGCGGCTTCGGGCGCTGGGGCTCGAAAGCTTCCGCGACTACTGCGCCCTGGTGAGCGGCGCCGGCGGGCTGGACGAGCGCCAACGGATGATCGTGGCGCTCACCACCAACGTGACGCGCTTCTTCCGCGAGCCGCATCACTTCGATCACCTGCGCGAAAAGGTGCTGCCGTCGCTGTTGGCCGAAGCCAAGCGCGGGGGTTCCGTGCGCGTCTGGTCGGCCGGCTGCTCGAACGGGCAGGAAGCCTATTCGATCGGGCTCACCATCCTGTCGCTGATGCCCGAGGCGGCCGAGCTGGACATCCGCATCTTGGCCACGGATATCGACACCCAGATGCTCGCCGAGGGCCGCGCCGGCGTCTATTCCGACCAGATCGTCGAGCCGATCCCGGCCGAGTTCCGCAGCCGCTGGTTCCAGCGCGAGCCGGAAGGCTGGCGAGTGCGCGAGCCGCTGCGCCGCTTGGTCACCTTCAACGAGCTGAACCTGATCGGCGACTGGCCGATGCGCCGCCGCTTCCAGGCGATCTTCTGCCGCAACACGGTGATTTATTTCGAAGAGGCGACGCAGGCGAAGGTGTTTGAGCGGTTCGTGCCGCTGATGACGCCCGACGCCTATCTCTACATCGGCCATTCCGAGCGCGTCTGCGGCCCCGCCGCCGCGCGGCTGGAGACCGATGGCGTGACGACCTATCGCCTGCGGAGTTCGCATTGATGGTCCGTGTCCTGATCGTAGACGACTCCGCCACCATGCGCAGCCTGATCGCGGCGGTGCTGGAACGCGACCCGGAGATCGAGGTGGTGGGCGAGGCGGGCGACCCGCTTGAGGCCCGCGAGGCCATCAAGCAGCTCAACCCCGACGTCATCACTCTGGACGTCGAGATGCCGAACATGAACGGCATCGAATTCCTAGAAAAGATCATGCGCCTGCGGCCGATGCCGGTGGTGATGGTCTCGACGCTCACGGTGCGCGGGGCCGAGGCGACGCTGGAGGCGCTGGAGCTCGGCGCGGTCGACTGCATCGCGAAGCCGTCCACCGGCGGCCTGGAGGGCTTCCGCGACCTGCCGTTCAAGGTCAAGGCGGCGGCCAAGGCGAATGTGAAACCGCTCGGGCCGGCCCGCGCCGCGCCGGCGCCCGTCCCATTCGATCATGCGCAAGATGGGCGGGTGATCGCGATCGGGTCGTCGACCGGCGGCGTGGAAGCGCTGATCACCGTGCTCAGCCGCTTCCCCGCGAATTGTCCGCCGACGGTCATCACCCAGCACATGCCGGCGACCTTCACCAAGAGCTTCTCCCAGCGCCTGGATAAGATCTGCGCGCCGCAGGTCGCCGAAGCCACCGATGGTGCGCCGCTGGAGCGAGGCCGAATCTACATCGCGCCGGGCGGCGACCGTCACCTGGCTATCGGCGGCACAGGCGTGCTGCGCTGCCGCCTCACCGCCGGAGATCCGGTGAACGGGCACCGGCCTTCGGTGGACGTGCTGTTCCATTCGGTGGCCAAGACAGTCGGCCCCAACGCTGTCGCCGCCATTCTGACCGGCATGGGCCGCGATGGCGCCGATGGCATGCTCGCCATTCGTCAGGCCGGCGGACGGACGCTCGGCCAGGACGAAGCCAGCTGCGTCGTCTACGGCATGCCCAAGGTGGCGTTCGAACTCGGGGCCGTCGAACGCCAGGCGCCGCTGGACCGGCTCGCCGCAGAACTCCTCAAAGCCCCTAGTTCCCAAGAAATCGAGAACGCCTGATGCCTGCAGCCGCTACCATGAAGGTGCTCGTCGTCGACGACCAGCAGACCATCCGTTCGCTGGTCCGCAGCGGTCTGCAGCAGCTTGGATTCAAGGACATCCGGGAGTGCGGCGACGGCGAGGACGGCCTGCGCGCCATGCTGACCAGCAAGGCGCACCTGGTCATCTCCGATTTCAACATGCCCAAGCTGGACGGTCTTGGCCTGCTCCGGGCCATCCGCGCGCACGAGCCGATCCGCGGCACAGCCTTCATCATGCTGACCGGCCGCGCGGACAAGGAACTGGTGCAGCGGGCGGTGCAGTTCGGGGTTAACAACTATCTGGTCAAGCCGTTCACCGTGCAGACCCTCAAGGAAAAGATCGAAGCGGTCTTCGGTCCGCTCACATGACGCATGTGGGGACCCAGCGGCGGGCCGACGGCTTGCGCCCCGTGCATGTCGTGCAAGGGGAGCAATTCGTCACCGACGACCCGGAGGTGGTGGTCACCACCATCCTGGGAAGCTGCGTGGCGGCCTGCATGCGGGACCCTGTCGCCGGCCTCGGCGGCATGAATCACTTTCTGCTGCCCGGCGGGCGAGACAACGCTTCCGACCAGGTGCGCTATGGCGTTCATGCCATGGAGCTCCTGGTCAACGCCCTGCTCGGCATGGGCGCACGGCGCGATCGGCTCGAGGCCAAGCTGTTCGGCGGCGCGCGGCTGATCACCGGCCTGACCGACGTCGGCGAACTGAACGCCGCCTTCGCCGAGGATTTCGTGCGCCGTGAAGGCCTGCAGAACGTCGGCGGCTCGCTGCGTGGCGAGACGGGCCGGCGGATCCAATTCTGGCCGGTCAGCGGCCGCGCGCGCCAGGTGTTGCTGGCCAAGGAGACCCGCGAAGTCTTTGCCCAGGAGCGGCGCGCGCCTGCGCCCAAGCCCGCCGCCGACACCGGCGCGCTCGAACTGTTCTGAGGCCGCCGCGATGACGTGCGCCAGCCAGCCCCTGTCGCAAACGCTCGGCGCCTGCGCCGGCGAGCTCGCAGCGCTGGCCGATTGCTGCGAAGCCCTGCAGGCGGGGCTCGCGCCGGCGCTGCAGAGCGGAGCTGCGATCGAAGAGGCGCAGGCGCTCGACATCCTGACGCAGAGCCTGTCGGCCGTAGCCGATTATCTGCACGCCCTGGCCGACGGCGTCCCCAAGTACTGGACGCTCGACTGCCGTCCCGCGGCGGCGACCGTGCAGCTTGCCGACCTCGCGCGCCGCCTCGCCGGCGGCGCCCTGCTCCCGGCTCAGGAATCGGGGGAAGTTGAGATGTTTGGAACGCGCCCATGAGCGACAAGCCGGAAGCCCGCCTCAACCTCACCAAGGCCACGGTCCTGCTGCTGCAGAACAACCAGGCCGAGCTCGACATCATGGGCCAGGTCTTCATCGGCTTCGGCGTGAAGGCGATCCGCAAGTGCCTGACGCTGAAAGACGCCGACGACTGCATCAAGAGCGGCATCGGCTTCGACCTCGTGGTCGTCGACTGCGACATGCCGGGCGGCGCCGGTTTCGATTTCGTCAGCCGGTTGCGCCGCCTCGAAGACAATGAAAATCGCCTCGCGCCGATCGTGCTGGTCTCCGGTCACACCGTACCCAGCTCCATCGCCAAGGCGCGCGACTGCGGCGCCAACTTCGTCGTCGCCAAGCCGATCACCCCCAAGGTGATGTTCGACAGGGTGATGTGGCTGGCCAGGGACAACCGCCAGTTCGTCGTCAGCGACGGCTATTCCGGCCCCGACCGGCGCCACAAGACGTTCGGCCCGCCTGCGGGCACCAAGGGGCGCCGCCACGACGACGTCTCCGCCAAGCTCAGCAACGTCGCCGCCGGTCCGGACATGTCCCAGGACGACATCGACGCCATGCTCAACCCGAAAAGGGCCGCGCTGTGAATCCGGGCAAGACCTTCAAGTACGAGAACCGCCTCGCCAAGAGCGTGGTCTCGAGCGGCGGCTTGAGCGCCACCGAGGCGCTCAAGCGGGCCGAGGCCGCGGTCGAGCAGGTGCGCGAACCTACGCTCGCTGAGATCGACGCCAGCCTCAAGGAGATCTACGGCCTGGGCGACGACCTGCAGGGCGCCGACACCGCCGGCGAAGAGGCGCTGCAGCGAATGTACGCCTGCGCCAACCGCGTGGTGGCGATGGGCGGGGTGTTCGGCCTGGGGGAGTTGGGTCAGGCCGCCTATAGCCTCTGCGAGCTGGTCAGCCGTTTCCAGACGCTGGACCGTTTCCACTGGAACATGATCCGCGTGCACCTCGACGGGCTGAAGCTGTTGCGCAATCCGGCCGACCATCCGGCAGCCATCCGCACCGAGGTGCTGAGCGGCCTGCGTCAGCTCGCCACCAGCGTGAACTGAACAACCTGTCGATCGGGCGTTTCCGCCTGATCGCCTCCTGCTCTAGAAGGCGGGCGCATGACCGCCTCGCACCCGCCGCTGCGCTCCTACGGCCGACTTAAGTCCCGCACCATCAAGCCGCGCCAGGCCGCGCTGATGGACACCATGTTGCCGACGCTGCGCGTGCCAGACCACCCTTTCGAGCCGCTGACGCTGCGTCCCGACGCCGCCGAAGTGTGGCTGGAGATCGGCTTCGGCGGGGGCGAACACCTGGCCGGCCAGGCGGCGCGACGGCCCGACGTCCTGTTCATCGGCGCCGAACCGTTCCAGAATGGCGTGGCCAGTGCGCTTCGGCATATCGAGGAGGCGGGGCTGGAGAACGTGCGGCTGCACGATGGCGACGCGCGCGCGCTGTTGGAACGCCTGCCCGACGCCAGCCTGGCGCGCGTCTTCATCCTGTTCCCCGATCCGTGGCCCAAGGCCAGGCACCACAAGCGCCGTCTGGTGCAGGCCGACGTCGCCGCCGAGTTCGCACGCGTGCTCCGGCCGGGCGGGCGTCTGCGGTTCGCCAGCGATTGGGCCAATTACGCGGACTGGAGCCTGGAACGGCTGATCGCCACGCCAGGACTCAAATGGACCGCTGAGCAGGCGGCGGACTGGCGCGAGCCGCCCGCCGACCACCTCACCACGCGCTACGAGGAAAAGCGCCTCGGCGACTGCGCCCCGGTGTTTCTGGACTTCGTGCGGAAGTAGCGCTCCCTCCCCTTCATGAGAGGGTGGCTCGAGCGAAGCGAGAGACGGGTGGCGGAGTCGGGACCGGTCGCTAGGCTGGGCGCTTGATCCACCCTTCCCCAACCAGCTCGCCATCCGGCGAGCTGTCCCTCCCCATGAAGGGGAGGGAAGAAGCCGGTTCAGCTCTTCGTCCTGTAGGCCTCGATCGAGTTGCGGATCAGCTCGGCGGCTTCCTCGGGATCAGCCCAGCGGACGATCTCGACCGACTTGCCCTTCTCCAAGTCCTTATAGTGCTGGAAGAAGTGGGCGATCTGCTCGGTCAGGATCGAGGGCAGCGCCCGCCAGCTGTCGACGCCGTTGTAGAACGGGTGGAGCTTGTCCACCGGCACGGCCAACACCTTCTCGTCGCCGCCGGCCTCGTCGCGCATCATCAGCGCGCCCACCGGGCGGCAGCGGATCACCGCCCCGGGAACGACCGGGGTCGGGCCGACCACCAGGATGTCCATTGGATCGCCGTCGTCGGCGAGCGTATGCGGAATGAAGCCGTAGTTGCCCGGGTAGAACATCGCCGTGTGCAGGAAGCGGTCGACGAATATGGCGCCGGAATCCTTGTCCAGCTCGTATTTCACCGGCTCGCCGCCCTGCGGGATCTCGATGATGGCGTTGACGTCGTACGGCGGGTTTTCGCCGGTCGGGATCTTCGAAAGGTCCATGAGGCCACAGTAAGGTTTGGGGAGGAGGCGGCCTCTGTGGACCAACTCCCCCCGCCAGGGAAGAGCCGCAGCGACACGTTGGGTAGAATTCTTCCTTAGTCGCGCAGCGAGGCGGGAACCGTGCCGCCGTTCTCCGCAAGCTTCCGCCACACCGCCCTCTGCAGAGCGATGTTCTGTTCGGCGCTGCCATGGTCGCCCGCATGTACTCCCAGTTCCTCGGCCAGCTCCTTGCGCGCGGCGAGGCTGGAATCCAGGTCCAGCATCTTGAGAAGGTCGACGATTGAGGTGCGCCAATTGCCGCCGCCGCCCTTCTCCTTGGCCAGTTCGACCAGCACCGCCTCGACGTCCACCGGCTGGGCCGGCGGCGCGGTCGGCGCGGCAACCGCAGCGGGTGCTGCAGCGGCCGGTGCGGTGGCTGGCGCCGAGGAAGCGGGTGCCGCCTTCGGCGCAGGCGCGGCGGCCGGCTTGCGGTGAAAGATCTTCGACATGATCGAACCGAAAAGGCTCATGGCAGGCGCTCCCATCCGTTTCTCCGCGAACCGTGGAATCGCGCTGGATGTTCCGCCGCCTGTGCGCAAGCCATGGACAAGCGCCTCTTCGCACGCCTATAGTCCTCGCAACATCGCTGATCGCGCTGGATGGCGCTTTCAAGCGGCGGGCTGCGGCCCGGCCGCTTTTTTGTTTGCCATCCTGGCCTTTCAATGGGGACGGCCAAGCTAATGCGCGGGAAGACCGCCGAGGACGTGAGACTGCTGGAGCTGCTCGACCCCGTAGCCGAGGCGGCGGGCTACGAGATCGTCCGCCTGCGGCTGATGGGCGGCGAGAAGCAGCGGCGCCTGCAGGTCATGGCGGAGCGCCCCTCCGACGGCGACATGAACGTCGAGGACTGCGCGCGGCTGTCGCGCGCGCTCTCCGAGGTGATGGACGCCGCCGATCCGATCAGCGGCGAATACGTTCTGGAAGTCTCCTCCCCCGGCGTCGACCGACCGCTGACCCGGCTGAAGGACTTCGCCACTTTCGAAGGCTACGAAGGGCGGCTCGAGCTCGACCGCATGGCCGAGGGGCGCAAGCGCTTCCGCGGCCTGCTGGCCGGGGTCGACGGCGATAACGTCGCCATCGACCTGGAGGGCGAGGAGCACACCGCGCTGATCCCTTTCGCCTGGATCACCGACGCCAAGCTCATCCTGACCGACGACCTGATGAAACGCGGCGCCGCCGTACGCGCCGCTCGCATTGCGTCCGAACAACAACAGACTCCCGACTGAGGACTTTGACCCATGAGCCTGACCGGCATTTCCGCCAACCGGCTTGAGCTTCTGCAGATCGCCGAGGCCGTCGCCCGCGAAAAGTCGATCGACAAGGAGATCGTCATCGAGGCGATCGAAGAGGCGATCCAGAAGGGCGCGCGCTCTCGCTACGGCGCCGAGCACGACATCCGCGTCTCGATCGACGCCAAGACCGGCGAGACCACCATCAAGCGGGTGGTCACGGTGGTGGCCGACGACGCGACCTTCGGCGAGACCGAAGAGGGCCTGCCCGCCGAGGAGCCGCCGGGCATCCTGCGCCTCACCGAGGCCAAGCGCCGCGACCGCGACGCGGTCATCGGCAAGATCTACGAGGAGATCCTGCCGCCGTTCGAGTTCGGCCGCGTGCAGACCCAGATGGCCCGCCAGGTGGTGACCGGCAAGGTCCGCGAGGCCGAGCGCGAGCGCCAGCACGAAGAGTTCAAGGACCGGGTCGGCGAGATCGTCAGCGGCGTGGTGAAGCGGGTCGAATACGGCAACGTCGTCGTCGACCTGGGCCGCGGCGAAGGCATCATGCGTCGCGACCAGTCGATCCCGCGCGAGAACTTCAACATCGGCGACCGCATCCGCTGCTACATCTACGACGTGCGCCGCGAGACCAAGGGCCCGCAGATCCTGCTGTCGCGCGCCCACGGCGGCTTCATGGCCAAGCTGTTCGCCCAGGAAGTGCCGGAAGTCTACGATGGCGTCATCGAGATCCGCGCCGTCGCGCGCGATCCGGGCAGCCGCGCCAAGATGGCGGTGGTCTCGAACGACAGCTCGATCGATCCCGTCGGCGCCTGCGTCGGCATGCGCGGCAGCCGCGTGCAGGCGGTCGTCGCCGAGCTGCAGGGCGAGAAGATCGACATCATCCAGTGGAGCCCCGACGAGGCGACCTTCATCGTCAACGCGCTCGCGCCGGCGGAAGTCTCCAAGGTCGTCATGGACGAGGAAGACGAGCGGGTCGAAGTGGTGGTGCCCGACGAGCAGCTGTCGCTGGCCATCGGCCGCCGCGGCCAGAATGTCCGCCTCGCCAGCCAACTGACCGGTTGGCAGATCGACATCATGACCGAGAGCCAGGAGAGCGAGCGCCGCCAGCGCGAGTTCACCGAGCGCACCGCCCTGTTCCAGGAAGCCCTCGACGTCGACGAGGTCATCGCCCAGCTGCTGGTCACCGAAGGCTTCGCCACCGTCGAGGACGTGGCCTACGTCGAAGTCTCGGAAATCGCCTCGATCGAAGGGTTCGACGAGGAGACCGGCGAAGAGATTCAGGCGCGCGCCCGCGACTACCTGGACAAGGAAGCGGCCGAATATGACGCCAAGCGCCGCGAGCTCGGCGTCGAGGACGGCCTGCTGGAGATCGAGGGTCTGACCCTGCCGATGTCCGTGGCGCTCGGCGAAGGCGACGTGAAGACCGTCGAGGACTTGGCGGGCCTGGTGCCGGACGACCTGCGCGGCTGGTTCGAGACCAAGAACGGCGAGCGCGTGCGCGAGGCCGGCATCCTGGAGAGCTTTGGCCTCGATCCGCAGGACGCCGAACTTCTGATTATGCGCGCCCGCATCGCCATGGGCTGGGTCGAAGCGCCGGAAGAGCCGGAAGAAGAGCCGGCCGGCGACGCGCTGGAAGACGGCGAAGCCTATGCCGAAGCCGAGATGGAGGGCGAGGCGCGCGACGCGTAACGCTCCTCCCCGCCGATCCCCGCGAAAGCGGGGACCCAGGCGTTTTCTGTTTTCTGAGATCGAACCCACACCAAGGTCGCCGACTTGAACCGCAACCAAAAAAGCCTGGGTCCCCGCTTTCGCGGGGATGAGCGGTAGGGTGGTGGCCCGTGGAAGAAGCTTCGCCTGAAGACCGGCCCGCGAAGGCCAACGACCGCGAACGCCGGGACATTGTTTCCGGCGAGGTGATGGACGAGGCGCGCCTGGTCCGCTTCGTCGCTGGACCGGACGGCGCCGTCGTGCCGGACTTGGCGCGCAAGTTGCCTGGCCGCGGCATCTGGGTCGCCGCCGACCGTATCGCGGTCGAGACTGCAGCGAAAAGGAACCTGTTCTCGCGGGCGGCCAAGGCCAAGCTGTCACCCGCCCCGGACCTCGCGGATCTGGTCGAGCAGTTGCTGAAACGCCGGCTTTTGTCCGGGCTCGGTCTTGCACGGCGCGCCGGCGACCTTACTTCGGGGTTCGAGAAGGTCTCGGCCGCGATCTCCGCGGGGCGGGCCGCGTGGCTGATCGAGGCGTCCGACGGAGCCGCGGACGGGCGCCGGAAGCTCAGGGCGCTGGCCCGCAAACAAGCGCATCCGCCCGGCGTAATCGGCGTTTTCGCCGCTGCGGAATTGGGTTTGGCCTTAGGCCTGGAGAATGTGATACACACCGCCTTCCTTGCGGGGCGTGCCGCCGATCGTTGGGCGCAGGACGCCCACCGGTTGTCGGGCTTTTGCCCGCTCCTTCCTGAGAGTTGGCGCGAGGAGCCTTGAGTAGAGGCAAGCGGGAGCCTGAGCAGGTTTCCGCCCCTCTTGCATTTGAACTGTCCGTTGGTCGGGGGCGTCCCGACCGCTGAGTAAAGCGAGCGCATGAGCGACGAGAACAACAACGGCCGCAACTCCGCCCCGGGCGGACGCCAGCCCCTGACCCTAAAGCCCCGCGGGGCGGGATCGGTCAGCGCCGGCACGGTGAAGCAGAGCTTCAGCCACGGCCGTTCCAAGACCGTGGTGGTCGAGACCAAGCGCCCGCGCACTCACGCGCCGGCTGCCGGCAACCTCGCCGCGCCGTCATCTGCTGAGAAGCGCGGCCAGGAGCCCCGCACGGGCGCCGGCGCCCCGCCGCCGCGCCCGCAGGCCGGCGCCGACGGCCGCGGCCTTTCGGCCGAGGAACAGGCCGCCCGCCAGCGCGCAATCGAATCCGCTCGCCAGCAGCAAGCCCGCCAGGAAGCTGACCGCCGCGCCAACGACGAACGCGCCCGCGCCGAGGCCGAAGCCAGCGCCCGCGATGCCCAGGCGGCGGCTCAGGCCGCCGACCCTGCGCCCGCCCCCACGCCGACGCCGCCCGCCCCGGCGCCTGCGCCCGAACAGCCTCCGGTGCAGGCCGAAGCTCCGACGCCGCAGCCCGCTGCGCCGCCTCCCGCCCAGCAGCCGCCGGTCCAGGCGCAAGCGGCGCCGCCGCAGCCGCAAGCGGCTGCGCCCCAGCATGCCGCGCCGCGCCCGGCTGCGCCGCCGCAGCACCGCGCCGCCGCCGAGTCCTCGCGTCCGACGGGCCCCGGCCAGACGCGCACCTATCAGCCGTCGCCCGATCGCCGGGACGACCGGCCGACCACCACCACCTACCGTCCCGAACGGCCCACCGGCCGGTACGAAGGCGCAACCTTCAACCAGCGTGCGCCGCGGCGCGAGGACGACCGTCCGCGCCCCAACGGCGACCGTGGGCCGCGCCCGGGCGGCGACCGCGGCCCGCGGAGCGACGACCGCGGCGGCGCCGGCCCGCGCCCGGAGGGCACCGTCCGCTATTCGGCGCTCGCGCCGCGCCCGACCGGCCCACGCGACGGCCCCCGTGGCCCAGGCGGCCCGCGCGGCCCGCGCATCGGCCCCGCCGCGCCTCCGGCCACGCCGGAGATCCAGCGCGCCGCTCGCTCTGCGCCGCGTCCCGGCGGCGGCTTGCCGGATCGACGGCCGGACGAGGACGACCGCCGCCGCGCGGACTCGCCGTCCAAGGCCATCTCCCGCGCCAAGGGCGCGCCGCAGCGCCGTGAAGGCCGCCTGACCATCCAGACCGTCGCCGGCGACGCCGACGGCGCCGAACGGATGCGCAGCCTGGCCTCGGTTCGCCGCGCCCGCGAACGCGAACGCGAGAAGCGTAAGGGCGGGGCCCAGGAGCAGGCGCGCGTCGCCCGCGAAGTCGTCATTCCCGACGTCATCACCGTGGGCGAACTCGCCAATCGGATGGCGACGCGCGGCGTCGAGGTCATCAAGTTCCTGATGCGTCAGGGCGTGATGCTAAAGATCAACGACGTCATCGACAACGACACCGCCGAGTTGGTGGCCACCGAATTCGGCCACACCGTGAAGCGCGTGTCCGAGGCCGACGTCGAAGAGGGCTTCATCGGCGCAGAGGACGTGGACGACCATCTGGTCACCCGCCCGCCGGTGGTCACCGTCATGGGCCATGTCGACCACGGCAAGACCAGCCTGCTCGACGCCCTGCGCTCGACGGACGTGGTCGCCGGAGAGCACGGCGGGATCACCCAGCACATCGGGGCCTATCAGGTGCGGCTGGCCAATGGCCAGGCGGTGACCTTCCTCGACACCCCGGGCCACGCCGCCTTCTCCGCCATGCGGATGCGGGGCGCCAACGTGACCGACATCGTGGTGCTGGTGGTTGCAGCCGACGACGGCGTGATGCCGCAGACGGTCGAGGCGATCAATCACGCCAGGGCTGCCGGTGCGCCGATCATCGTGGCGATCAACAAGATCGACAAGCCGGGCGCCGATCCGACACGCGTGATCAACGAACTGCTGCAGCACGAGATCGTGGTCGAGAGCCTCGGCGGGGACACCCAGGCGATCGAGGTCTCGGCGAAAGAGAAGTTGGGTCTGGACGACCTGATCGAGGCGATCCTGCTGCAGGCTGAAGTCCTCGACCTGAAGGCCAATCCGGATCGCACCGCGGACGGCGTGGTGATCGAGGCGAAGCTCGATCGCGGTCGGGGTGCGGTGTCGACCGTGCTGGTGAAGCGCGGCACCCTCAGGCGCGGCGACATCGTCGTGGCCGGCGACACGTTCGGCCGGGTTCGCGCTCTGCTGAACGAACGCGGCGAACAGCTCGCCGACGCTGGCCCCTCGGTGCCGGTCGAGATCCTCGGCCTGGACGGCACGCCCGCGCCGGGCGAGCCCTTCGCCGTCGTCGAGAACGAGGCCCGAGCCCGCGAACTCACCGAATATCGCGTGCGGGTTAAGCGCGAGAAGACAGGTTCGCCGACCCAAGGCGCCAGCCTCGCCGACATGATGGCCCGGCTCGCCGACAAGAAGGTCTCCGAACTGCCCGTGGTCATCAAGGCCGACGTGCAGGGCTCGGCGGAAGCCATCGTCGGGTCTCTGGACAAGCTTGGCACCGACGAGGTCCGCGCGCGCATCATCCTCTCGGGCGCCGGCGCGATCAGCGAAAGCGACGTCATGCTGGCCAAGGGCGCCGGCTCGCCGATCCTCGGCTTCAACGTCCGCGCCTCCAAGCAGGCGCGCGACCTGGCCGAGCGCGAAGGCGTAGAGATTCGCTACTACGCGATCATCTACGACCTGATCGACGACATCAAAGGCGTGCTTTCCGGCATGCTGGCGCCGATCCAGCGCGAGACCTTCCTCGGCAACGCCGACGTGCTGCAGGTCTTCGACATCACCAAGGTCGGCAAGGTTGCGGGCTGCCGCGTCACCGAAGGCGTGGTCCGCAAGGGCGCGCGGGTGCGGATCATCCGCGACGACGTCGTGGTCCTCGAGCTCGGCGTCCTGCAGACGCTCAAGCGCTTCAAGGACGAGGTCAACGAGGTCCCGTCCGGCCAGGAATGCGGCATGGCCTTCCAGGGCTTCCAAGACATCAAGGCCGGCGACACGATCGAGTGCTTCAACCTCGAGGAGGTCAAGCGCTCGCTGTAAGGCGCGATCCTCTCCCTCAGGGAAAGTTGGTCTGCAGGACCGGAGGGGGCTTCCACTCATAAATGGACGCAGCCCTCCCCGGACTGCTGAGCGGAAGCCCCTCACCGCCTCCGGCGGAGCTCCCCCTAAGGGGGAGCATCGACGCCCTCTTAATCTCGCCGCCTTGTTGCGGTAGAGCCTTGGCCATGACTTCACTGCGTGCGCTCCTGATCGGGCTCGCCGCCCTCACCCTCGCCGCTTGCGCTTCGGTGCAGCGCCTGGACGCGGCGAGCGACGTCCACGCCCTCCTGATCTCCATCCGCGACAACGACCAGGCGGCGTTCGACTCCCACGTCGACCGTCCCGCCCTGAAGCGCGACTTGCAGTCCAAGCTCTCCAAGCGGATCGGCAAGGACGAGCGCCTGCGCGGCGTCGCCGCCCTGTTCGGCCCGTCGGTGATCGACTTCGCCGGCGACACCCTGCTGCAGCCCAAGGTCTTCCGCCTGGTCGCCGAGCGCTACGGTTACACGCCCCAGACCCGCATCCCCAGCCAGGTCGAGATCGCCTCGGCGTTGAAGCCGCTGCCGGATGGCCGGGTGTGCGCGGTGACCAAGAAGGACGGTCCCTGCATCATGTCCTTCACCAAGGAAGGCGGCGTCTGGAAGCTGACCAGCTTCGAGGGCGACTTCTCGATGCTGCGGATCCAGCTCTGAGCGCCTAGCTCCAGCGCAACGGCGGGGCCTCGGCGCTGAGCTTTTCCAGCGCCGCGCGGATCTCGTCCATGAAGGCGTGGCGATCGCCGCTCCACTTCAAAGCCGGCCCGATGTTGACGCTGCAGTTGAGCGGCACGGGGACGCCGCTGCCCTTCGGCAGCACGCGGCCGGCGCCGGCGATCCACACCGGCACGACCGGCGCCTCGGGTATATCGGCCGCGAGCCTGGCGACCCCGCTCTTCAGTCGGCCCATCTGATCGGACGCCGCGCCGCGGGTGCCCTCCGGAAACACGACGATGATGGCGCCCTCGGCCAACGCGGCGCGCGTCGGACCCAGCACGTCGTGGTCGCGGCCGACCTTGTCCCGCTCCACCGGGACGATGCCGATGACGTTGCGCGAGAACCAGCTCATCAGCCGGCCCTTGAGGAAATAGTCGGCCGCCGCCGCGGGGCGCACATAGCGCAGCGTCCGCGCGGGGAAGATCGCCAGCAGCAGGAAGGTGTCGACGTGGCTTTTGTGGTTGGCGACGACGATCGCCGGCCCTTTCGCCGGCAGGTGCTCGCGCCCGACCACGTCGGCGCCGGTGAGGATCCGCGCCAGCGGCTTGGCGATCAGAGTCAGGAAGAGGACGCGCGGGAAGCTCATCTTTAGTAGGTCTCGAGCGCGAAGAAGGCGGTCAGGTGGAAGTAGAGGGGAGCCGTGAAGATCAGGCTGTCCAGCCGGTCGAGCACCCCGCCGTGGCCGGGGATGAAGTGCGAGGTGTCCTTGACGCCGATGTCGCGCTTGACCGCGGACATGGTGACGTCGCCAGCGAAGCCTGCGAGCGGAAGCAGGATCGCCACCATCCACAGCCCTATGCCTCGCAGCGGCGTTAGGTGCGGCGCGGCAAGCACGATCAGGCCCGCGGTCAGGATCCAGCCGCCGAGGAAGCCCTCCCAGGTCTTGTTGGGGCTGACCTTGGGCATGATCTTCCGCCGCCCCAGGAGCTTGCCGCAGACGTACTGCAGCACATCGTTGGCCTCGGTGGCGAACAGCAGCATGAAGACCAGCCCCGCAGCTCCCGCCTGCGGCGCGTCTGACCGGTGAACTCGCATCAGGAGCGGGATGTAGCCGAGCGCATAAACGCAGGTCACGACGCCGAAGTGGAAGACCGAGGAACGGGAGAGGTAGCCGCGGGTCTGCCCAATACATGCCATGAGGAAGGGCACGGCGGCGAAGACGTAGACCGGTACGAACACCAGGTACATGCCGTAGTCCCACGTCAGGACGAACGCGTAGTTGATGGGGATGGTCAGATAGGCCACCAGAATCAGCGGCCGGTCCTCGCGGCTCATCGGCGCCAAGGACAGGAATTCCTTCAGCGCCAGGAACGACACCAGCGCGAACAGCACCGTCATCGCCAACCAGCCGGCGAGCAGCGCGCCGGCCAGCAGCGCCACCATCACCCACCACGACCAGACCCGCTGCTGCAGGTTGGCGTAGTCCTTGCCGGGCTTCAGCTTGGGCAGGACCAGCGCGGCCAACGCGCCCAGCGTCAGCACGCCGAGCACCCCGGCCAATCCCCACAGCAGCGGCGCAGGTTCGCGCGCGAGCAGCTCAGGCACTCTTGAAGCCCCCTCTTGGTCCAAGCTTAACCACAGCCTAACATTGCGCGCATGAAAACGTCTGCCCTTGGCGGTCTGGCGAGATCGAGCGCCCTGCACGTGGCGTTCGCCTTCGTGGCCATGGGCGGTTGGGCGCTGTTCGCCAACAGTGCGCATCCCCCCGGTCGGATGTGGCTGGCGGGCCTGATCCAGGGGGCGATCTCGGCGGCCATCACCCTAGTGCTCAAGCGGTCGCTGGAAGCGATGACGGCGCGGATGCGCGGGGCTGTCGCCTTCATCGTCCCGCCCTTGATCTCCTGCGTCGTGGTGCTGGCGGTGCTGGTCGGCGTCCACACGCTCGCCGGAACGCCGGAGATCTGGGCGACGATCGCCGTGCCCTACGCCGTCTCCAGCAGCTACGCCTGGATCTACACCGCGAGCCTGGTCGTGGCGGCCCGCCGCGCCAGCCAGGGAGCCCGACCATGAGCGAGACCACGAACCGCCGCCCGCTGAAGTCCCGCGACACCGGCTGGGCGCGGACCGTGGCCACGGCGCTGGCGCGCGCCCGCTTCAGCCCCGACGCCATCTCCGCCGGCTCGATGCTGTTCGCGGTGGCGGGCGCGGCCCTGTTCATCGCTCAGTCGCAGGCGGACGGCCCGGCGCGCGCGGTCGAGCTGGTGCTCGCCGGCGCCTGTGTGCAGCTGCGCCTGCTCTGCAACCTGCTGGACGGCATGGTCGCGCTGGAGCACGGCCGCGGCAGTCCCGCGGGCCCGATCTGGAACGAGTTGCCGGACCGCATCGCCGACGTGCTGTTTCTGGCGGGCGCGGGCTACGGCGCCATGCTCTCGGGCGTCGGCTGGGGCGACGACGCCGGCTGGGCCGCCGCCGCGCTTGCCGTGCTGACGGCCTACGTGCGCGAGCTCGGCCGTGCGCTCGGCCAGTCCGCCGACTTCCGCGGCCCGATGGCCAAGCCGCACCGCATGGCGCTGCTCACCGCCGCCTGCCTCGTCGCCGCCATCGAGCCGCTGTGGGGCTGGCGCGGCCAGACCCTGGCCATCGCTCTCGCGGTCATCGCCGCCGGCGCCGCGCTCACGGCCGCTCGACGGACGCTGGGCCTGGCGGCGCGGCTGAAGGGTTAGGCTCCCAGCGCTGGACTTCCGCCCGGCCGCGCACTAGAAGCCCGCGCTTTCCGCTGAGCCGCGCGTCCGACCCGTGCGCCAGTCTCGAGGGTTTTATCCGATGAAGCGCCACACCGACCGCGGCCACCAGGCTCAAGGCCCCACCCAGCGTCAGCTCCGCGCCGGCGAACTGATGCGCCACGCGCTTGTCGAGATTCTGCGCGAGGAGGAGTTCTCCGATCCGGCGCTTGAAGGCGTCTCGGTCACCGTCACCGAGGTGCGAATGAGCCCCGACCTTCGCCATGCGACTGTCTTCGTCGAGCCGCTGGGCGGCGGTCACGCTCAGGACGTGGTCGACGGCTTGAATCGCCACGCCAAGTTCCTGCGCGGAAGACTGGGGCGCTCGATCGACATGAAATTCACCCCGGATCTCAAGTTCCTGCACGACGAGAGCTTCAACGAGGCGCAGCGGATGAGCCGGCTGTTCGACGACCCGAAGGTGCGCCAGGACCTCACCCCACAGCCGCCGTCCGACTCCTGGAAGGACGAGGACTGATGGGGCGGCGGCGCAAGGGTGACGCAGTCTCCGGCTGGATCTGCCTCGACAAGCCCTATGACCTGACCTCGACCCACGCCGTGAGCCGGGTGCGGCGAACCTTCAACGCTCAGAAGGCCGGCCACGCCGGGACGCTGGACCCGCTGGCCACCGGCATCCTACCGATCGCGCTCGGGGAAGCGACCAAGACGGTTCCGTTCCTGGTCGACGCCGACAAGGCCTATCGCTTCACCATCGCCTGGGGCCGCACCACGGCCACCCTCGACCGCGAAGGCGAAACGATCGCCGAGTCCGACGTGCGCCCGACGCTGGCCCAGGTGGAGGCGGTGCTGCCGCGCTTCGTCGGCGAGATCGAGCAGGTGCCGCCGGCCTATTCCGCCATCAAGGTCGATGGCGAGCGCGCCTACGACCTGGCCCGCGCCGGCGAGACGGTGGAGCTGAAGGCGCGTCCGGTGAGCATCTACGCCGCCCGCATCGTCGACGCCCTGGACGCCGACCATGTCACCCTGGAGATCGAGTGCGGCAAGGGCACCTACGTCCGCGCATTGGTGCGCGACATCGCCGATGCGCTGGGCGCATGCGGGCATGTCAGCGAGCTTCGCCGAACGCGAGTCGGCGGGTTCACCGAAGAATCTGCGGTGACGCTGGAATTGCTTGAGGATTTGGGGCATAAGGCCCGCCAATCGGAGGCGTTGCTTCCGGTCGAGACCGCGCTGGACGACATCCCGGCGCTGGCCGTGACCGACGAAGACGCCTTTCGATTGAAGCAGGGACGGCCGATCGTTCTCGTTCCCCGACAGGTAGAAGCGGTGAAAGCGCGGCTAAAGCCGGGCTCGCGCACCGTTTCCGCCATGGTGGGCGAAGTGATCGTGGCGCTCTGCGAGATGCGCGCAGGCCGGCTCGAACCTGCGCGGGTCTTCCATCTTGAAAAGAGCGGAGACTGACCCGATGTCGATTACGGCCGAACGTAAGGCTGAAGTTATCAAGACCCATGCCCGCGGCGAAGCGGACACGGGCAGCGCCGAAGTCCAGGTCGCGATCATGTCCGAACGGATCGCCAACCTGACCGAGCACTTCAAGACGCACAAGAAGGACAACCACTCGCGCCGCGGCCTGCTCAAGCTGGTTTCCGCGCGCCGGTCGCTGTTGGACCACCTGAAGAAGTCCGACGCCGCCCGCTATCAGAAGCTGATCGAGACCCTCGGCCTGCGCCGCTAGGTTCAACGGTTGGTGAACCGCTCCCCGGTTGAAGCCGGCCGGGAGAGCGGTTCTGAATAGTTCTCTTTCGCCGCTCCCCCGTGACAGGCCGGGGGGCCAATGCGGCGCATTCGGGAGACCCGCGAGAGGGCCCCGACCACACGCCGAGGGTTCTCAAGAAATCCTCATTCGCCTGTTCGCTGGAGAGGATTTCGGAAGTCCGAACGCCCTGTCCGCCCCCGCCGGGAATGCGCCCGCGGGATGAGAAAGAAACCAAAATGTTCGATATCAAGCGCAAGACCATCGAGTGGGGCGGCAAGACGCTCACGCTCGAAACCGGCCGCATGGCCCGTCAGGCCGACGGCGCCGTCCTGGCCACCTACGGCGAGACCATGGTGCTCGCCACCGCAGTGTTCGCGAAGTCGCCGAAACCCGGCCAGGACTTCTTCCCGCTGACGGTGAACTATCAGGAGAAGTTCTACGCCGCGGGCAAGATCCCCGGCTCCTTCCCCCGCCGCGAAGGCGCGCCCTCCCAGAAGGAGACGCTGACTTCCCGTCTGATCGACCGGCCGATCCGGCCGCTGTTCGTGAAGGGCTTCAAGAACGAGGTCCAGGTGGTGGCGACGGTGCTCGCCCACGACCTCGAAAACGATCCCGACATCGTCGCCCTGGTCGCCGCCTCGGCCGCCCTGGTGATCTCCGGCGCGCCCTTCATGGGCCCGATCGGCGCCGCCCGCGTCGGCTTCATCGACGGCGAGTACGTGCTGAACCCGACCCTCGACGAGCAGAAGCAGTCCAAGATGGACCTGGTCGTCGCCGGGACCAACGACGCGGTGATGATGGTGGAGAGCGAGATCCAGGAGCTTTCCGAAGCGGAGGTCCTGGGCGGCGTCACCTTCGCGCACAAGGAAATGCAGGCGGTGATCGACGCGATCATCGAGCTCGCCGAGCACTCCGCCAAGGAGCCGTTCGACTTCCAGCCGGACGACACCGACGCGATCAAGGAAAAGGTGAAGGCCGTGATCGGCGGCGACCTGCGGGCCGCCTACCAGATCACCGGCAAGAGCGAGCGCGTCGCCGCGCTTGGCGCGGCCAAGGACAAGGCGATGAAGCAATTCGCCAAGTCCGAAGCCAACCCGGACGGCTACGACTCCAACAAGCTGGGCGGCGTCTTCAAGGAGCTGGAGGCCGACATCGTCCGCCGCGCGATCCTGGAGACCGGCAAGCGCATCGACGGCCGCACCGTCGACCAGGTCCGCCAGATCGTCGCCGAAGTGGGCGTGCTGCCCCGGGCGCACGGCTCGGCGCTGTTCACCCGCGGCGAGACCCAGGCCCTGGTGGTCGCGACGCTGGGCACCGGCGACGACGAGCAGCTGATCGACGCTCTCGAAGGCAAGTACTATGAGAAGTTCATGCTGCACTATAACTTCCCGCCCTTCTCGGTGGGCGAGACCGGCCGCATGGGCGCGCCGGGCCGTCGTGAAGTCGGCCACGGCAAGCTGGCGTGGCGGGCGATCCGTCCGATGCTGCCGTCGGCGGAAGAGTTCCCCTACACCATCCGCTTGGTGTCCGAGATCTTCGAGTCCAACGGCTCCTCGTCGATGGCCTCGGTCTGCGGCTCCGCGCTGGCGCTGATGGACGCGGGCGTTCCGCTGAAGAAGCCGGTCAGCGGCATCGCAATGGGCCTGATCCTGGAGAGCGACGGCTTCGCCGTTCTCTCGGACATCCTCGGCGACGAAGACCACCTGGGCGACATGGACTTCAAGGTCGCCGGCACCGCTGACGGGATCACCTCCCTGCAGATGGACATCAAGATCGCCGGCATCACCGAGGAGATCATGAAGAAGGCGCTCGAGCAGGCGAAGGCCGGCCGAGACCACATCCTGGGCGAGATGAACAAGGGCCTCGAGGCGCCGCGTTCGGGCCTGGGCGAATACGCGCCCAAGATCGAGACCATGAAGATCCCGGTCGACAAGATCCGCGAAGTGATCGGTTCGGGCGGCAAGGTGATCCGCGAGATCGTCGAGAAGACCGGCGCGAAGATCGACATCGGCGAAGACGGCACGATCAAGATCGCGGCCGCCGAGCAGACCAAGATCGACGCGGCGCGCGACTGGATCAAGTCGATCGCCTCGGAACCGGAGGTCGGCACGATCTACACCGGCAAGGTGGTGAAGATCGTCGACTTCGGCGCCTTCGTGAACTTCTTCGGCGCCAAGGACGGCCTAGTCCACGTGAGCCAGATCTCGTCCGAGCGCGTGAACAAGGTCTCCGACGTGCTGCAGGAAGGTCAGGAAGTGAAGGTCAAGCTCCTGGGCTTCGACGACCGCGGCAAGACCCGCCTGTCGATGAAGATCGTCGACCAGGTGACCGGCGAAGACCTGTCCAAGAAGGAAGCGGCGACGGAAGAGGCGTAAGCTTCAACCGAGATCGGTAAGCGAGGGGGCGGCTGCAGCGATGCGGCCGCCCTTTTTCGTGGGCGTGGGGTAATTGCGGCGGAACAGCAGGAGGGCGCTTGTCGCGAAACTGACCGGCGCGGCTATGGCGGCGAGAGCAACGATCCCCAGAATCGCCATGGCAGGAGCATCGTTGGGAGGCGGCAGGGTAGGTGCGGTCGCCCACTGCGCGATGGCGAGCACCAGCAAGATTGTCGGAACCGCAGCCCCACACGCGAAGACCGAAAGAACGCTGCTGCGCCTCGCCAAGCTGCGCCCCGCAAGTTTTATGATCAAAGCAGTGAGGCCGCCGACAATCAGCGCCCAAGCCGCCAATTGAGGCAGCGTCATGATCCAGTTCACCTCGCACTCCTCGCCAGGGTCTCTCCTTTCATTTGACGGGTCCCTTCCTTGAGTCACGACGAGATGCCAGCCTGCCATTCTCCCGCTACCATGCCGCCGACAAAACGGGGCGTTCCATGGATGTCGATCCAGCTGTCGTCGCAGCGCTCGGCTGGCCGAAGGCCAAGTACGCCTGGGTCGAACGCGAGCGGCGCTGGCTCTGCGATGCGGTTCCGTGGGATCGCGTGGCGACGAGCGAGCGCATCACCGACCTATATGTCACGGGCACGCAGCTGCGCCTGCGCGAGGCGGTTCCCGGCGATGGCGGCCCGCCGATGCGACGGCTGAGTCGCAAGGCGGACGTCAACGCGGCCGTGCGGCTTCTGACGTCGATTTACCTGGCGCCCGAGGAATTCGCGCTGCTGTCTGCGCTGCCCGGCGAGCGGCTGCGCAAGACGCGGCATCGCCTGAAGCCCGTGACCGGCGCGGCGTTCGTCGCAGTGGACGTCTTCGAAGGTCCCCTCGCGGGATTGATCATGGCTGAGGCCGAGTTCGAGGACATGGAGGCCATGGCGGCCTTTCCCGCGCCCGACTTCACGCTCCGCGAAGTCACAGACGACCTTCGCTACTCAGGCGGCGCGCTCGTCGCGCACGGGCTTCCCGAGCCCGTATAAGGCCGCTCAGAGCGCGGCCGCTCCCGCCAGCCAGCCGCACACGAAGCCGGCGATCATCAGCGCCGTGAAGAACAGCCACGCCAGATTCAGATCTTCCGTCATCGCGCCACCTCGGCACGGCTCCAGCAGCCGTGCCGGGCGATCAGCAAGATCTGTTCCGGGCGCGATCGCTGGCGCCCCTGACCTGACCTCACCGCTTCTTGCCGAGCTCAGCGGCGATATCCTTGGTGAGGCGGCCGACTTTGCGGTGGGCGGCGGTGATCTGGTCGCGGGTCACGCCCCAGCGCTTCATCCAGTACTCGACCGCCTTGCGCTCGGAGAGGTCGAGCCGCTCCTTGTCGATGAAGCCGCGCTTGTCCTTCAGGCCAGCCATGGTTTTGCCGCCTACTTCTTCATCCAGGGCTTGGAGGCCCCGGACGGCATGCGGGCCTGCTCGCGCTTGAGGCCGGTCTCGGCGGCGTTCGGCTTCGCCTTCTGCGCGGCCTTCTTCAGGCGCAGCGCTCGCTGCATCGGGGTCTCGGCGGCGTCGTCAGGCGGTTCGGTCATGGCGACGACTTAGCACGGAGCGCGCGTTCAGGTCCTGCGGTGGTGAGGGCGGCTGGAGGATTTGGCCGGCTTGCTGGCGGTATGTTGCTTGCGCCCCGAGGACGCGTGACGGCTCGCCTTGCCTTTGTGCGACGCCTTGGTCGCCTTGTGCGCATGCCGGCCCGAGTGGGCGCTCGCGTGGGCCTGACGCGAGCTTCGTGCGTGCGCTTTGGCGTGGCGCGTGCTGCGCGCCGGCGCGCTGCGCTCGTAGTCCGACCGCCGCGCCGCCATCAGCCGCTGCGCGCGCTCGCTGTTGTAGGCGTCGATGTAGGGATTGAGGCGCGAGGCCAGGGCCGGATCAGCGCGCATGGCGTCGCCCATCTGGTTGTAGTCCTCGACGCTCATGCCGGCATCCTGGATCGCCCGGCTCATCGACGCAGCATCCTGCTGACGTAAGAGCTGCAGCTCGACGGTGGCGTGGGCGAACCTGTGCATCTCGTCGGCGGAGTAGGCGCTCGCGGGGGCCGGTGGCGCAGCCAGCGCGGGCGGCGCGGGCGCTGCAGCCGGCGCTGCGTTAGGCGCGTCCTGCGCCTGGGCGACGGTGGATAGCGCGAGCACCGCGAACGGCGCCAGTAACGCCCTGGCCCACATTCCCATACTTCCCTCCGCGACTCAGGTCCGCGCCTGCTTGCAATGGCCAAGGTATGGGCATTGCGCGCGCCGCGCCATGCCGCGCGCCGCCGCAGGCTCAATCGAGCGTGCGCCGGTAGCGCAGCATCGCCAGCGCCGTGACCACGCAGACGAAGGCGGCGAGAGAGGCGAGCTCGGGCCATTGGTCCGCCAGGGATTGGCCCTTGAGCAGCGCGCCACGGACGATCCGCAGGAAGTGGGTGACGGGGAGCACCTGGCCGATCGCCTGGGCCCACTCGGGCATGCCGCGAAACGGGAACATGAAGCCCGACAGCAGGATCGAGGGCAGCATGTAGAAGATGCTCATCTGCATCGCCTGCAATTGCGAGCGCGCCACCGTCGAGATCAGGAAGCCGAGCGCCAGCGAGCCGACGATGAACAGGGCGACGCCCAGCCACAGGCCGAACCCCAGGCTCTCCATCGGCACGTGGAACAACAGCTTCGCCATGATCAGCACCACGGCGGTTTGCACCAGGCCCACCAGCACGTAAGGCGCAAGCTTGCCGATCATCACCTCGATCGGCTCCAGCGGCGTCGCCAGCAGGGTTTCCATGGTGCCGCGCTCGACCTCGCGGGTGACGCTGAGCGCGGTCATGATCACCAGGGTCAGCGTCAGGATGATGCCCAGCAGGCCGGGGACGATGTTGTAGGAGGTGATCGCTTCGGGATTGTAGCGGTTGTGGATGACCACCTCGAACGGGGCCTTGGCCGCCCCTTGAGCCGCGACCGCGCCCTCCAGGTCATGGCGCAGCGCCTGCTGCGGCAGGGTGGCCAGAGCCGCCACAGCCCCGCCGGTCGCCGAAGGGTCAGTGGCGTCGGCCTCGACCAGGATCTGCGCCGTGTCACCCCGCACCACGCGACGGGTGAAGTCGCCCGGGATGGTGACGGCGAACTGCACCACGCCTCGGCGGATCATGTCGTCGAGCTCGGCCGGATTACGCGCCTGGGCGACAAGCTCGAAGTAGCGGGAGTTCTTCAGGCTCGATAGGAGCGAGCGGGCGAAGCGGCTGTCCTCCCGCACCAGGACGGCGGTCGGCAGGCGGCGCGGCTCGGAATTGATCGCGTAGCCGAACAGCGTCAGCTGGACGATCGGGATGGCCAGCATCATCGCATAGGTCAGCCGGTCTCGCGTGAGCTGCTTGAACTCCTTGACCATGACGGCCAGGACCCGGTCGAGCACGATGAAGCTCATGCGAAGTTGTCCTCCGCACTGCCCATGAGGTGGATGAAGACGTCCTCCAGCGTCGGCGGGACTTCGGTCCAGCGCCACGGCTCGCGCCGCCAAGGCGCGATCGCCGCCTCAAGCTTTCCGCGATCCGTGCCGCTGACGTGCAGGGCGGCGCCGAAGGGCGCGACCGTCTCGACGCCGGGCTTGCCGGCGATCTCCGGCGCGAGCCGGCCGATGTCCGGCCCCTCGCCGTGGAAGGTGACGAGGCCGGCGCCCTTGACCACCTCCTCCGCCGTCCCGCGCGCGATCAGCTTGCCGTAGCTGATGTAGGCGATCTCGTGACAGCGCTCGGCCTCGTCCATGTAGTGGGTGGAGACCAGCACGGTCAGGCCGCGGCCGGCGAGCTCGTGGATCTCGTCCCAGAAGGTGCGCCGCGCCTTCGGATCGACGCCGGCGGTTGGCTCGTCGAGCAGCAGCAGCTCCGGTTCATGCAGGGTCGCCGAGGCCAGCGCCAGCCGCTGCTTCCAGCCGCCGGAGAGCGTGCCCGCCAGCTGGTCCTTGCGGCCGGAAAGGCCAAGATGCTCCAGCGCCGCCTCGACCCTCTCGCGCCGCTGATCGAGGCCGTAGACCTGAGCGGTGAACTGCAGGTTCTCGGCGATGGTGAGGTCGTCGTAGAGCGAGAACTTCTGCGTCATGTAGCCGGTCTTCAGCTTGATGCGATCCGGCTCGCGGCGGATGTCGTAGCCGAGGCACGTCCCGCTGCCGGCGTCGGGCGTGAGCAGGCCGCAGAGCATGCGCAGCGTGGTGGTCTTGCCCGAGCCGTTCGGCCCCAGAAAGCCGCAGATCCGGCCGCGTTCGAGTTGGATCGACACGTCGTCGACGACGCGCTTGGCGCCGAAGCTCTTGCTAAGCCCCTCGACGTCGATCGCCAGCGTCACGACGCAGGCTCCAGCGGCTCGACGTCCACGGGCTGGCCCGGATTGAGCCGCACCGTCGGCAAGGCCTCGACCATGTAGACCAGCCGGTCGCGGGACTCGCGGCTGTAGATCACTGGCGGGGTGAACTCGGCGCGCGGGCTGATGAACGTGATCCTGGCGGTCAGCCCCTTGCGGCAGCCGTCGCAGCTGAAGCGCACGGCCTTTCCCACGCCGTAGGCGGCGAAGCTGCGCTCCGGAACGAAGAAGCGCAGCCGGACCCGGTCGTTCGGCAAAAGCGACAAGATCGGCTGGTTGGCGGCGACCCATTCGCCGGGATGGAAGAAGACGTCCTCCACCCGCGCGGCCGAGAGCGCCTTGGGGGCCACGTCGCTGAGCTTCGCCTGCGCACCCGCCAGCGCGGCCTTGGCCTGCGCCACGCGGGCGTCGGCGGCGCGGATCTCGTCGGCGCGCGATCCCAGAGCCGCGGCGTCGCGCTGGCGCCTGGCCGCAGCCACCTCGGCGTTGGCGGAGCCGGCGGCGGCGCGGGCCGCATCGAGTTGAGCCTGCGAGTTGACGCCCGCGCGCAACAGCTCCTGGGTGCGCGCGAGCGCGACGTTGGCGTTGCGCGCCTGGGCCTCGGCGTTGGCGATGTTGGCGTTCAGCACCGCGAGCTCCACCGGCCGCTGGCCCTTGCGCGCGTCCTGCGCCTGGGCCTGCGCCGCCCTCAGGTCGGCGAGCGCCTGGTCGCGCTGGCTGCGCGGCTGCTCGGGGTCGACCTCGAAGAGGGTGGCGCCGGCCGGCGCCTCCGCGCCGCGGTCGAAGAACAGCGCCTTCACCGTGCCCGCCACCGGCGCGGCGTAATAGAGCGGCTCGCCCTCGATGTAGCCGGAGAGCGTGGACGCGTGGCGGAACCCCGGCGCGAGGACCACGGCGACGACCAGGGCGGCGGCGACCAGTATGAGCAGGGGGGCGAGCAGGCGTGTGTGGCCGGTCATTTACGGGGCTCCACGAGCATGCCGCCCAGCACCGTGCGCACGTGCTGGCGCGCCAGCCCGCTCAGGTCGAAAGCCGGGACGCCGACCGGCACGAAGGTTTCGCGCCAGATCGCGCCGATCAGCAGCGGGGCGACGATCTGCAGGGCGTAGGCGCGGGGGTCGCCGTCGCGCACCTCGCCGCGGGCCTGCGCCGTCGTGATCGCCTGGGCGAGGCCGCCCAGCGCATGGGCGACCAGCTCGTCGTGCCAGACCCGGGCGAGCTCCGGGAAATTTCGCGCTTCGGAGATCACCATCTTGGCGACGCCGCCGAGCGGCGAGCGGTCGACCAGCGTCGACAGCCGTTCGGCTAAAAGTGCGAGCAGGTCGGGAAAAGGTCCAGGATGAGCGGCGAGCAAGCCTCCGATGGCGCGGACCTCCGGCGCGATCGCCTGCTCGACGACCGCACGGAACAGCGCCTCCTTCGTCGCGAAGTAGAGATAGAGCGAGCCTTTCGACACGCCTGCGCGGCCAGCGATTTCGTCCAATCGGGCCGCGGCGAAACCCTTCTCGGCGAACACGTGCAAGGCAGCGGCGATGATCTCGCCCGGCCGGTCGGCTTTGCGCCTGCGAAACTTCGGAGCCTCGGCGAGCATCGCGCGCCTCGCAATTACTGACCGGTCAGTTATCAGCGAACGGCGCCGCCTTGGCAAGCGGCAACCCAACTACGCTCGCGACACGATGCATCGGCAGCGCAACAACATGGGGTCGAAGCGGCTCACCTTTCGCCCACAAGACAAACCGGACTTGCAGTGGTGCAGAGCAAGGAGGCGATACGATGAAACGCACGCTTGTCATCGCGGCCGCGGCGGCCGTGGGATTGGGCGGCTTCGCAGGCGGGGCGCAGGCGCAGCCCGGACCCAACCGCCACGCCCCCCGGGCTACGATCGCTACGACCGCCACGACAACTGCAGCGGCCATCGCTGGAAGACCGGCGACAGGATCCGGCGCGACGACTGGCGGCGCTACCGGGCGGTGGACTGGCGACGGCGTCACTTGCGCCAGCCGCCGCGCAGCTACGAATGGCGTCAGGTGAACGGTGACTATGTGCTGGCGCCGACGGCCACCGGCCTGATCGTCACGGTCATCGCCGCCAGCCATAAGGCGCGAGGCAGGCGGCCGTATCGACACCCCAGAAATGAAAAGGCCCGCCGGGCGGCGGGCCTTTTGACTTGGAGGTTGCGTCGCGTCAGCCGCGCAGCTTGCGCAGCAGGACGTCGATGTCGCGGGCGATGGAGGCGTCCTCGGCCTTGAGGGCCTCGATCCGCCGCACCGCATGCAGCACCGTGGTGTGGTCGCGGCCGCCGAAACGCCGGCCGATGTCCGGCAGGCTGCGGGTAGTGATCTGCTTGGCTAGCCACATGGCCACCTGACGCGGGCGTGCGACGGCGCGAGCGCGCCGCTCGGAGATCAGGTCCGCCTGCTTCAGGCTGTAGTGCTCGGCCACGGTCTTCTGGATCATGTCCACCGTCACCTTGCGCTCGTTGCACGCGAGATGCGGGCGCAGGATCCCCTGGGCGTCGTCCAGGCCGAGCTTGGCGACATCGCCGCCAACCCGGGCCACCAGGGTGTTCAGCGCGCCTTCCAGCTCGCGAACGCTGTCGGTGAAACGATCCGCCAGGAACTGCAGCACCTCGGGACGCGCGGACGGATGGAACCGGCCCTGGCGCGCAAGGGTGCCCAGCTTCCGCTCCAAGATGCCGAGCCGCAGGTTGCGGTCCGCCGGTTCGATGCCGCAGACCAGCCCGGCCTGCAGGTGCGAGCGCAGCCGGGGCTCCATCTCGGAGATTTCCGTCGGCGATCGATCGGCGGTCATCACCACCCGCCGGCCGTCTTCGACCAGCGCGATCAGGGTGTGGAACAGCTCTTCCTGCGTCGAGGTCTTGCCGGCGACGAAGTGAACATCGTCGATCAGCAGCAGGTCGGCGTTGCGCAGCTCTTCCTTGAAAGCCGCGGTCTGACGGTCCTGCAGCGCCTTGACGAAGGTCGAGGTGAACCGCTCGGCGGAAAGATAGACGACCCGCTTGGTCGGCGCGTTGCGGATGGCCTCCCAGGCGAGCGCATTCAGGAGGTGCGTCTTGCCGAAGCCGTACGGCCCGTGGAAGACCACCGGATTGAAATGCCCGTCGGCCCAGGTCGCCACGCGGCGCGCGACGGCGAAGGCGAACTCGTTGGCCGGGCCCGAGACGAAGGTCTCGAACGAGAAGCGTTCCTGCAGGCCTTGCAGGCGGCCCTGCTTGACCGCGGCGGTCGGGGCGCCCTCGGCGACCTCGACCTCGAACACTTCGGGCGCGTTGGCCGCGACCGGCGTCGCGATCGGCGCGCGGCCGATTGCGGGCGCCGCGTCGACTTCCATCCGCGACTTCAGATCAAGCCGGCGGCCGAGCGGATCGTTTTCCGCCCAGATCTCGCCAATACGTCGCCACGCGTGGCGACGAATCCAGTCGCGCGCAACCCCCGTGGCAGCCACCAGACACACCTCGTCCCCAGTCTCCCGAAGCGCGGCTTGGCCGAGCCACGACCCGAAGGTCGCCTCGCCCAACTCACGCTTGAGCACTTGGCAAGTCTTGGTCCAAACCGCCCCTGCCGGCGCTTCAGCCATGGCCCCCGCAGCCCCCCTTGTGATCATCCTCGAAAACCCCGCCGTCTCGCCCTCAGCCTCGCTGAGAATCCGCCCTATTCCTCAACGAACACAGCGCCTTACTCGCCGAACAACTATCGTTCGCCGTCGCCCGGTTTTTCCGAGATCAGATTGAAAGACGCCTGTAAGGAGAGTGAGAGTAGTCGGGGGCCGGGGTCGGTCAACGGGGATAATTGCGCCGCTCGGCGGATATTTTCGTTGACTTGCGAAAGCCCCATTTCCGCAAAGGGGAACGCTGCTTTTTCAGTCCGCTGGCTGAGTACATCCGTCGCACGCGGACCCAAAATGAGACACTGAGCACGCAAAGAAAACAGCGTCCGTGACCGGACGCTGTTGGGTCTATTCCACCGTGGTGAAAAGGGCGGCGTCAGCCGCCAAAGGGCGTCAGGCGACGGCGAGCTTCTTGAGCCGAGCCGCCAGCCGCGAGACCTTCCGCGCGCCGGTGTTCTTGTGCACGACGCCCTTGGCGACGGCGCGCATCAGCTCCGATTGCGCTTCGACGAAAGCGGACTTGGCCTGGGCCGCGTCGCCGGCCTCGACGGCTTCCTCGAACCGACGCAGGAAGGTGCGCACGCGCGAGCGGCGCGCCTTGTTGACTTCGGTGCGGCGGGCGATCTTGCGGACCGCCTTCTTGGCGCCGGGCGTATTGGCCATAGGTCAGCTCTCAAAAGCAGGCGCGCCCGGCGAACCGGGCGGTGAAAATGGAGGCGCGGATATACGCAAAGGCGTGGATGGGGTCAATGGCGCGGTGGCGCCGCGGCCGAAGATTGAACGCCCCTTCTACTCCACACCCGAAAACGCCCGCCAGGCCGGATGCGCGGCGACCAGGTCGGCCATGCGCTGGTAGCCCGCCGCGCCCGGGTGCGCGCCGTCGTAGGCCCCAGCCTCTGCGACCCAGAGGCCGTCGGCGGCGAGGGGGCGAAAGACGTCGATGAACGGGATTTGCAGCCGCGCGCAGAGCTGCTTGAAGCCTTCGTTGAGCGCCTCGATCCGCGGCGTTCGTCCGGCGTCGGCGAGCGGGGTCGGCCCCACCATCAGCACCGGGCATAGCGACCCCGCCTCGGTCAGCATGGCGCGGGTGTTGAGCAGGCTCTGCGCCGGGGTGACCGCCGGAACGCCGGCGTCCATCCAGCTGTCGTTCACGCCAAAGCCGAAGATGATGCGGCAAGGCGCTTCATCGGTCAGCCGGGCCTCGGCTTCACGCCGCCACAGGCCCGCCAGCTTGGTCGAGGTCGCGCCGCGGATGCCGAGATTGTACAGCGTCACCTCGCGGCGACCGGCGAGTGCGCGGCCGATCCAACCCTGGTGGTCGGGATCACCAACGCCGGCGACGGTGCTCTCGCCAAAGGCGATCAGGCGCATCGCCTACTTGCCCTTGAAGGCCGGTTTCCGCTTCTCGAGGAAGGCCGCCATCCCCTCCTTCTGGTCTTCGAAAGCGAACAGCGAGTGGAACAGCCGCCGCTCCATCAGGACGCCGGCCGCCAGCGAGGTCTCCTCGGCGGCGTTGACCAGCTCCTTGCACATTGTCACCGCCAGCGGCGACTGAGCGGCGATCCGTCGGGCGGCGGCGAGCGCCTCGTCGATCAGCTTGTCGGCCGGCACCACCCGGCTGGCCAGGCCCGCGCGCTCGGCTTCGGCCGCGTCCATCTGGCGAGCGGTCAGGATCATGTCCATCGCCTTGGCCTTGCCGACCAGGCGCGCCAGCCGCTGTGTGCCGCCGATCCCCGGCATGACGCCGAGGTTGATCTCGGGCTGGCCGAAACGCGCGGTGTCGGCAGCGATGATGAAGTCGCAGAGCATGGCGAGCTCACAACCGCCGCCGAGCGCGTAGCCCGCGACCGCGGCGATGATCGGCTTGCGGAACTGTTCGATGCGCCGCGCGGGTCCGGCGAAGAAGTCTGTCTGGAACATCTGCGCGTAAGTCTTGTCGGACATCTCCTTGATGTCCGCGCCGGCGGCGAAGGCCTTTTCCGAACCGGTGATCACCACGCAGCCGACGCCGGCGTCGGCCTCGGCGGCGTCGAGGGCCGCCGACAGCTCGCCCAGAAGCTTGCTGTTGAGCGCGTTCAGCGCTTCCGGGCGGTTGAGCCTGATCAGGGTCACGCCGTCGGCGGTCTCGACGAGGAGGGTCTGATAGCTCATGGCGCGCTCCGAAGGCTGCTAGAATCCCGATTCCGAAGTTCGTTGCGCTTTGTGGCGGGCTCCGACGAGCTTCGGAATCGATAAGGACACTATCCAAGTATTTGTTTTCTCGTGTGCTTTATGGATTTGAGGTGCGCCTCGGCGGGTGACCGGCATTCGAGCGAACTTCAGATCCAGCACACTAGCTGCGGTTTACGGCCCCTCCACCTGATAGCCAAGCGCGCGCAGCCTGGCCGGCACCCCGTCAGGTCCGATCAGGTGGCCCATGCCGACCACAACCACCGTGCGGCCCTTGCCCTTGAGCCGCGCGTCCAAGGTCTTGGCCCAGCGCGCGTTCCGATCGGTGAGCAGGCGGGAGAACAGGATCGGCGAGGCTTTGCGCAGCGGGCCCAGCGCTTCGCGATCCAGGGTCTGCAGGTCGCCGGTCATCCAGGCCGCGAGCAGCAGCAGGAACTCGTCGGGGCGCTCCTCCATCTCCTTCAGCGTCTGCGACAGCGAAGCGATCTGCTCGTCTTGCGGCGCGCCGGACAGGATGCCGATCTGCTCCTGGGCGGTCTCGAAGGCGCGCCTCGCGGCCGTGGCTGGGACCGCCGCCGAGACCGCCATCTCCACGCCGTCCTTGCCGCCGGCGCCGGCCTTGGCGTAGGCGGCCGAGCTCATGGCGATGTCGGCGAGCCAGGGCTTTAGCCGGTCGAGCACCGCCGGATCGACGCCATAGCTCTTGGCCACCCGCAGCAGCCGGGCGGAATCGTCCGGAGGCAACAGCTTGAACAGCGATTGGTCCGGCGGTAGGCCGCCCAATTGCGCGGCGATGCGCGCGGTTTCCTGTTCCGTCGCGGGGTCGATCGGCAGCTCGAACCAGACGTCGTCGGCGTCTTTCAGCGCCGCCGTGAGCTGCGGCGGCCGCCAGTCCATGCCTGGCGGCAACAGATGCACGGAGCCGAAGAGCACGATCTCCGAGTCCTTGTCGCGAACGACCCAAACTGGCGGGCGGGCCTGGGCGGCCCCGGCGAGCCCCGCGACGACGAGGCCAGCGAGCAGGGCCAGCAGGCCCGAGCGAAATGATTGCATGCGACGAAGCTTAGCTGCGCTAGTCGGCGCGCGAAACCGCCCACGGTAGGAACTACTTCTGGCACACCGGGCAGTAGAAGGTGGAGCGCCCGCCCTGCACGCGACGGTGCACGGTTCCCGAACAACCCTCGTTCGCGCAGGGGCGGCCTTCGCGGTCGTAGACCCGGAAGCTGTGCTGGAAGTAGCCCAGCGCACCGTCGGCCTGGGCGTAGTCCTTCAGCGACGAGCCGCCGGCGGCGATCGCCGCGGCCAGCACCTCGCGCACCGCATCGACCAGCCGCGCCAGCCGCGGCGCCGAGATCCGCCCGGCCGGCTTGAACGGCGAGATCCGCGCACGGTGCAGCGCCTCGCAGACGTAGATGTTGCCAAGCCCCGCCACGATCCGTTGGTCGAGCAGCAGGGTCTTCGGACCCTGCTTGCGGTCCTTGAAGGCGGCCACGAGCCGACCGGCGTCGAACGCGTCGGACAACGGCTCCGGCCCAAGGCCGGCGAACCAGGGATGCAGGTGCAAGGTGGCGGTGTTGACCAGCGCCATGTAGCCGAAGCGCCGCGGGTCGTAATAGGTCACCCGCGACCCGGCCTCGGTCTCGAACACCACATGGGCGTGCTTTGGGTCAGGGTCCGGCGCATAGTGGAATTCGCCGGGACGCTCGACGCCCTCCGGTCGCGCGATCTCGAAGCGGCCGCTCATGCCCAGGTGCATGACCAGGGTGTCCTCGCGATCCAGTCGCGCCAGCAGGTACTTGGCCCTTCGCTGCAACGAGACGATCGTCGCGCCGGTCAGCAGTTGAACGAAGTTCGCCGGCAGCGGAAAGCGCAGGTCCGGCCGCCGCGCCTCCACCCGCGAGAGCCGCGCGCCTTCCAGCACAGGGGCCAGGCCGCGGCGAACCGTCTCGACTTCGGGCAATTCGGGCATGCCCCAGCCGTGGCACGGGGCGGGCGCGGCGTCGAGATGCGCAGGCCTACTTCAAGCCGCGCAGGAAAGCCTCGATCGCCGTGCGCGCCTCCGGCTCGCTCAGCATCGGGGCATGGCCCACGCGAGGGACCTCGACGAAGCCCATCTGCGGGGCGCGGGCGCGCATAGCCTCGGCGGTGCTCGCCGACAGCAGATCCGACAGCGCGCCGCGGACCAGCAGCAGCGGGCGCTCGCCCGCCGCCAGCTGGTCGAACAGCGGCCAGAGATCCGGTGCGGGCTTGCCCGAGGTCTTGCGAAACGGCTCCATGATCCGGGGGTCGTAATCAAGCACCGGCTTGCCGCCCTGCTCGCGAAAGATGCGGCGGGCGAACGCCAGCCAGTCGACGTCGACATAATCTGGAAAGGCCGCGGCGTTGATCGCGTTTGCGTAGGCGGCCGCCCCGCTCCAGTCGGCGACGTCGGGCGACACGCCGGCGTAGCTGGAGATGCGGCGAACGCCTTCGGGCGCGAGCTCGGGCCCGACGTCGTTCAACACCACGGCTGCCAACCGGGTCGGCGCCACGACCGCCAGGGTCATGGCGATGAGCCCGCCCATCGAGGTGCCGATCACCACCGCCTTGGCAATGTCCAGCGCATCCATGAGGGCGAGTACGTCGGCGGCATAGGTCGCCGGCTGATAGGACGCGGAATCCGCCGCATAGGCCGAGCGGCCGCGGCCACGAACGTCGGCCGCGAGCACGCGCCGCCCCAGCTGGGCGATCCACGGCGCCACCCCCTCGAAGTCGCGCGAGTTGCGCGTGAGGCCATGCAGGCAGATCACCGGCGCGCGGCCATTGCCGACCGTGTGGTAGTCGCGCGCCATCAGGGGCGCCCCATCGACCCCACGCCAGGTGAGCCAAGCAAAATCGGCCATACGTCGTGAACCCTCCGGCCTAAGCGCCGCCCTAGCAGAGGCGCAGAGCGCTTACCAGGGCAAGCAAGTTCCACCCTGGATGCCTCCGCACGCACGAATTCAGCTCTGGCGTTCATTCGGCAAGCGCCGGGCGAAGCAGGCCATGGCGCTTGGAGGCGGGCGGCCCGGGCGCTAAGAGCCTGTTCCATGACCGAGCCTCGCGCCACCTTCGGCTTCCGCGACGTCGATCCCGACGCCAAGCCGGGGCTCGTGCGCGGCGTATTCGATCGCGTCGCCCACCGCTATGACCTGATGAACGACCTGATGAGCGGCGGCGTGCATCGGCTCTGGAAGGACGCTGTGGCCGCGAGGCTCAATCCGCAGCCGGGCGAACTGATCGTCGACTGCGCCGGGGGCACCGGCGACATGGCGCGTCGCTTCTCGAAGATGGCCAGGCGCGCGCAACTGCGCCGCGGCGGCCCCGACGCCCAGGTCTTCGTCATCGACTACAACGCCGAGATGATCGCCGCCGGGCGCGAGAAAGGCGGCGAGCCGGAAATGGCCTGGGCCGTCGGCGACGCTCAGGCGCTGCCGATGCCCGACGGCTGCGCCGACGCCTATGTGATCTCCTTCGGCATCCGCAACGTCACCGACATCCCCACGGCGCTGCGCGAGGCGCGGCGGGTGCTGAAGGTGGGCGGCCGGTTTCTCTGCCTGGAGTTCTCGCGCCCCGTCGCGGAGCCGCTGCAGAGGCTCTACGACGCCTACTCCTTCAAGGTGATCCCCGAGATCGGCGCGCGCGTGGCCGGCGACCGCGACTCCTACCAGTACCTGGTCGAAAGCATCCGCCGCTTTCCCGACCAGCGCACCTTCGCCGGCATGATCGAGGCGGCGGGTTTCACCCGGGTCGAATTCACCAACTTCTCTGGCGGGGTGGCGGCGCTGCACACCGGGCGGGCGATCTGAGCCATGAGCGGGCCCGCCGCATTAGGGCGGCTGATCGGCGCCGGCTGGATGCTGGTGCGCAACGATGCTCTGCTGCCGCGGGAGCTGGACGCCCTCTATCCGCCGCCGCTGTCGGCGCTTTCGAAGACGCTGCGGCTGCTCGCCGGGCGCCAAGCCCGCGTCGGCCGGCCGGGCGAGCGCCTGGCGCGGTCGCTCGAGCGGCTGGGACCCGTGGCGATCAAGCTCGGCCAGGCGCTGTCGACGCGCGCCGACATCTTCGGGGGCGAATTTGCCGAGGACCTGTCGCGGCTGAAGGATCGGCTGGCGCCATTCCCCACCGCAGCCGCCCGCGCCGAGGTCGAACGCGGGCTCGGCCGGCCGCTGGAGAACCTGTTCTCCGACTTCGGCCCGCCGGTCGCCGCCGCCTCCCTGGCCCAGGCGCACGAGGCGGTGCTGCTGGACGGGCGCAAGGTCGCAGTGAAGGTGCTGCGCCCCGGTATCGCCCGGCGCATCGCCCGCGACGCCGAGGTGTTGCTGCTCGCGGCCCGGATCGTCGAACGGCTCGCCCCGCCGGCGCGCAGGCTCGAACCCTCGGCCTTCGCCCGAACCGTGATCCGCGCCACCGAGCTCGAGCTCGACCTGCGGCTCGAGGCCGCCGGCGCCGACGAGCTTGGCGAGGTGATGGCTGAGGACGGCTACATGCGCGCGCCGAAGGTCATCTGGGACGGCGTCGGCAAGCGCGTGCTGACGATGGAGTGGGCGGCGGGCCAGCCGCTATCCGGCGCCGCCGCGCTCGCTGAGCCAGGGATCGATCCGCGCCAGCTGGCGGACAACCTGATCCGCGCCTTCCTTTCGCAGGCTTTGGACCACGGCGTCTTCCACGCCGACCTGCACGAGGGGAACCTGTTCGTCGCTGCGCCCGCCCAGCTCACCGCGGTCGACTTCGGCATCATCGGCCGGCTCGGCGCGCCCGAGCGGCGCTATCTGGCGGAGATCCTCTGGGGCTTCCTTCAGCGCGACTACCACCGTGTCGCCCAGGTGCATTTCGACGCCGGCTACGTCCCCTCCCGCCACAGCGTGGCGGAGTTCGCCCAGGCCCTGCGCGCCGTCGGCGAGCCGGTGTTCGGCCGCGCGGCGAGCGAGGTGCCGATGAGCCGCCTCTTGATCCAACTGTTCGAGATCACCGCCCTGTTCGAGATGCGCCTGCGCCCCGAACTGGTGCTTTTGCAGAAGACCATGATGACGGTGGAGGGCGTCGCGCGCCGCATCTGTCCGGACCACGACATCTGGGCCGCCGCGGACCCGGTGGTGCGCCGCTGGATCGCCCGCGAGCTGTCGCCGGCGACCCGCATCAAGCGATTGGCGGGCGAGGCGGAACAGGCTGTCCGCAATCTCGCCCGCCTCGCCTCCGCTCCACCGGTGGGGGAACCGGTGGTTGCGGTCGCGCCAGCCCGCCGCAGCGGGCCCGCGCTCTGGGTCGCCCCCATCTGGTTCATCCTGGGGGCGCTGTCGGTCGCGCTCGCCGCCTTCGCGGTTCGCGCTGTGGGGCTAGGTTAGAGGGGTCGGATCAACCCAGGCCCTCCTTCGCCGTCGGAGTCACCGGGTGCGGCCGCGGCTGGATCTTCGGGAACAGCATGCCCACCCGCATCCGGTACTGCAGGTATCGGACGCCGTGCTCGGCGATCAGGTCGCGCTCCTCCAGCCAGATACCGACCAGGATGTAGCCTGTCGTGCCGGCTGCGAAGAGCAGGTGGCCAAGGCTCATCTGCGGGGTCGCCCAGAAGGCGATGATGAAGCCCGCATAGATCGGGTGCCGGATGAACTTGTAGAACATCGGCGTCGTGAACTCGGCCGCGGGCTGACCTGAGCCCATAAGGTCGGCGAAGCCCTGGCTGAGGCCAAAGAGGTGGAAGTGGCTGATCATGAAGGTGCTGAGCAGCACCATCATCCAGCCGGCGTAGGACAATCCCTGCACCACGTCGCCCGCCGGCGTCGCGCCGAGATCCCAGACGAGGTGCGGCATCGGCCGCCAGGTCCAGAACAGCAGGGCCAGCGCCAGGCTGGCGAACAGCACGAAGGTGCTGCGCTCGACCGGCTCGGGCACGATCTTCGTCCACACCCGCTTGAACGCCGGCCGGGCCATCAGCGAGTGCTGGACGGCGAAGACGGAGAGCAGCGCGAGGTTGACCAGCAGCGAGGGCAGCAACGGCCCCGGATCGCCGGAATTGATCGACTTCGGCACGAACGCGCCTTCGACGAAGCCAATGGCGTAGAGGAAGGTGGCGAGGAAAAACAGGTACACACAGGCGCTGTAGAGCGCGGAAAGCACACGGGTCATGGGGTCTCTCCCTCGATATGGCCCAGCGCCGTGCGTGCGCCAGCGCCACGCCCCGCGGGCGCGCGCCGACGTCGCTTCGTCGTCAGTTGTTGGCCGTCAGCGGATCGATGATGGACGGCGTCTCGGTGATGCGGGTGACAGGAATGCCGCTGAGTTCGGCATGCTTGCGGATCGCATCTTCGTTCGGCGCCAAGTAAACGCAGAAGGTTTTGTCGCCAGCGACATAGCTGTGCTGCCACTGCAAGCCTTCGCCAACTTGCTCGATGGCGCAATTCGACGCCCGAGCGGCGCCGCAAAGCTCGACGACAGACATCCCGCCAATGCCCGGGATCTCACGTTCAATCATGTATCTCTTCAACTGTGCCATGGTCGGCCTCCAATAAGTGTTGGCGCAATATTCGGCCGACCAGCGCGAAACCCAAGCTAAATGATCTTTGCATTGCTAAAGGTAGGCTTTAGTATGACGGCGTTATGTCAGCGACGTCCCACCTCAAGTCCCTGCAGGCGCTCGAACTCGCCGTGCGAACCGGCTCGCTCAAGGCCACCGCGAACGTGCTGGCCATCACGCCCGCCGCCGTGGGCCAGCGGGTCAAGGCGTTGGAGGACTATCTGGGCCTGGATCTACTGGTGCGCGGCCGCTTCGGCCTGCAGCCGGCGCCGGCGCTGGCCGGAGCGCTCCCCCACCTCAGCGCGGCGTTCCGCGAGTTGGAGCTCGCGGGGCAGCGGCTCGACCTGCAGCGCGGCCACGAGATCCACATCGCCGCCCCGCCGGACTTCGCCGACCTCTGGCTGAAGCCCCGGCTGCCGGGCTTCAAGGCCGAGCATCCGAACATGCTGTTCTGCGTCAACGGCGAGGGCGACGTGCCGATGCGCCTGGCTTCGGCGGACTGCGAGGTCGAGTTCTCCGACCGGGTGGAGGGATGCGACGCGCTGTTCCGCGACTACGTCCTGCCGGTCTCGTCGGAGGATATCTCTAGGCGGCTCTCCCGGCTCGGGACGAACGACCGGCTCGAAGGCTTCCCGCTGCTGCACGTCGATTTCTACAAGGACGACCCGGGCGCGCCGAACTGGCCGCGGTGGATCGGCGACAAGGGCCTGAACCGTAGCGCGCCGGAGCGGGGCATGCGCTTCCGACGCATCAGGCAGGCGCTCGAAGCCGTGCATGCCGATGCGGGGCTGGCGATCTGCGGCTTGGCCTTGGTGGCCGAGCAAGTCGACATCGGCCGCCTCACCCTCCCCTTCCCGCCGGCGTGGGGTGCGTGGACGAGCCATGCCTTCCGCGTCCGCTTCCGCAGCGACGCGCTCGCCCGGCCGCACGTGAAGCGCTTCCGCGCCTGGCTGCTGGCGGAGGCGGAGACGACTGCCGCCTGGCTCGCGCGCTTCGCCGGTCAACCGGCGGACGGCCACCTCGGCGTGTCGTGATCCGGGTGTTGGTAGGAGACGATCGAGGCGTCGTGGGCCGCGACCTGCGGGCCATCGGCGATCGGCAGGCCCGCGGTCCCCATCGTCCAGGGCAGGGCTGAACCCGCCCGCAGCTGCACTTGGGGCGCGATGTCGGCCGCGTCGTCGAAGGCGCAGACCGCCACGTCGATCTTGGCCGCGTCCCACTCGAAGGTGAGCGGCGTCCCGCACGCGTTGCAGAAGCCGCGGTGGACCTTGTTCGAGCTCTGGAAGCGCGACCGCGGCCCTCGCGTCCAGACGAGTTGCTCCCAACCTACGGTGACCAGGGCCGCATAGGGCGCGGCAAACGCCTTCTGGCACATGCGGCAGTGGCAGAGGCTGGCGCGGCCGAGCTCGCCCTCGACCCGGAAGCGGACGGCGCCGCACTGGCAGCCGCCGGTGCGGATCATTCCGCGGCTTCGCTGAATGCGACCGCGGCGAGAAGCATGCGCCCGTCGTGGCCTGTCACCCGCAGGTCAGTGATCTCGCCCGTCGGCGCCTCGCCGACAAAGGCGATCTCGGTGAAGTCCTCGGCGCGCGCGACGCCTGGGCGCTCCACCAGGCCCATGAGCGTGCGGCCGACCTGGGCGTCGAGATGCCGCGCCAGCGCCGCCTCGCCGGCCGCGCGCAGCCTGGCGGCGCGCGCCTTGGCCACCGCCTTGGGCGACTGCGGAATGCGTGCCGCCGGCGTGCCGGGCCGGGGGCTGAACGGGAAGACGTGCAGGAAGGCGAGGCCCGCCTCCTCGACCAGCGCCAGCGTGTTTTCGAACATCGCTTCGGTCTCGGTCGGGAATCCGGCGATCAGGTCGGCGCCGAAGGCCGTGTCCGGCCGCGCCGCACGCACCTCGGCGACCAGCTTCAGCGCGTCTGCCCGCGAGTGACGGCGCTTCATGCGCTTGAGGATCATGTCGTCGCCCGCCTGCAGCGACAGGTGCAGGTAGGGCATCAGCCGAGGCTCGTCGCGCAGGCAGCGCAGCAGGTCCGGGTCGATCTCGGCCGCGTCTATCGAGGAGAGCCTCAACCTCGGCAATTCCGGAACCATGCGCAGGATGCGCGCAACCAACTGGCCGAGCGTCGGCTGGCCGGGCAGGTCGGCGCCCCAACTGGTGACGTCGACGCCGGTCAGCACAACCTCGCGGCAACCCTGGGCGGCGAGCCGGCGCACCTGCTCGACCACCTCTCCCGCCGGGGCGGAGCGCGAGTTCCCGCGTCCATAGGGGATGATGCAGAAGGTGCAGCGGTGGTCGCAGCCGTTCTGCACCTCGACATAGGCGCGCGCCCGGTCCTTCAGCCCGTCGATCAGATGGCCCGCGGTCTCGCGCACGCTCATGATGTCGTTGACGCGCACGCGCGGCGCTTCGGGCTTGGCCGCGTAGGCGCCCGCCTGGCTCTTCTCGGCGTTGCCCAGCACCAGGTCGACCTCGGCCATGCCGGCGAAGGCGGCGGGGTCGATCTGCGCCGCGCAGCCGGTGACGATCAGCTTGGCGTCCGGCCGCTCGCGGCGGGCCTTGCGGATCGCCTGTCGTGCCTGACGCACCGCCTCGCCGGTCACCGCACAGGTGTTGAAGACGACGGCGTCGGCGAGCCCATCCTCCGCCGCCCGCTTACGGATGACCTCGCTCTCATAGGCGTTGAGGCGGCAACCGAAGGTGACGATGCGGACATCGCCGTCGGTGGAGTCGGCGACCAGCGCACCCTCCTCCGCTTCAGCGATGTCGGGGGCGGTCACGGCAGCTCGCCCGCGAAGTCGACGGCGGCCGGGCCGGTCATGATCACGTGGCCGTCCTCGCGCCAATCGATCAGCAATTCGCCGCCATCGAGCTCCATCACCGCGGTGCGGTCGACGAGATCGCGGCGCGCGGCGGCGACAAGGGCGGCGCAGGCGCCGGTGCCGCAGGCCTTAGTCAGGCCCGCGCCGCGCTCCCAGACCCGCAGGCGGATGCGGTCGCGGTCCTTCACCTGGGCGAAGCCGACGTTGACGTGCTCCGGGAACAGCGGATGCCGCTCGACCACCGGACCGGCCTCGGCGATCGGCGCGGTCTCGATGTCGGGCACGAAGAAGGTGACGTGCGGGTTGCCCATTGAGACGCTGCCCGGCGCCTCGACCAGGGCGGGATGATCGTACAGCTGGACGTCCAGCGCACGGGTGTCCTGCACCTGGGCGAGCGGGATTTCCCCCCACTCCAGGCGCGGCTGGCCCATGTCGACGCTCACCAGCCGTTCACCCGCGCGGGTGGCGACCAGGCGCCCGGCCTTGGTCTCGATCAGGATCTCGTCCTTGCCGGTGGATTGCATCAGCAGCCATCCCACCGCGCGCGAGCCGTTGCCGCAGGCCGACACCTCTTCGCCGTCGGCGTTCCAGAAGCGCACGCGCGCATCGACATCCGTCGCCGGCTCGATGGAAATCAATTGGTCGCAGCCGACGCCGTTCGCCCGGTCGGCGATCGCGCGCACCTCGTCCGCGGTCGGCGCGAAGGGCTCGGAGCGGGCCTCGACCACGACGAAGTCGTTGCCGAGCCCATTCATCTTGAGGAACGGACGGCTCATGGTGGCGGACATATAGGGCAGAACGTCCGTGATGGCACGCCAGCCCGGTCGCGCGGCTCAGTTGGCCTGGCGCAGGGCGCTACGCGTGGATGCGTTCAGCCGCGCCTCGGCCGCCTCCGCCGCCGCAGCCACGACCTCGGCAAGCTCGGCGAAACGGATCGGCTTCGAAACGAGGCCGTCCATGCCCGCCTCGGCGTATTGCTGGGCCTGGTGCGGCATCGCGTCGGCGGTGACCGCCAGGATCGGCGTGTGCGGCCGGCCGGACGCGGCCTCGAGGGCGCGGATCGCACGCGCCGCGGCCATTCCATCCATGCGCGGCATGCGGATGTCCATAAGCACCATGTCCCAGGGGGCGTCACGCCAGGCCGCGACCGCCTCTTCGCCATCGGAGACGATGTGGACGGCAAGCCCAGCCTGTTCGAGCAGCGTCTTCAACACGAGCTGATTGACCGGGTTGTCCTCGGCCGCCAGCACCCGCAGGCGCAGATCGTCGGGCGCATCGGGCGCGGGTGGCGCGGCCTCCCCGGTGATGGGCAGCGCGCCGGTCTGCAGCGGCGCCGCCATGCGCGCGACCAGCGTCAGCGCACCATCCGCTCCCTCGACGAGCGCGAACTCGCCCCCCATGCGACGGGCCAGGTCGCGCGCCGCGCCGAGCAGGATGCCCCCGCGCACGCCGCCGAGCTGTCCGGATTGATCGAGGGCGCACACGGCCGAGCCTTCCGCGAAGGCGCCGGACACCTCGAGCCGCAGCCCGTCGGCGTCGCCGTCGACCACGATCGAGACGCCGCCGCGTTCCACCGATTTCAACGCGACGCCGGCCACACTGCGCATCACCTGACGCATGCGACGGGGATCGCCGGCGCGCAGCTCTCCGGCGGACGCCAGGCAGACGACCTTCAGGGAACGGCCCTTGGCCGCGCCCAGCGCATCGAACGTCTGCTCGGTCTCGGCCGCCAGGGCGTGGACGTCGATGACGCCGCGTTCGAGTTCAGAGTCCGAGGGGTCGTTCGTCGACGCCTCGAGGATATCGTCGACGAGCAGCAGCAGCGCCTCGCCGGACGCCCGTATCACGTCGAGCTGGCGGCGCTGTTCTGCCGGCAGGTTGGCCCCGGCCATGGCCTGCGCCATGCCGAGCACGCCATTCAGCGGGGTGCGCAGTTCGTGCCCCATCAGCTCCAGGAACTCGCTCTTGGCGGCGCTGGCCGCCTCGGCGCGAAGCCGCTCGCGGCGGGCCTCGTCCAACGCCTCGCGAACCCGTCGCTCACGCGTGAAGTTCGCCCAGCCGACGGCCACGAGCCGCACCGCCAGCAGAATGGCGGCAAGCGCAGTGACGAGATAGAGCGCTCTCTGCTGCGGCTGCGCGCCCGCCAGCGAGATCAGCGGCAGCAAAAGCAAGGCGATCAGGAAGGGGGCGCTGTAGCGCCAGAGGTCGCGCGGCGAGTCGTGCCGGCGCACGATCGAGGTCGCCGCCTGGCCGGCCAGCATGAACAGCGCGAACTGCCGAGCGGCGGGACCGCCCAGAAACCAGAACATCGCGCTCGAGGCGGCGAACACGGACGCGTTGAGCAGCATGGCGATGTCCGCGGCGCGCCGGCGCCATGGCGCCGTTGGCGCGCCGATGGCGAGGATGGTCGCCTGCAGCGCGAGCGAGATCGCCAACCACAGCGCGGGCCAGAGATCCGGCAGGGCTAGAAATCCCGCACCTGCGATGAGGGTCGAGAACGCAAGACGCAGCATGGCTCGAGACGCACGCCTGCGCCGCGCCACTGCCTGTTCGCTCGCGTCAGTTACCGATTCCCCCATAATGGGTAGGGTTGGGGCTCAACCATTAATTTTAGCCTTATCAACCGCCGGTTTTATTTTAGTGGCAGCGCCTAGGCCGTTCGCAGGGTCGCAGCCAGCAGCTTCCCCTCGACGCCCCGGTTCGAACCCGCCCGCCACGCCACGACGATCTCCCGGCTCGGATGATCGGCGTCGATCGGTTTGACGGCGACGGGAGCCGCCTGCGCCAGACCCGCCTCGACGGCCATCGCCGGCAGGAAGGTGACGCCCAGTCCGGAGCCGACCATCTGCACCAGGGTCGGCAGCGAGGTCGCCGCGAAACTTTCCTCCTCGCCGCCCCTCGGCGGCTTCAGCCCGCACGCGGCGAGGGCGTGTTCGCGCAGGCAGTGGCCGTCCTCCAGCAGGATCAGCCCCTCGCGTTCCAGCGCCTCCGGCGAAGCGGACGCTTGGAAGGCGAGCGGGTGCGTGGAGGGCACCGCCGCCAGCAACTCGTCCTCGGCGACGTGGGCCCAGTTCAGGCCGCTGACGTCGTAGGGCAGCGCGATCAGCGCGGCGTCGAGCTGCCCGGCCTTCAGCGAGGCGATCAGCCGCTGGGTCAGGTCTTCGCGCAGGAACAGGCGCAGCTTGGGAAAACGCTCGCGCAGCAGCGGAAGCGCCCGCGGCAACAGGAAGGGCGCGATGGTCGGGATGACGCCCAGACGGAACCGGCCGGTGAGCGGCTGGCCGGCGTTCTTGGCCGCCTCAATCAATTCCTCGGCCTCGTTGAGGATGACGGTGGCGCGCCGCAGCGCCTCCTCGCCGACGGCGGTGAGGATCACGCCCGAGCGGGCGCGGTCCACGACCGGGGCGCCGAGCGTCCGCTCGAGTTCCTGGATCCCGGCCGAGAGGGTCGGTTGGGTGACGTGGGCCGCCTCCGCCGCGCGCCCGAAGCCGCCCTGCTCGGCAAGGTGCTTCAGGTATTGCAGCTGGCGGATGGTCGGGAGCATCACGCCCCCGAAGATAGGCTCGCTCTATCGAGTTCGCAAAAACAATCGAGCGCCTGTCAGGCTGCCGCGAAAGTCAGCGGCGCGCCCCAGAAGGTCTCGACCAGGCTGTGCTGCGCTCCGGGCTTGCCGGTGGTGAGGAAGGTGCGCATTCCACCGGCGCCGGGATCGAACTCCGGATGGCGCTCGAGGTAGCGGGTGAGCGCGTCGGCCGTCGACTGCGGCTGGTGGATCAGCGGCGTGCCCGGCGGCAAGGCGGCGCGGAATATGTCGGCGACGATCTCATAGTGCGTGCAGCCGAGGATGGCGCGGTCGGGCGGCCGGCCGATCCGCATGGCGAGGTTGCGCGCATGCGCCTCCACCTCGCGGGCGAGTTCCACCGCGCCGGCGCCGATCTCGATCATCCGCGCGAGTTCGGGGCAGGGCTCGGCGAACACCGCGACGTCCTGGCGGCGCTTGTCGATCTCGATCTCGTAGACGCGGGTGCGCGCCGTGGCGGGCGTGCAGAAGACGCCCAACACGTCGAGCTTCTCGACTTTGTCGCCGCGCCGCTCGGCCTCGTGCTCCCACGGGAGGCCTGTGGCCGCCTCAATGGTCGGCACGATGATGCCCACGATATTGACCGGCCGGCCAAGCTCGCGCCGATAGGTCGGCAGCCAAGTCTGCTGCAGCCGCCGCAGCGCCACCGCCGCGGCGGTGTTGCAGGCCAGCACCACTAGATCGCAGCCCGCCGCGAACAGCCGCTCGCAGCCGGCGCGGGTCAGGTCGACGATCTCCTCGCCTGGGCGACCGCCATAAGGCGCGTTGGCCTGGTCGGCCAGATAGACGAAATCGGCGGTGGGAAACCGCTCGACGAGGCGATGGTGCACGGTCAGCCCGCCCACCCCGGAATCGAAGACGCCGATAGCCATGCTCCGGTGTTAGCCCGCGTCGGCCGCTTCCGCCTATAGCGCGTTAGCGCGCAGCAGCGCCCTCAGGGCGGAAGCGTCTGCCAGCCGCCGGCCCGCGGGTTCAGCACTTCAACCACGAATTCGATCACCGCGCGCACGCTCGGCAATCGGCCCCGCCCCGGACTGAAGACGAGGTGCAGGATGCCCTGCGGGGCGCTCCAGTTTGGCAACAGGCGCACAAGCCGGCCGTCTGCCAGCGGTTCACGGCACAGCCATTCGGGCAGGATCGCCAAGCCCAGGCCCTGGAACGCCGCTTCGCGCAGGATCGGAAAGGTCCCGGCCGAGACTCGCGGCTCGTGCTGCACCACGGCCTCGTTCCCCGCGGCGTCCACGAGCGTCCAACGCTGGAAGCCTGGCCGATCGCTGTGGCCGAGCGTGGGGAACCTTGCGATGTCGGCTGGAGTGGCGGGTTCGCCGTGCGCGGCGACCAGCGCCGGGCTCGCCACCAGCATCAGCCCTGCAGGTCCGATCGTGCGCAAGGTGAGGTCTGGGTCGGTGTCCAGCCGGTCGCGGACTCGCACGGCGATGTCGACGCCTTCGTCGATCAGGTCAATCCGCCGGTTGCTGACGACGAACTGGATGCGGAGCTTGGGATGCTGCGCGAGGAAAGCCGGCAACGCCACGCCCAGCAGGCGGTCGGTGTCGATTGGGCAGCTCACGCGCACCAGCCCCTGGGGCTCAGCCTTTAGGCGCAGGACCGCCTGGTCGATCGCCTCGGCCTCGCTCAGCGCCGCCCGCGCGTGGCGATAGACGTCCTCACCCACGTCGGTGACCTTGAAACGCCGGGTCGAGCGCTCGATCAGTTGCACGCCCAGCTGGGCTTCCAACGCCGCCACCCTTCGGCTGATGCGTGATTTGGGCGCGCCGGTAGCCCGCGCCGCCGCAGAGAATCCGCCGCTCGCCACAACCGCCACGAAGGCGCTTAGATCGTTGAGGTCACGCACGCTCATTGTTCTCCGAATGGAACGATGAGTCCCAATATCGCCATCTAACGCAAACCTCGTTGCATCAGTAGATCACTCTCCGTGAAATCCTTCATCGGGACTTGAGAGACATGACCCTGTTGCACATCGACGCCGGCATCACCGGAAACGCCTCCGTGAGTCGTCAGATCTCCACCGCCGTCGTCACGGCGCTGCGCGAGGCGGATCCCTCGTTGCGCGTAGTCCGGCGCGATCTCGACGCCGACCCCGTGCCGCACCTCGACAGCCGCGAGTTGGCGGCGCTCGGCGAACCGGACAATGCGCTGGTCGAGGAATTTCTGGCCGCCGACACCATCGTCATCGGCGCACCGATGTACAACTTCAGCATCCCCTCGCAGCTCAAGGCCTGGTTCGACCACGTGCTCGTGAACGGCAAGACGTTCCGCTACACCGTGGAAGGCCCGCAGGGCCTGGCAGGCGGCAAGCGGGTGATCGTCGCTTCGGCTCGCGGTGGTTTCTATGGCGCTGGAACGCCGCACGCCGCGGCCGACTTCCACGAGCCGTACCTGCGCACCCTGTTCGGCTTCGCCGGGATCGACGACGTGACGTTCGTGCGGGCCGAGGGCGTCGCCATCAGTCCGGACCATCGCCAGACCGCGCTGGAGAGCGCGCTCGCCCAGGCGAAGGCGCCGGCCCTCGCCAAGGCAGCGTGAGGGCTAGGCGGGCGCACCCCTATCGGGAACGGCTCGCCGCTCAGAGCCCCAGCCGTCGCGCCCGCGAGGCGATGGTCAGCGCCAGCCGCTCGGAGATCAGATGGTCGGGCGAGCCCGTCGTCTTGCAGGCGCGATCGGCGGCCAGCACCTCCGGCTGGACGCGATCGAGCTCTTCCAGGCTCCAGCTCCGCGCCTGGCGCAGGAACTCGCGCTCCTGCTTCCAGAACACGCCCGAAGCCTTGGCGGCCTCCTGCAGGCCGGCGCCGCTCTTGTGCAGGGTCAGCACGCGGCGCAGCCGGCCGAGGTGCTGGCCGATGGCGCGCACCGCCGCGGGCCCCGCCTCCCCTTCCTGCCGCGCCCGGCGGATGCCGGCCTGGGCCTCCTTGATCCGCCCGCCGAAGGCGTCCGCCGCGGCGTCGGCGAGCGAAGCTTCGGGCTCGACGCCGAGGAAGGCCTCCAGGTCGGCGGGCGTCGCGTTCAGGCCGCTGCCCGGCCCGAGGTAGAGCGCCAGCCGCTCGATCTCCTGCCGCGCCACCCCGCGCTCTTTGGGCATGCGGGCGACGAACAGGGCCAGCGCGTCGGCGTTAAGGCTGAGGCCATCCTTGGCCAGGGTCTCGCGAACCAGCCGCGCAACGTCTCCCGGCTCGTCCTCGTAGCAGGGGATGGTGGCGGCGCCCGCCGCCTTCTCGGCCGCCTTGCGCAGCGCCGAGTCGCGGCCGAGCGCGCCGGCTTCGATCAGGAAGAAGGCGTCGGGATTGAGCTCGCCCGCCGCATGCCGGGTCAGCGCCTCGGCCGCCAGCTTGTCGGCGCTGGCCTTCTCGGTCGAGAAGCGCAGCCGGACGAGGCGCCGCCCACCCATCAGCGACTGCGACGCGAGCTCGCCCTCGAGGCGGGCGGGATCCTCGCCAAGATCGCCGTCCGTGAGCTGGGCCACGTCGAACGGATCGTCCGGCCGGTCCACCACCTTCGACGCCAGCTGGTTGGCGCGGTCGCGCACCACCCCCATGTCGCGGCCATAGATCAGCGCGGCGCGGATCGCGGCGTCCGGTTTGCCGAGGAAGCGCTCGATGTCGGGGCGTTTGGAGAGGATCACTTACCCGCCCCCCAGCACCGCTCTTACGATTTCGACCGCCCTGCGGCGAGCCAGGCGGCGAGCTCCAGCTGGATGCGGCGGGCGGCTTCCTGGGCGGCGCGGTCCTGGGCGTCTTGCTGGGCGGCGATGGCCGAATAAGGCTGGTCGGCGGAGTCGTAGGTCAGCTCCACCCGCACCTGGCCGCGCTTGGCGATTGCGCCGGCCGGCAGGCTGCTGAGCGTGTAGTCGGCGACCAGCACGTATTCGTAGCGCGTCGCCACGTTGTCGATCCGCACGCCGCGCGGGTAGCGGGTCTCGCTGACGCTGAGGTTCATGCGGTAGGCCGGCGCCACGCCCTGCTTGGCGCCCAACGCATCGTCCAGGTGCTCGCGCAGCAGGAAGCCGGTTCGCCCCTCGGGCGCGACCACCTGCACCGCCGTCAGGTTCGAGGCAACGCCCTGCTGGGCGTAGAGCGGCGTGAAGCCGCAGCCCGAGAGCGCCACCGCAACGCCGGCCAGAAGGCCCGCCGCCAGAACCTTGGTTCGCTTGCTCACAGACACGCCCCTCATCCGCTCAGGCCGCCACGATGTTGACGATGCGGTCCTTGACCACGATCACCTTGCGGATCGTCAGGCCCTCAAGGCGCCGTGCGATCTCGGGATCGTCAAGCACGATCTTCTCGACCTCGGCCGGCTCGGCGCCCGCAGGGGCGCTGATCTCGCCGCGCCGCTTGCCGTTGACCTGCACCGGCAGCACCTTCACCGCGTCCTCGGTGAGGGTCGGATCGAACACGGGCCAGGTCGCCTCGACCACCATGCCCTCGCCGCCGATACGCGCCCAGGATTCCTCGGCCAGGTGTGGAACGAACGGGCCGATCAGTCGTGCGAACGCCGACAGCGCCTCACCGCGCGCCGCCAACACCGCCGGGGTCGCGGCCTCGGCTGGGTTGGCCTTCAGGAGGTTCAGGAACTCGTACAGCCGGGCGATGCCGGAGTTGAAGCGGAAGGTCTCGATCGCTTCGGTGACCTGCTTGATCAGCTTGTGCGTGGCGCGACGCAGCGCCGCCGAAGCTTCGTCCTCGCCGCCCGCGCCAGCCGGGGCAGGCTGGCTTTCGAACTCTTCCCAGACGCGGTTGACGAAGCGCCAGGAGCCCTGCACGCCGCCGGTTGTCCACTGGGTGTCGCGCTCGGGCGGGCTGTCGGACAGCACGAACAGGCGCGCCGCGTCGACGCCGTAGACCTCAAAGATCTCGCCGGGCGCGACGGTGTTCTTCTTGGACTTCGACATCTTCTCGACGTCGCCGATCGTCACCTCTTCGCCGGTCTCGATCAGCACGGCGCGGCGCGTGTTGCCCTCGGCGCTAAGCTCGACGGCGCCGGGCTCGAGCCACTCGCCACTCTCCCGACGATAGGTCTCGTGCGTCACCATGCCCTGGGTGAAGAGGCCGTCGAACGGCTCGCGCACCGCCACCATCCGCTCATCCGCCAGCGCCTTGGTGATGAAGCGGGCGTACAGCAGGTGCAGCACGGCATGCTCGATGCCGCCGATATACTGGTCGACCGGCAGCCAGTAGTCGGCGGCGGCCTTGTCGATCGGATCGGCCGCATGCGGATTGGCGAAACGGGCGAAGTACCAGGAGCTGTCGACGAAGGTGTCCAACGTGTCGGTCTCGCGCAGCGCCGGCCCCGAGCAGATCGGGCAGGTGGCGTGCTTCCAGGTCGGGTGGCGCGCCAGGGCGTTGCCCGGCTTGCCGAAATCCATGTCGTCCGGCAGCGCGACCGGCAGCGCGCTGCGCGGCAGGGCGACGACGCCGTCCTTGTCGCAATGGACCACGGGAATCGGGCAGCCCCAGCCGCGCTGGCGGGCGACGCCCCAGTCGCGCAGGCGGTAGACCTTCGCCCCCTTGCCGAGCTCGAGTTCCTCGATGCGTGCGGTCGCCTTGGCCTTGGCCGCCTCGACCTCGAGCCCGTCCAGGAACTGTGAATTGAACAGCACGCCCGGACCCGTATAGGCCTCGTCGCCGATTTCGAAGCTCGCGGGATCGGCGCCCGGCGGAAGCACCACCGGCGTCACCGGCAGACCGTACTTGCGCGAGAAATCGAGGTCGCGCTGGTCGTGCGCCGGGCAGGCGAAGATCGCGCCGGTCCCGTAGTCCATCAGGATGAAGTTGGCGATCCAGACCGGCAGCTCCCAGTTCGGATCGAACGGGTGCTTCACCTTCAGGCCGGTGTCGTAGCCGATCTTCTCGGCGGTCTCGATCTCGGCCTCCGAGGCGCCGCCCTTGCGGCACTCGGCGACGAAGGCGGCGACCGTCGGATCGGCGGCCGCCAATTGCTCCGCCAACGGATGGTCGGCGGCGATGCCCACGAAGCTCGCGCCGAACAGGGTGTCGGGGCGAGTCGTATAGACCTCGATGTCCGCATCACCCTCAGGGGCGGAGCCAGCGAACGGGAACTTCAGGCGCGCACCGGTCGAGCGGCCGATCCAGTTCTCCTGCATGACCCGGACCTTCTCGGGCCAGCGGTCGAGGCTGGCGAGATCGTCCGTCAGCTGATCGGCGTAGTCGGTGATGCGCAGGAACCACTGGTTCAGCTTGCGCTTCTCGACTGCCGCCCCGGAGCGCCAACCGCGGCCGTCGACCACCTGCTCGTTGGCCAGCACCGTCTGGTCGACCGGGTCCCAGTTGACCGTGGCTTCCTTCCGATAGACCAAGCCGCGCTTGTAGAGCTCGAGGAACCAGGCCTGCTGCTGGCCATAGTAGGCGACGTCGCAGGTGGCGAACTCGCGCGACCAGTCGATCGAGAGGCCGAGCTCCTTCAGCTCGTCGCGCATCCGTGCGATGTTGTCGTAGGTCCAGGCCTTGGGGTCGACGCCGCGTTCCATCGCCGCGTTCTCGGCCGGCAGGCCGAATGCATCCCAGCCCATAGGATGCAGCACGGAAAACCCGCGGGCCCGCTTGAATCGCGCGATCACGTCGCCGAGCGCGTAGTTGCGCACATGGCCCATGTGCAGGCGCCCCGACGGATAGGGGAACATCTCCAGCACGTAGTACTTGGGCTTGGTCGTGTCCTGGACGGCGCGGAACGAGTCCGCGTCGGCCCAGGCCTTGCGCCACTTGGGTTCGGTCTCTTTCGGATTGTAGCGGGCCATGGGGGCCGGCTTATGACTGGACTGGCGGTCGGGTCAATCCGCCTTTCCCTCCCCAGGGAGGGAGGGGCTCAGCCCTTGACGTTAGAAAGGCGCAGCTGACGCGCGCGCGTCAGGATGGCGTTCTCGATATCCGTCTCGGTCTGGGCCGCGGTCGGCGAGTCGACCCAATTGCCGGCGGCGTCGCGGGTCTGCTTGAACACCGAGACCTTCAGGCCGTCGGCGCGCAGGCGCGAATCCAGGATGTAGACGGTCGCCTTGAAGCGCTCGTCCGGCTTTTCCGGATTAACGTACCAGTCAGTGATCACCGTGCCGCCGTAGGGGTCGGCCGAGGCGAGCGGCATGAAGGCCAGGGTGTCCAGCGTGGCGCGCCACAGATAGCCGTTGACGCCCAGGCTGCCATTGGCGGACGCGGCGGGGGTCGGGTCCTTCTTGTGTCCGCCCACCAGGGGAACGTGCGAACAGCCGGCCAGGCCCGCCAGCGCCAGCGCCGCCGCGCCGGTGGAAACGCGCCGCATCCAAACTCCGCGCACAAACGGCATCTTCGTCCGTCTCCCAGTAGTTTCCGTGCGCCAGGGCGCCCAAGGGGCTGCGCCCGCACGGCGCGCCCCCGCGCCGCGCCCTCTATAACAACGCCAATAGAGACGCCAAACAGGAATTCGCGTGGCATGCCCGCCACAGCAGCCCAGGAACTGGCGAGTCATGGATCGCGCCGCGCCGGAATCTGTTTGACCCTGCGGAAAGGCGCCCTCTAATCGACCTAGGCCATTCGCAAATTCGTTACATGACGATGCGAATGGGGGCTGCAGGGATTATATGTAAGCGTAATGGTGGGCCGTCGTATCAGCTTGGTGATCGCCGCAACTGCGCTCTTCGGCGCGGGGAGCGGGGTTGCGCACGCCGCCGATCCGGCCAAACCGCTCGACATCACGGTTCGCAACGACGTCGCCTCGATCCCCAGCGCGGGCATGCGCTCGCTGAAGTGGGATGCGCGTAAAGGTCGCTGGGGCATCACCCTGAATATGGACCAATCGGACGTGCGTCCCTCGACGCTGAACGACGTGCAAGCCGGCGCCTACTACCACATCACCCCCTCGCTCCGGGTCGGCGGCGCCGTGGCGCTGCGCGACGAGCAGGTGAACCCGGGCCCCAAGAAGATCGGCTCGGAAGAAAGCCAGCCTCGCGTGCGGCTGGAATCGACCTTCAAGTTCTAAACGCCTCGACGGCGGCCAGCCCCGCCAGCCGAAGGTCCTTGAGCCGCCCCGCGCTCCTATCGCTCACCCCGCCCAAGGCATAGATCGGCAGGCCTGCCGCGAGCACGAGCATGGCCAATCGGATTGCACCGATCGGCGCCCCCGCTGAAGCGCTGCTGCTCGCGAACACCGCCGAGACCACGGCCGCATCGGCGCGCGCCGCCCGCGCCCGGCGCGCCCCTGCGCGCGAATGCGCGGCGACGGTGACGATCCAGCCCGGATGCTTCGCCTTGATCCAGCGCGCGTCGGCGACGGCGCGCTCAGGCAGATGCACGCCGTCGGCGCCGACGCTTGCCGCAAGCGCCGCGTCCGCGCCGATCAGCAGCAGCGCGCCTCTTCGGTGCAACGCCGCGGCAAGCTGCGCCGCCACGGCCTCGGCGTCCGGCGCGCCGAACGCGCGGTAGACCAGCGCTGCGCTCGGGGGCAGACGCCTGGCCAGCGCCAACGGATCGGGCGTGCGCAGCGGATCGGTGAAGGCAAGCAACGCCGGCAGCCTCTTCCGCGCCGCCGCGGGCCGCTTTAAGAGCGCGGCGGTCCGCCGCAGAGTCCAGAATCCGCCCGAAATGGCCACGCCTCCCGATAATCCCGCTCAGGCCTACCACGAGGTCGTGGCCCGTATCGCGCGCGCCGCGCAAGCGTGCGGCCGCGATCCCGCCGCCGTGACTCTCGTCGCCGTCTCCAAGCAGCAGCCGTGGGAGGCGATCGCCCCGGTGCTCACCGCCGGCCAGCGGGTGTTCGGCGAGAACCGCGTGCAAGAAGCCCAGGCGCGCTGGGAGAACCGGTCCGACGGCCTGACGCTGCACCTGATCGGCCCGCTACAGAGCAACAAAGTGCGCGAGGCGGTGGCCTTCTTCGACGTCGTCGAGAGCCTCGATCGCGAGAAGCTGGCCCGCGCGCTCGCCGAAGAGATCCAGAAGCAGGGCCGTGCGCCGCGGCTCTACGTGCAGATCAACACCGGCGAGGAACCGCAGAAGGCGGGCGTGATCCCCGCGGAGGCGGACGCCTTCATCGCCAACTGCCGCGCGACCTACGGGCTGGAGCCCGAGGGCCTGATGTGCATCCCGCCGGTGGACGAACCGGCCGGTCCACACTTCGCCCTGCTCGCCAAGATCGCCGCGCGGAATGCCCTTTCGAAGCTCTCCATGGGTATGAGCGGCGACTTCGAAACCGCCATCGCCTTCGGCGCCACCAGCGTCCGCATCGGCTCGGCGGTCTTCGGCGATCGGCCGAAATAGGGCACCACGGACTACACGGACGGCTGCGAATTAGCTGGCGCCCGAGACGGGGCCATCGACCGGCCTCTGGCCGTTCGCTCATCTCACCGAGGGTCGTACCTCGCCTCCGTGTGGTCCGTGGTTCCCTATTCCTTGATCTCCACCGCGTCGCCCGGCTTCGCGCCACGCAGCAGCGCCTCCAGGTCGGCTCGCGCTACCGCCACGCAGCCGTGGGTGGGGGCGTAGTCGAGCTTGGCGAGGTGCAGGAAGATGGCCGAGCCGAGGCCGGGCCGCGGCGGGTCGTCGTTGTGGCCCAGCACCACAACCAGGTCGTAGAGCCGGTCGTCGCGCCACATGTGCTCGGCGCTGGCGGGATAGGGCAGCTTGACGGGGCGATTATAGGCCGGATCGTCCGGCGCGTCGCACCAGCCGTCGTCCGGCGCGATGGCTTCGATCGGCAGCGCGGTTTCGGGCGGCGGGCCCTGGTCGGGGCGGTAGAGCACGCGCCGGATCGGCCAGATCCCCGCCGGCGAGGCCCCGTCGCCCTCACGCTTTACCGCAGCCTTAACCACGCCCGCCGGCCCCAGCGCGCAGCGCACGCGCTGGTCGCCGAGGTCCAGCCACCCATCCGCTGAAGCCAGGTAGATCACTGAGAGTCCCGAAATGTTTTTGCCCCGGCTGGGCGATCTCGTGCATGGTGGAGGCTATGGCTCAACGCAAGACCCTCCTCATCGTCGATGATGACGCGGACCTGCGAGGCGCAGTCGCGGAACAGCTCGAAACCGAAGGCTTCGCCACCCTGGAGGCGCCCACCGCCGCCGAAGGCGTGGAAGCGGCCCAGGAGCGCAAGCCCGACCTGATCCTGCTGGACGTCGACCTGCCCGATCGCGACGGCCGCGAGGCCTGCCGGGAGATGCGCCAACTCGGCGTAACCGCCCCGATCATCATGCTGACCGCGGCCACGGCGGACGAGGACACCATCCAGGGGCTCGACGCCGGCGCCAACGACTACGTCACCAAGCCGTACAAGTTCTCGGTGCTGCTGGCCCGCATCCGCGCCCAGCTGCGCACGCACGAACAGTCGGAAGGCGCGGTTTTCCGCCTGGGCGCCTACGAGTTCAGGCCGGCCAACAAGGTGCTCGTCGATTCTCAGCATCGGAAGATCCGCCTGACGGAGAAGGAGACCAACATCCTGAAGTACCTTTACCGCGCCGGCGAAAAGCCGGTGAGCCGTGAGGAGCTTCTGGCCGAGGTCTGGGGCTATAACGCCGGCGTCACCACCCACACGCTGGAGACTCACGTCTACCGGCTGCGGCAGAAGATCGAGACCGATCCCGCCAACGCGCGGCTGCTGCTCACCGAAGCAGGCGGGTATCGGCTGGCGCCGTAGTATCGATGCTCCCCCTGGGGGAGCGCGGCTTACAGCACCAGATCAGCGCTGACCGGCGCGTGGTCGCTGGGGCGTTCCCATTCGCGGACGTCGTCATGGACGCGGGAGGCCGCGCAGCCCAGTCGGAAGGCGGCGTCCTTCAGGCCGGGCGTCACCAGGATGTGATCGAGCCGCAGGCCGCGGTTGGACTTGCGGAAGTCGGCGGCGCGATAACTCCACCAGGAGAACATCTTCTCGGGCTCCGGCGTCGTCGCCCGCGGCAGGTCGATGAAGTCGAGCGAGGCCGTGAGCCGGCCGAACGCATCCAGCTCTGCCGGCGTGTGGCTGACGACGCGGGACATATAGCGGTGGTTCCAGACATCGTGCTCGCCGGGCGCGACGTTGAGGTCGCCGACGATCGCCAGCGGCGCCTTCGGGTCACGGCGAGCAAGCTCGGCGGTGAGCTGTTCGAAGAAGTCGAGCTTGTGGTCGAACTTCGGGTTCGCCGACCGATCCGGAACGTCGCCCCCCGCCGGAACGTAGAAGTTATGGATCTCCACGCCGGCCACCGTCGCGCCCACGCACCGCGCATGACCCTCGCGGCAGACCTCCAACGGCTTGGCGTCCTCCAACGGCAGGCGCGAGGCGATCGCCACGCCGTGCCAACCCTTCTGGCCGGCGACCTTCAGGTGCGGCAGGCCCATGTCGATGAAGGCCTGGCGCGGGAACTCGCCCTCACGGCACTTGATCTCCTGCAGGCACAGCACGTCGGGCGCCTGCTCGGCGACGAAACGGGCGACCTGCTCATGGCGCAGGCGAACGGAGTTGATGTTCCAGGTGCAAAGGCGAAGCCGCATGGCGCTCACTTAAGGCGGCGGGCGGCCCCGGCCAAGGCGGCATAAAAAAGCGCCCGAGCACTGGAGAAGCTCGGGCGCTTAAAGTTGTCTCTCATGCCGCCGCCGGGAGGGGATAGGTTCCGGCTCGGCTCGCCGTCGCGATGCGCGCCGACGAGATGATGTATAGTGGCCACAGGTGGCGAAAAAGTCAACCTCAAACCGCTTTCACGCTTGATTGTGTGGTTAAGGTCACATTCTCGCGCGCCCCGCGGCTTGCCGCGGATCGCGCAGCGTGAAGAGGCCGGGCTGCAGGCTGGCGACGGGAGCCAGGCTCACCACCTGCACCTGGGTCGAACGCCGCTGGGCATCGGTGACGGTCCAGCCGGCCAGGGCCAGCGGATTGTCGCGGAAGGAGAGCGTGATCTGGCCGGCGGTCTGCTTCCGCACGTCGCGCGCAGTCAGGGTGAAGCCTTCGGCCGCGCGGCTCACCGCCGTCACCTGGACGCCCCGATCGAGGCGAATGTTGCGCGCCAGGAACAAAGACAGCGGCGTCGACGACAGCGGATAGCGGTCAAAGGTCTTCAGCCGCGAGTCGGCGACCGCGACGGTGCCGCCATCGGACACGACGATCAGCCCCGACGGCGCGTCGTACTCGAAGCGAGCCTTGCCGGGCCGCTTGAGATAGAGGGCGCCTTCCGCCCGCTGGCCGCGCGCGTCGGTCTGCACGAACCGCCCCTTGGCCTGGGTCAGCGCTTCGAGATAGGCGACGGCTCGCGCCACCAGCGCCTGATCGGCTTGCGTCAGGGCGTGCGCCAGGCTCGGGCCGGCGAAGGCCACGGCGCCCAGTGACAGGGCGAGCGAGCGGCGCGTCAGGTTCGTCGAAACAGTCATCTCGTCCATGTCGTAGCCTCTGCCTGCGACGGCAATAGGGCCGCTCGCAGCGCGAGCTGCAACGCTGAAGCTTGAGGCGTCGTTCCGATCGCCCAGTTGACATGCAGGTAATTACTTGCATATTCACACCGTGACCGACGACATGGACCCGGTGTTCAAAGCGCTCGCCGACGCCAGCCGCAGGAAGCTGCTGGATGTGCTGCACGCCGAGCCGGGTCAGACGTTGGGCGCACTGACCGACGGTCTGGAGATGACCCGCCAAGCCGTCAGTCAGCATCTGGCCGTGCTCGAGGGCGCCAATCTGGTGACCACGGTGCGGCGCGGGCGGGAGAAGCTGCACTACCTCAACCCCGTACCGATCCACGCGGTGCAGGCCCGCTGGATCGCCAAGTTCGAGCAGCCGCGGCTGGACGCCCTGGCCGCTCTGAAAAGCCGCCTGGAAGGAGGCGAGACATGACCAAGCCGCAGTTCGTCTATGTCACCTACATCCTGACCACGCCCGAGAAGGTCTGGGCCGCCCTGACCGACCCGGAGCTGACCCGCCAGTACTGGGTGCACGCCAACGTCTCCGACTGGAAGGTCGGCTCGCCCTGGAGCCATCAACGGCTGGACGGGGTGAAGGACGTGATCGGTGAGGTGCTGGAAAGCGATCCGCCGCGCCGGCTGGTGACCAGCTGGTCCCCTGCGAGCAAGGTGGGCGACCCGACGCGGCTGTCGCGCGTAACCTACGAGATCGACCAGGTCGGTGAGAAGGTGCGCCTGACCGTCAGCCACACCGAGCTAACCGAAGAAGGCCTGCGCGACATCTCCCGCGGCTGGCCGGCGGTGCTCTCCAACCTCAAGACTCTGCTGGAGACGGGCAAGACTATCCCCGACGTCTTCGCCGCCATGCCCTGTCAGGACAAGGCGGAGGCGTAGAGCCTCGGTCCTCCCCCACAGGGCGAGGTGGCCGAAAGGCCGCAGGGGCCTTCCACTCAAACGCTGCGAACGGTCGCCGAGCCGAACCTTCTGCGTGGAAGCCCCCTCAGTCGGCCCACCGAGTCGCAAAGCGACCCGGTGATTCGATTGGGCGCGCCCCGCCGCAAGCGGCGGGGTGGCGACAGCTCCCCCGATGGGGAGCATCAGAATCAAGGCGCGGCGCTGACCAGGATTTCACGCTTGCCGGCATGGTTGGCGGGGCCGACCACGCCCTCCTGCTCCATCCGTTCGATCAGCGAGGCGGCGCGGTTGTAGCCGATCTGCAGCCGGCGCTGGATGTAGCTGGTCGAGGCCTTGCCGTCACGGGTCACCACGGCGACCGCGCGGTCGTAGAGGTCGTTGCTCTCCCCATCGCCGCCGCCCATGCCGAAGTCGCCGCCCTCGCCGTCCTCGTCGCCGCCGGCGGTGACCTCCTCAAGGTACTGCGGCGTGCCCTGGTCGCGCAGGAACTTGGCCACCGCCTCGACCTCGCCGTCGGAGACGAACGGGCCGTGCAGGCGGGTCACGCGGCCGCCGCCGGCCATATAGAGCATGTCGCCCTGGCCGAGCAGCTGCTCGCCGCCCTGTTCGCCCAGGATGGTGCGGCTGTCGATCTTGGAAGTGACCTGGAAGGAGATCCGGGTCGGGAAGTTGGCCTTGATGGTGCCGGTGATGACGTCGACCGACGGCCGCTGGGTGGCCATGATCACGTGGATGCCGGCGGCGCGCGCCATCTGCGCCAGCCGCTGTACGGCGCCTTCGATGTCCTTGCCGGCGACCATCATCAGGTCGGCGACCTCGTCGATGACGACGACCAGATAAGGCATCGCCTCGGGCTTGATCTTCTCGCTCTCGTAGATCGGCCGGCCAGCGTCGTCGAAGCCGGTCTGCACGGTGCGCTCGAAGTGCTCGCCCTTGTCGGCCGCCTCCTTGGCGCGCTCGTTGTAGGAGGCGATGTTGCGCACGCCGATCTTGGACATCCGCCGATAGCGGTCCTCCATCTCGCGCACCGCCCACTTCAGCGCCACGATCGCCTTCTTCGGATCGGTGACGACGGGCGCCAGCAAATGCGGGATGCCGTCGTAGACCGACAGCTCCAGCATCTTCGGGTCGATCATGATCATCCGGCACTGCTCGGGCGGCAGGCGATAGAGGATCGACAGGATCATGGCGTTGACGCCGACCGACTTGCCCGAGCCGGTGGTGCCGGCGATCAGCAGGTGAGGCATCTTGGCGAGGTCGGCGATGTAGCTCTCGCCGCCGATCGTCTCGCCGAGCGCCATGGGCAGGGTCTGGGAGCCGCGCTCGTACTCCGGCGAGTTCAAGAGGTCTCGCAGATAGACGGTCTCGCGGGTCTGGTTTGGCAGCTCGATGCCGATGGCGTTGCGGCCCTGCACCACCGAGACGCGGCAGGCGGCGACGCTCATCGAACGCGCGATGTCGTCGGACAGCGCCACCACGCGGGCGGACTTCACGCCGGCGGCGGGCACCAGTTCGTACAGCGTGACCACCGGGCCTGGGCGGATCTGGTCCACCGAGCCGCGAACGCCGAACTCGGCCAGTACGTTCTCCAGGAGCTGGGCGTTCTGGCGGAGCGCCGCCTCGTCGAACGCCGCCGCCCGCGGCTTCGGCTTGGCGAGCATGCTGAGTTCCGGCAGCACGAAGCCGTTGATCGACTCCGGCTTGACGAACTCGAAGGTGGATTGGGCTTCGCGCTGTTCACGCGGGCTTTCCTTCGGCGGCGCCTTGGGCGGCTTGACCTTGAGCTGCGGCGCAGGGCCTTCGGCCAGAGCGGTCGCGGCCAGCTCGGGCCCAGCGCCGGCAGCCGCCTCTTCGGCGGCCTTTCGCTTGGCGACGCGGGCCGCGCGCGCAGAATTCTCCGGCGGCGGCGCAGGCTCGGCCCGCCGCTCCAGGCGCTGGGCGACCCAGGCGGCGAAGGCGGTGACTTCACCGCGCGACAGGCCGAGCGCGTAGCCCACGCCCAGCACAGCCGGTGGCAGCAGGATCAGGGCCGCAAGAACGTTGGCGAACGGCAGATGGGCGAAGGCGAGCACGCCGCCCAGCGCATGCAGCACCTGATCGCCCCAGAAGCCGCCCAGGCCGCGCGCTAGCGGCCAGGCGACCGGCGGAGTCGGCGCCGCCAGCACGGCCCCCAAGCAGATCACCCCGCCGAGGCCCGCCGCGGCGCGCAGGCGCAGATGCCGACGACAGGCGTCCGGATCTGTCGCGGCGGCGCGGGAGAGCCCCAGCACGACCATCACCAGAGCGGCGACGCCGGCCGCCAGGCCCAGCGACTGCACGCCGAGATCGGCGAGCAGCGCGCCCGCGCCGCCGAGCGCGTTGCTCGGTGCGGCGATGCTTGCGGAATTCAGGCTCGGGTCGGCCGCGTTGTAGGTGGCGAAGGCCACCGCCAGCGCCACGCCGAGCGCGGCCGTGGCGCCGCCGCGCAGGCGGGCCGCGCTGGGATGCGCCCAGGCGAGGCCGGCGATGTGCCAGACGAGCTCGAGGCCAGTCTTCCGCGCGGCGCGGGCCATGTGCAATCGCTCCATACTCCGTCGAAGATCCTGTTTGCCCGCAGGATCGTTAAGAGCCGTTTACTTTGCGGCCGCATAGGGCGCGGCCGCTTGCCGCTTTCGCTCGCCTGCGCCGGGCATTAGGGTCGCGCCCATGCAGTGGACCATGCCGCCCCGCGTCTTGCAGATCGTCGCCACGCTGATCGTGCTGAGCGCCGTCACCGCCTTCGTGCTGGGCGCGATCAACGCGCCTCAGCGCGGCGGCCGGCTGCCGGGCGAGAAAGCCGCCGCGGCGGGCGGCGCCGCCCCGGTCAACGCCACCGACGCCACGCCGCTGATCGACGAGCGAATCGAAGGCCCGCCGCCACCGACGCCCGAAGAGCTGGAAGCCAAGGCCAAGGCCGAAGCGGAAGCCAAGGCGAAAGCGCAAGCCGAGGCGGAAGAGGCCGCCCAGGTCGCGGCGGCTGGGAATGCGCCGGTGCTGACGGTTCCCAAGCCCGCGCCAACCGCGCCGGCCGGCAATGCGGCGTCCCCCGAGCAGACCCTCGGCGGCCCGCCCGCCGCGGACGAGCCCCCGCACTAGGGCAGCCGTCTCCCTGACCAGGCGGTAAGCGGGGGCGCGCCCTCTACTTCACCCCGTGCGCGGCGAAATGGGCGAGCATGCGTTTCCAGCCGTCCTGGCCGGCAGCCGCGTCGTAGCTCGGCCGGTAGTCGGCCAGGAAGCCGTGCTGGGCTTCGGGGTAGACGACGATCTCCGAGCCCCTCTTGCCGGCAGCCTTGAGCGCCGCGCGCATCTCCTCGATGTCTCCGAGCGGGATGCCCTGGTCCTTGCCGCCGTATAGGCCAAGCACCGGGGCGTGGAGGTCCTTCACCAGCTGCAGCGGCGCCGCCGCATTCCCCATCTGCGGATTGGCCTTGAGCGGGCCATACCAGGCCGCGCCGGCCTTGAAATCGGGGCAGCGCTCAACCGCCAGCCAGGTCTTGGCGCCGCCCCAGCAGAAGCCGGTGACAGCCAGCTTCTTGGCGTCCACGAACGGCTGCGCCTTCAGATACTTGAGCGTCGCGGCCGTGTCGGAGGTGACTTGGCCGTCGCTCGCCTGGGCGACGATTTTCCGGATCTCGCCGAAGTCGGTCAGCTTGGAAGGGTCGCCGTGGCGGACGAAGAAGTCCGGCACGATCGCTACATAGCCGGCGTGAGCGAGCCGACGGGCGATATCCTTCACCCACGCGTGGACGCCGAACACCTCGCTGTAGACCAGCACCGTCGGGTGACGGCCGGCGCCGGCGGGCCGCGCCAGATAGGCCGGTATCTTGCGATCGGCCGTGGGGACCTCGACCGCGCCTTCGACCAGCCCCTTGGCGTCAGTCTTGATCGGCTCCGCTTGTGCGGAAAACGCTGCGACCGCATAGCCGCCGGCCAGCGCCAGGGCGATGCTGCGGCGTGAGACGTCCAGGTCGCCGGCCCAGTTGCCGAACGGCCGTGTCAGCGTGACCATCGAGCCTTCCCTCCTCCGAAAAGCCCGCCCCGGCGCGATCCTGCGGCGACGGACGGCTTTGGTCCAGCGTGGGGCTTAATTAAGCGAAGTCGCGCGCGAGCTCCGCGCGGCTGGCCGGCGAGAGACCCGCCAAATGGCTGTAGCCCTCGTGGTCGCAACCCGCCAGGATGCTGACCGCCGGATCGCGGAACACCGCGATCTGCTCCGGCGTCAGGCGAAAGTGCAAAAAATGGACGGCGGCGGTCTTGCCGTCGTCGCGAGTGCGCTCGATGTCGCCTTCCGGCGCGCCCGCGATCCGATCCGAACCGACCTGCAGGAAGAAGCGGTCCTCCACCCCGCCCAGCCGGGCCAAGGCCTGCTCGCGGCGGACCGGGTCGTCGATCTCGAACATCACCGTGGCGACGAGCTCGCGGCCCTGCGGGATCAGCGGATTGTAGGCGTCCAGCTCGTCGGGCGCCTGGGCGGCCCCGCCGCGCTCGGTCAGCAGCATCTCCTGGACCTGAAAGAGCATGCTCTCGTAGCTCTCGAACAGCACTGTGCAGAACGGGCCCAGCGATAGCCGCCGCAACCGCTTGAGCGGCAGCAGCGCCGCCCGCCGCTCCTTGCGCACCTTGGCGTACTCGGCGTCGGGGATCAGATCCTGCAGCGTGATTTTGCGCGCATCGGCCGGCATCAGAAGGCTCCGTAGGCTCGGGCGAAGACCTCGATCGGGTGCGCCTGGACGGGCGGTTTCGCCGCGCCCGCCGGGGCTTCGGCGACCAGCAGCTGACCTAAGTGCTTGCAGGCCAGCGGGCAGTCCGAGCACAGCGTCTCGTCGCCCTTGGCCGCAACCTGCCGAGCGGCGGCCTTGCCCACCTTGCGCGCGACCGCGTGCGTCTCCTTCATCACTCCGAAGGTGCCGCCGTGGCCCGAGCACCGCTCGACCAGGTTGACAGTGGTCTCGGGGATCAGACGCAGCATCTCGGCCGACTTCGCGCCCATGTTCTGCGCGCGGGCGTGGCAGGCGTGGTGCACCGTCACTCCGCCCGGCACGGGCGCGAGCCCCGGCGTCAGCCCGTAGGCGCGACACAGCTCCACCACATATTCGCTGATGTCGCGGGTGGCGCGCGACAGCCGGCCGACCTGATGGTTCTCCGGCACGATCAGCGGCCACTCGAACTTCATCATCAGCCCGCAGGAGGCGGTCAGCGAAACCACGTCCCAGCCATCCTCGATCAGCGGCTCGAACACCTTGGCCACGCTATCGGCGCGGCGCGCGACGTCGGCCAGGTCGCCTGCTTCCAATTGCGGCATGCCGCAGCATTCCGGATAGACGAACTGCACCTCGCAGCCCTGCAGGGAAAGCACACGGGCAGCAGCCACTGCGGTGTCCGGCTGGTTGTAGTCGACGAAGCAGGTCGCATAGAGCGCGACCTTGCGCCGGCCGAACGCCGGCCCGTCGGGGTTCGGCTGGAAACCCGCCTGGCGCAGCCGCACCTCGGCGGTGCGCGTGTGGTACTTCGGCAGCTCCGCCTCGGCGTCGATCTTGGTGATCGCCTCCATCAGCTGCCGCAGCGGCGTGTTCGCTTTCGCCGTCGCCCAGTTGGCCAGTGCCGCAACGGGCTGGGCGAGCTTCCCATTGCGGTCGGTCTTGCCGAGCTCCTCGCGCACGACGTCCTTTTCGCCGGCGCGGCGCTTGGCGGCCCGGTAGCGCAGGATCAGGTGCGGGAAATCGAGGTCGAACGGGTGCGGCGGGACGTAGGGGCACTTGGTCAGGAAGCACATGTCGCAGAGCGTGCAGGCTTCGGCGACCTGGGCGTATTCCTTGTGGCCGATGCCGTCGATCTCGCCGGTCGGGCTCTCGTCGATGGCGTCGAACAGCCGCGGGAAGCTGTCGCACAGATTGAAGCAGCGCCGACACCCGTGACAGATGTCGAATACCCGCTCCATCTCGGCGTGGACTTTGTCGAGGTCATAGTAGTCGTCGTCGCGCCAGGCGATCTCGCGCCGAAACGGCGCGTCGAGGCTGCCCTCGCGCGACGCGGGGGGCTTTTCTTCGCTCATCGGGACTCCGCGGCTTCAGGGAGCCGCGCAGCGGATGGACCGCCGCGCGGTCTGCCTCAGTCCAGCGCGTCCAGCGCCTTCTGGAAGCGGCCGGCGTGGGACTTCTCGGCCTTGGCCAGGGTCTCGAACCAGTCCGCGATCTCGTCGAAGTTTTCTTCGCGGGCGGTGCGCGCCATGCCCGGGTACATGTCGGTGTACTCGTGGGTCTCGCCGGCGATCGCCGCCTTCAGGTTCAGCGCGGTGCCGCCGATGGGCAGGCCGGTGGCGGGATCGCCCACGCCTTCCATGAACTCGAGGTGACCGTGCGCGTGACCGGTCTCGCCTTCCGCCGTGGAGCGGAACACCGCCGCGACGTCGTTGTAGCCTTCGACATCGGCTTTCTGAGCGAAGTACAGATACCGCCGGTTCGCCTGGCTCTCGCCGGCGAAGGCGGCCTTGAGGTTTTCGATGGTCTTGCTGCTCGCGAGGCTCATGATCGTCTCCCTTGCGCTGGGCCAGCGTCTGGCGCGCAAGCTCCTAGCGTCGGAAACCACTCTGATCGCCCAGACCGGATAGGGACAATTGCTTTAATCTATGGGACGGATCGAGACGCTCTATGCCCCTTTGATGGGAACCGGACTTTTCCAGCCCGGGTTCTCCGCGCAAGACGCAAGGAGGACGCTATGGCTGGAGACAATCGCATCCAAGGCGAAGGCAATTACGACGCCGGCCGCCGGTATCAGAAAGAGCAGCACGAGTTCGCCAAGAGCGGCAAGGTCGACCAGAAGGCCCACGAGGCCGAGGACGCCCTCGACCGCCCCGAAGGCGAGGAACTGGAACGCGCGCGCCGCGAGACCGGCGACAAGCCGATGTAGCGGAGCCCCACACGATGCCTGAGCTCCTGCGCCGCCTCACCCCAGGCGAACAGGCGCTCGGGCGCGAGATGTTCGGCGATGACCTGAACCTGAGGCGCGTGCGCATCCTGGCCATTCCGGCCTGGAACCGGCCGTTCGTGGCGGGGCCTCGCGTCATTGTCTGGCCGGCGCGCGCTCTGCCGGCGGACTTTGTGGCTGCGCCGCTGCATATCCAGGCGACCTTCGTCCACGAACTCGCGCACGTCTGGCAGGCTCAGCACGGGGTCGGACTGCTGATCGCCAAGCTGCAGGCCGGCGACAGCCCCGCCGCCTACGCCTACGACCTGACCGCCGATCTCGACTTTCTCGCGCTCAACATCGAGCAGCAGGCGATGGTGGTGGAGCACGCCTTCCTGGCCTCGCGCGGCGCCTTGGCGCCCCGTCCGGCCGCGGACTACGCGGCCCTGAGCCCGGCCTGGCGCGGTCGTGCGTGAAATCCCTTGTGGCGTTTGGGGACTTTCTCCCTTGCAGGGCGCCCAAGCCTTCCCATATCCCGCTGCGACGCCGGACGCTTAAAGGAGACTTTCCTTACGCCCGGCCGAGACTTAATCGAACCGGGGACGACCGCACACTTACGGCGCTTCATTAGAAGGCTATCCCCGCGGCGTCCGCCAAGAAGGAGCGAGAAAGACTCTCCATGAGCAAGATTATCGGCATCGACCTCGGCACCACGAATTCGTGCGTCGCCATCATGGACGGCAAGCAGCCGAAGGTGATCGAGAACGCCGAAGGAGCCCGCACCACGCCTTCCGTGGTCGGCTTCATGGACGACAACGAGCGCCTCGTCGGTCAGCCGGCCAAGCGCCAGGCGGTCACCAACCCGTCCAACACCCTCTTCGCGATCAAGCGTCTGATCGGTCGCCAGTATGGCGATCCGCTGGTCGAGAAGGACAAGGGCATGGTGCCCTACGAGATCGTCAAGGGCCCGAATGGCGACGCCTGGGTGCGCGCCCACGGCAAGGACTATTCGCCCCAGCAGGTCTCCGCCTTCATCCTGCAGAAGATGAAGGAAGCCGCCGAGCAGCACCTCGGCGAAAAGGTCGAGAAGGCGGTCATCACCGTCCCGGCCTACTTCAACGACGCCCAGCGCCAGGCGACCA